>Ga0180007_10004379_pt1 | contig 14963 bp, 14 predicted proteins | sample MM_PC_MetaG_FD_121122 | JGI IMG/M metagenome (GOLD analysis project Ga0180007, IMG submission 121122) | Groundwater microbial communities from the Aspo Hard Rock Laboratory (HRL) deep subsurface site, Sweden - MM_PC_MetaG | ecosystem: Environmental > Aquatic > Deep subsurface > Groundwater... | reverse complement strand
ACTTCAAATTTAATTGCATATAGAATTGGTAGTGGTGTTTTATTTGGTAATCCTTTTTGAATGATAAGTAATTGGTTAAGTAAGATGTCTCGATCGATACTGAAAATCATAGCGGTAGCTCCTTTTATTTATTTAGTTTAAATCTTTATTTATTGTTGTTACAATTGTGGGTTTGTGGATAAAACTCAGAAAGGCTTTGTACTGCTATTATTATATCATGTTTCCAACATTTTATAAACACTTAATTTTTATTAAAACTGTCTATTTTTTTGATAATTGTTTCGACGGCAAGTTTCATTGTAGGATCTTGTTTAACATCGTTATCGATTTTTTCACAAGCAGCTAAAACAGTAGAATGATCACGATCTCCAAATAGTGTACCTATTGTTTTATAAGGTATATTATATCTTGATTTTATTAAATACATTGCAATATGTCGAGGTAATATATATTTTGAATGTCTCTTTTTACCAATTAAATCTTCTAATGAAATACCATAAAAATCACTGACGATGCTTTGTATCTTATCATAATTATTCTCATTGAGAGAATCACTCTTACGTTTCGTCTTTAATAAAGGTTCTAGAGCCTCATTAACGGATTCAACTGTCAAATCAAGGTTGTTTGTCAAACAATAGAATAGAACACGTTTAAGGGCACCTTCAAGCTCTCTGATGTTGGTTACAAAAGATGAAGCAATAAATTCTAACACATCATTTGGTATATCATGGATATCAGAGGACTCTGTAGCGAGCTTTCTTTTAAGAATTTCAATTCTATGCTCTAAATCAGGCACTTGAATATCTACAGTTAAACCAACTTCAAATCTAGATGTTAAGCGTGTCATGATATTTTTTAATTCAGATGCTGGTTTATCACTAGTAATAATAATTTGTTTATTTTGTTGATATAAATAATCGAATAATTTAAAGAATTCCATCTGTGTTTTAGTAGCACCACCCATAATTTGGATATCATCTACCAATAATATATCTATCTCACGATACTTAGCGTTAAAATCTTCCATACGTTCTCTCTTTAAGAGGTTAGCGAAATCTTCAATAAATCCATCAGCTTTAACATATAGAACCTTTTGATTGATATCTTCATCGAGAATATAGTTACCAATTGCTTGCATTAAGTGGGTTTTACCCAATCCGACATCACCAAAGATGTATAATGGATTTGCTACAGCACCTGGTTGATCAGCAACCTTCATTGCCATTCTAAAAGCAAACATGTTACTTTTACCAACAACAAAGTTATCAAAAGTATATGTTGCATTCAAATTACCAGGACGATACTTCAAACCTAAGTTTCTTTCAGGGCTTATTAATGTTTCTTCAGGTACAAGCTCAGATTCAACAACAAATTTAAATCGAATAGGTTCATGATGGTATTTTAGAGCAAGTTCATTTATTTTAGATAAATAGAGTCGATTGATACGATTTTTAATAAATTCACTTGGAACAAGTACATAAATATGGCCATTTGAATACTTGTGCGTCGATTTTAAAGGCTCAAAAACATCAGCAAAGGTTTCTTCACTGAATGTTAGTTCTAAATCGTTTAGTATTTTTTGCCACAATTGATCATAGATGTTCATTTAAATTTCCCCTTAATTCTTGTGTGAATAGGATAACACAGATGCCATTATATATAATAAAAACTTATCAACATTATTTGTGGATAACTTTAAACCCACTTTTGTAAAATGTGGAAAGAATGTGTATAAAATAACTATATAATTTGCGTAACAAAGAGATTTATCTACTTTCTCCCTTTTTCCACAAACACAAAAAAATGTGTATAAGTTTCCCACAAAAGGTATAGATTATTGAGAATGAAAATGAAATGAAAATTAATGACATTTAAAGAATAATTGCAAAAGAAAAAAAAATAAGAGAAAAAGAATGATTAAGGTTGACAAAAATAGGGTCTTTTTATATAATGATTAAGCATGGTTTCGCAAGAAAGGTGGTTTTATTTGTGAAAAGAACATATCAACCAAGTAAGCTCAAACGTCAAAAGACACATGGATTCAGAGCTAGAATGGCAACTGCTGGTGGTAGACGCGTACTTGCTCGTCGCAGATTGAAAGGCCGCGCAGAGTTAACTGTATAATTTAAATTATTTTAAAACACTAGGACTACTCGTTAAAATAATAACTTCACGTTATTTTTGAGTAGTCCTTTTTTTAAAACTATGAACAAGAGATATCGCATAAAGAAAAGTAGCGAAATCGATGCGATTTTTAAAGTGAAAAGAGTTAAAAGTGACAGTTATTTTGCAATCTATCAATCAGAAGATTCAAGTGGAGATCATTTTCGTTTTGCGCTTTCTATAGGGAAGAAATATGGAAATGCAGTAGCAAGAAATTTAGCAAAGAGAAGAATTAGAATGATTGTGAGTGAAATGAGCACTCAATTTATAAAAAATAAATTGTTTGTGGTTGTTGTTAAACCACTTGTTCATGACTTGTCATATCAAGAGATGATGGATAAGCTGATTATCCTATTTAAAAAATCAAAATTAATGGAGAGTGCAAATGAATAAGAGATTATTTTTTATTGGTTTAATCATAATGCTTGTCTTCAGTTTGTCTGCATGTGGATCCAAAGAAGACCCTGTTGCAGTTATTTCTGTCAACAATCCTATTGGTGACTCAGTCGTTTTTGACAAATTAGTTTTCTCTTCTGATGAAGGAGACAGCATCCTATTCAAAGGTGATGCAGGTTTATCATATTGGACTTTAACAGAAGCTGGTGTTGGAACTTTAGTTGATTATGAAGGTTCTTTACCAACTCAAATGGTTGAAGTTGATGGCGTGCGCACTTATACATTTGATGTTGGTGGTATTGAAGCAAGTTTTCAAATCTATGTTAAACCAGATGTATTAGTAGGCGATGCAAATGATGTTGTCATGATTGCTTTTCGCTATGAGAAAGATAATGTGTTAAATCAAAAAGGTGGAACATTTGATCCAACGGGTCTAATGGTATATGAAGTTCAACGTGATGGTGATGTCACAACCTACCTTGGTCAAGATGTTGCTGATCAATTTAATGATTATAATTATGATCCAGTTGATGCAAATGGTTTTAAAGAAAACGTTAGTTATCCAGTTATATATACTTCAACTGATGGACTTACTAAAGAATTTACTGTCTATGTTGCTGGAGGAGAAAATCCTATTTCATCAGCAGATGCAAGTTTCTTTGATAAGATTTTAATTATTCCAGTTGCATTTGTTATGAATTTCTTTGGGACATTCTTTGGTGGGTCATTCGCATTAGCAATTTTATTTACAACCATTGTTGTACGTTCAATTGCTTGGCCAATTTACGCTAAGAGTAATGACTTATCGATTAAGATGAGTGTTGCTCAACCTGATATGCAACGTGTCCAAGCTAAATATGCTACAAGAAAAGACCCACAATCACAGCAAATGATGCAAATGGAAATGATGCAGATTTATAAAAAACATGGTATTAATGTTTTCGGTTGTTTACTCCCATTCCTGCAAATGCCAATCTTTATTGCGATGTATAACGTTGTTAGACGTATTACAGTCGAAGGTGGTATGTATACCGATAGTGTTATTAATACAAATTTCATGGGTATTAATCTAGCAAATAGACAAGATGGTCTCATTGGGATGGTTTTAGCTGGTTTAGTTGGTGCAACGATGTTCCTTCTTCAAAAGATTTCAATGAAGAAACCTAGTTACGCTAAGAAGACAGTTTCTCATAATCCAAATGCTACTGCTGCACAAACAGAAAAAACAATGAAATTTGTCAGTTACTTCATGGTTATTATGATGGCATTTGCATCATATCAAAGTAACGCCTTAGCATTGTATTGGATATTTGGTAATATTTATTCTTTAGGACAAACACTAATCAATAGAAGACTAAATGAGAAAAAACACGAACAATTGCAACAAAAACAATTAATGGGGTGATTGAATATGTTAAAAAGAGTAGAATTTGAAGCAAAATCTCAGCAAGATGCTGAAAAGCAAGCTGTTGAATTATTAAGAATACAAAAAGAAAAGATTAAATTAACGGTACTTAAAGAAAAGAAAAGCTTTTTAGGTATTGGAACTGCTGCAGTTTATGAGGCTACACCAAATATTAATTTAGCTGTTGAAGGCAAAGTCTATTTGGAAAATATTCTTAAGACTATGGAAGTTAAAACAAGAATGGAAGTTAGAACACTTTCTGAAGCTGAAGAAATTCATTTTCATGTAGAAAGCGATGAGAATGCATTATTGATTGGCCGTGAAGGGAGAACACTTCTAAGCCTACAATTCATGCTTCGCAATTATCTAAATACATTCGTTGATGGACATTTGATCGTTTCACTTGATATTGGAAACTATCATGAAAATCGCAGAAAGCAACTTGAAATATTAGCTACTAAAACTGCTAAAGAAGTTGCTCAAACTAGAATCGCTGTTAAATTAGACCCAATGAACGCGTATGATCGTCGCATCGTTCATACAAAATTAAGTGAGTGGAGAGATGTTGTTACCGAATCAGAAGGTGAAGGCGAACATAGAGCTTTAGTTATTAAACCTAAGAAGTAGTCAACCGACTACTTTTTTTTTAAAAAGGGACAGATATAAACATATTTTCTATTAAGTGAAATAAAACACATTTGGTATGATTGTCATTTATCATTAAATACATGTTAAAGTAAACACGGACATACAAAAGACACTATTTTCATAATTGTTCACAAAGGAGAAATATTATATGAATACTTTTAGAAGATTTAAAATATCGAAAATTCTAACACTCATACTATCCATTGGATTGCTTTTTGCAATCATGGGATGTACTGAAGACGCAGATAATTCTATTCCCGTCACAGGGATTACAATTCAAAGTGCTGGTGATGCAACAACAATTACCACACACGGGGGCACGCTTCAATTAACAACAACCCTCACACCTACTGATGCAACAAATAAACTTGTCACATGGTCAGTGACCGATGGTACTGGTTCTGCAATTATTAGTCAAGACGGCGTTTTATCAGCTGTTGCTAACGGAACGGTTACTGTTAAAGTCGTTTCACAAAGTACTTCAACATTAAATGCTGAAAAAGTCATTACAATCAGTAACCAAGTTACAGATAATAGTGCACCATTAGCAGAAGCTATATCAGCAGCAAATGTTAATTTGAATGAAACTATGACTGGAACACTTGCCAATCAATTTGTTCCATCAGTTCAATGGGTCATGGTAGCAGATCAAACAACATACACAACTGCAATTGCAGCTGCACAACTCACGTTGTCTGAAGCACCACTTACAGATACTGAAGTTACAGATGCAGTTGACACACTCGCTATAGCAACACAAGCATTTAACGATAGTAAGCTTAATGGAACGAAAGTTGTTGAAGCAATTGATTTAGGAGTTGCAGATGATTTTGTTATTCTATCTAAGACTGGTGTAGCAACAACAGGAACTACTTCAGTTACAGGTAATATCGGAGTCAGCCCAGTTTCAGCAACCTATATTACAGGATTCGGATTAATCATGGATAGCGGAAATGAATTTTCAACTTCATCACTCGTTACAGGACAAATCTTTGCTTCTGATTATGCAGTTGATACACCAACATATTTAACAACAGCAATAGCTGATGTTATGATCGCATACAATGATGGAGCTAGTAGAACAGCTGATTACACTCAACTTTATACAGGTGATTTAAGTGGTAAAACACTCACAAGTGCAGTTTATATGTGGAGTAATGATGTTTTAATCAGCACAGATTTAACATTAGATGGTAGTTCAACTGACGTATTTATCTTTCAAATTGCTGGCACATTAAACATGGCAGCTAACGTCAAAGTAACCTTAACTGGAGGTATATTACCTGAAAATATTTTCTGGGTAGTTGCTGGTACAGTTGCAATAGAAGCTGGCGCAGAATTCCAAGGTGTCATCATATCAATGACAAATGTTAGTATGAATACAGGATCATCGATTACAGGTATGATTTATGCTCAAACAAGCATATCACTTGATGCAACAACAGTAGTAAAACCATAAACAATAAGGTTTAATTTATATAAAAAAGACTGATTCCAAAATAAAATGGAGTCAGTTTTTCTTATATCATTTTAGCAGTAAAAAAAACGCCCCATCGCATGGGGCGCTTAACATTTATTCAACCTTTAGATTGGTTCCAGTTTCTAAAAACAATTCAAGATCTGACTGTTTGATGCGCCAGTATTTTCCAATCTTAATCGCTTTAAGAGAACCGCTTTTTATGTAGTTATAAATCGTTCTTTGTGTAACCTTTAAAATCTCTGCAATTTCATCAATTGTGTATAATTTATAATCTGGCATATCTGCCACCTCTATCTTTATATTGTATGTACAAACATCGCTCTATAGATCTATTATAGTACATTATGTTCATAAATACAATACAAATTACGTTTAAATATCACTAATTTCATATAAAGGTATCTATTTAACATAAAATGTGGTATATTATAAGTGTAGATACTAAGTGAATATTGTCTAGGTATTATCTATAATACTCATAAAAGGAAGATCATAAAGAAGTTGAAGCTTCCATTAGAAGGAATAGATTACCGGAGGTATAAAAAAATGTATATATTATTATGGTTATTATTTGGAGCAGTTATTGGATGGCTAGCTAGCATATTCATGAATACAAATCGAAGCATGGGACTCATAGCAAACATCATCATTGGTTTAATTGGATCAGCACTTGGCATGTGGTTAATGGATATTTTTGGATTTGGAAGAGTTGACACCTTTTCAATAGCAGGCGTTTTAGTCTCTGTTGGTGGTGCAGCATTACTTATTGGTGTTTTAACAGCATTTCATAGAAGATGATATGATGAGAAAAATACACGATAGAGATATTAGTCTTATCAGTATTGTTGTTGGATTTTTAGCAGCAATAATGATTTTATTCCCAGTATTGATATTAAAGGATTCTGAAACATCATTTACTGGATTAGAGGTTGCATTTGGTCATGAATTTGCAAGTTTGGGATCATGGGCAAGTGGACAGATTGAGTTTAATCCAACTGTTTTACTGGCATTTATTCTACCTTTAGTAGGATCAATAATCTTGATGTTCTCAAATAAAGCACATTTTATAGCAACAATATTATTTATAGTAGCAGCAGTTTTGATCTTCATGATTCCACAATTTACAGCTGTTTCAGTAACAATTCTAGGCAATGTCAATTCGATTGATGTTGAATGGACATATGGTATAGGTCTTATATTTGCAGCATCATTATCTATATTAGGTGGTTTATTGGGATTGTTTAGATTATATAATAGTAAATAAATAAACTTAAAAGTCAAAAATTTATTTTGGCTTTTTCTTTTTTGACTTCTCGACTATATGTTTATTCAATGGTATAATGGTTTAAAGAAAAAATAACAGGTGGAAACATGATTAGCTTCCTTAAAGTACGCATTAAATCAAAGAGAAAGAAAAGAATTACAGTCCTTAGAGTTGTTATTTTTTTACTTTTAATTATTCCCGGATTATTTGTTTATGGATTTGGAGTTGCAGTCGTTGAAAATACAAAAGTAGATCGTTTGATTGAAGAATTTAAACAAAGAGCTGGCGATGAATATATAGAAGAAACACTTGATTTTTCTGGCACAACACAAGTTAGAAGATATTATGAGGTTTCACGTGAAACATCGTATGAATTAAATGATACACGCAGTGTATTTTATGACTCAAGTAAACTGTATTTAGGACAAAAAGGCGATATTTTTGTAGCACAAGACTCTCCTTTTCCCAATGTACCTGTTATTCACCAGTTCATCTCATATTATTTTGGTGGTCACGCAGCTATTAATAACGGAAACAATCGATTTGTTGAAGCTACTGGATTTCCCGATGATGATGAGACACTCTTGGGAATTATATTGCAACCAGGTAATGAACCAAATGATTACAGTACGACCGTTAATTTAAGTAGTACAAATTATTGGTTGAATCCTAAATATAGAACTCCAGAAGATGAGGCATATCCATATTTTGGACCGAACTATCGCAAGGATTTTGTAGGATTAAGAGTTAAAGATATAACAAGTGATCAAATTGATAGTGCTGTCGACTTTGCAACATCAAAGGTTGATTTATCACTTTATAACTTCACTTTTTTCCTTGATTTAAAGTATAAGTATTATTGTACCGATTTAGTCAGTAGAGCCTACCAAGATGTAATGGTGGATCCTGAAGACCAAAGAGATTACTCTAGAGCACTCAATGATGATCGTTTTATTACATCGGTTAACGATATGATTCTTTCTAGAGAAACATATATGATATTTTATGTCGAGGTTGTTGATGGTATTATGAACATCTACCATCTCGAAGACATTTAAGGAGGACAATATGACAGAATATATTATTATTGGCTTATTAGTTATTTTAATAGCAACAGGCTTATACACTATTTTTATATTTTATAAATATAAGAATAATCAACCTGTGGATTTAAATCAACAGAAAGATGCTCAAAACGAATTAAAATTGTATTTTCAAAAAGAATATGGTGACTTAAAGTTTGAGATGGGAAAACTTTTTAGTGAGTCTAACAAAACCAATCAATTTGATCTAAACTCGTTTAAAGAAAATATGATGTTACATATCGATACACAAATGAAACAGATCAATGAAAAAGTGGAATTCAGATTAGGTGAAGGATTTGACAAAACAAACAAAACATTCGTGAATGTCATTGAAAGATTAAGCAAAATCGATGAAGCACAAAAAAAGATTGAAAATCTTTCGTCAGAAGTTGTTTCACTTAATGAACTACTTACAGACAAAAAAACAAGAGGTATATTTGGCGAAGTACAACTTTATCAACTCTTATCAGCTGTTCTAGGCGATAACAAAAGCCTATATGAGCAACAAAAAACCCTTTCTAACGGGTTTATAGCTGATGCAGTCATTCATGCCCCAGAACCACTTGGAACTGTTGCTATAGACTCAAAATTCCCCTTAGATAACTATAAGCGTATGGTTGATAGAGCTTTAGGTGATGCTGATCGAAAAGCAGCAACAAAAGAATTTAAAAGTGATGTAAAAAAACACATCAATGCAATTAAAGATAAATACATTATTGCTCATGAAACAGGGGATCAAGCATTTATGTTTATTCCTGCTGAAGCTATATTTGCAGAAATTACTGCATATCATGAAGATTTAATTGAATATGCCACTAAAAACAAGGTTTGGATGGTTTCACCAACAACACTCATTTCCACACTATCAATGATTCAAATGGTTGTTAAGAATATTCAAAGAGATGAACAAGCTAAAGTTATCATTCAAGAACTTATCAAATTAGGGGATGAATTTAAACGATACAGCGATCGATGGGATAAACTTAAAAAATCCATTGATAACGTATCTAAAAATGCAGAACAAGTGGGTATTACAAGTAGTAAAATCAGTTCTAAATTTAAACATATTTCAGAAGCTAAATTTGATGAGATTGATGAAGAAGATGAACCTGAAATTGAAGAACCTGTAGAAGAAGATATAGATTGACAAAACTTAGATAAAAAGATATAATAAATGAGAAATCGATGATGAGAGAGTAATTATCTTATGATTTGAAAGCGAGCTGGAGATGGTGTGAGTCCAGTCAAACAATGATAATGAAGAACACTCTGAGAGATAGAAGAAATCTAACAAGAAAGTAGACCTATCCGTATACCTGCGTTAAGGGATTCAAGGGCTAGAAATTTATTTCTAGAACTAAGGTGGTACCGCGTATTTTTACGTCCTTAGGTTTTTCTAAGGACGTTTTATTTTTATATAGGTTTGAGAGCCTTACAAAAGGATTTATAATAAGGAGTTTATCATGGAAACAACAGTAAAAAGTATTTACACTACAACTGAATCACACCTCGAAAAAGAGTTAATTCTTTACGGCTGGGTACGCAATAATCGAGCACAAAAAGAGTTTGGTTTTATTAGCTTTCATGATGGCACATTTTTTGAAACCATTCAAGTTGTTTATGAGGAATCAAAAGCAGATAATTTCAAGGATATTCAAAAAATTAGAGTCGGAAGTTCTATTCTTGTCAAAGGACAACTTAAACTTACACCTGATGCCAAACAACCATTTGAAATTAAAGCAACTCATATTGAGCTTTTAGGAGATTCATCTGAAGACTATCCAATACAACCAAAAAGACATTCAAGAGAGTTTTTAAGAGAGGTTGCACATTTGCGTGCCAGAACCAACCTTTTTCAAGCTGTTTTTAGATTGAGAAGCATTGCTGCATTTGCTGTTCATGAGTTTTTTCAAAGTCAAGGTTTTGTTTATACCCACACACCTTTAATTACAGGTAATGATGGCGAAGGTGCTGGACAAATGTTTAGCGTCACAACGCTCCCCTTAGATAACCTACCAATGACCGAAGATCATAAAATAGACTTTAAAAAGGATTTCTTTGGTAAAAGAACAAATTTAACAGTTACTGGGCAACTCGAAGCTGAAGCTTTTGCTATGGCATTCAAAAATGTTTACACATTTGGACCAACCTTTAGAGCTGAAAACTCTAATACTCAACGACATGCATCTGAATTTTGGATGATTGAACCTGAAATGGCATTTGCAGATCTTAGCAAAGATATGGCGGTGGCTGAAGATATGGTCAAATATATCATAAAATATGTTTTTGAGAAGGCACCTGAAGAAATGGTTTTCTTTGATAAATTTGTTGAACCGGGATTAACAGATCGATTACTTAGTGTCTTAACACAACCTTTTGCTAACGTAACTCACAAAGAAGCTATCGATATTTTACTCAACAGCAAAGAGAAATTTGAGAATAAACCTCAACAAGGTCAAGATATCAATACAGAACACGAAAAGTACTTAACAGAAAAACATTTCAAACGTCCTGTATTTGTCATTGATTGGCCTAAAGATATTAAAGCCTTCTATATGAGAATGAATGATGATCATGAAACCGTAGCAGCAATGGATTTACTTGTTCCTGGATCTGGAGAACTTATTGGAGGGTCACAAAGAGAAGAAAGATTAGATTATCTTCTCAAGCGTATGGAAGAAATGAATGTTCCAAAGGAAGACATGGAATGGTACATTGATCTAAGAAGATATGGTGGATGCGTTCATGCTGGGTTTGGATTGGGATTTGAAAGACTTGTTATGTATCTAACAGGTGTGGAAAACATTAGAGATGTCATCCCTTTTCCAAGAACTCCAAAGAACTGTGAGTTTTAAAAAAGGTGTAGAAGAATAAAGTATTTACCTAACTATGTTAGAGTATCAACCTATTTTATAAAAAATTTGACTAAAACACCTTTTAAGGTGTTTTTTTATAGATAAGAGCATTTTCATATTTCTTTCATTGACAAAGCATTTCTAACATACTATAATTTAATTACCCCTAAAAGCGCTTTCACGCTATTTGTTTGAAAAAAATATGTAAAAATTTGCCCTTAACACATGACTCTCAATTGTATTTTATAGTTTATTATTATATAATACTGGTGTTGAGGTGAATTGAGTATGTTAACATTACAAATTACCATTCGAACAAATACATGTGAAACGAGAACCACCGTTTTTTTCATATTCGAACATTAGAGTGCTTTTGGGATATCCACTAGTACTTTTATTTTTATAAAAAGTAAAATAAATTACATAAGGAGTATTAAACTACATGGAGATTAGACTAGAACAATTAACAAAAGTCTTTACGGATAAAACCGGGAAAGAAACTAGAGCAGTTGATGACTTAACCATTACCATTCCATCGGGAAAACTAGTTGGACTTCTTGGCCCATCAGGGTGCGGGAAATCAACAACTCTTTTTATGATTGCAGGATTACACAAACCCTCCGGAGGAAAGATTTTTTTTGGAGATGATGATGTAACTAAATTAGCACCTGAAAAAAGAGGTATAGGACTTGTTTTTCAGAATTACGCACTTTATCCACACATGACCGTGCGACAAAACATCATGTTTCCACTTGAAAATTTAAACATCGGTCGTGATGAAGCTACAAAACTTGTTGTAGAAATGGCAAAACTTGTAGGTATTGAAGATCAACTAGATAAGAAACCAGCGCAACTATCAGGTGGCCAACAACAACGTGTTGCTATTGCTAGAGCACTCGTTAAAAAGCCACGCGTTTTACTATTAGATGAACCACTATCAAATTTGGATGCTAGACTTCGCTTGCAAACAAGAGAAGAAATTAAACGTATTCAAAGAGAAACAGGCATTACTACAATATTTGTAACACATGACCAAGAAGAAGCAATGAGCATTAGTGACCAAATGGTCATTTTAGATTATGGCGTACAACAGCAAATGGATAAACCACAAAGTATGTACAATAAACCAATTAATTTATTTGTTGCTAAATTTTTAGGAAATCCACCTATTAATATTGTTGAAGGCAAAATTGTTGATGGTAAAGTCATGATCGGTGACAATATCCAAGTTTCAACCAGAAAAAATGCTAAAGATGGTGTTTATGATTTAGGTATTAGACCTGAAGATTTTAGATTTGATCCCAATGGATTTGATGTTGATACTAAAGATATGGACCATATTGGTCGCGATACGATGATTCGTTTTGCGGTTGGTGATATCGTGTTAAGAGCTCTTGTGGATTCAGACTCTGTACAAGGTCAAAAAACGATCAAGCTTAGTGTTAAAGAAGGAAAGACTCATGTATTTGAAAAAGAAACGGGACATGTGGTGCTATGAACGACTTTAAACATAAACTGAAAAATTTCTTATGGAACGTGCGAAATACCATCCATGTATCTTCTGTTAGAACCAGTGAGTTTTTTCAGAAGCATCATCTAGGGTTTATCACACGTTGGCCAGGATGGCTCAAAGCCATATTTTATCTATTGCCTGCACTAACTCTACTAGCAATCTTTACATTTTACCCAATTTTTAATTCATTTCTAATCTCATTTTATACTGGATACAATATTCAAACCGGAGAATTTGATGGATACACATTTTTAGGAAACTATGCAGTTGTCTTGCAACATGCTAATTTCAAACAAGCAGTACTCAATACTGCCATCATCGTATTCGTATCTGTTCCAATTACCATTATTGTTGGGTTATTAATTGCTGTTGCACTCAATGCAATTAAACCTTTAAAGAGTTTTTATCAAACAATATTCTTTCTACCTTATGTAACCAATACAATCGCCATTGGGTTAGTTTTTGCTTTCATATTTAGCGGAAACCAAAACACAATTATTAATCCAGTCGGATTAGGGCTAGCTAATCAGGTTATTTCTTGGTTTGGTGGTGAACCCATTGCTTGGGTAGCAGCAGGAGCAACCTATTGGTCTGCGATGTCTGTCATCTTAGTCTATTCCGTATGGAATGGTCTTGCATTTAAGATTATCGTTTTCTTAGCTGGTATTCAAGGTATTGATAAACAATATTATCAATCCGCACAAATTGATGGAGCGAGCCGTGCTAAATCATTCACCCGTATTACCGTACCATTAATTTCACCAATGATTTTCTATATATTAATCACATCAGTTATTGGATCATTTAAAACATATTCCTCTGTTGTTGCTATCATCAATAAAGAAGGTTTGATTACGACCGGTGCTGAAGGCTCAATCAATTTAAAAACAATTGTTTTCTATATTTATGATTACATCGGAGGCGCCTCACTTAACGGTGTGATGTCTTATGCATCTGCTGCTGCGATTATTCTCTTCGCAATTATATTGGTCTTTACAGTGATCCAACTACAAGTTGGTAAACGTAGAGTTCATTACTAGGAGGGGAAAACAACATGAAAAGAATAACTCAAAATATTAAAAAACTTGATTTAATTGCTACACTGATTGATCTCGTTTATGTGATCGCCGCACTTGCCCTACTCTCGTATTTCTTTATTATTCTAGCAGAACCGGAATTTATTACTGAAGTGATTGATACAACCTATAATGTTTTAGGTATTACAATCACATCGGCGCAATTAAATGCAGGTATTAGTTTATTGATTGGATACTTAATCGTCTTTATCCCTTTACTTTTCTCACACGTTAAACGTTTAAGAAGTAAAGATATTATTGAAATGGATCAATGGACTTACCGCACGCAATTCTTATATTCCTTTATGAGTTTATTCACACTCAACCCATTTAGTGCAGTTGTTCGCTTTATTATGGCATCTGAAATATTGACTGTCGTTCAAGATTATGGCGTAAAACAAGCTTTCTTGAATGTTATGCATGATCTTAAAGAATTAGTCACTGGAGAAACATTTAAACGTGCTAAAGCTAGAAGAGAATTAAAAAAGCAAGAAACTGAAAGTCAAGCTGATTTAGAACGCGTAAGTAGACACGACCTATTTGTCAAAGTGTTGGTCATGGTTGCTACCTATACATTCCTTACCATGATTGCACTATTCATCTTCATCCCATTCTATTGGATGATGATAACAGCATTAAAAACACATTATGAGCTATCCTATGCTGTAACACCTAGAATGTTTATTGGTATATCTGAGATGCAATGGGTAAATTTCAAAGTAGCACTTACACAGTTTAACTTTGCTAAATACATTGGAAACACGATCATCGTAGGTCTCTTATCAATGGTTGGTACAGTAACAACAACAATCTTAGCGTCATTTGCGTTTTCAAGATTAGATTTTAAAGGCCGTGAATTTATTTTCTCAATCCTATTGATGACAATGATGATCCCTGGTGAACTTTATACAATCACCAATTATATTACAGTAAGAAACCTTGGTTGGTATGATAGTTTCTACGCTTTGATCTTTCCATTTATGACAAGCGTATTTTACATATTCTTCTTAAGACAGTCCTTCAAACAAATTCCTGATACACTTTATCGTGCAGCACAGGTTGATGGATGTAGCGATTT
>Ga0180007_10004378_pt1 | contig 14964 bp, 13 predicted proteins | sample MM_PC_MetaG_FD_121122 | JGI IMG/M metagenome (GOLD analysis project Ga0180007, IMG submission 121122) | Groundwater microbial communities from the Aspo Hard Rock Laboratory (HRL) deep subsurface site, Sweden - MM_PC_MetaG | ecosystem: Environmental > Aquatic > Deep subsurface > Groundwater... | reverse complement strand
TGCCTGCGCCCTTTTGGGCTAACTTTAACGCCAACTGCATGAATTTTGTGTCTTTGTCCATCGGATCCCTGCCCAAAAACCAAGATGGAAGCGGTTTTTGGGTTTCGCCCTGCTCAAAAAAAATCCCCGTAAAGATATTCATCCTTCGGGGTTATATGATAGCAGCTATATTAAACTGATTTATTTTATTCTTCTACCATCCGGACTATACCGTCGGCACAGAAATTCCATCTGTTCAACCCCGGCACTTTGACCGGAGTTCGCGGGCTTTCGCTCCACGTTTCACTTGGAGCCTCAAACCGCCGGTGAGGATCTTCCCCTCGCCCCGAAGAATACCTAAACATATTACAAAAATATATAAAGAAAGTCAAGAATTATTTGATAAAATTCAAGTTACTTTTTTTTTGTTATTTCTTCAAGTTTGCTTAACGCGGAAACCCTGGCATTCTTATCAGGTATTTTTTGGATCCACTTCCTGGTTTTATTTACATCAAATGGTTTTTTTAGATTAAGCTCAGGGAAAAACCCGTATTGCTTCTTTTTTCTTGTAAAAAGATAAAGACAGTCAGCCAATGCTTTTTCAGGTTCGGCTATAAGAAAACTCTCTGACCCCTTATACCAGCCAAACCCCGCGAAAAATTTAGGGGATATTTTATGCACAATAAATGTACCAACTGTTGTTTTTATTTTCCTCGTATGGGCAGTTGAAGCCAGAGTTATGGTTTGCGGAATCTGTTCAATAATTCCATGCAGGTGTAAGGCGCTTAAAAAAGAAACATATACCCTGCCTCCCCTGAAAAGATGAGGGATAACCATATAGGGGCTCAATGGTTTATCCGCCGCTTCAACCCAGATCCCGCGATAAATCTTTTTTGCGATAGTATGCTGGCTGAGATAATTGAGTGCCTGGCTTACAGCGGACATGCTTTTACCGGAAATGTCGGACAGCTCCCTTGTAGTAAAAACAGGCCGGCCAAGTCTTCTGATATATTCAACCGTTATTGTTTTGGGCATATAAATTCCGTGATTTTTATTTTAATTTCGTCCCATAAATCAGGATTTTCATAGGATACCCTGGCTTCCTCGGTAAGATAGTTCAATACGGTATCCCTATATTGATGAAAACTGACAGAAAATGTATTATTGCATGCAGCATCTTTCACGGCTGCCGGGGCTTTTATTTTGCCAAGGCCTTCGGGTAACCGGGTAGATAGGATGTAAAGATCAAAAATGTCCCGGGCCTGAACTATACTTCTGCCTGCCAGGGCATATATTTTTTGCAAGGCTGCGCTTTGAATATCATAATGACTAACTATCAACGGGGAAATCATATAACCGCGAAGAATCTTTTCTGAAACAGACTCTACTACAGATTTACCTAAAGTGTCCCGTCGGGAAAATTCTATTTTCGTAAAGAGGTCTTCCCCCCGGGAAGCTAATATATGTATTTTAAAACGCTGAGTGGTTTCGGTTTGTTTTGCTTTTGCAATATTGGGTAGTATTATTTTCTCGATACCGAACGGTTTAATTTCGTTCAATAATGCTTGTGAATCAAGTATTTTCATAACAATATCCCGCAAGGCGGCAACCTTCACGGTATTAACATCTATATCCATATCTTCTGAATATCTTATATTATTGAAAAATAACCGCATATTTACCCCGCCCTTAAGGGCGTAAAAATTGGGTCTCAGCTTTAATGAAAGCAGGCGGAGAAATTCAATATGAAATACTTCCCTTATTTGCAGATTGTCGTATAAATGGTTTTTCATATATGTTATGTTATTTAGCTATAACTAAACAATAGAACATATTACGCAAAATGTCAATACTTGCTATTACAGGTGTTGGTATAAGATTTGATAAAATATTTTTAATATTATAAAATCGGTGTTACAAAAGTTCAAAGGAGCCAAAATGTTTAGACCTGAGATTAAGGTAATTGACTGCACCATACGTGACGGCGGATTAATGAATAAATCCAACTTCACAATTGAAACCGTAAGGAATGTATACAAGGCAGTATGTGCTTCAGGAATAGATATCGTAGAACTCGGGTACCGAAACAGCAAACAGCATTTCTCAGTAAAGGAATACGGTTTGTGGCGTTTTTGCGACGAAGAGGATTTAAGAAAAGTTGTTGATGGCATTAAATCAGAAAAAACAAAGATAGCCATAATGCAGGATTCCCATAAGGCTGTTTCTGAAGATGTGCTCCCCAAAAAAGACAGTGTGGTTGATGTTATCCGCGTTGCCACTTACGTTAAAGACATTGATAAAGCAATCAAACTAGCCAACAACGCCACGGAAAAAGGGTACGAAGCAACTATAAATATAATGTCTATTTCCCGCGCCCTTGAACGTGACCTGGATGAAGCTCTTGCGCAGATTGAAAAAGAAACGAAGGTATCGGCTGTATATATTGTAGATAGTTTCGGCTCGCTCTACAGTGAAGATATGGATTATTACGTAGATAAATTCAAAAAATACATAAAGAACAAAGAAATCGGCGTTCATTGCCACAATTCCACCCAGCTGGCTTTTGCGAATACTATCGCAGGGATTATCCGCGGAGCGAATTATCTGGATGGAACACTTTACGGTCTGGGAAGAGGCTCCGGCAATTGCCCAACGGAATTGTTATTGAGTTTTCTTAAAAACCCCAAGTTTGACAGCCGGCCGCTTTTTGATGTTATAAGCAAAGAAATAATGCCTCTAACCAAAAAAATTACCTGGGGCTATTCAATTCCCTATATGATTGCCGGCTCGCTTAACCGCCACCCGCAGGCGGCCATGGATATGATGGACTTGCCTGACAATAATCCTGAAAAGTTTGAGTACCGGAAATTCTACGAAAAGCTTACCGAAGAACAGATGGAAGATTAAATTTAATCACAAATGTTTTTGGAAAATTAAATTTAATGCTTTCAATGCGAATACAGGCAGGTCTTTAATGCGGGTGATACGCCAGGGTTCCTGCGCAAATCTGTAAAACCATTCCAGCCCAAGTGCTTGCATCCAGCCCGGCGCCCTTTTCAATTTTCCTGATATAACATCAAAGCTTCCGCCAACCCCCATTATAATAGGGATGTTTATATTTCTCAAGTTTTCGAAAATCCATTTTTCCTGGCGCGGCACGTCAAGGCCGACAAAAACTATAGCTGCGTTAGATTGTCTTATTTCATTGAAAATATTAACTTCCTGTTGCGGTTTGAAAAAACCGTCATGAAAACCTGCAATGTTTATTCCGGGGAACCTTGTTTTAAGTTTTTCTACAGTAATTTTTACTATTTCCGGCTTACTTCCTAAAAGAAAAATTTTCCAGCTGTGAAGCGCAGCCATTTCACAGATTTTTAACATCAGGTCAATGCCTGGTTTCCTTCTTGGTTTTTGGTATTGTTTTCCGGAAAGCAGATAGATTAATGCTGCAATACCGATAGAGTCAGGAAGCACAAGCCCCGCGTTAACAATTGAATTTTCAAGTTCCTGGTCCCGGCAGGAAAAATTGTACATCAAAGAATTGAATGTAACTATTTGGGTGGGTTTTTTGTTTTGTATAAAGGAGTCAATTCGGGATAGAATGCTTTCCCAGGAGAGCAGATCAACAGGAATTTTCCCGATGTAAATTCTATCTGCAGTTTTGTGCATTAATTAGCGGTTTCTTCGGGTTCTCTTTCCGCGATCAATCCGGGTATTTCCTGTTTGTGAAGCCGGATAGAAATAATTTTCGATATGCCGAATTCTTCCATGGTTACGCCATAAAGTATATCCGCTGCTTCCATGGTGCGTTTATTATGGGTAATCATAAGGAACTGAGAATTGGCAGAAAATACTTTGATTATATTAATGAATCTCGTAACGTTTGATTCATCAAGAGGCGCATCAACCTCGTCCAGAATACAGATCGGCGAAGGCCTGACCATAAAGAATGCAAACAGGAGAGCTATTGCCGTAAGGGCTTTTTCTCCGCCTGAAAGCAGGCTGATGCTTTGAAGTTTCTTGCCCTGGGGCTGGGCTACAATGTCTATGCCGGATTCCAGCAGGTTGTTTTCATCCGTAAGAATGAGGTCTGATTCCCCTCCCTCAAATAACTGGCTGAAAAGCTTCTTGAAGTTTTCCCTTACTTTATCAAAAGTTTCATGGAAACTTGCCTGAATCGAAGAATTTAGTTTTGTTATAGCCTGGCGCAGGTCTTCCTCGGCTTTTATCAAATCCTGCTGTTGCTCAAAAAGGAAGTTATAACGTTTTTCCAGGTCAGTATATTGTTCCTGCGCGGTCAGGTTCACAGGCCCGATGGACTCAATCCTGCGCCTTAAACGGATAATTTCATCAGGGTCAACGGCAATGTTGATATAACTGTCTTTCACATCTGCGTATTCCAGCCCCGCTTCTCTTAATTTGGTTTCAAAATTATTCTTTTCTATTTCTTTTGTTTTCTGGATTATCTGTAAATCGTGTATTTTTTCTGAAAGTTTGGTGATTTCATTTCTCAAATGGTTAAGCTGGTTTTGTTTCTGCTCCAATATTTTGTAAACATTATTTTGCTGAAGTTTAAGTTCAGAAACTTTTTTATCGAATTCAGCCCTGGATTCGTAAAGTTTGTCAATATTTTTTGATTCTGCAGCGAATACAGTTTCCTGTTCGATGATTCTTTCCGAAAGGGATTGAATTTCATTGGTAGACTGCAAATATTGATCCTGCTGAAGCTTCAGGTTTGAATTAAGCGTTTCATATTCGCGTTTGTAGGATTTGAGCCTTTCTTCAAAAGTTGAAAGGCTTTTTGCTGATTCTGTGAATTCGCTGCCTGCGCCAGCTTCCTTGTCCTTTAACTCATTGACAGACAGTTCCAATTGGGTCATTTCAGTCTGGGCAGTAATTGTATTTTTTTCGATTTGAGCAAGTTCGTTTTTAAGCAAGGGTGAGTTTTCTTCTAATTTAAGTTCCTCTTCGCTAAGGTGCTTGATTTCTGACTGTATTGTTTCTTCCTCTATCTTGGAGAGGTCAAACTGTCCCGATTTATTTGATAATTCTTTTTCAAAAACAGCCTGATTAAAGGCTAATTGCTGAAGTTCGTCATATTTCTGCTTTTGCAGCTGGACTAATTCAGAAATCTCTTTTTCCTTTGATTGAAGAGTTTCGTTATTCGCGTTTTCCTGCGTTTTAAGGTTTGCGATTTGTTCTTCAATCTCCTTGCATTCTATTTCCGGGCTTACTTGTTTTGTTTCATATGCTCCGCCGTGCATTACAGTTTCCTGATAAACCGTGTTGCCTGAAAAATAAGTGTTATTAAAGACAAACCGTACAAGTTTTTCCCATTTAGGGTCATAGGTTACTGCGGAACTGATAGGTTTTTCTGTTCTTAGCTCGCCTAAAAAGTTTTTCCACGCGGAATGAGTTTCAGGAAGAGACTCGAGTATTATGAAAGTTGCGCGGCCTTTTTTGTTTTGTTCAAGATGTTCAATGACGGTTTTTGCATCCGTAAGCGTATCACATAAAAGGTAATTTAATTTATCCCCGAGCAGGTTGGAAACAAGCTCTTCATGCAGGTCATGGATGCTCAAAATGCTGTTTAGCGTTCCATGAATTCCCTGGAAATTACTGGACAGAATATAATGGACCGTGCTTAATTGCGGGTTTTTCTGCTGAAGTTCGCGCACTGCAACCATTTTTGAATTTAATTCATAATATTTCTGCTTGATTGCGTCTTTTTCCAGCTCAAGGATTTCAATTTCTTCTTTCAAGCCGGAGATTTTAGAGTTTAAACTTTCATGTTCCTGTTTTGCGGCTGAAAGAGTTTCATTCGACTGGTTTTGCTGCGCGCGCAGATTCCCAAGTTCTTTTTCGATTGAAAGTTTTTCATCAGAAACTTTTTTCAATTCCTGGTTCTGAACGGAAATATTTGTTTTTGTAGCTATAGCGTTATTGCTGATAGTTGCAATATCGTTGTTGATTTGTGTTTTCTTGTCGACCAGCTCAAAAACATAGCTGTTTAATTTGCTGATTTGCTGGGTGTTTTTTGTGATTTCAGATTTTATATTTTCATAATTGGATTTTTTCTCTTCGTAATAGCGAGTGTGTTCGTTAAAAGTTTCTTCGGCTTTCTGGAGCTCAGAATTAATGGTGTTTATCTGGTTTTCAAGTGATTTGCGCGTTGAATCAAAATTGCTGATATTATTAGTCAGGGTTTCTTGTCTTTCCTTGAATTCCTTGACCCTTACCTGCGAAATTTTAACGCGTTCTTCCAGCTGGGCTATTTCTGTATCTATCTGGCTAAGCAAGGAGTGATTATCTGCAAGGTCTTTTTCAATGGTTGTTTTTTCTACCTGTATATTTGATACGTCGGCTTCAAGCTGGTCTTTAAGTGTGTTTTTTTCAAGAGCATTGTTGTTAAGTTCTTCCAGTTGCGATGTAGCAGGAGCGAGCTCGCTTTCAAGCGCTGCTATCTTTTGGGTTGTATCAGCTGTTTCAAGGGTACGCAGTTCTTCCTGGTTTTTCTGGTAAAGTTTTGCTTTTCTTACGGCGCTTTCAAGGGAATTTATCTGTTCTTTTATTACGCCGATAATGTCATTAACGCGGTTCATGTCCTGGTGAACCCTGTCCAGTTTGCGCAAGGTTTCTTCGCGGCGCACTTTATACTTTGATACTCCGGCTGCTTCCTCAAAAATGGCCCTGCGTTCTTCGGGTTTGGCATTTGTAATCAGCTCAACCTTGCCCTGTTCAAAAATGGAGTAGCCTTCTCTGCCTACGCCGGTATCCAGGAACATGTCACGAATATCTTTCAAACGGCACTGCACTTTGTTGATATAATATTCGCTTTCACCGGACCTGAATAATCTTCTGGTTATCGTAACTTCAGTATAATCTATAGGGAGTATGTTGCTTGAATTATCAAAGGTAAGCGAAACTTCTGCCAGGTTAAGGGGCGCTCTTGTTTGTGAGCCGTTAAAAACTATTCCCATCATTTGAGGGGTACGAAGGGAGCTGGCGCTCTGTTCGCCAAGGCACCATCTGATGGCATCAACAACGTTCGATTTGCCGCAGCCATTGGGTCCGACAACTGCTGTTAATTGCTTGTCAAAGGTTAGGTGTGTTTTGTCAGCGAAAGATTTAAAACCGCATAATTCAACTGCTTTTAAATACATTTAATTGACCCCCCTGAAAAGGTTCTAACGATTCCATATACAACTATCTTTTGCTGTTAAGTATATAACATTTACCATTTGGATGTCAATACTTATATAAAAATAAATATTTTAACGTTTTGTGGGTAACTTTTGTGGATAGTGTGGATAACTAAAAAAGAAGCTCCCATTTGGAAGCTTCTTTTTTAGTGAAATTAAGTTGAGAGAAAAAGAGTAACTATTTTATTTTTTTTATTGTAAGTTTTTTGATTGTGACAGCAGCAGTGGGTTTGTCATGGCTGTCGCGGGGCACAGCAACGATTTTTTGGACAATAGCGTAATCCGATACGACTTCCCCGAAAATTGTATGTTTCCCATTCAGCCAGGGCGTAGCCGCGCAGGTAATAAAGAACTGGCTGCCGTTTGTGTTGGGGCCTGCATTTGCCATGGCAAGTTTCCCTGGTTTATCAAAAACATAATTAGGCACGATTTCATCATCGAATTTATAACCGGGCCCGCCGAACCCTGTTCCTAAAGGGTCTCCGCCTTGTATCATAAAATCAGGAATTACTCTGTGGAAAATAGTCCCGTCGTATAAAGGTTTTTTTTCTATCATTTTCTGGTTTTTCTGGTCAAACCATTTCTTTTTGCCAGTTGCCAGGTCAACAAAATTTGCCACGGTTTTAGGTGTTTCTTTTTCGAATAGTTTGCACACTATTGTGCCCATTGATGTTTCAAAGGCTGCATAGAGGCCTTTTTCTTTCGTCCAATTCACCTTGTCCGCCGCAAAATCTGTTCCATTTAACATGATAATAGCTCCTAGTACTAATAAAATTTGCTTTTTCATAATTTCCGCTCTTTTAGTCGTCGTTAGAAACCCTGCCAAGGGCTTTCCTAAAAGATTCAATCTTTAAAACTGGTTTGCGCCTTGCTGATTTTAGCAGTAAAAGAAAAAACATAACTGCCATAAGGTTTGCAAAAAGCAGTAAAAACATTGAAAAACCCCCGTCGCTGTGGCGCTCTTGTTCTGTGTTGTTCATGGCCGCTTCCTTTTTATAAAGTAGTTTCGTAGACCCGGTATTTTTTATAAACTTTTCCGCCAAGCATTTCAGCCGCGCGGCACATCATTATGTTATCTTCAAGTATCCAGGAAAATTCTCCCTGAGGATACCCCAGCTTCATTACGTTTTTTACTATTTCATGATACATCAAGCCTTCTATCCCCTTGTTTCTATATTCCTTTATAACGCCCATAATCATTACACGGATAGCTTTGATTTTGCTTTTGTAATACAGGAATTTGAGTATTTCAATGGGCCCCAGTTTACCGTTAAGTTTTTGTAAAACAAAGTTGTAGTTTGGAACGGCAATTAACATGCCTACCGGTTTGTCTTTTGAGAACGCTAAAAAAACCAGTTCAGCCACGATGAGTGATTTCAATTTTTCACACTGGCCGAAAAATTCTTTTTCTGTCCAGGGCACAAAACCCCAATTCTTTTCCCAGGCGTTGTTATAAATCGAATGTATGTTTTTCACTTCGTTGGAATAATCCTTTACATTTATGGTCCTTACGGTAATGTCCGGGTTGTGTTTTCTTACGGCCTGATTAATACGGTCCAGCCGCGCGCGCGGCGCATCTTTCTGGTCCATAAAATAGGCGTATAAATCTTTTGCTTTTTTCAGCCCGCACTTTTCCATAAGTTCAATATAATATTTCGGGTTGTGCGGCATCATCAGAAACGGCGGAGAATCGAAGCCCTCAAGCAAAAAGCCCATTTCATCATTTGTTGAAGGAGCTGTAGGGCCCATCATCTTAACCATGCCTTTTTCTTTAAGCCATTTTGCTACAGTGCCAAGCATTTCTTTAGCTACGCTGACATCGTTTATACATTCAAAAAAAGCAAAAAAACCGGCCTTTTCTTCCTGGAATTCAATATAATTACGGTCTATGATTCCCGCTATTCTGCCGACAACCTGTCCGTCATCCATCTCGGCAAGAAAATATTTGCCTTCGGCGTGTTCCCAGAAAGGATTTTTCTTAGGGTTCAACAGGGCCTGCATGTCCCCAATTAACTGCGGCACCCAATGGAGGTCAGTTTTGTAGACTTTCCAGGGGAATTTTATGAATTTCATCAAATCATGTTTGTTTTCAACTGTTTTAATTTTCATTTACCGAACCTCCAGAATAAATTTTTCATCCATTTTTTTGAGCCGGCGCTTATTTCTTTTGAGCCTATTTTTAAGCCTTTAAAACCCTTGAAAAGTTTTTCTTTCGGGATTTTATCAGTTGCTTTTCTTGGTTTATAGGTTCCGCTGATTATTCCCATATGTTTACCGACTTTTTCAAATGCATTTAATACACGATCCAGATGCTCATCTGTATGGATTGCCATATAACTGGTCCTGATTATGGCTTCACCTTCCGGTACTGCCGGGCTGATAACCGGCGAGCAGAAAACGCCTTCATCATAAAGAAGCCGCCACATCTGGAGGGCTTTCATATTATCGCCTACATGGATTGGTATAATCGGCGTGGTGCTGTCTTTTGTATTAAAACCCAGGGCTTTAAAACCATCGAGCATTTTGCGGGTGTTTTCCCAAAGTTTTTCTCTTCTTTCCGGCTCCTGCTGGATAATATCGAGTGATGCATCAATAGCCGCTACCTGCGCGGCCGGCAGGCTTGCCGTAAATATAAGAGACCTGGCAGAATGTTTGATGTAATGGATGACTTCTTCGCGTGCCACTATAAATCCGCCGATGGATGCAAGTGATTTTGATGCCGTTACCATAATAATATCCGGCTCAGGTTCAAGGTTGAAATGTTCTGCGGTTCCCTTGCCATTTTTGCCTAACACGCCGAGTGAATGGGCATCGTCTACCATAACCCTGGCGTTATATATTTTTCCGAGTTTTACTATTTCCGGGAGGTTGCAAATATCCCCCTCCATGCTGAATATGCCGTCAACAACAATAAGCTTGGGAGTGTCGCGGAATTTCGAAAGAAGCCGTTCCAGGTCATCCATATTATTATGGCGGAATCTTAACATCTGCCCAAATGACAGCCGGCATCCGTCGATTATTGAAGCATGGTCAAGTTTATCCGTAATTACATATTCCCCTTTTGTAACGAGCGTTGAAATTGCTCCTAAATTAGAATGATGCCCGGTAGTGAAAAGAAGCGCCGCTTCTTTGCCGATAAATTTTGCGAACTTTTTTTCAACTTTTTCATGCAGATCTGTGTTCCCGCTTAAAAATCTTGAACCAGTACAGCTTGTTCCGTATTTTTTTATAGCGTTAATAGCGGATTCAATGACTTTTGGGTGTTGGGTTATTCCCAGGTAATTATTTGAACAGCAGATTATCTTTTTTTCGCCGTTAATAAGAACTTCCGGTCCCTGGGCAGTTTCAATTTTGTGAAAATACGGATAACACCCGGAGGCCATAACTTCGCGGGCGGTTGTGAATTTCAGGCATTTGTTAAAAAGGTCAGACATTCTTTCCCCTTTAATACCCCATGTCACGCGCTAAGAAGCGTATGGGGTACATTTCCTTATTATTTCAGCACCAAAATCTAAAGGTATTGATTTTGGTATTTCGTCCTACTCAGCCATTTATTTTGAATGTACCAATTATATGTAATTTTAGCTCCGTTTGCAAGTGAAGTAAAAGTGAAGTTAAAATCTTGTTCAGTTTTTGAACTATCACCCAGCCAGTATTGCTGGCAGAATTCTTTGATTTTGTCCCTATTAAAAGGAGATGCTTCATTTCTTATAAGCCTCATAGCAGTTTCGGATGTAATCGCTGCAAATTTTATGAACCAGGCCGGTAATGTGAAAATGAGAACCTTTTTACCAATTGCTTCGCCTATTATTTTCCCAATCTCATGCCAGGAATAATGCTGTTTTTGCGCAAGGAAATAAATATTACTTTTGAATTCATTTTTTGTCAGTATCAAATTGCAGATTTCTATGAGGTCACTGATAAAAAGCAATTGAACATAACAATTTTTCCTCCCGGTAAGAATAGGAAAAAATCCTTTCGAAGCCATCTGGAAAAAAGTAAAAATATCTTTATCGTAAGGGCCGTATATGGCCGCCGGCCTCAAAATCGTAACCGGGATTTTATCCTTGAATTTCAGTACTTCGCGTTCCCCCATCATTTTGCTCCTGCCGTAATCGGAAACAGGACCGCAAAGGCCGTTCGGGTCTTTTGGATCTTCCAGATTTATGCACGGCCCCATAGCCGCCTGAGATGAAACATAAACAAAACGTTTTATCGAAGGGTTGTATTTGTGAACAGCTTCAATCAGGTTTTTTGTACCGGTTTGGTTTATATCATATAAAGTTTTAATGTTTTTTGCGCGAAGGGCCCCGGCGCAGTGGAAAACAAAATCAATATCTTTGACTGCCTTTGTTAAAGAAGCAGGGTCAGCTATATTTCCGTACCGGATTTCAACAGGAATATTTTTAATTTCCGACAGGTTCTTATGTATCAGGCAACGTACAGAATGTCCGCCGGCTACGAATTTTTGCGCGAGATTAGTGCCTACAAACCCATTTGCGCCGGTAATTAGTATTCTTGACATAATTTAAGGTATTTATTTCCTCCGGTATGCCTGAAGGAAGGAATCACAATAAATGTTTTTCCCGGAAAGAAGTTCTGCAGTTATCATTGCATCCATAAGGTCTTTATCCAAAGGGTTAACTATGGCGGCATCAAGCCCTGATGCAATTGCCATTACAAGAAATGTCCTGTCTATAAGCTGCCTTACATTTGTCCCCTGGGAGACGTTTGAAAGGCCTAAGATTGTTTTTGGAGAAGGGTCGCAGAGCAATTTTGTCTGTTTTATAGTTTCCAAAACCGCAGGTGCATGCTGTTGCGCTACATTTACCGGCAGTATTACGGCATCTATGTAAAGATTTGAAGGGTCTATTTCAAACTCCATGGCTTTTGCCATTATATTAGCCGCTATTTCTAACCTGCCTTCAGCATGGTTGGGTATTCCTGCTTTATCGATGGTGAGCGCTATTATTTTTGAATTATGTTTTTTTGCCATGGGCAGAAAAATGTTAAGTTTTTCTTCCTCGCCTGTCGTAGAGTTTAAAAAGCAGTTTTCGCCGGCCAGGCTTAATCCTTTATCCATAACGTCGGCTTTTGTGGTATCAACCGCCAATGGGGCTTTAGTTACTTCCCGTATTGTATTTATAAGCCAAACCATGTCGTTAAGCTGGTCAGCTGACGCAGGGCCAACATTTACATCTAGTACATCCGCGCCGGATTCAAGCTGTTTTTTTACTATATCCTGGATTATCTGTTTATTTTTTGTCTGAATCGATTCTCTTATACTTTTAAACATCCCGTTAATTTTCTCGCCGATTACGATCATAGGCCCTCCACTAACTTATACGTATCCCTAGCGATAATTATTTTTTCATCGCGGGGAATTACAAATATCTTTATTTTTGACCCGGGTTTGTTTATTGCCGCTTCTTTGCCGTTGAATTTTTTGTTTTTGGTGGAATCAAGTTTTATTCCTAAATGTTCCAATTCAGCGCAAACCATTTTCCTGATAACGTCCGAATTTTCGCCGATGCCTCCGGTAAAACAAATTGCATCAAGCTTTTTAAACAGGAAATAGTAGGAACCCAGATATTCACGTAACCTGTAAACAAACATATCGATCGCTAATTTTGCTTTCTTGTTTCCGGAAAGCATTTCCTTTACATTGTCGAGCATTTCGTCCGATACGCCGGCAATGCCTAATAAGCCGCTTTCCCTGTTTAGCAGCGCATCAATGTCCTGGATTCTCCAGCCTTCTTTTAATAAATGGAATATTACTCCGGGGCTGATAGTTCCTGAGCGTGTCATCATCATTACGCCGTCAAGCGGAGTGAAACCCATTGAAGTATCAGCAGAAACGCCGTTTTTAACGGCGCATAAACTGGATCCCTGGCCCAGGTGCAATGAAATAATATTGGTTTTATTCAGCGGTTTTTTCAGCAGTATAGCTGCTCTTTCGGCAACATGTCTGTGTGAAATGCCGTGAAATCCGTATTTTCTCATTTTGAATTTTTGGTATACATTTTCTGAAATCGGATACCTGTAAGCGACTTCGTTTAAGGTTTGATGAAAGGCAGTGTCGAATACAGCAACCTGGGGTTTACCTGGAAGCAGCTGCTCAATTTCTTCTATGCCTTTAAGGTTGTATGGGTTATGCAAAGGGGCCAGCTCAAAATTATTCCGGATTTCTTTTTTTACTTCTTCATCAATAAGCGCCGATTTAAAATATTTTTCGCCGCCATGTATTATCCTATGCCCGACAGCGGCAATTTCGTCGGATGAATTAATAATTTTATGTTCGGTTGTTATGATGATCCTTATAATTGCATCTACGGCGGCTTTATGGTCCAGAATAGACTCTATAGCCATAATTTCTTCGGTCATACCGCGGCATTTATAAGTAACCAGAGCCGTATCAAGCCCGACTTTTTCGATAACACCCCCGCAGAGTTTTTCCTCTCCGGGCATCTCAAAAACGTCAAAATCTATGGAATGGACGCGGGTGTTTAAAACAAGGATTTTCATTTATCAATAAACGGAGGCCGGATCCTTTGAAGCGTCTATCCGGATTGTTTTTTTAGTTTCAGTGAATGCTTCTTTTGAAGGCCCGGAGTTCTTTTTTTCGTAACTGCATTTAGGGCATTTCATTTGTTTAAGTTATTTATTGTTTGTTTAATGGTTTTAATTGTTTCCGGGTGTTCAAGAACAAGCACGTCTACCCCGGCTTGAAGATAACCGCTGGCACAGACAATTTCCCATCCGAGTGCTCTTTTATGAAGTTCACCCCAGGTTGGCTGTTCGTCAAGAGGTGTTTTTGCTTCTTTGGTTTTCCAGGTTTCTTCAGCTATCATGTTGATAATTGGTGTCGCCATATTTTTGTCTCCGGCAAGGCCTGCCAGCCGGCAGCGCTCCATAATTGAATAGCAGTATTCAAAACCGTAACCTAACCCGCCAGTTGTGTGATGCATTGCAATTCTATCAAGAGGCAAACCCATATCCGAAATTAAAATATTCAGTTGTTTTGCCAGATTAATATCAAGAGGAGATTCCGCGATAACGCTATGGCCTGCTGCAAGCGCTGCAGCGGTAATTGTTTTGTAGTTATCTTTTGTTGCCATCCCTAAAAGAATTTTTTCGCCTTTTGCGGCTTCTGCAATTGCGGGCAAAATTTCCTGGTCTTTCTCAGGATGGCCGCAACCGATTATAATAAGAGGAAGTTTTGTTGCGTTTAGAACCTTTTTAACTGTTTCCGCAGCGTAGGCAGCGTTACTATTATTTTTGTCCGGATGGCAGGATTCAAGGCGCAGGCAAATAAGGTCTGCTCCCCATTCCTCAGCTTTTTTTGACCATTTAACTACATCGTTTACAATATCTTTGAATTCTTCGGCTATTAAAGGCCATTCTTCCGGGATTGTATCCCAGACTTCAACCGCTATTACAGGTTTATTGGGTATTTCCCCGTCCGAGCATAAAAAAGGAAGAGCGCCTTCGCCTCCGATTTTTATTTCTTTTGAACGAGTCCCTCCGCCAATGATAAGCTCAGAAATTGTCGATACTGATTTTTCTAATAATCTTTCCATTTTATACCTTCTTAAGACCCCATGTTACGCGCTAAGAAGCGTATGGGGTATATTTCCTTAAATGAATTTATATAACGCACTTCATTGGTGTCCAAATTAGCCGAAAGCAAATGTTTGTTGTAAGCTGTTAAGATTAGCCTTGCTCTTTTCATGAAACGGAGCGTTTAGCCAATCCCAAAGATTTCTTCTGGCAAAAAGGTTCG
>Ga0180007_10004376_pt1 | contig 14967 bp, 10 predicted proteins | sample MM_PC_MetaG_FD_121122 | JGI IMG/M metagenome (GOLD analysis project Ga0180007, IMG submission 121122) | Groundwater microbial communities from the Aspo Hard Rock Laboratory (HRL) deep subsurface site, Sweden - MM_PC_MetaG | ecosystem: Environmental > Aquatic > Deep subsurface > Groundwater... | reverse complement strand
ATGAAAAATATATTTTATGGTTGCCCGGATTAAGTGAATTGAACTCTTTTATATTCTATCAGAGCATGAAATATACCAATTATCCAACCGATAAAACTAACTCTCATGATCTGCTCAGCTATATCTATCAGATTAAAAACTGTGAAAAAAACAGAAATTAAAAAAAATAAAAAAGCCGGAATCAAAGCATAATTACTATTTTTTTTAAAAATTTTGATTACAAAGATCCAAAGAATGATAATTACTAGATATATAAACTCCATAAATTAAATTCTTTTCTTTTTAAATCATTAAACTTCTAATCTAACGGATTATTTACTAAAATCCTTAATAGCAACTAATGTACCGCTTATCCGTGGAAATAGATAACTGATTGGGGTGAAGAAATAATATAGAGCCTGTTTAATTTTAAGCAATTTATCTCCCCAAAGTATTGGCATTTTTAAACCTAGTCCATATACTTTGTAACCTCTGGATTGAAAATCTTTAATGGTCCACAGTGATAAATGTTTATCTTCTGGATTACCAGGCTGGGTTGGAAAAAAAATATTTGGCGTGGTAATAATAACCCTGCCTTTGCAGACTCTGTCAATTTCTTCAAGCAATTTCAGCCCATCTTTTCTTCTTAGGTGTTCCATTACTCCGGTACATAAAACCAGTTCAATGCTTTTATTTTTGAATGAAAGACGCGGAAGAGGTTTTTTAATAATCTCATCATAAATATTATATTTATTACAAAATTTAATATAATCTTCATTTATATCTACTCCGATTATTTTTACACCATCTAGGTATCTAGACAGCCGGATTAAAAAACCATTGATTCCTTTACCGCAGCCTAAATCTGCAATAATTCCCTTCAAAACTAGTGGAGTAAAATAAGAAATAAAAGGTTGCTCAAAAAAAGGAGAAGTCCCTCCGGGTATCTTATCTACGTATAAATCCTTGATAAGCGGGTGTTCAAAAAGAATTGTTTTTTTGGATGTTTTTACCATAATGTTTTATTAAGATTATATCTTATAATTTACTGTTTCAAGCGATTGCATAGACAGACCACATAAGTAACACATCACTCAAACATTGTAGTTTTTGATCATGAGATTTAGAATATGCTAATCTGACTAATTAGGTATAGTATAATACCTGAGCTATTCATTTACTATGAATAAAAAAACTTTTTATGGAGATACAATTTTCGATAGGAAATATTTTGGAGCTTACTATAAAAAATACAATAAAAAAGAATTTACTAAAGCTTACCGCTGGTTTAAAGGATGGATTAGATTAATTGATCAACTTTATCCTATTAAAAAATTTCATGGAAAAAAGGTTCTGGTTGTTGGAAGTGGAATTGGGGCCTTTCCTAAAGCGGTGAAAGAAATGGGGTTTGATATTCAAGCATCTGATATATCGAAGTTCATTATCAATAAGGCCAGAAGATTACAAAAAGATATTGATTTTAAGGTGGAAAACATGGAAAGGACACCCAGTAAACAAAATGCGTTCAATCTAATTTTTGTTATAAAGACATTAGAGCGCTTGAAAGATCCAAAAAAAGCTCTTAAAGGTTTAAAGAGTAGATTAAAAAAAGATGGGGTTTTAGTATTTGCTTCTCCATATCCAACTAAAAAAACTCTAGCTGACCCTACTCATATTAATATAAAACCTCCCGATGTATGGATTAACATGGGAAAAGAATTAAGCTTTAAAAAGATGAAGTTTAACTATGTTTCCTTTTTACCATTCATATATCGCTATCATCCATTTCTAAGTAGGGCTTTTCCTATAAAGACTGATTTACCGATAATCGTTAATACTTGTTTCTTTTTCTTTGAGAACTAATAATGTCATACACAATTAAGGTAAAAAATAAGAGGTTCATGCGACATGGGCAGAAGATATTTGATAAACAATACTATGGTATGTTCTTTAAAAAATACAGTTATGAAGAAATGCTATCTTATTATCGTTTTTTTCTGGGGTGGATTAGATTTCTGGATAAACTTCTTCCATTAAAAAATGGAAAAAATAAAAAGGTTTTAGAAATAGGATGTGGCATTGGAGCTTTTGCAAAAATTTTAAAAGAAAGATACTTTGAAGTAGATGCAATTGATGTATCACCTTTTATAGTAGAAAGAGCCAAAAAAATTCATGAAGGCATTAATTTCAAGATTATGGATATCGAGAAAAGCATGAAAATAAATAAAAAGTATGATTATATTTTTGCATTTGAAGTCTTTGAACATCTTAAAAATCCATTTAAAGTATTGGTAAATATTAAGAAGATGCTTAAAAATAAAGGTGTTCTAATTTTTTCCACGCCTTTTCCTACAAAAGAAATGTTGGCAGATCCAATGCATATTAATATTCATCCACCTGAGTTTTGGTTGTCTGAGGGAAAAAAAGTAGGTTATAAAAGTATAGAGGTAAAATATGTTTCCTTCGTACCATTTTTATATAAACTCCATTCTTTTTTTAGCATAGCTTTACCGTTTAGAATAGATAGTTACTTTATTAACAGTACAGGTATTTATACATTCAAAAAATAACATTATATCTTTATTGCGAAGCAAGAAACTTGTTTCATTACGAAGCAGGACTAGCGAAGCATCAATCTGTCATCAATAAAACCTGCTACATAATTTGCTATTTTTAGAGAATTCGAAACCACATATTTATTAAAACAGAAGGCTACTACTAGAATAATCGGCAATGAAACTAGAAAAGTTATTAACACACTTATATTGTAATCCAAATCGGTAATAAGTATTTTGAACAAAAAGCTAGAAAAAGAACCGATAATTAAAAGATGTAAAAAGAAAACTGCAAATGAAATTCCTCCTAAAAATCTCAAAGGGAAAAATTCTAAAAGCTTTTTAAGAACTCTTAAATTCTTTATTGCCAAAAATATACAGCAAGCAGCAATTGTTTGAAATAAAATTATATTCTTCGATTCACTTAGTAGCGGTATTTTAATAAAATCATATAAGGTACCTTCTGTGGATGCAATGGGAAAAGAACCTAAGATAATTGCCATTACCAAAAAAGCAATTCCCAATTTTTTATTTTCCCGTATTAGGATGCTTACTCCAGATTTGTACTCCAAATTACAAATAAGTATCCCAAAAACAAAACCCATTAAATAACTTTTCCACGCAAAGGTAATAAGAAAAAGTAAAAAATATATCAAAATTTTCTTTTTTACATGTTTGAATATTTCTAAAGTGATATAAACTAAAAAAGAACCTGCTAATTCATATGCCATCATCCACAAAACGGGATTATATGTTAGGTTACCCATAAATATGGAGGTCATAAAGATACCCTCTATAATTGCTTTATGAAGATCAGCATTAAAACTCCAGAAATTATTAAACCACATATATGATCCAGTAATAGAGGACGCAGGATGGTTATAAAATAAATGATATTTTAAAAGGGTATAAGCAATTAATATTGAGATTAATGTAGGTATTGCGAGTCTCAAATATCTTCTAATCATAGATGAGATTAAATGTTTCTCTATGTGAAACCTAAAATATTTATAGCTTAGAAGATAACCGCTCAATAAATAAAATATACTCAGAGCAAGGATTCCGGAAAAGAAAATATTAAGTGGAGTTTTGTAAATAATAAGTTCAAAGGCATTATGTTGAGAAGCTTTTTCACCAAAAATAATAGCGGGATAAAAAGCAGCCGCAAAGTGATTCAAAACTATTACCACCATTGATAAACCCCTTAAACCTTCAAGGTAAAGTATCCTCTCATTAATTTTATTTCTAGGAGGGGATCTCATAATAGCTTCCAGTTATCATACTATTTCCTTAGATTAAAAGAAAGTTAATCTTGAAATCTTATGACGGCTTTTGATTATATCTTAAATTAATTAGTATAATAACCTAACAAGATTATTTAATGAGGACAACAGCGCTACTGCTATCAATTTTATCGATTCTTGGTTTAACCCTGATATTTCTTTGGTTTAAAGATGGTTATATATTAGGAACCGCAGAAAGCCAAATTCCCTTTTATGATTTAGGGGGATTTTATAACCAAACGAAATTAGCATGGTCGGATACTAATCCCGGTTTAGGATACGCAAATGGTATTGTAACTGCTCTTGCTCCAACTTTTTTTGTATTATCTTTTTTACAAGGAGTAGGGATTCCAAATTTTATAATTGAGGCTTGCTTATTCTGGTTTTTCTTAGTTGCAGCAGGCCTGGGTATTACCCTCTTTACTCAAGAGCTTTTCCCCAAGATCTCCCGCAAATATTTATTGATAGCATCTCTGTTTTACTGGTTTAACTTAATATCTTTAGTTAATATTTGGAATAGGTTTTTGTACAATTACATGGCTTTTTGGGCACTTTTACCTTTAGTAGCTGCTTTTTATCTAAAAGGTATAAAAAAACAAAAACTTCTTTACGTTTTTATCGTGGGGACAACCTGCGCAATATTTTCTTTGGGATTATCTAATCCTGTTTTTAACATTGTTTTATGGCTTGTTTTCTTATATATAACCATTTTTAATATCTTTTTTACGAATATTAAAAAGGATAAATTATTTTTTGTATTGTATTTCTTTCTAAATTTTATTTTCTTTTGTCTGACGAATTTTTGGTGGATTGGGCAAGTTGTGAGGAATCTATTTTTAGGTAAGTACGCACAAGAGTTATCTACTTTTTATAAAAATACAGAAACTCTCACCACTTTAAACTCACTAAGTACAAGCTTAGGAGACATCAATTACTTATTTAGATTATTTCATAAATCATTCTTTATGACTCCTTTCATTGATTGGGCAAAATTATTCGTTACACCATGGGCTGTAATATTGGAATTCCTAACTGTAGGAATTATTTTATTTTTTATAATCAAGAAAAGAAAAAACATTAATGTTCTTTTTTTGGGAACCTTATTTATACTAAGCCTTTATCTTGCTAAAGGTAGTAATCCACCATTTGGGAAGTTGTTTGAGCTTCTGTTTACAAGATTCACTCCGTTACAATTTTTCCGGAATCCATTTGAGAAGTTTGGATTCATAATTCCTCTTGCAGCAACACCTCTTCTAGTTGCAGGGATAGAAGATTTATCTTTAAGATTTCAAAAAAAAGGAAAAACCATAATATATATTATTTGTTTAGTAATAATCGCTGGCTTATTTGGCTATCCATTTTGGTCGGGGCTTGTTTTTACCAATACGTTTCCTCCAACAAATGATTATTCCATAGGCTATAAAGTTAAAGTCCCGGAGTATTACCCTTCAGCTAACAGCTGGCTTAATGCCCAAGGACAAAATTTTAGATTTATAGGTTTTCCTTTCAGCGGTCAGGGGGTAACTTATTTGTGGGAAAAAGGGTATCAGGGGATAGAAACATCAACATGGTTATTTTCAACTCCTCACATTATGTACAGCACAACAACTCTTTATTTCAATGAAGTAGCAGATCAACTTGAAGAATTATTTATGAAAAATAAGGATTTTTATAAAGTAATGAATGTTCTAAACGCTAAATATTTAATGGTCCGTTCAGACATAGATTTCCATGAAAGGAATATGAGAAATCCTGATAAGGTCAGTCAGATTGCAGATAGATATACTGAGGAAAATCAATTAAAAGCGTCTGAAGATTTCGGTAAACTCAAATTTTGGGAGAACTCTTTTTGGAGTGATAGAACCATCTATGCTTCCGTAAATTTGATTAAGGTGTCTCCGCAAGTGAAGCTTTCAGATTTTATTTTGCCTGAAGCAGGCTTTGAGAATGTAGCATATCAGAATAATTTGTCCTACCTTTTTAAAATGACAGATATGGAAATTGTCCATCCTCAAACGCAAAAAGATAAGGGTAATTCTAATCCTCCTTTGTACGAATTTGATATCAGGAATGCCGGAAGTTACGAGTTGGTTAGTAATCTTCCTGTTGTTAGAATTGACAAAAAAAGACTAGATAACAAACCGGTGTTAAGGGAAGACGGACAGTACTCCTTCGGTAGTTTTAACTTAGAAAAAGGCTTACATGAAATGGAAGTATTAACAGAGGGTCAGGATAATTTAGCAGTGCAAAATACAGACATCAACAATTATACAATTTCAGATTTTGATCCTTTTGCAGAATATGAAATCTCATTTGATTACTCAGTAACAGAGGATAAGAAAAAGAGATTAACAGTTACCCAAGACAATGAACAGATAAGAAATAATCAGCTTGTTCCTTTCTATATCCGCGATTTAGGACCTGCTTCTCTAAATTCATTAAATTCTTATAAGGATATCCTGGAACCAAGAAATACTGCCAGCAGTTTAAGAATATACTTTTCACCTAAGCCCTCAAGCGACATAATAATTAGAAATATGAGTATAAATAAGATTATTAATCCTTCTCTGGCATTAATTAGAAAAGTTGAAACCAACTTTCAAAAAAAACCTGAACTTACCTATACAAAAATTAGCCCGACTCAATATGTTATCCATATTAAAAATTCCCAAAATCCTTTCAGTTTAGTTTATTCTTCCACTTTTAATACAGGTTGGGAAATTATTTATCCTGATGGGACAAAAGCTAAAAAGCACTTTCTGGCAAACTCATTTGCCAACGGCTGGTTAATTGAACGGGTAGGAGAATATGATCTGACTTTAAATTATATTTTGCAGGATGGATTAAATATTGATAGTTTAGTTTCCTTAATTTCTTCTGCAACAGGAGCATTGATTATTTTAACCGCGTTAATTTTCCGCAAGTTACATTAGCGCTGTTTCTCGAATACTTTTCAAATACCCAAACTACAATTTAAAATTTTTCTAAGTAACCTTTTTTAATTAATTCCGGCAAATAGGTAAGTAGGGTAATAATTAGTACTGCAAAACCAGCACTCCCAATAATATTTGATAAATTTAACTGATTCACTAAATATAAAAAAATCATTAAAATCAGCATCCCATATGCTAAAGCTAATGAAAAACGCCTTAATTTTGACACCTGCATATTAGCAATAAAAATAGCAGCCAGTAACATAGGATATAAAAACTTATTTGCCCTATCCCAAATTAATCCATATTCCAGGAAATTAAAAACAATGGTTAAAAACACCGGCAGAATAATAAATTTGATAGTGAATTTAGCTTCTTTCATATTTTTTAAATTTCTGAAAAATTATCAGGGATATTAAAATTCCCCCACCCAAAAAAGCTAAATATAACCCGAGTCTCACTTTGCTTTGAGGTTCAAATTCTATTCTAAATTTATATTCTCCTGCTTTATCCACCCACCAGGCGTTCCCGTAAAGATTAGCTAAAAAGTGTTTCTTTTGTTCAATCAGCGTATCTTCTTTTAAAAGCATTAGCTTCCATCCTGGATGAAAGGCTTCTTTGAGAATCAAAAACATTGGATGTTCAATCTTTATCTTACCTTCATACAAAACAGGACTTTCTTGTTTTATTTCAGATATTTGTCCGGATGCCAAGGCGAAATTCTCTTTTTCTGTTTTGCTTCTTAAGAATATTTGATTATTTAGTACTCTAAAAACTTTTAAGTTTTTAATGCTGATTGAAGTAGGAGTGCCGAATGAAAGAGGAGTATTAAACGATACCGCTCCTGTAGGATCTACAATAATTCTAAACTTGGCTTTTCTGGTTACCACATTTAAATGTGATAACTTAAAGCTATAGTTTTGGAAATTTGAATCCTGTCCAGTCCGGTATATAAATCTTCCAATTCTAGGTTTATGTTTACCGTCTATGATTTCATCGCTATCTTGGATAATTTGAACATAAAATTCCACTCCTGCCAAAAAACTACCGTCAAAAACAACCTGATAGGTATCTTCTCCGGAAACAGGTCCCAAATCCCCTTCAATATACGAAATCTTTTGTCCGTCTGAAGTAAGTTGAACAGTATCCTTATCTATCAATCTAACATTATCAGATCTTGTTAATACCTTTGGGGAAATTAGATTAGTTGAGGTTAAATTGTTAAAACTTATTTCATACTCACCTTTATTGAAATCTCTTTCACCATATGATATTAGATCTCCCACAACAGCACCCTTAAAATTCGATAATTGATCATTAATCTGAAAATCCAAGCTATCCAGTTTATTTGGATAAATATCACGAATTGAGGAATTAACCATCAATAACTCATACTTGCCCTTGTCAGGAATATTAAATTGATTTATCTGTCTTTCTTGAATTGTTAAATTGTCTTGTTCTGTTAATGGATACATAGGTAGCAAATCGTAATTATTCAAATCCTGTTTAATTTTATTTTTTGCCAAGCTAATCATTTCCCTTTGATCAGGATTTAATTTCATTTCTACTTGTTCTAAGATTAATAAATGAAGTTTAAATATGTCGTCAATGGTAGTTGGGGCAACAGAAAAACTTAATTTTGATTTCCGAAGGTCTTGTTCAAAAAGCTTTTCAATAGTCCGGGTATATCGCTCAATCAAAGGATCAACCTGCAGGAGAGCATTATTTTTTAATAAAATGTAAGAATTAATCAAATCTTCGCTGGTTATCATTATTTGTCCTATCAGTGCTTCAGCGTCAACATCACCAGTTTTGTTTAACATAGTTTTGATATTAGACAAATTATAAAGTAAAACAGCTAGATTATTGACAACATAATCCATACCATTTTCTGAAACCTCTAAGTAGGTAAAGGAAAGGTTTGGAAAAATTATCGCTTCGTTGCTTCTGGCAATAATTTTATTGGAGTCATTATTCAAAGGAGTAATTAAATCATTCAGATTTTCAGAAATTAAATACGGCCACATTCTCATTAATGATTTCCCGGGATAAACAAAATTAATCACATCAGCTAAAATTATCTTCTGCTTAAAATATTCCGGGAGAATTTCATATATCACCAGGTCTCCAAATTGCGTTTTTCTTTCCAGGAAAGTTAAATCGTCTAAGACTTTCTCAGTTTCTTGAGGATCATAAACATCAACTCCTCTCCATTCTATATCTTTATGAAGAATAATGAATTTTACATTAAAATCCTGAAGCAATTTTAAAATCTTATCTTGATGCAAATTATAAGGATTATGGAAAATTAGTGATAGGGCTGTTAGAGCATCATCTGTATTTTTAAGGCTCACTCCGTGTGAAATTGAAGGCAATGAGGTAAATATTGAGGAAGAGGATTCAACACCATGATAACCATATTCCCACTTATAAGTTACAATATCGCTTCTTATTAAGGGCAAATGGAGAATCTTCCCATCAACTATTAATTCCTGCCTAACTCTTTCATTCAGCCAGTTATTAGTATCTTGATAACTTTGAGGAATCTGAACATAGTTTGGTTGATCTATCTTTCCAAAAATTTTTCCCTGATACATGGGCCAATAATAAACTCCCATAATCATAAGCAGTATTATCAAAACAAATTTAGTACTTAAATTACCTAAGTATTTACCGGACAAGCTAAAAAATCCTTCGAGACCTGCTACAAATAAAATGCTGCTTACAACAGGCAAGAGTATGCCGATTTTTTCAAATGGATTTCTAAGTAACCCAAAGGCAAAAAATTTAGAAAAGAGTAATAAAAAAGGCTGACCAAAAGGAGGCGAGGTGCCTTTTGACAGCATTATTATAACCAAATAGATCAAGACTAAAGGGACCAGATGTTTTTTCCGAAGAGAGTAAATAATGCCGTAAAATATTGTGACTACTCCCAACCAAGGAATTAAACGGAAAAAGGAACTCTTATATATTTCTCCCAGTTCTGCTTGATCAAAGAGATAAAAAGAATTACCCATCTGCAGACTATATGGGAGAATCGCCTGTTTACTTATAGCTGTAAGCGTAAATATACTCTCCCGGATATCATGCTGCTGTGAAGCTACACCTTGGCTAACTGTAAGAACCGGTATTAACCACCAGGAGTTAAACAGAATCCAGAAAACTAACCCGAATATTGATCTCCAAAGCACTTTAATAAGATATGATTTATTTCCCCAAGGAAGGAATATTTCAGAAAGGGTAAAAAGAGACAAGATTAGCCAAAGCGGGAATACAAAAGCTATTGTTCCAAACATATAGCTTGCTAAAAGGTTTACAAGTAGAAAATATAGCAAATATAAGTAATTACCACTTTTTATCCAAAGTCTCCAAAATAAAATTATAAAGGGTATGAAAGCCACAAATAAAAAGGAGGTATGAACAAAACGGTGCCAGATTTGAGTCATCATATAGGGGTTAAACATATAGAATAAACCTGCGATAACGGCGTATATTTTTTTATCGGCTCCATATATTGAAAGGGTTAAAAGATACATACCAAACCCCATTAAAAAAAGAAGAATGCAGAATAAAACCGCTTGAATGCCAAAAGATCCCAACCCAAAGAATTGAAGAAAGGAAAGAAAGAAGTATAGGGTAATTGATGTAATTACGTGAGGAATTAGAAATCCTGGTGCTATAGCTTCCCACCAGATATATCTAGCTAATTGGAGTATCCTCATGGGGTTATATGTGGGTAAGCCTACATCTCCCCCGCCGTATAAGTGGCCGTTTTTAAACCATGCAAATACTAATAATAAGGAAACAAGAAAAAATAAGGCCGGGATGCAGTACTTATTAGCCTTTTTATATATAGCCATGCTTTAAAAGTTTTGGTAGATAAAATAAGCTTGAGATGATTAATATCCCAAATCCCAAACTACCAAAAAAATTTGCAATATCAATAATGTCTAAAATGGAAAATACAACCATAATAATAAATAACATCACTGACAAGATAACAAAGGCTTTCTTTAAACGTGGTTGGAATACTAAAATCATTGTTATCAGTGTAAAAAACAAGGTTTGAAATAGAGAATCCCAGGAATCAAATTTAAAACCAGAGTTTAGCATCAGGAAAAATCCAAAGACAAATAAAAATAAGGTTATTGTTTTAATTGCTTTTTTCATGACTCCTTTTTAAATACTTACCTGCCAAAGAGACCCCTGCAAGAATTGATAAACTGGATGCGCTAATATATATACCTAAATCTAAATACTTATCCCCTGAAAATCTGATTCTAAATTTATAATTCCCCTCTTTATCTATAAACCATCCATTGCCATACATATTAGCCAAGAAGTGTTTTGAAATTTTATACTGCTTATTACCATCAAACAAGGTTAATTCCCAGTTATCGTTATACGTTTCACTAAAAATCATGTAACTTGGTTTATCCAAACTCAAATCCCCTTCATACTCCAATGGAGCCTTTTTAGTGTAATTCAAATTTACTATTTGAGATGTTTGATTCGTAGAATTATTCCTAAGAAATACTGGATTATCTAAAACTCTAAATACCCGGATATTTCGGATTGCTATGGTGGAAGGTTCCTGAAAGTTAAATTTTACTTCAGGTTTATCGCATAACTTACTCTCAGGGAATAAAAGGAAACAACTATCCCATGGTTCTGATATTATTTGGAAAGAAATATTAGCGGAATTGTTCCTGGGAGTTATATAAATATTGTAAGTTTTCCAATATTTGTTATATTGATCTTCCTTGATTTGTTCTATAGGTTGATAAAGTTTTTGCATAAATAAAGCGCCGGTAGCTAAATAATCCTCTGGATCACTATCTTGTAGCACCTTTACAATTGGATCACTTCCCTGCTGTGTCCAATAATCAAAAGATAGTATGTAGATACTATTAGAATGAAAGGTTTCTACCTGTATATCGTACGCATTGGGATCGCGCTTTCCAGAACTTATTTTAATTTCTTCTTGTTTATCTTTGATTAAATTTACAGAACTTTGCATATTAAAACTAATCTCATGCTGGCCAACCTTTAGAGGTGTTGACCCAAAGGATATTAGATCCTCATTTGTTTGAGAGTTTCTTGTCTGAACAACATTATCTATCTGTAAATCCAGTTGAGCTAAATTATTTTGATAAAGAGGAGCCACTTTTGAATCTACCATCAATATCTCATATTCCCCGTCTATCGGCACAGAAAATCTGTATACTTGTTGACTGTTACCTAATTCTTTTTTTGAAGCTAGCTCGCTGATTGTTTGCAGATTCATTTTAATCATTTTTTGTCTTAGAACCGACAAAGCCTCATTTGCTCCTATTCTATTATCTCCTATTGCTTTTTCATTAATTTGTTCTAAAATAATCTGATGTCTGGCAAAAATTTCTTTCAACCATTGAGGGGGTCCTCCTTGAGTAATTCCACTATCTAGTATCTTGGTAACGGCCTTGTTTAAATACGCAATATAAGTTTTCATCATTTCATATATTGGGTATGCGGGATTTTTATCCAGCATTTTATATACTTCAACAAGCCTCTTACCTGCATATCCTAAGGCAAGATTCTCTCCGGGTAATTGAAAAGATTTTTGTTGGATAAATTCTTTGAAAAGAATAAGTGGATATAGTGGTGAATCGGGTAAAAATCTAATTGCAGGCAATTCGACAAGAGCATTCTGTTCTATCGCTAATTTTGTATCATACATTCTCATAGCTACTTGAGGAAAAATCAGCTTCTCCTCTCCAGCGGATAAATTCAAGGGTTCTTTACTTCCTGATACATCTGAAAGAAATGGTGTAGGAGAACTTTTTAGAGACCAGAACCAAGAATTATATTTTTTACCAAATAATGCATAATTGAAGTTTGAAGAAAGATAAATTTTATTCAGGAAGCTGCTATCATCGATCTCAAATATAGTTAGCTCTCCAATCTCTTTTTGTTTTTTTAAAAAAGGCAGTACATCTAAAATTTTCCCTATTTTTTCAGGCGCTTGTACACCTGAAGCTTGCCAGTTAATATCGTAATGAAGAACAATAAAGCGGACATTAAAAGCTCTAAATAATTCCTTCAAATATTCACGATATTTTACTTGGTCAAAGCTAGTCATCAGATCAAATCCCTGCAATGCATCATCCAAATAAGATAAATTAAAACCCATGGATATTGAAGGATTTGATGTAAAAAAGTTAGCATTTGACTCTGCTCCGGAATAACCATATTGCCACCTATAAGTAGAGGTCTCTGCAACAGCCAAGGGTAAATGAAGTATATTGCCGTCTTTTTTTTGATCCATAATCCAAACATTAGCTTGCTCATAATAGGGAGGGATTTCTACAAAACTCCTTTTCTCCAGAGTCCCAAGCAGTGTCCCTGTCCAGAAAGGCCAATGATAAACCCCAAAAAATAATCCGAAACTTAAAATTAAAACTGCCTTGCCTATTAAATTATTCCTCTTCCAAAAATAAGTGGCCAGATTTAAAAAACCGATTGAAAAAAGTATGCTGCCTGCAAAGGGAATCAATATACCAAATTTTTCAAAAGGATTTCTTAATATACCTAAAAAAAAGAATTTTTCTAAGAGATAAGGGAAAAAATAACCCAAAGGTGAAGCAGCCCCTTTTGCCAAAAAGACTGCCGCGATAAAAAGTATGCTCCAGAAGATCAACCCCTTTTTTCTAATTGAGTAATAAATACCAATCATGATAAAGGAGACTCCTAACCAGGGAATAAATAAAAAAAACGGGTGTTTAAAAACTGCTCCTAACTCTTGCGTTTGGAATAAATAGAAAGAATTTAACCCAGGAAGCGAATATGGGATAATACTTTGCTTACCAATCTCAAATAAAGTATAAAGAGTATTGCCTACTGAATGCTGAACAGAAACCAAACCAGGCAAGATAAAAAACACCGGAAGTATCCACCATGTATTAGTTAAGATCCAAAGGAAAAGTCCTAAACTAAATGCTGCCAAAATTTTAATGGCTTTTTCCTTACCAGTCCAGGGAACAAATATTTCAAACAGGGTATATATACCTAAAAGAGTCCATAAGGTAATAACAAAAGCAACCGTAGAAAACGCATAGGAAAAGATTAAATTAATTACAATAAATAAGAATAAACTACTGTACTTTTTCTCATTTATCCATTTTCTCCAAAGTAGTAAAAGTAAAGGTAGAGAGGCTGCAAGGAAAAATGCAGTATAGACGAATCTATGCCAAACCAATGCCATCATATAAGGATTGATCATATAAAAAAGTCCTGCTAGCAATGCAACTTTTTGTCCTTTAGTGAATTGGTATGTAAGTAAATACATCCCAAAACCCATTAGAAACAGCAAAATGCCAAAGACTACTGCTTGAATCATAAAAGGAGGAAGACCTATTTGTTGAAGAAATGCGAAAAAAACATAGACAGGCAGAGCAGCCAAATTTTGAACTCTGGGAAAACCCGGCGCTGTTTCAGTCCACCATGGCTTCGATACTATCTGAAGCATTCTTTGTGAATTATATGTCGGTAAACCTACATCCCCCCCGCCATACATCAACCCATAGTGAAACCATGAGTACATAACTCCCACAGTTATAACCAGGTAGAACATAAAAGCCAGTACTATTCTCTTCATTTTGCCCTCACAAAAAACAGGAAACCCTTAAACAAAGACATATCTGACAGCAGGTTTAATATATCTTTTTCTCCATATTTTTTTATATCCCCTCTTATAGCAAATCTTTTCTTAAGCAAAGTAGAAATATTCCTTAATATCCAAATTATAGCTGTGAATCTTGTCAACCCCAGACTAAATTTTCTCTTTATAAAAATTTCCCAAAAACCGGCCGCTATATACAGCAGAATAGTTACAGGTAAGGCTTTAATCAAAAGCAGAATTGGATAATTTTTGATCATAGTGGCAAGCCTATTTTTATTAAAATGCCATCTCGCCTTAACTCTGACTATGGTAGATAAATCTGTTTTTCCCCTCTTGTGATAAATTACTGCATCCGGAAAGTATAGAACTTTAAAACCTTTTAGTCTTAGTCTTAAAGCCAAATCCATATCTTCATAACCAATACCGAAATCCGGATCAAAGCCTCCCGCAATATCTACAGCACTTCGGCGTACGACTGAGGCAGATCCGCTGGCAGAAAGAATCTGTGTTTGTCGGTCATATTGACCCAAATCTCTCTCCCATGCCCCAATTGTTAT
>Ga0180007_10004375_pt1 | contig 14969 bp, 9 predicted proteins | sample MM_PC_MetaG_FD_121122 | JGI IMG/M metagenome (GOLD analysis project Ga0180007, IMG submission 121122) | Groundwater microbial communities from the Aspo Hard Rock Laboratory (HRL) deep subsurface site, Sweden - MM_PC_MetaG | ecosystem: Environmental > Aquatic > Deep subsurface > Groundwater... | reverse complement strand
TAGTTAACTCTTTTTTAAAGGCAGGACCAACCTTGTTTAGAATATTATATACAATGCAGATTAGGAATATTATTATTGAAGGCATGGGATAACCTGCTAGGAAGCTGAAACTTAGTAATAAGTAAAAAAGAAAGAAGTGTTTTAGTTTATTACTCTCCCTATATTTTTGGTTTAAGTAAAAGCAAACCGGTAAATAACTTGCCGCAAATAAGACGGAAGTGGCAGCCGTATATTCTAAATTAAATCCAATAAAAAGCCAAAGGAATCCGCCGATTAAAGAAGAGAATTCGTCTAGTTTCCAGTGCTCTTTGAGGATTTTGTAGATAAAATATCCCCCAAAACCTAAATGTAGAAAAACTAGTAAGCTGGTGAAAGGAAAAACTAAAAGGGGATTTCCTAAAATTTTGGCAAGAAGAGCAATAAAAAAATTTGGTGGGTACAGATATCCTAAATCTATTATAGCCAATGTTGGCATACCTGTTGATAAATAATTTGGATTCCAAAGTAAAAAGCTGGAATGTGGAGAAAAGATACTTGTAATATTTTGGGAAAATGCAGAAAGTTGCAAAGCGTATATTGCGGTATCGCCAAAAATAAAAGTTTGCTCCTTAGACCAAAAAGCAATATTTTTAATGAATATAAGGAGGATGAAAGAAAGTATTAATAATAACGCTTTTTTGTTTTTGGACATTATACTTGTTTATAATATACAATTATTTTGATACTATCAATCCTAATATAACTAGCTAATTCTATGTGTAAGAAGGATAAATTAAAAATTTTTATAACGGGGGCTTCTGGGATGTTAGGCACAACCTTATACGATGTTTTTACATCAGTGGGTTATGATATTATATCCACAGATTTGTCGCCTTTGGATCCATGGTCATTGCAACTAGATATTAGGAACAAGAAAGCTATTGAAATTATGATTAAGGATACCAAACCGGATTTTGTTTTTAATTTGGCGGCTTTAACCGATGTGGAATATTGCGAAAAGCATCCTCAAGAATCTTACGATACGAACGCGCGGGGTGCTATAAATGTTGCGGAGGTTTGCAGAGATTTTGAAACTCCTCTTGTGCATATAAGTACTGTGGGAGTGTTTGACGGTACGAAAGGAGAACCTTATACAGAATATGACGACCCAAACCCAGTAAATTCTTATGGTAAGGCGAAACATGAAGCTGAAAAAGCTATTCCACAAATTTTAGATAATCATTTTATTTTTAGAGCTGGTTGGATGATGGGGGGCAAAGATAGAGATAAAAAGTTTGTTAGTAAGATTTGTAATCAAATAAAAAATGGAGCGACAACTTTATATGCATTGGATGATATGTTTGGGTGTCCTACTTACACGCGTGATTTTTCGGAAGGTATTTTTCGGATGCTAGACACAAAGGACTATGGACTTTATAATATGGGTAATGAGGGCTATTGTTCTAGGTATGGTGTGGCAAAAAGAATAGTGGATATATTAGGGTTTAATCATATTAAAGTGGAGCCTGTAAAAAAGGGCTTTTTTGCCAAAGATTATTTTGCCCCAAGACCCGCGTTTGAAGTTTTGGAGAATAAAAAACTTCATGATAAAGGATATTTTATAATGAGAAATTGGGAGGAAGCTTTGGTTGAATATCTTAAATTATTATGAAAAGTATAGAAATTTTTGAAAAGTATTCTCACAAATTAGATAAATCAGAGGGTCCTCTTGTTTCTATTATTACAACCTCTTACAGGAATGAAAAATTCAATGAGAAGTATTTTGATTCCATTGATAAACAAACTTATAAAAATATTGAAATAATTTTTGTGGACAGCGCTTCACCTGACAATACGGTTAAGGAAGCTAAAACTTTAATTAAAAGAGGTAAAATAGTTGTTTCCAAAGATAACATTGGTTGCCCCGCGGGTTTAAATTTGGCCGCCAAAGAATCTTTAGGTAAATATGTGTGTGTTGTTGGTCCCGATGTTTGGCTTGACAAAGATTGTATACGACTTCTTGTAGAGTCTGCGGAAAAAAAGGAGGGTGCAATTTATGTTCCATGGCAGATGTCTTACGATGGTAAAATCTTTTTAAGTTGTGGAATAGCTGCGGATCTGTTTGGTTATCCAGAGCGTGCGTATACACCAGATGGTAAGAAGCAGGTTAGAAAAATTTTTTCTGCGGATAACGGAATATTTTTAACCCGTAAAAACTATATAAAACTTGGGATGATGGATGAAGAGCATTTCTTATTTGCTGAAGATGTAGATCTTTCTTGGAAAGCACATTTGCTTGGAATGTCGGTTATACCGATACCTGAATCTATTTTATATCATTTTAGTGGCGGTTCTGTAGGAATAGGCGGGTTTCCTAAAGGTGGGAAATATCAAACAACTACTTCCCGTCGTTATTTAGCAGAGAGAAATATTATTAGAAACATTTTAAAAAATTATAGGTGGTGGAATATTATTTGGGTATTACCCTATTATATGCTAATTAATATTGCGGAAATGTTTGCTTTGATATTTTCTGGTCAAGCAAGAACTATAACTGAAACTTATATTAAGGCATATATTTGGAATATTAAAAACTACAAATCTATGTTAAAAAAGAGACGACACATTCAAAGAATTCGTACTGTTGGAGATTTTAAGGTTATGGAATTAATGAGTAAGGTGCCTGGTAAATTTTACGCTCTTTTAGAATTAGGTATTCCCAAGGTTAGTTCCTAGTTTTTTAAGTATTCCTTTAACGATTTTTTCCAATGAGGTAGTTCTATCCCATATTTTGCGGCGTTTATATTTTCAAGAGGCGTATATGGCGGAACTATAGAGGGTCTTGGGTATTTAGTTAAGTATTTGACCAATGTACTCTTTTTAAGAGGGTAATTTTTAATATCGCTATAGTCAATAATTGCTTTTGCAAAATCGTATCTTGAAGCTACTCCTTTATTTGATAAATGGTATATATTTCCATCTAGATCTTTTTCTATAAATTTAAATATGCCTAAGGCGAGGTCTTTTGCCGATGTTGGCGAAGAAATCTCGTCAATTACTATTTCCAGGGGAACTTTTTTGCCCACTAAGGTTAGTATAGCGCTAACAAAGTTTTTATTGCCATATTTTCCATATAACCAAGATGTGCGGATAACTAAACCTTGGGGACCCAGCATTTGCCTTACCGCAAGTTCCCCGGCTAACTTTGATGAGGCATAAGCGCCTATTGTCAGTGGTGTAGGTTGTTCATCCTCTTTGTACGGTTGTGTTCGATCTAAGCCATCAAAGACGGCGTTTGTGCTGATATGTATGAGTTTGCATTTTGATAATTTCAGGCACGCACAAGCCAAATTTATTGGTCCATAAGTGTTTACTAAAAAGGATTCGTTGGGTTTTTCCTCGCAGTAATCAACATTTGTAAGTGCCGCACAATTTATTATGTATTCGGGTTTTATTTTCAAAATGATTTTTTCGCAGGCATCGCTATTTGTTATATCCAATTCAGTGTCTGAATAGGGAAATATTTTATATTTTTTTCCTGTTAAAATTTTTGTGCATTCGTATCCTAATTGTCCTTTTGCACCTGTTATTATAATATTCATATAATCTTTATACCTGTATTGCATTACTCAATCAAGTATTGTATTCTTTATAACAAAGAATATGGAAATATCCCCAAAGTTTAGTAAAAGTATATATAAGCAGGAATACGCCAAAAAATCTGCAATTGACGGGGTTATTGTGATTGACCTAATTGATATTGTTAGTGAGGAAGGTTCTTTGGTTGAATTATTGCGGTTAGATGGTAAAGGTGTAAGTCAAGTTATCCCTGGATTTAGATTACTTCAAATAAATTATTCCATGTTGTTTCCCGGCGGTGTTAAAGCTTGGCATGTGCATTATAAACAGGACGATTTATGGTATGTAACTAATTCTACACCTCTTGTTATTGGTCTTGTTGATTTGCGTATGAAATCCCCTACATTAAATGCAACAATGAGACTTGTTTTAGGTGGAGGTCATTCTAAACTTTTGTATATACCAAGAGGTATTGCCCACGGTGTTGCTAATTTGAGTTCAAAAACGGGAGAAATAATATATTTATTGAATCAACATTTTAGTGTTGAAAATACCGATGAAAACAGGCTTCCCTGGGATTTTTTTGGTAAAGATTTTTGGGAAGTCCAGAAAGGATAAAAAATGCCAAAATCGCTCGTAAAGAAAGTAAAACATTGTCGCATGTGCAAAAATAAAAATTTAAAAAGATTTCTTTTTTTGGGAGATATGCCCTCCGTAAATAATTTTTTAACGGCTTACCAACTTAATGAGCTGGAACATAAATTTCCTCTCACGGTATGTTATTGTGGGGATTGTGGAATGGTTGAATTGGAGGAGGTTGTTAATCCTGAGTATATGTTTAAGAATTATGTTTATATATCCTCTTTCTCTAAAACAATGCTCGCGCATTTTGGTGACTTGGCTACTTTTTTGGTAGAAAAATTTGGATTAAACAGCGGTACTTTGGTTACAGAAATAGGTAGTAATGATGGGACGCTTCTTAAGTTTTTTAAAACTGCAGGGGTACCGTTGCTTGGAGTAGATCCCGCAAAAAATCTGGCTAAACTTGCTAATGATAATGGGATTGAAACATGGGACGATTTTTTTAGTACAAAATTGGCGCAGAGAATGGTTAGAGAGAAGGGGCATGCGTCTGTGATTATTGGTACCAATGTTTTTGCGCATATAGATGATTTGGATAAGGTTTTAAAAGGTTTGGATATCGCTTTGTCTGAAGATGGGGTTTTTGTGGCAGAATTTCCTTACTTGATGAATTTAATTGAAGGTTTGCAATTTGATACCATTTACCATGAACATCTTTCCTATTTTTCTTTAAAACCCCTTATACATTTATTTAGTAGATTTGGTTTTGAGATGTTTGATGTGCAAAGAATTCCAGTTCATGGGGGTTCTATTAGGATATTTGTTAGCAGAAGTAAAGCAAAGAGAACACTTTCTAAATCTTTAAAAGAACTTTTGGATTTAGAGGAAAAGGTGGGTCTTTACGATCCTCGGGCATTGAAAAAATTTGCGAAGGAAGTCCAAACGATAAAAAAAGATTTAAGAAAGCTTTTGATATCTCTTAAAAAGGATGGAAAACGAGTGGCAGGTTTTGGAGCTCCAGCTAAAGGTAATATACTTCTTAATTATTGTGAAATAGATAATAGACTTTTAAGTTATGTAACGGATAACATACCTTATAAGCAAGGTTTGTACACCCCAGGTACCCATCTTCAAGTTTTTCCCGAAGAAAAAATTAAAGAAGATAAACCAGATTACCTTCTTTTATTGCCTTGGAATTTTAAAGAGGAGATATTAAGTAAGTTAACGGACTTTAGGCGTTCTGGTGGTCGTATAATAGTACCTATTCCGCGTGTTACAGTACTCTAAATCTTATGCAAAATATGTTTAATTTACGCATATCCTCTTTTTATGCCAAACATAAACATAGTATTTTTCTGATCGTTATATTATTTCTAATAAATTTAATTTATATCTTGGTATTATTTGGGGATGCCGAGCTCGTTGCTGGTGGGGATAATTACACTTACCTTCAGCTGGGCAATTCTGAATTGAATCCGTATGCTTGGGATCCTTATATCTCTTTAGGTGGCAGAAATTTTTCAATACCAAACTTACTTGGGATGCCTTTATATTCTTACATCTTTTCTTTTTTAAGTATTTCGGTACTTCAACGTGTGTTTCTATTTGTACTTAATTTCTTTTCTTTTATAGCCTTTATCAAATTATCGAAATTGGTATCAGGAAAATTATCTTTATTTGCAGCACTTCCAGCAGTAATGTTTTTTTCTTTTAACGCGTTTTCTGCCCTAAATCCAATTTCGATGATACCTATTATGTACAGTGTCTATCTTCCTTTATCTTTGTACTTTTTTATAAAATTAGTTAGAAGCGAAAAGTTGGACTTATTAAATATAGCAAATCTTGTAATACTTTCTGTTATTTTTTCGCCAATAAATTCAAACCCTTCTTTATCTATGACAATTTATATTCCGCAGTTACTGTATTTATTTATGTATTTCAAGGAATTTAGAGGTAAAAGGCTTGGCAATATAATTTTATATTACATTTTGTTAGCAATTGTAAATGCTTGGTGGTTGATGCCAATGCTTATTTATTATATGGAGGCCGCAACCCGAGTTTTTAAGGGAAGTTGGTTTTCGGCTTTGTCGGTGGGACATTTGTATCAGAACTTCAGATTTATTGGTCAATGGGGATGGTATGGTAAACATTTCTTACACAATTATTATCCATTTAATAGTTGGTATGATATGCCAATTATTTCTTTTTTTATATACGCGCTGGTTATTTTTACGATTGTTTTGTCCTTTAGGAAAAAAATAGGGGCAAAGAAAACACAAAACTTTTTTATCGCTTTGTTTTTGGTTTCTTTATTTCTGATAGGGGGGTCCCGCCCGCCTTTTGGTTTTGTATATAATCTGTTATTTAGATATTTTCCTGGGTTTAAAATTTTTAGAGAACCGTTTACAAAATTTGGAGAATTATATGTACTGTCTTTATCTGTTTTGTTTTACTCAGCTTTGTTGAGTATGGAGAAAATATTGCGTGGGAAAAGAAAGTTTTTTATATTTGTAATAACTTTTCTTTTGGTTACGCTCTTCGCCAAGCCAATTCTTTTGGGGGAACATGTTTGGGATAAATGGAATGGGAGTATGCGGAGTTTTAGAGTGGAAGTTCCTGAATATTGGAGAGAGTTTGAAGAATATCAAAAAGTTAATTTGAAAGACGCTAGAATATTGACTGTTCCTAAAGCTTATTATGGTTCTGCGTGGAATTGGATAGATGGGTTTTCATCTGCTGATGATGTGGCGGTAAATTTTGTGAGTAATGGTAATAGTATAATAAGAAATCCGCTTTCGGCGGGACTTATGTCTGGAGAAGTTATTGACAATGTGTTTTTGGTGAAGGATTTGCCAAATAGTTATTGGTCATTGCTTTCTGTAGATTATATTTTGCAAGAAAACGATTTAGATTGGAGATATTCGGGAGAATTAACATTATTGCCTTCTAAAAACGAGGAATTTATTAATAGATTAGGCGTTGAAAAAGTTAAAGAATTTGGAAATTTCACACCTCGCTCTTTATCAAAAATACCAAATGGCGAGCCAAACAGATCGTTGAGAAACGAACTTTATACAGAGCTTTCGGATAAACCGAGTTTAGTTCTATATAAAGTTCCAGATGTTTTACCCAAATTTTACATTCCTTCCAAGTTAATATATTCGTTGTCTACTATTTCAGATTTACCCTATATTTTGCAAATTTCTTCTGCTCCGAAAGATGTTGGGGTATTTATTGAAGTATTGAATAAAGACAACAAAGGATTTTTGTTGGAAAACGCTAATATGGACACCTTGATCTTTGGGCAGAGAAGATTTTCGCGTTTTTCTTTGGATAAGTTAATGTGGAAGGAAGGTTGGGCATGGCCAGTTGTAGTCAATATGGATCCGCAAGATGCGAAGTATAAATTGGTAGCGTATAAAGAGAAATTAATCCGTTTGTTGCCTAGAAATCCTTTAGATAAATCAGACATTTTGCTTTGGTTTGCGGCTAAAAGGGTTGCGGAAATTGCTAAATATAGTCTTTCTTTTGAATTAGAAGAAAAGCTTATTTCCAATTACACAGATTTTATTTCTCGTTCAATGAGTATTTTAAAGGAACTTCCGGAGGATAAAAGGACGGGGGAGGATGATAATGAGGATGATTATTGGGGAATGGTAGGAAAAGTTCTTATGTATGTTGAAAGATCTAATTCAATTTTGCCTTTATCCGATCACACTTTTGAAGATAAACCGGATCCTAGGGTTTTGTATGAAGATTTTGTAAAATGGGTTTATGAAGTTGCGACCCCTGTTTGTGGCAAATATTGTTATAGTTTTAAGGTGCCTGAAGATGGAAAATATGAGGTTTATGTAGGAGGAAAGGAGATATCAAAATTGGTTTCTTCCGGTGATAAATTAACTGATTTGATTTATACAGAGGGTGGGGGTTCTATTAATGCCGAAAAAGACGATTGGCATTTTGAAGGGGTGTCTAATCTTAAAGAAAGTGAAAATTATATTGTTAACATTGCGTTTGAAGAAAGTGAAAATCTAATAGGTGAGGGTGAGTGGTTGGTTCCGGACTCATCTGTTTTAGGTAACGCAAGCGCAGATTTTGTTATGCAAAATATTTTTCCTGGTTACTATACACTTGGTTCAAGTGTTGCGCACCTCAATTTCGTTTTATGGGAAAAAACACTTCATTACAGGCCAGTGACAGATTTTGAAGGGGGTGTTAGTTATAGATTGTCTTTTGAGTATTCATCCGATTCTGGAGGACTGGGTGTGGCTTTGGTTGAATCTAACGCTTCAATTCCCGAAAATGTTTCCAAAAGTCAGTTATTATCCACGAAAATGTTAGTTAAAGCGGAATTTGGTCAAACTTGTTTGGATAAATCCAGAGAATCGGATTGTTGGCGAAGATATAGCCAAGTAGTGCGGGCTAGTAATAATGCGAAATCCGCGCTTTTTTATATGTATGCTTATCCCAATGTTGGAAAGATTTCTTCTGTTAATGTGAGAGATATTAAAGTGGAGAAAGTATTGGAGCCGCTACTAGTGGTAAAAAGGGATAAGGGGGCGTTTGTAAGTGAAACAACCTCTGATTATACCAAACCAAATGTTCAATTTACAAAGATTAATCCAACTAAGTATCACGTTAATATAACTGATGCTAATACTTCTTACGATCTAATTTTTAGCGAAAGTTATGATAGCGGATGGAAGCTGTATTTGGATGGAACTAAATCTATAGCGGATTCCAGTCACTATATTGTTAATGGGTACGCTAATTTATGGCATATTAATCCGGAAGATGTGGAAAATAGAGATAGTTATGAGTTGGTTGTTGAGTTTTTTCCTCAAAGAATTTTCCTAATTTGTGTTTATTTAGGAATTGCAACTTTTATGATATGTGTTTTATATGGTTTAAGCCACGTGGTTAGGAAAATCAAATATGGCAGGAATTCGTAATATTAAAATATCTATAGGAAAGTTTCTTATTAAAAACAAATTTAAAGTATTGGTTGTATTTTCTATTATCGTTTTTATAGATATGGTTTTTATTAATATCATTTCAAACTGGATTATTATTCCCTTAATAGTTTTTGGATTGCTGTGTGTAGTTACATATAAGTTAAAATTTAAATGGTGTTTGTATATTTCTTTGACTCTTCTTATTTTAATGGCTCTTTTTGGACTTTTTCAGTTGCCCATAGTTGCAGAAAAATTAGCTATTTGGGCGTATGTTTTTTTGGTAGTTACTTTTTTTAAGAAATTAGAAAATGAGAAAAATAACGGATTTCGTAGTTAGGGTTTTAAAAACCCCTGAATTTTCCTTTCTACTCCTTATAGCAATTATAGAGTTTATTCATATTCAACTGTTGTTTGGCGGTGCAGAATTGCTTGCTGGAGGAGATAATTATACTTATCTTCAACTTGGAAAAAAGATTTTCAATTTTTATATTTGGGATTATTCAATTCCGCTTGGTGGTAGAAGTTATGCAATTGCAAATTTATTCAGTTTTTTATCTTTTCCTATTTCACAAAAACTACTTATATTTTGTTTATACTTTTTTAAATATATAGGGTTTATTAAACTAACCAAACTTTTTTCAAAAAAGTTTACTTTATTTGCTTTGTTACCTGCAGTGCTTTTGTTTGTGTTTAACGCCTTTCAGTCATTGGACCCCTTTACATTGTTTCCTCTTATGTATGGTGTATATTTGCCTTTCTCTTTGTATTATTTCATCAAACTTTTTGAGAGGGACAATTTAGATTTTTTGACAATATCAAAGCTAATTATTTTATCGATAGTATTTTCTTCGTTGAATTCTAATTTACCTTTGGCAATAACAATATTTATTCCGCAAATCCTTTACATATTAATTTTCATAAAACAAATTAATAAGGTTAAAATTACGAATTTGATTATTTATTACGGTGTTTTGCTTATTTCTAGCCTTTGGTGGCTTTTCCCTCTTGTACAATATTATTTTGGAGAGTCTTCTGGTGTTTTTAGCACCAGTTGGCTCGATTTTACGAATCAGGGCAGCTTATTTTTAAACTTGCGCTTTTTGGGTCAATGGGCTTGGTATGTAAGTCATTATCTTTACCCTTATTACCCTTTTAATGTTTATTATGATAAACCGTTAGTTGCTGTTTTTACTTATTTGATAATTTTTTCTGCTTTTTTGACAGGTGTTTTTAATAGAAAATTAAAGAATAAAAATGTTCTTTTTATTTTTGTTTTAGCATTGGTAAGTCTTTTTCTAATAGGAGGGTCTCGTCCGCCTTTTGGTTTTGTCTACGCCTTTTTGTATAAATCTATTCCAATGTTTAGGGTTTTTAGAGAGCCTTTCACTAAATTTGGGGAGTTATATGTTCTTTCGGTTTCTTTATTGTTTTATGTTTTTCTCGTCAATACAAGAAAAAAGGTGCGGGGAAAATGGAGCAATATAATTTTGATACTCTTTTTATTTTTGACTATAGTTATTTCCAAACCTGTTTTGTTAGGTGAGCATGTTTGGGATAAATGGAATGGAAGTATGAGAAGCGTTAGAGTAAAGGTGCCAGAGTATTGGAAAGAATTTGAAAAATATCAAGCATCCAATTTGAAAGATTTTAGGATATTAACTATTCCTAAAGTTTATTACGGGGCAGCGTGGAGCTGGCCGTATGGATTCTCCTCGGCAGATGATGTGGCGGTAAATTTTGTAAGTAACGGCAATAGTATTTTAAGAAGACCTTTAGATACTGGTTCCACTTCTGGTGATATAGTGGATAATGTATATAGCATTAAGGAGTTGTCCCCAGCTTATTTATCCTTATTGGGTGTTGATTATGTTTTGCGGGAAAATGATTTAGACTTTCGGTATTCAGGTGAATTGACTTTGCCACCTTCAGAAAACGATGTTTTTGTTTCCGAATTGGAGCTTGAGAAAGTTGAGGAGTTTGGGAAATTTACGCAAGAGTATTTAAAAACAGTTTCTAATGAGGAACCTAAGGAAGAAATAAGAGATTTGCTTTATAGTGAGCTTAAAGATAGACCTGCGCTTGAATTGTTTAAAGTAAAAGATGAATACATAGTCCCCAAGTTTTTTATTCCAGAGGCGGTTATTTATGCTAACGCAGATATTCAAGAGTTTCCTCACATTTTAAAATTTTCAAATTACCCAAACAAATTAGGTATTTTTTTTAATAACTCAAGCAGTAAAGAAGTTTTTAAAGATTTTGATTTTGCTGATATATATTCTTTTGGCAAGAGGCAGATTTCTAATAAAGTTTCTTATTTGGTCACTGTACCTGAAAAGGGTAAATATGCTATTTATCTTGAAGAAGGGGAACTTGCAAAAATAGGTTATCCAAAAATAATACCGGGTATTGAAGGTGTTGATATAATTTCGGCATCTAATTCTTTCTTTGGTTGGTATAATGCGGGAATTGCGAATTTTGATGAAGATAAATCTTATGAGATTTATCTAAAAATTCCTAAACAAGATAATCTTTTTGGTTCTACCGAACCTTGGTTTCAAAGTAAATACGAGGAAGGGAATGATATATCATCTTTGGTGAAGTCTCTTTTTCATGTGGCTGGTGGGGTAACATATTATAAAGAAATAAAGGAGATTGTTTCTGGAGTCACATACAGTCTTTCGTTTGATTATGCATCTAAATCGGGCGCTTTTGGTTTGGCAGTGGTAGGTTCTAGTTCTTACGGAGCGCAAATTTTTTTAACAGAAGAGTTATCTGGTTCTGGAAATTATTATAATGAGTTTAAATCAACTAATGTTGTTGAAGATGTCTATCTATTTATTTATGATTATCCCCTAGAATCTGGTTTGTTGTCTGATGTAAACATCTCAAACTTTGAAGTTACAAATGTTGTGAAACCTTTACTTATTTTTAAGAAGTTGGAGGAAAACCTTAAAGGATCTTTATCAAAGGAGCAAACGCCAAAAATTTCTTTTAGGAAGAAAAATCCAACAAAGTACATTCTAGATGTTGTAGATGCGAGTAGCCCCTACAACTTAATTTTTAATGAAACTTTTGATACGGGTTGGAAATTGTATTTGAACGGAAAAGAAATTGTTACGCCGGATCGGCATATTATGGTTAATGGTTACGCAAACTCGTGGTTTATAAAGCCGGAAGATGTAAACAATCAAAAGAACTATTCTTTGGTTGTTGAGTATGCTCCTCAACGGACTTTTTATTGGTTATTGTCCTTAGGTTTAATTGTATTTTCCGGTTCTATATTTTTTTTGTTAAGTAGTTTCTATGCTAAAATAAAAAAATTATGAGCAAAATGCTTACAAAAAAGAAAATATCTATCATACCGATTGCGTATAAGGATGAGGGAAATATAACAGAGCTTTATAAAAGGCTTACTAAGGTAATGCTACAAGTTACAACAGATTACGAGATTATTTATATAAATGATGCTAGCCCCGATAAATCTCAAAAGATATTGGAAGATTTGGCGAGGAAAGATAAAAAACTAACGGTTATTACCCATTCAAGAAATTTTGGTTCTCAAAGTGCTTTTACTGCAGGAATGCATCAAGCTTTAGGCGATGCTGTGATAATAATGGATGGCGATTTGCAAGATCCTCCAGAACTTATACCCGAGTTTATAAAAAAATGGCAAGAAGGTTATGAGGTAGTTTATGGTTCTAGGAAAAAAAGAGAAAAAAGTATGGGCAGATTTTGGGAATTTGCCAACCATAGTTTTTATGTACTTTTTAATAAATTAAGTTATGTTAAAGCGCCACTTGATGCGGGAGATTTTTCTTTGATGGATAGAAAGGTGGTTGATTGTATTAATGCGTTGCCCGAAAAAGACAGATTTATACGAGGTTTAAGGGCGTGGGTTGGGTTTAGGCAGATTGGAATACCGTATATTAGACCTGAGAGGTTTTCGGGGACAGGGGTGGCGACGAGTGGTATCAGAAAAAAACTTTTTTGGGCGCGTAAAGCGTTTTTTTCTTTTTCTTACGCTCCTCTTGAGCTAGTTTTTTATATTGCGCTATTTTCTATTTTAGTTTCGTTAGTGGTTGTTGTCATTAACGTTGCTTTATATCTTTTTATTCCTGAAACTCCCCGGGGTTTTTTAACATTGTTAGCTGCTATAGTGTTTATGGGTAGTGTTCAATTAGTTGTTTTGAGTATTGTTTGTGAGTATTTGAAACGGATTTTTGAAGAGGTTAAAAACAGACCTTATTCAATTGTCACTAAAATAACTAACGATCACAGATCTAAATAGTAAAAGGAGGTTATGAATTTTATTAATGTTGTTATTGGTGGAATAGAGGATCAGGTAGGAGCGCTAATATTTGGTTGGTGGGGGGAGTCTTTTATTAACTTGTTAAACGCCCCTTTCGGTTTTCATTTTGTAAATTCATGGAAAACGAATCAACCGATTTTTTCTTTTGTATTTACTGAAGGTATTAAGGTTATCAATCCTGTAATATTTTCAAATATATTTGCTTTTTTCGGTATTTTCTTGACAGTGGTTTTAAGTTTTATCTTGTTTAGAGCATTAAAGTTTGCTTGGTTTTTGAGTTTAGTGTTGGCTTTAATATTTGCTTTTTCTCCTTATGTTTTTATGCATATAGGGATACATCCCGCGCTTTCGCAAATTTGGCTTATCCCTTTATTTTTTCAAAGAGTGATTTTCCAAAGGAGACACCTTTTACAAGGAGTCTCCTTTGCTAACTCAATAGTAACAGGGTTTATTTTGGCTGTAGCTGTTTTGATAAGCAATTATCTCGGATTTTTCCTGCTTTTATTTGCGTTCTGTTTTTTTATCTCTGATTTAATATGTAAAAGAATTTTTAATTGTCCATTCCAGTTTGTTGCCTTTTTGCGTTATTACTTAATTATCCTAGTATCTTTTGTTTTGTTGGTTACGCCCTTTTTATTTCCGTACATTAAGGCTAATTATTTTTCAGGCTCAAATATTTCCGCTAATGTTGTTTCCTTAAGTCCCCAAAGGACTTTGGAGGATTTTCAGAATTTTTCGGCAAGACCTTGGTATTATATCTTACCCCCTTTAGCTAACCCTGTTTTAGGGAAAACAATTACCCGTCCTGTTTTAGATTGGATGGAAAACAGTTGGGGTTATTTTTTAGCGGATGATTATTTTACAAAAGAGCATGGGGGAGATTTTTTAGGTTGGTTTAACCTAACACTGTTTTTAATAGCGATAACTTTTGCTATTAAGGACATTGTGAAAAATGTCAAATGTCAAATGTCAAATGTCAAAAGTTATAAAATAAGTTCGCTCTGCGAAGTCAAAGCTCAAAACCATAAATCTTTTTATTCGGAAGATTTTTTGAAATTGGTCTTGACCCTAGCGTTGACGATTGTCCTTTTGTTTCTTTTTACTATGCCGCCGTTTTTTACGGTTGGCGGACATAAAATTTATACTTTAGGATTTGTTCTTTATAAGTTTTTTCCAATGTTTAGAGTAACGGCAAGATTGGGAGTGGTTATTTTGATGGGGGTGTTGGTGATAAATGGGGTGTTTTTGCAGTCTTTGTTTCTAAAATCTCAAAACTCAAATGTCAAATGTCAAAAGTTACAAAATAAGTTCGCTTCGCGAAGTCACATCTCAAATGTCAAAACCTTTATCTTATTTCTGTACTTAATAGGTTCCTTGTTTGAGTTTTATGTGCCGGTATCTACCTTTGACACTTCAAAAGTCCCGCCTGTTTATGAGTATCTTTCCAAAGTGGATAAGAAAACATTTTTTGATTTTACCGGCCCCAATGGAAAAAAAGGACATTATGAGGGTCCTTTAATTATTGCCGAGTATCCGGGAGGACGCGCGGAAGATATTTTTTGGAT
>Ga0180007_10004373_pt1 | contig 14974 bp, 11 predicted proteins | sample MM_PC_MetaG_FD_121122 | JGI IMG/M metagenome (GOLD analysis project Ga0180007, IMG submission 121122) | Groundwater microbial communities from the Aspo Hard Rock Laboratory (HRL) deep subsurface site, Sweden - MM_PC_MetaG | ecosystem: Environmental > Aquatic > Deep subsurface > Groundwater... | reverse complement strand
GAACAGGAGGCCCTCCGGACGGAGCGCTCCGAGCTGGCCCGCAAGGCTGCCGAGGTCGAGAAGGAGCGTGCGCGCCTGGATCGCGAGCTTCGCGAGGTCCGCAGAAACACGCTGGACAAGACCATGCAGGATCTGAACAAGTGCCGCACGGTCATCGCCCGTCTGACCGAGAAGGCCAAGGCGCCGGAGGCTGATCCTTCCGTGCTGGCGGCCGGCCTGGCGAAGGTGAACACGGAGCTTGACGCCATCGAGCGCCGCGATGCCGGTCCCGCGCCGGATCCGCAGACCCTGGCGCCCGGACAGAAACACCACTCGCGCTCCCTGCGGCATGTCGTCGAGATCCTTGAGGTCGACCATAAAAAATTAATGGTGAAGGCGAGGGCCGGGAACCTCGTGACCCAGCTGGCCTTTGACGATCTGGAAGTACGCTCCGAAGAGGCCGCGAAGAAGCCGCGCGCCGCCAAGCCCAAGGCCCCGAAGCCGGCGACGACTCCGGAGTCCCTGTCCGAGGCGCCGGAGGACGGCACGTCCAAGGAGCCGTTTTTGGCGCCCGCCAACGCCCTGGACCTGCGCGGACAGCGCGTGGAACCTGCGCTGCTGGCCCTGGAGCGCCACCTCGACCGCCTGTTCCGGGACAACCAGGCGGGGTTCCTGTTGATCCACGGCTACGGCAGCGGCCTGCTGTGCAGCGCCGTTCGTGAACACCTGCGCACTTCTTCCTATGTCGCGTCGTTCCGCCCCGGGGTCCCGGGCGAAGGTGGCGACGGCGTCACCGCCGTATTCATGACATGAGCGCACCTTCCGAGAATTCCCGCAAAAAAAAGAAGAATCGCCTGGGAAGACTGTTCTTCTGGTTGGCTGTCCTCGGTGGCCTCTACGTGCTGTTTCTGATCTTCCGCGACGATCTGGTTCAATTGATGCGCAGAAACGCAACGGTGTGGGCCGTTTATTCTCATATCGCCGATCAGATTTCCGACAGGACCCTGCTGGGCCTGGCCTACGCTGGCTTCTTCGGCTCCTTGTTCTTCATCCTGATTCCGCTTGAAGCCGTTTTCTTTTTTTATTTGGCGTTGGAGCATTCACCTGCTCTCGTCATCCTGATCATGCTGTTTTCGTCGGTCCTCGGGCTGGCCCTGGACTATCTGATGGGGCGCCTCGTGGGCGAGGGCCTTCTGATGCGATATGCCGAGGAGCGTTTTACCAAGACCAAGCGCTCCATGGACCGCTACGGCGGAGCCATTGTGATCGTGGCCAATGTCATCCCCTTTCTTCCAGTCCAAATCATCAGCGTCGTCATCGGGGCCACCCGTTTTGGCCTGAGGAAGTTTCTGATCTACACGCTGGTCGGACGTGGCGCATACCTGGTCCTGCTGTGGTATGCAGCCGACTTCTTCAAGAACCTGTTGCGCTATCTTCCCTGAGTTGACGGACCATGCCGAAGGGCCCAGCAGGCGTGGCAGAAGTCCACGAAGCCGTCTTCATCGGCAACGCCCAGTTGGGCAGCGAGACGGGCAGGGCCGCCTGTGGCGATGGCGTGGGCCACGGAGTGCTTTTCAAGTTCGAAATCCATAAAGAATTTCTTTAACGACACAATCTTCATGTCCGCCAGGGGAAACCCGGGGCAGATGTTCAGGAAACCACGAACGTCGATATACAGGCTCTTGGGCGACTCAAACGACAGGAACGGGCAGGCGTCGAAGTCCGCGAGGCTCCATCGCATCTGGTGGGCGGTGCATTCCATGGCCGCGCGCCCGCGGAACATCAGCGGTCCGGCGAGGACATGATGATCGGCAAATAAATAATCCGGCGGGGCCGATGGATTCTTGGGCTCGATGCGCGCCCATCGCAGGTCCACGCCGAGCTCGGCGGCCAGCGGCGCCAGTTGGTCAGCAAAGGCCGAAAACGTGGTGACGCCGTGGTATGCGTCGTCGGAAAGGATCATTTGCTTCAGGCCCACGTCGGCCAGATAGCGCAGCGTCAGGCGAAACTCCTCGGTGCCGGTGATCCAGTAGCCGTTGGTCCAGACGGCCGGCCAGAGGTTGCGCGTGGCTGCTTCATGCACGAGGTTTCGCAGCATCGGGAAATAGAGAAACGGTTCTCCGCCCGTGAAGACGATCCGCTTGGCCGCGATCACGGACATGTGGTGGATCCACTTGCGGACCAGCGCAAAGGGCACCACTGCGCGTCCCGCCGGCGAGCACGAAGAAAAACAGTGCGGGCAGGCATTCGTGCAGCGATCGGTGAGCTGGAGGTACCAGGTTTCGAGGGAGGAGGCGTTCATGCTCATATGGCGAATGTTGTACCACGGAGTCGAGAAAGGAAGGAAGCAGGCGGAGAAGATTTTTACCTGGTGAAAACGCAAAGAAGAATTTTTAACCACGGATTACGCAGAGCACACGGAAAAGACATAAAAGACAAAATACAGGAAAGGGCGAAATGGCGTGGATGAACCTGTGGATTGAATTCGCTTGAATGGAAAGTCCAACTATGGCGGGTGATTTTGCCACACACGTCGAGTTGACATAATATCGATTATCGGAATTTCAAATCAGTGGCTTTTGGCGAGCTTGGGCTTGCGGCGCTGGAACACCACCGACCGCTCCCCGAAGGTCTGCTCGAGGAACGAAGTCACTTGGTGATTGAGGTCGACCTTCACAGGAACGACCACGAGGGATTCCCAGCGCGGCGGCAGCGTGCATCGGAACACGATCTGGACCTGCCCCGGATGCGCGCGGCCCACCTGGAACAATTTGTCCATCCATTGCCCTTTCAGGATCGCCGGTTCCGCGCGATGCAGATCAACATCGATTTGTATGTACTTGACATCCTTCTGACGGGCCACCGTCAGGCGCTCCACCTCCGAGAGCCGGAACGTCTTGCGCGCGTTGCCGTCCCGGTCGCGGGAAATCTCCATGTTTCCAGTGAACAGCAGCGGCTCGCCCAGGGCCAGTTTCTTCTCCAGGCGTTCCACATTCTTGGAGCCGATGTGAAACTGGAGCAGCCCGTCCATGCCGTCGATCTCGCCCTGCAGGTAGCGCTGCTTGCCTTCCTTGGTGCGCCGGTCGATCACCTCGGAGATGACGCCCAGCGTGGTGACGTCGTACACCTGGTGGCGGCCGTCTTCTTCCATGTCGGCCGGCGCCTCGATCTCGTCGAGCTCGCCCACCGTATGGGTCCACTCGCGCTTGATGCCTTCTTTTTTGCCCGCAGCCAAAAAGGAATCCAGGGGATGACCGGAGACGTACATGCCCAGGATGTCCTTCTCCTGGTTGAGCATCTCCATCTTGGACCACGGGTCCACGTCAGGCAGTTTCAGTTCCGGCTCGGCGGGCATCTCGTCGGCCGAGATCATCTCAAAGAGCGAAATCTGCTTGCTGTTCTTGTCCTTCTGGACACGCTGGCCGACCTTCATGGCGTTCTCGAGCTCGGCGAGCATCGCCGGACGCCCGCGCTCGGGCGGAAGCTCGGTGAGTGAATCCATCGCGCCGGCCTTGATCAGCGTCTCGAGCACGGACTTGTTGACCTTGCGCGAATCCACGCGTTCACAGACGTCCCACAGGGACTTGAACGGATCCGTCTCGTGGACCTGCATCATCGAGGACACGGCGACCTCGCCGACGCCCTTGAGCGCGCTCAGGCCGAAGCGGATGACCTTCTGCCCGTTGGCGTCGCGGACGATGGTGAAGTCCTCGTCGCTCTGGTTGACGTCGGGCGGCAGGACGCTCAACCCCATGTTTTTGGCGATGTTCAAAAAGCGCATCACCCGCTCGGGCTTGGAGCGCTCGCAACTGAGGATGCCGGCCATGAACTCCACGGGCCAGTGGCAGCGCAGCCAGGCCGTCTGGTAGCCGATCAGCGCGTACGTCGCGCTGTGGCTCTTGTTGAAGCCGTATCCCGAGAAGAACTCGATTTTTTCAAAGACCGCCTGCGCCTGTTCCTGGGTGACCACCCCCGGATGGGCCGCCAGGGCTCCGTCCATGAACTCCAGGCGCTTTTTGGCCATCTCTTCGGGCTTCTTCTTGCCCATGGCCCGGCGCATCATGTCGGCCTCTCCGAGGCTGAAGCCCGCCATGGTGCGCGCCGACTGCATGACCTGCTCCTGGTACACGATGACCCCGTAGGTCTCGCGGAGGTTCTCCTCCAGGATCGGATGCAGGTACTCCACGGGCTTGCGGCCGTGCTTGCATTCAATGTAGGTGTCCACCATGCCGCCGTTGAGGGGCCCGGGACGATAGAGCGCCACCGCGGCGATGAGATCTTCGAAGCGGTCGGGCTTGAGGCGCAGCAGGAAGCGAGTGAAGCCTTCGCCTTCCATCTGGAAGACGCCGCCCGTCTCGCCCCGGGAGAGCATCTCGAACACGGCCGAATCGTTAAGCGGAATCGCATCGATCGAGAACGGCTCGCCCTGGCGCTCCGGATCCTCGTTGATCCGTCGCTCGGCGTCGGCGATCTTGGTCAGGTTATCGAGCCCGAGGAAGTCGAACTTCACCAGCCCCGACAGTTCGACCATGTCCTTGTCGTATTGCGTGACGATCGGGATCTGCATGGCGCTCTCGCCCTTGATGTCCACGCGTCCGCGGAAGGCAGGCACCACGTTCCAGATGTCCTTGTCGGCGATGACGACGCCCGCTGCGTGGACGCCCGGATGCCGGTACATGCCCTCGAGCTTGATCGCGGTCTCGAGCAGGTCCGCGACCTTCGGATCCTCGGCGGCCATCTCACGCAGCCGCGGCTCCTGCGCGATGCCGACCTCGAGGGTGAGCTTGGAGTCGGTGGGATCCGTGGGCACCAACTTGGCGATCCGGTCGATCTGTTCGAGGGGGAAGCCGAGCACGCGGCCCACGTCGCGCACCACGGCGCGGCTCTTCAGCGTGGAGAACGTGGCGATCTGCCCGACCCGCGTCTCGCCGTACTTGTCACGGACGTAGCCGAGGACCTCGTCGCGGCGGTTGCGGCAGAAGTCGATGTCGAAGTCAGGCATCGAGATGCGCTCCGGGTTCAGGAAGCGCTCGAACAGCAAATCGTACCGCAGCGGATCCAGATCGGTGATGCGCACTGAATAGGCCACCAGGGAACCGGCGCCGCTGCCCCTGCCCGGCCCCACCGGTATTTTATGGTCTTTTGCCCAGTTAATAAAGTCCGCTACGATCAAAAAGTACCCGGCGAACCCCATGTTGATGATGACGTCGAGCTCCAACTGGAGGCGCGCCTCATACACGGCGCGGTCGATCGGGTAGTCGTTGCGCCGCTCGATCTCTTCGAACCGCCGGTGCAGGCCGACGGCGGCCTCCCGTCGCAGCCACTCGCTCTGGTCGATGTTCTCCGGTGTCGGGAAGTCCGGCAGGAAGTAGATCGGCGTCTTGGCGGTCCTGTTGTTGGGGATGTCCACCTGGCACAGGTTGGCGATGCGCACGGTGTTTTCGATGGCCTCGGGAACCGCCGAGAACGCCTCGATCATCTCCTCGGGGGACTTCAGGAAGTATTCATCGACGTCGTGCTTGAGGCGCCCCTCGTCGGAGAGCCGCTTGCGCTGGGAGATCGCCATCAGGATCTCCTGGCTGCGCGCGTCCTCGCGCTTGAGGTAGTGGCAGTCGTTGGTCGCCACCAGCGGGATGCCGGTCTCCCGGGAGATGCGGATCAGCACGTCATTGATCTCATCCTGCTCTGGCAGCGTGTTGTGCTGCAGCTCAAGGTAGAAGGACTTCTCGTCGAAGGTGCCGGCATACTTGCGGGCCATCTCCTTGGCGGCATCGTAGCCGGATGCAAAATATGTCCGCGGTATCTCCCCGCCCAGGCAGGCCGAAAGCCCGATGAGCCCGGCGCTGTGCTCGCGCAGCAGGTCGTGGTCGATGCGCGGGGAATAATAGAAACCCTCGAGGCTGGCCATGGACACCAGGTACTGCAGGTTGGCCAACCCCTGCTGGTTTCGTGCGAGCAACACCAGATGGTAATTTTCGCGGGTCTCCTTCTGGAGACGGCTCCCGCGGGCCATGTAGGTCTCGCACCCCAGGATCGGATGGACGTTTTCAGCTTTCGCGCGCAGATAAAAGTCCAGCGTCCCGTACATGTAGCCGTGATCGGTCAACGCCACGGCGTCCATTCCCATGGTCTTCAAAGCTGGAAACAGTTTTTTCAGGTGAATGGCGCCGTCGAGCAGACTGTACTGGGAATGCAGATGCAGATGAACGAAATCGGCCATGGGAAACCCGCGTGTCAGTTGGTACCGGAAGTCTGGGCCGTGATGCACTGCGTGTACTTGACACAATCGGTGTGCGCCAGACACTGCATGAACGGCTGCAGATCCTCCCAGTTTTCATCAATGGTGGAGGTCATTTTTTTCTTGTCGAGTCGGTTCTTGATGCTGGCGTAGCGGCAGGAGTGCAGGCAGCGGTCGCGATCCCCGTGACGGCGGATCATCTCCGCCTGGCGATCCAGCGGCATCTTGTCGAACTCCGCGATGTAGATGCGCGGCACCAGGACATTGGCGCACTCGTTGATGCGGGTGCAGGCTTCATCGCACCGGCGTCCGTCGGTCGGGTCCATGGGAAACTCGGCGATGGCCCGGGAGAGCTGGGCCTGCCGGCAGACGGTGAACCTGGCACAGTCGGGCTGGTCCATGCATTCCATCTGTCCCTTCAGGAAGTACTGATAGAACTTGAAGGACTGGGGGAACCGGAACAGGTTGTCCGGGCGGATCTGGGACCTGCAGGTCGACAGGCAGGAACGCTTGCTGGACAAGTGCTTGGCGGCATCCAGCGTCTCCTGGGTGGCGCCGCGCCGGCTGGCCATCATCTTGATGGAGTCGCCCGAACACTGGGTGAGCTTCTCGCAGTAGGGTTCGCAGGCTTCCATCGTCAGCGGTGCGCCCGCGTCGGAGTGCCGCTCGCAGGCGACCGTACCGAGGAAAAGTGGAAACAGGGACAAGGAAAGAAGAATCAGTTTTTTCATTCGTTTTTCCGTGGGGATGGCCGGGATCAGAATTTCCACAGGAAACCGACGCCGCCGTAGAACTGCGGGTCGTTTTTCGGCATCATCGTGGAGTTGTAATAATCCATGAAGGCCGGGCGGTAGATCGTGTCCGAAGGCTTCAGCGGGATCGCCGCCCAGTGGAGACGGGCGTAGACGCTGTAGCGGGCATCGAGGGCCCACTCCACCACGGCGTCGAACATGAAGCGCACGCCCCAGTAGGGTTCGCGCAGGCTGTGGCCCTTCCAGCCCTTGATCTGGTCATCGGGGTTCTGGGTGTTGCAGAAGCTGGGCTCGGAGCGGGGATCGTTGGGATCCGAGGGCTCGGAGCTGAGGCAGAAGCGGTCACGATAGGTGTTGAAATAGCCGTTGATCGACAGGTTCACCTTCTCGCGGAAGGAGAGCGTACCGGAGCCGCCGATGTTCCAGGTGAAATTCGCACGGCCCTGGGTGCCCATGCCTCCGCCGATCTCGGTGAAGGTGCCGAGTGTCAGCGGTCCGCCCTGGAACAACTGCACGCGCAGGTTGAACAGGAACTCGGTCATGTTGAAGTACGTGCGGAACGTGGCGCCGCCGTCGATGCCGATCTTGTCGTTGCGCATGATGCCGACCATCAGGCGGGAGTCAAACCAGTACGGCCAGTCGACGCCGGCCGAAGCCGTGAACGACAGAGGCGGGATGACCTTGGCGCCGAACGCCGACAGGGAGCTCTTCATCTGCCGGACCTCGTCGGGGGTGGGTCCGAGGGTCAGGAGGTTGACGTTGTAGGTGACCGGCTCGGAGGTCCCGCCTTCGATGCGGATGGTCTGGGTGTAGGGGCGATAGCCCTTGGCGACGATCTCGAGACGGTAGGTGCCCACGGGCAGCTCATGATCCAGCAGGGGGACCTTGCCCACGTCCTGGTTGTCGATGATGACGCGGGCGCCCGGGACGTTGGAGATGATCTTGATCGAACCGGCGCGCTCCAGCGGGATGTGCAGGTTGGTGACCTTGCCCTCGGTGACCTCGACGGTGCGCTGGACCTTCTTGTAGCCGGGCTTCTCGATGAAGATCTGGTAGGTGCCCACGGGCACGTTTTCCTGGGAGAAGGCGCCCTTGCCCTTGAGCTGGTTGTCGAGCAGGATCTTCGCATCGGTCTCGGTGGTGATCTTCAGGGATCCCACGTGCTGGACCTTGGGGGCCGCGACGAGCTCGAAGTTCTCGAGGACGGTCTCGTTGGCCTTGATGACCACGGTGCGCTGGGCGGTGGTGAAGCCGGTCTTCTTGACCTCGACGAAGTGCTGGCCCACGGGAAGCTTCATCTGGGTCTGCGGGGTGAGGCCCTTCTTCTCGCCGTTGATCCAGACCTCGGAGCCGGCGGTGGTGCAGATGACCGTCAGCATGCCCATCGGCGTCTCAGCTTCCTTGGGCTTGAGCATCGCGAGCACCTTTGCGGTCTCGTTGGCCTTGATCTCGACGATCTGCTGATACTTGTATTCCTGGAACTTCACGACCACGAGGTAGTTGCCCGGCTTGAGTTCGAGCAGCACCGGCGTGCGCCCCTTGCTCTCCTTGTCAATCTCGACCTCGGAGTTGTCCATGTCGGCGGTGACCAGCAGGCGGCCCTTGGGCTCCTCGATCTTCACGAGGTTGATCATCATGGTGCGCGTCGACTTCTCCTCGATGGTGAGCATGTCGGTGAACGAATTGTAGCCGTCCTTCTCGATGACGACCTGGTATTTGCCCGGCGGCAGCGTGATCGAGGCCGGCAGCGTGCCCTTGACCTGGCCGTCGATCTTGATGGTGGCGCCGATGGAGCCGCCCGTGCCGGAGTCCTTGAACTCGAGCACGCCCGGGAAGATCTTGCGCACCATCGTGAAGTTGAACTTGTTGGTGTACTTGGTGGTGAGCTGGATCGTGGTCTCGAAGTCTTCCATGTCCGGGTGGCTCAGGATGAGCTTGTACGAATTGTTCCGGGGCAGCCGGATGTACTCGGTGGGCGTGTTGCCGACCACACCCCATTTTTTGTCTTCAATGTAGACCTGGGCGCCCGAGGGCACCGATTCGACCTTGACCTTGACCTTGGTGCCGCTGCGGCGCCAGGGAGGAACATCGGACTGGGCCAGGGCCACGGAGGACTGGAAAAAGGAGAAGAAAAGAAAGACGGACAACAATCGATTCATGGACAGAAAATGTTTCATCTGAATCCTACCTCTAAAATATTCTGGATCGGCCCATTCAAGCAGATCGTGCCCGGTTATAGCATCAATGTCGGGTAAGTTCCACCCATAACTATGGGATGGTCAGGGTGGTCGCAAGAAGTTATGATTGACATCGGAATACATAAACTGTGAAAAGGATCCCCACAACCGGATCCCGATTTCGATTTCGATTTCGATTTCGACTGAAGAGGGTTGTGTCAGTCCCAGGCTGCGAAGAACCCGGCGGTGGCCTGCACGGTCTCGGCCTCGTCGAGCCAGAGGGCCTCGTAGCCGGGGAAGTGCACGAGGGCCTTCCTGCCCTCTTCGGGGCCCAAAACAAACAGACCGGTGGCCAGCGCGTCGGCCAGCATTCCGTCGGGGCCGATGACCGTCACGGAGACGGCCCCGCGCGCGGTGCGACCCGTGCGCGGGTCGACGATGTGGCTGTACCGCACGCCGTCGACCATGCGGAAACGCTCGTAGTCGCCGGAAGTGACCAGCGCGAAGGACGGGGCCTTGATCGTGCCGGACTTGTAGATGCCGTCCTTGCGCGGGCTGCGGATCCCCATCCGCCACTTGCGGTCCGGACGCGCGCCGCCCACACGCAGGTCACCGCCACCGTTGACCAGGTGATCCAGGAAACCGTCGCGGGCCAGGGCCCCGGCGGCCAGATCCAGCGCGTACCCCTTGGCGATCCCGCCCAGATCCACCGCCATCCCGGCCTTGGTGAAGCGGGCCCGCCTGCCGTGCACGTCGAGCTCCACGGCGCGGAAGTCCACGAGGCGGAGGGCCTTCTCGATCTGCGCGTCGGTCGGCGGCTTCCATTGAGGGTTCTTCAGGCGGTACAGCGGGCGCAGGGCCGGCCAGGTCAGGTCAAAGGCACCACCGGTGCCATGCCCGACGCGGACGGCAGCCACGAGCACGTCCATCGTGGAGGGCTCCACCTGGACCCACTCGCGGGTGCCGACGTTGAGCCGGTGGATGTCGCCGGAGGCGAGGTGCGAGGACATGGTCGACTCCACCGTGCGCACCGCGGCCTCGGCATGGCCCATGGCGGCGCGGACCCGGTCCGCCGTCTCCGGACTCCACGGCCCCCGCACGCCCACGCTGAGGGTGTACAGGGTGTCCATGGCCATGAACGTGTGGTTGACCACCGTCCCCTCCTGGACCTTCTGGAGCTCCAGCTGTGGCCCCTCGCCGGCCTCCGGTGCGGGGTCCTTCCGGCTGCAGCCGATGGACAGGATGATTGCGAGGACCGTAAAAACAGCCAACTTGTGCAGCCTCATGACCGACCTCCAAGGACCGACGGTGCCGTCACGGGCGCCCAGGACGGCGCCGGCCCCGGCGCAGCGAAGGCGAACTTCCATGCGTCCCCCGAGAAAGGACGCAGGGATGGCGCGATCCACGTGGCGCCCTCCCGGTGCAGATCCTGCCTGGAATACAGGCTGGTGGACACCGCCAGGCAACCGCACCCGGAGGCCCGGGCCGCGCGCACATCCCAGGGCGTGTCGCCTACATATAAGATCCGATCTGCCGTCAGCGGTGACAGGCGGGACACGGCCAGGCGGACCATGTCGTCGCGAAGCGCCGTGTCCGTGGCGGTGACGAGCATCGAAAAGTAGGACGAGAGTCCGGTGACCTCGAGCTTGGCCGCCGCGCACTCCAGATAGTTGCCGGTCACCACGCCCAGGGGAACCCCCTGCGCCAGCAGGCGGTCGAGGAACTCGCGCACCCCCGGCAGCAGGGTGCAGCGGTCCGCCAGCACCGAGGGCATCCGTTCCAGGAACTTCCGGCGCAGCACCGGCAGGAACACCTCGGACTCCTCCCTGGCGTGGCGCCTCGCGACCTCCTCCAGGATCAACGGATCGGTGTTGCCGTGAAGCCTCACGTCGGACAGGGCGTTTGCCACGCCGTAGTGCTCCTCCACGATGGCGTCTATGGTGCTTCTCCCTGCCCCGCCGGCCATCAGCAGGGTGCCGTCAATATCAAAAAGCACGGTTTGGTAAGCTGTTTCTTGTGGCATTCGAAAAACTTTCTATAATATGGCTCTGGCTTCGGCCTGTTGCATAGAGGATTTACATGAAAAACATCGTGATTGGATTGATATTCTTCTTCTCGGGCAGTGCATCGCTGGGTGTCTCCCTCTGGATGATGGCCGACGCCAGGTCCGGTGACGGCACATCGAAGGCCGCAGCGGCCCCGGGTTCACAGCCGTCAAGCCCCGGCACCGTCGTGGCGCCGAGCCCCGAACCTGCGATGCCGACGGTCCCCGACCCGGTCGAGCCGGCCATGATCGAGCCGGCCATGGTCGAGCCGCCGGTCCCGGCGCCCACCGCCGACGCCACACCGACGATGGAACCCGTCGACGCCATGGCCATGGAGCCGGCCACCGACCTCACCGAGGTTCTGCTCGTTTTCGATGCCCGAAGTCAACATATTTCCAAGCAGGTCAAAGAGGAGATCACCCAACTGGCCAAGGGACAACCGGACGCCAGCTTCAAACTCGAGGTGGCCGCCGGCGAAGCCGACAGCCCTGAAGGCAACCAGAAGCTCGGCAAGAAACGTGCCCGGGCGATCCGCAAGGTCCTCGAGGACGCCGGCATCCCACAGCGGAAGGTCTCCTACCGGATCCTCGTGCCCGGTCCCGAAGACGGTGACGGCGAACAGACCTCGCGCCAATGGCGCAAGGCCACGGTCCGGCTCGCCGGCGGTGGAAAATAGGGGAGGAACTTTCATGAACCTGACTTTTCCCGTGTTATTGGCGATGGCTGCAGGCGGTGGCCTCCTGCTGTTTTTAGCCGGCGTCCTCCTCGGCCGCGGCCGGGGTCCGGCCCGCCTGGCCGAACTGAAGCGCCAGCTCGAGCGTTCCTCCGGGGGGCGTCCGGGAACCGGATCCATGGCGGTCGTCCAGGACTCCGCGGCGCCCAAAGGGCCCGCGTCCGGCGACGACGAGGAGCTCGCGCGGGTCCGCAAGGAGCTGGAGATCGCGACCTCCGAGTTGCAGTCCCGGGATCACCAGATCGACGAGCTCAAGGAGAACATCAACCGCCTCGGAGGCCGCATCCTCGACGTCGAGAACGAGCTGCACGCCAAGGAGGAGGAGCTGCGTGATCACCTGAGGAAGAACCCCGAGCAGGACATCATCGACAGCATGGACCCCTTCGTCGACGCCCTGCAGAACGAGAGCGACCAGCTGCGCGAGGAGCTCGAGAGCGCCTACCGCATGGTCAACCGCCAGGAGCTGGAGCTGGCCCGCATCCGCAGCGGAACCCTGGAAATCAACCCCGACGCCGGCGAGCTCCAGCAGAAGATCGCCAACCTCACCGAGGAGATCGAGTCCCTGCGCATCAAGTGCTCCCGCTATGAAGAGATGATGATCCAGGTCCAGGCCGACTCCCACCCCGGCGACGAGACCCTGCCCTTCCCGGCTCCGGGGCCGGACCCTGGGCCGGGGCCGAGGCCGGGACCCCTGCCCGAGCTGTAGTACAAAGGGGTCTTTCCGCTTCACCAGGCTTGCAGCGGCCCTTTCAGGGACGCCGCAAGCCTTCGCTGGTCTGTACGTCCGCGATGCGGACGCGTTCGTATGCCCGCATTGCGGGCCACGGTGTCTCTAATCCCAGAACCGCCCCAGCGGGAAACCGCCACAGTCGGTGAACCGCCGCCACGGGCGCCGAACGCGCCGCCCCGGGCGCGGAATCACATTCTTCTCCCAGGCGGCCCGGTCTGACTGGTCTGACTGGTCTGACTGGTCTGACTGGTCTGACTGGCCTGACTGGTCTGACTGCCCGGGCCGCCTCTTATTCTTCTCTTTGCTTGGTGTTCACCGGGAAGCCGATCAGAAACCCACGCCCAGGAAGACCTGGGCGCCTATGGTCTGGCTGTTGCCGAGCATGGTCTCCAACGAGATGCCCAGGCGCACGAACCGCCAGCGCAGGACCGCACCCACCCGCGCTTTGAACGACGCCTGGAAACTTGCGTTGGAACACCCACCCTCTTCCGGATCCCCCACGGAATCGCAGATGTCGGTCAATGAGATGAGGGGCAAAAGGTCCAGGAACACGTAGCGGGCCTGATAGCGGTATCCCACAAGACCCAGCGCGAGATAGGATCCTTCTCCGCGACCCCCGAAGGCCGGCTCCAGCATGAGGCCCCAATAGCTGCTCTGGGCGGTCCTGTACAGGATCCGCAGGGCGCCGGATCCGCCACCGAACACAAGTCCCTGGTGAAACCCCAGGAACGGGCCTGCTGCCACCTCCAGGATCCAGTCGCCGTGGGAGTCCGGGCTCTCCGCCGTCACTGCGGGGGCCGGCGGTGGAGCGCCGGGGCCGGCGTTCTGGGCGCGAGCCGGTGAGCTGGTGAGCCACCCGGCCAGGGCCAGAACAACGAACAGTCGCAAAGTGATGGATGAGAACCGCATGCAGGAATATTAGCAACTATTTCAACAAAGTCACATGATGTTTCGCCGACGCTCTACTGCACCACGGGCTCCTCGCCGTCGGCGTCCCCTGAGTCGCCGTCTTCGGCCGCGGCGCGGGACCCATGGACCGACTTGTAGAACCGGTCGGCGCGCGCCTTGGAGCCGAACAGGCCCACGAGCAGGCCGTGGGTGCGCACGTAGGTCGTATGCCAGCGGTCCTTGGCCAGCATCAGGTCGCCCTTCTTCAGGCTCTCCTCGCGCACGGCGGCCTCATACTCGCCCATGGCGCGGGCCAGATCCTCCCCGGCGGCCAAAAGCTCGGTCCCGAGGGTCTTCAACGCCTCGGGCAGATCCTCCCGGGCCACGGCCGCGCCCAGCTCCCGGAGCTTCTTGAGCTCTTCGGCGTGCGGGACCTGGGTGATCCCGTTGACGCCGTCCGACAGCAGCCGACGATACAACGGGGCGGAGCGATCGCCGCCGAAGTGATCCAGCAGCTTTCGCGCGAAAGAGGACACCAGCGTGTCGGCGCGTTCGTCAGCCGCGTCCCGACGGGCCAACTGGCGCATGGCCTCGACATCGGCGGCCTCGACGGCCTCTCCTTCCTTTTTCACGTCGTTGACGGCAGAGGCGACCGTGGGCGCAAGGTGGGCGGTCTCGGGATTCGTCTCGAGGCGGATCATGAGGTACGTGCCCAGGGAGATCAGATGCTTGATGGCTGCGGAGAACGGAGGACGATTCATGGGATGCTCCTTGATATGTTGCGGGAAAACAGCGTTTTCCACGGGTTTGATGTCTGATATTTATAAAAGTTGGAACACGAATTCAAGCTGTTTTTTCGGAAAATCCTGCCCGCTGCGCCGGATCGGACCGTTTTTTCGCGGATGCGCGGGCTGTTCGCGTCCGATCGCGCCGTTTCCCCGCGGATGCGCGGGCTGATCGCGCAGGATCACGCCGTTTTCCCGCAGTTGCGCGGTGTGATCGCGTCGGATCACGCCGATCTTCCGCGGACGGGCGGTCTGATCGCGACGGCGCGAGTCGTTTTTCCGCGGGTGCGCGGTCGGATCCGGGCGGATCACGAGGTTTTCCCGCGGGTTTGGGGTGTGATCGGGAAGGCTGCCCGGGCAGTCGGACCGGTCAGACAAGTCGGACCTGTCCGACCCGTCGGACCCGCGACCGGTCCCGCGGTCGCACGGACCGGGCCGCCTGGGAAAAGAACATGATCCCGCGCCTTTGGGCGCGCTCCGCTTACGGACTGTAGCCCAGGGTTGGGTGCCCCGGGACGGGGCGCGCTACCCTGGGATCAGCAGGAATGATCATCGAGGGCGGCGAGGTGCCGCAACACCTCATCGAGGCCCAGGCCGGGCCGCGCGACGCAGCGCGCCAGCAGCGCCTCCTGCACGGGGCAGTCCGG
>Ga0180007_10004371_pt1 | contig 14975 bp, 12 predicted proteins | sample MM_PC_MetaG_FD_121122 | JGI IMG/M metagenome (GOLD analysis project Ga0180007, IMG submission 121122) | Groundwater microbial communities from the Aspo Hard Rock Laboratory (HRL) deep subsurface site, Sweden - MM_PC_MetaG | ecosystem: Environmental > Aquatic > Deep subsurface > Groundwater... | reverse complement strand
GTAACGCGCCGGACAGGCGAAAAAATGGCGATAATACGTCTTGAAGATCTGAACAATTTCATAGAAGTTCTCGTGTTTCCGAAAACCTACGAAGTCGCGGCTTCCGCTATCAAAGAAGACGCGCTTGTATACGTGGATGGGCGGTTGAACCTGCGGGAGGAAACTCCAAAGATCGTTGCCGAAAGCATCATACCGCTTGAAAAAGTCAAGGAATTGTTCACTAAAGCTGTTGTTGTAAAGTTGACGACCATTGGCCTTGAAAAAGTCATGATGTCAAAAGTGAAATTTCTCATACAAAAACACAGTGGTAAGGTTCCGGTATACATCGACCTGCTTGCGCCCGAGGGCCGAAAGGTCAGGCTTTCGACCGGGGAAGATCTCGCGGTTACGCCGAAATCTGAATTTTTGAATGACATGGAAGCATTAGTGGGAGCCGGGAACGTTAAATTTATCACGAAATAAAAGATTTATTGTTTGGGTGTTGACATAGGTTATAACTAGTGTTAGCATAACAACTTATACAATGAGTTGTCGCGCGGACGGCAGTTTTGATCGGATCTCACTAAAAAGGAGGGTTGAGTTCATGACTAAAAAGGACATTATCACAAGGATCTCGGCAGAGACGGGATTAAAACAGATCGATGTAAAAGAAGTTGTTCAGCGTACTTTTGACATAATAGTCGAAAGTCTTTCCCGCGGGAAGAAGGTGGAGCTCAGGAACTTCGGGATACTGAAAGTGAAAACGAGAAAAGGACGTATGGGACGAAATCCCAGGACCGGTGACAGTGTGGCCATTCCGGATAAGAAAGTTGTAAATTTTAAGCCAGGTATGAAGATGAAACTGGATGTGAAGGAAAATGTCTAAATACCGGGCGCTTAGAGGCATGCCTGATATACTCCCAGGCGAAGCCGATATATTTTTTCAAATAGAAAACAAAGCCAGAGAAGTGTTCAGCCTCTTTGAGTTCTCCGAGATACGCACGCCTATGCTTGAAGAGACGGAGGTTTTTACCAGAAGCATCGGCGAAGATACGGATATTGTTGAGAAAGAAATGTATTCTTTTTCAGACAGAGGCGGGAAGAATATCTCTTTGCGGCCGGAAGGAACGGCTTCCATTATTCGGGCTTACATCCAACACGGACTAAAGAACGCGCATGATATTCTCAAACTTTTTTACATCGGTCCAATGTTCAGGGCAGAGAGGCCCCAGAAGGGCAGGCTAAGACAGTTCCATCAGATCGGTGCCGAAATTATCGGCGCTTCAGATCCTGTCATTGATGTAGAACTCATACTCAATGCTAAAGCGGTGCTGGAAAATATCGGTGTCCGGGATTTTGAAATAGGTTTAAACACTCTCGGATGCGCCAAAGATCGTACAGAGTACAAAGAGAAATTAAAAAGTTTTCTTTCCGGAAAAGTGTCAGAACTTTGTGAGAATTGCAGACGCAGACTTTCTACTAACGTGCTTCGTGTGTTTGATTGTAAGAGCCGGGGCTGCAAGGCAGTAGTCGAACAGGCTCCCGTCATATTGGATGAACTTTGCGGAAAATGCCGCGTAAGTTATGAAGATCTACTGGGAATGCTTAAAAAAACAGTGGTAAACGTTAAACAGAGGACAGATCTTGTCAGAGGACTGGACTATTATACGGGCCCGATATTCGAGATAACACATCCGTTACTTGGCGCGCAGGACGCTATTGCCGCGGGTGGCAGGTATGACGTCCTTACCAGACAAATGGGGGGTCCTGATGTGGGGGCGACGGGGTATTCAATAGGAATAGAAAGGCTTCTTTTAGCTATTGAAGGAGACTTGCGACCGCGAGAAGACGGCGTTTTGGTCATTGCTGTTGACGCGGATTCCCGTGACGATGTATTAGCCATGGCCGGTAGGTTGCGGAGCTCCGGAATAGCTTGCAGCATGGACAGTTTGGGACGATCACTCAAATCTTCCATGCGCAGGGCAAATAAGGAAAAACGCAGATATGTTGTTTTGATAGGCGAAGACGAAAAAAGATCCGAAACATATTTGCTGAAGGATATGAAAAAGGGTTTAGAGAAAAGTTTGCCGTTTGATGAAATATTAAAAGTGTTACAGCCGAAAGGAAAAAATGTTAAGGACACATAATTGTGCTGAACTCAGAAAAGAGGATCTGACAAAAAAAGTGCGGCTTTGCGGATGGGTTTCCACAAGACGTGACCACGGTGAGATCATTTTCATGGATATCAGGGACAAGTATGGCATAACCCAGATAGTTTTTGATCCTGAAAAGAAGAAAGAAGCGCATGAAAAAGCCCATGAACTCAGAACTGAATATTGTGTTCGTATATTCGGTCAAGTCGCAATGAGGCCGGAAGGGACGGTCAACGAGAAGATCCCGACGGGAGAAGTGGAAGTAGATGTTCGAGAGATCGAGGTGTTTTCGGGATCTCTGACGCCGCCTTTTGAGATCAAGGATTCAGAGAATGTTTCAGAAGAAGTGCGGCTTAAGTACAGGTATTTGGATCTCAGGCGTCCTGATATGCAGAAAAAACTTCAGATAAAACATGACGCGTTCAAATTTATATACGATTTTCTTGATCGAGAAGAGTTCATTTCTGTAGAGACACCGATCTTGACAAAATCCACACCGGAAGGCGCGAGAGATTATCTTGTTCCGTGCCGGGAGAGGCCCGGTAGTTTTTACGCCTTACCACAGTCGCCGCAGATATTTAAACAACTACTCATGGTGGCCGGTACGGAGAAATATTTTCAACTTGCCAGATGTTTTCGTGATGAAGATCTCCGGGCGGACAGGCAGCCGGAGTTTACTCAGCTGGATATGGAGATGTCGTTCATTGACCAGGAGGATATTTTTGACGTTTGCGAACGCTTGTTCCAGGGGCTTTTTAAGAAACTTATGGGCCGTGATATAGAAATACCGTTCCCGAGGATAGACTATGATGAAGCCATGGGCCGTTACGGTAGCGACAAACCGGATACGCGATTTGATCTCTTTCTACACGATCTTACGGAGGATGCCCGGGACTGTGGTTTTAAAGTCTTTGATAGTGTTATTAGTTCGGGTGGTACCGTGGCGGCGATCTCGGCACCGGGCTATAAGGACCTGAGCCGAAAAGAAATAGATATACTTACTGCTTTTGTCGGAGAATATGGCGCCAGGGGACTGGCCTTTTTCAAGGTTGAGGAAGATGGCCTGTCTTCTCCGATAACGAAATTTTTTTCCAAAGAAAAACTTCGGGTTTTTCAGGAAAAAACCGGGGCTAGATCGGGAGACATGCTCTTTATGGTGGCCGATTCAAAGGACATTGCTCTCGAGTCGCTTGGGGCTTTAAGATCGAAAATAGCGGAAGAAAAAGGGTTGCGTGATCCGGGAGTCTTCAATTTTACGTGGATAGTTAATTTTCCGCTTTTCAAATTCAATAAGGAAGAGAAACGATGGGTCAGTGAACACCATCCGTTCACTTCTTTTAAAGCGGAAGATAAGGAATATCTGGAGAAAAATGAGCTTGAAAAAGTTCGGTCACAGTCCTATGATCTTGTCCTGAACGGAAGTGAAATAGGTTCCGGCAGCATAAGGATACATGAGAGGGATATTCAGCAGAAAATATTTGATTGTCTCGGACTGAGCAAAGAAGAATGCGAGGCGAAGTTCGGATTTTTGCTGAACGCGTTTCGCTACGGCCCGCCGCCGCATGGAGGTGTGGCTTTCGGGCTTGACAGGATAATCACGCTTTTTACGGGGGATCCTTCCATACGTGAAGTTATTCCGTTCCCCAAAACACAAAAGGGTGTGTGTCCGCTTACGGACGCGCCGTCCGAGGCAGATGAGAAACAGCTCGCGGAACTTGGAATAAAAGTGACGACAAGGATAAAAAGCAAAAAGGAATAAAAAAAAGGAGGAGATCATGGGAAAAATTCTGATATCAATAATCGCAGTGAGTTTTCTGATAACCGGGTGCCGCAGTGTGGACGTTTACACTTTCAAAAAAGACCGTGTTGATCAGACAGTTGAGGGCAATAAAGGATATTTAAAAGGTACGGCGCCCGAACTTCAGGCAAAAGCTAATTCTCCTCAGAGGACAATGATAGGTGTAGATATCGAGTTGCCCGGGCCTTGCGCGCAAACCGAAAAATCGGAAGCAAGGTTCAAAAAAGGCGAGGCGATACCGGAGTGTCCGACGAAGGCTGAGGCGGATGACGCGAATATTCCGCGACCGAAAAAGCAAACACAGGACCGGGTAGATGAGAAGAAAAAGCCTGAAACAGTAGTGGTAGAGACGATAGAAGTCGAGACAGAAGAAGAATGGATCAAATAGGGCTGTTCGCGGATTTTACTTAAAACCGATTCAGGTGTTTTATGAACAACGTTCTAACGACAAAAGGGAATATTTGGGGTTTTTTGAGACATCGTGATATGGTCTCGGTGCTTCTTTTGGGTACATTTCTCGTACTGGCTATGACCAGCATTTTTGTCAATCCTCAACTCTACCAGCGCAGTATCCACGAAGGTGATATCGCTCTTAAGGATACTTACGCGCCTTATGATTTCAGCTATGAATGGGATGTTGAGAAAGAAATGACACAAGCCGCCAGGACAGAAGCCGCGGATAAAGTTCCGTATTTTATTCGCAGAAATGCCAAGGCAGGGAAGGAAGCCATATCTAAGCTGGAAGGTTTCTTTGCCGCGATGGACGCGGAAAGCAGTTCAGAGATCTCCCTGCCGGAAAAGATAGAAGGGGTAAAGCGGCGGACAGGGATAGATATTCCCGATAAGAAATACAAAATATTGCTGGAGGATGGCGATAAGGCGGAATTAAAATCCACAGTTATTTCCGCGACCGAAAAAGTGCTGCGGACAGGGTTCATTTCCGATAGTGCCCTGACGGCACTCAAAAAAAAGGGTGTTGAAAGTGTAGTTATCTTTGACACCGATCCCGCCGCCGGTATTGGACGCGCACTTGACCATTTGTGCCGGTCGGACAATATCCAGACAGTCATTGATGAGGCTATCGGGGAATATCCGGGTGACAAAAAGCGGATCAAACAAGTTGCCCCGGTTTTAATCGAAAAATATCTCAAGCCGAATCTTGAACCGGATGAAAAAGTGACGGCGGCAGAACGGGAAAAGGCGGTATCGGCGGTCAGTCCGGTATATCATGTCTGGGAAGTAAAAAAGAACGAGCTTGTCATCGGCAAAGGCGAAAGAGTTAACGCGCGGCATATCGCGCAGCTATCCCGGCTAAGAAATTTTCTGCGCGAAGGAAAATCCAAAATCTTTTTCCTTGGAACCCTTCTGCTTTTTTTCATTCTCGGATTTCTGGGATTCATCTATATGAAATGCACCAGACGCCTGAATTTTTTAGATCAGCCGGGTGAATTAGCTATCATACTTTCTAATATGCTGTTTATGATCGTGCTGGTGGATTTCATAATGCGCGGGCCTGCGCCGAGCTATTTTATCCCCATGGCAGGCATGGGCATGATGATAATGCTCCTGATTGATTTTAACTCGGCTTTTTTATGCGTTACGTTGATGTGTTTTCTGGTCGCGATTCTCACCGGCGGAAAGGTTGAAGTCGCCCTGGTGCTTATGACCGGCAGCATGATGGGTATGTACGCTGCTCGCGGCGCGCGCCGTCGAGTGAACATATTGTGGGCCGGATTACTGGCAGGTTTGGCAAAATTCGTTGCTATTGTTTCGGCAGGCCTCATCAACGGTATCGCTATGAACATATACGTCAAAGACGGCGTTTGGGGAATATCCTCCGGGATCCTGTCCGGAGTGATAGTAATGGTTTTCTTGCCTGTGTTTGAACATATTTTCAAAGTTCCGACAAACATAAGCCTGCTTGAAATGTCGGATCTTAACCACCCGCTTTTGAAAAAAATGGCGCTCGAGGCTCCCGGAACTTATCATCACAGCATAATGGTGGGAAATCTGTCGGAAGCGGCATGCGACAGCATAGGCGCCAATAGTCTTCTCACGCGTGTAGGGTCATATTATCACGATATAGGAAAACTTCCGAAGCCTCAATATTACAGTGAGAACGAGATGGGCGAAAGCTCGAAACATGGCGGGCTTACTTCGTCAATGAGCGCGTTGATCATAGCAAAACACGTTAAACAAGGGGTTGAACTCGCGAAACAATACAAGCTTAACCCCACAATAATAGATTTCATCCGGCAGCATCACGGCACGAGCCTTATCGCGTATTTTTATCAGAAGGCTATTGAAAAGGCTAAAGATGGAGATATCCTGGATGAAGATAACTTTCGGTATCCCGGTCCGAAACCTCAGACGAAAGAGGCGGCGATAGTGCTTCTCGCCGATTCGGTGGAAGCGTCAAGCCGGTCCCTGGCGGATCCTACGCCTTCAAGGATAAGCAACCTGGTGAGAAAAGTAGTCAACAACAAGTTCATAGACGGACAACTGGAAGAGTGTGATCTGACGCTGAAAGACATGCATCAGATAGCGGATGCTTTCGTCAGGGTTCTCATGGCAGTTTTTCATACTCGCACCAGTTATCCCGATGATAAAGCGGCCCAGAATAATGAGAGATCAAATGGCAGAAATAATCTGCGAAAATAGAAACGTCAAGAGGACGCTGGATCTCTCAAAAATAAAAAAAGCAGCCGGTAAAACTTTAACTTATCTCGGTAAACGCGGTTTCGGTCTGAATATTGTATTTGTATCCAACCAGAAAATAAGGGCGTTGAATCGAAAATATCTCGCGCGGGATAACGCTACAGATGTCATAGCGTTCCGGGAAGAGGACATTCGCTCGGCAGGCCGTCCGGGATTCGGTTTTTTGGGGGATATCGCCATATCGTCGGACAAGGCAGCTCAAAATGCCGTGGTATATGGGATGTCGTTCGAGGATGAAATTGTTCTTTACGTGATTCACGGGATACTGCATCTTGCCGGCCGCGAAGATAGGACTAAGATCGGCAAAAAACGTATGAGGAAAGAGGAAAATGAGATTTCAGGAGAGATCAGGCGAGATCGGAAGCGGTAGTTTTTCAGAGAGTGTTAATGCCGCCCTTGAAGGCATTGTACACACGCTTCAAAACGAAAGGAATATGCGTGTACATTTCATTGCCGCTTTTTTTGTGCTTATAGGAGGCATATACCTGAATCTTGATTACGTCGGGATCATTCTCCTTCTTTTCGCGATCTCGATCGTTCTTATCGCGGAAATGTTCAACACAGCTATTGAGTCTTTGTCGGATATTGTAGTTAAGGAACAATTTCATCCTATTGTCAAGATCATTAAAGATGTCTCCGCCGGCGCTGTGTTTGTTGCCGCGCTTAACGCCGGATTAACCGGATACATGCTGGTGTCCGGTCGTGTTAACTTGTATACCGGCGAACTTTTGCTGCGGATAAGACAGTCGCCCGGACATGTGACATTGATCGCATTGCTCGTTTGTGTCGGCTTGGTGGTGCTTATAAAAGTGGCGGGAAAAGCGCAACACTTGTTGAAAGGCGGAATGCCGAGTGGACATTCGGCGGTGGCGTTTGCCGCGTGGATGGCAGTCTGGCTGCTCACGTCGAATTCCCTGGTAAGTATATTGGTTTTTTTGATGGCCGGTCTTATTGCCAGAAGCCGCATGGCGCACGGCACGCATTCCTTATGGGAAGTTGTCGCGGGAAGCGTTCTTGGAGCGTTAACGATGTTGTTTGTGTTTCAGATACTATTGTAACCAGGTGGGGTGCGGGGTATGAAAACAAAAATTTTCAGTAAAGTGTTCATAGGCTTTTTTAACGGAATGGCCATATTGCTTCCTGTTATTATAACGGTGTGGATAATCAGGTTTTTAGTTTTCAAAGTTAATGATATCGTGCTTACGCCATTCCTGAAATTATTTCACAGAATAGGTGATGGTATCCAGCATGTTTATATCGCTAAAGCTCTTATACTGGTGATGGTCTTGTTTTTGATAGCGTGCATAGGGTGGGCCGCGAGGATATTGTTCATAAAACGCATTTTTTCCTGGGGTGAGAGTATTTTTATCAAGGTTCCCATCATGGGAAAGATATACAACGCTATTAAGCAAATATCTTCAGCTTTCATTGGACATGGAAAAACCATGTTTAAACATGTTGTGCTGGTGGAATATCCCAGAAAGGGTCTATATTCCATCGGGTTCACCACAGGCGAGACAAAAGGGAAATTGAATGATGTAACCGGCGGTGACAGTGTTAATGTATTTATAGCAACGACACCTAACCCGACAAGCGGGATGTTCGTAGTAGTTCCCAGAGGGGATATTCGATTTCTTGAAATGAGCGTTGAAGACGGCATGAAGCTTGTGGTATCCGGCGGATCGGTGTCGCCGGAATGTGTGGTCAGAGGCGAGAGGCAAAGCGCATAACGCGGGACGAGATGTCGTTTCGCGTCTCGCGTCTTGCGTTTCGCGTTAATGCACAACGCATAACGCCGGACGCATAACGCGGGACGAGAAATTACAAAGGGCGAAAGATTTTTCGCCCCTACAGAAAACTGACAACTAAAAACTGAAAACTAAAATGGCGGCACTTAAGGCGGAAGGGATCGTACTACGAAAGTATTTTTTAAGGGAAACAAGTTATATTCTTGTTGTATTTACGAGAGAATTTGGTAAAATACGAGGAGTTCTGAAAGGCGCGAGAAATCCCTACCCGCAATTTGCCGGAAATTTTGAGCTTTTTACGTGCTGTGATCTGCTCTTTTATAAGAAGAAAAACAGGGGAATGGATCTCATAACACGATGTGAAGCGGTTGATTTTTTCTTCAATGTGAGAAAAGATATTGAGCGTTTAGCGTATGCTTGTTATTTCATAGAATTGGTCGATACAGTGGCTATCGATGGACAGAAGAGCGAGGAACTATACAGTGTCTTGCTGGATGGTTTGAGATTACTGGGAACGGATGCCAGCCCCAAGCGGGTGAGCAGGATATTTGAGCTCAAACTCCTGGATGCTGTCGGGATTAACCCGATGCTGGATAATTGTGTGGAATGCAGCGTGCTCGCTGAGGATGACATTTTTTTTAACGTAAGAGCCGGCGGGGTGCTCTGCCATGGTTGCTCTCAAAAGCACAAGGGAAGTTTCGAGGTGTCGAAGGGTACCATGAATTTTATGCGGAAGATCCGCGGTTGTTCTTTCAGCCGAACTCAGCAAATAAAAGTTTCGAAAGATGTCGGCCGGGACACGGAAAAGATATTAAAAAACTTCATACAGTACCACATAGGACATCAGATCAAATCGGTTGCTTTTATTGATGAGTTAGAAAAGAAAGGAATATTGAAGAAACAGGCTGGAACGTGTCTGGCATAGGCAACAACAACAATGACTAGGAAGTTGTAATTGTGGAAAAAGTAGAATTGAAAAACATAGCGAATCTTTGTAAAAGACGCGGTTTTATATTTCAAGACAGTGAAATATACGGTGGTATCGGCAGTGTATGGGATTACGGGCCGCTTGGAGTAGAATTAAAAAACAGCCTCAAGGACCAGTGGTGGAAGCGCATGGTCTATGACCGGGATGATATGGAGGGGCTGGATGCCGCTATTTTGATGAACCCTCGCGTGTGGAAAGCCTCCGGGCATATCGCGTCTTTCGCGGATCTTCTTCTCGATTGCAAAGATTGTAAGAAGCGTTTTAGAGAAGATAAATTAAAGGAAAGAAAGTGTCCGGAGTGCGGCGGTGAACTTACCGATCCCAAAAGTTTCAATTTGATGTTCAAAACGCAAGTAGGTTCCGTTGAGGGGCAGTCACAGGATGTTTACTTGCGGCCCGAAACCGCGCAGGGCATATTCGTCAATTTTAATAATGTTGTCAACACATCGAGGCGCAAACTTCCATTCGGTGTCGCGCAGATAGGAAAGTCATTCCGCAATGAGATCACTACCGGAAATTTTACTTTTAGAAGCCGGGAATTTGAACAAATGGAAGTGGAATTTTTCGTTAAACCCGGTGAAGACGGAACCTGGTATGAGTATTGGTTAGAAGAGAGGATGGGGTGGTACATATCTTTGGGTATTAGAAAGGAAAATCTGCGCTTGCGCGAACACGCGAAAGACGAGCTTGCTCATTATGCCAAGAGATGTCACGACGTGGAATATTTTTTCCCAATGGGTTGGTCCGAATTGGAAGGAATAGCCAACAGGACTGACTACGATCTGAAGAAACATTCGGAATTATCCGGTGAGAACCTTGTATATTTCGATAACGCCCGATCCGAGAGATATACCCCCTATGTGATAGAGCCCTCGGGCGGAGTTGACCGCGCCGTTCTTGCTTTTCTTGTGGACGCCTATAGGGAGGAAACTGTCAGGGACAAGCAGAGGGTTTACCTTTCACTGAATCATAAGCTTGCACCCATCAAGGTAGCGGTTCTTCCGCTTTTGAAGAAAAACCCGGAAATAGTCACGATGTGCCATAAACTCAGGGACGATCTCAAAGGTAATTACCGTGTTGTGTATGACGATACCGCCTCTATCGGCAGGTTATATCGCAGGCAGGACGAGATCGGGACGCCATTCTGTGTTACAGTTGACGTGGATTCGCTTGAGGATGGTAAAGTTACGATCAGGGAAAGAGACACTATGGAACAGGAGAGGATCGCCTCTACCAGGCTCAAAGAAGTGCTTGGAGTAAAGTTGGGTTTGGATACGTAGAAATAGATGGTGTGAATGTAAAAGCAGAAGGAGAGTGAAAAGAAATGGCGACAAAGAAAACAAAAAAGAAGATCGGTGGATCGGGAAAATATGTTTATTTTTTCGGAGGCGGAAAATCCGAAGGTAAAGCTTCGATGAAAGAATTGTTAGGAGGGAAAGGCGCTAATCTGGCGGAGATGTCAAGTATTGGTGTTCCTGTCCCGCCGGGGTTCACTATTTCCACGGAAGTTTGTGAGTATTACTACACACACGGCAAGAAAAAACCCGCCGAACTGGCAAAACAGGTCGACGCGAACATAAAGAAGCTTGAGAAAGTTCTCGGGGTGAAGTTGGGTGATCCAAAAGCTCCGCTTTTAGTGTCTGTTCGTTCGGGCGCCGCGGTGTCAATGCCCGGAATGATGGATACAGTTTTGAACCTTGGCATTAACGATGAAGTGGTTGAAGGGCTCATCACCAAAACCCGGAACGAAAGGATGGGATGGGATTCGTATCGCCGGTTTATAAATATGTTCGGTGATGTTTGTATGGGTGTCGATCACGAACATTTCGAAAACGAACTCACGCGGATAAAAAAGAAATACAAGAGGGCTCTTGATACCGATCTTTCCGTAAAAGAGCTCAAAGAAGTGGTGGAAGCCTACAAAAAAGTTTACAAAAACCATGTCGGAAAGAATTTTCCGACAGATGCCCGTGTCCAGTTAGAGTACGCGATCAACGCTGTTGTCGGTTCATGGAATATTGACAGGGCCGTTACCTATAGACGTCTTAACAGGCTTTCCGGTTTAAAAGGGACAGCTGTAAACGTTCAAGCTATGGTTTTTGGTAATATGGGTGATGATTCAGGGACAGGTGTCGCGTTTACACGCAACCCGGCCGATGGGACCAACGAGTTCTATGGAGAATACCTGATAAACGCTCAAGGTGAAGATGTTGTTGCCGGCATAAGAACCCCACAGCAGTTAGTGACGCTCAAAAAACGAATGCCAAAGATATATAAGCAGCTGAACGATATCCGGCTTAAATTAGAGAAGCATTACAAGGATATGCAGGATGTTGAGTTTACAATTCAGGAAGGTAAACTTTTTATGCTTCAGACAAGAACAGGGAAAAGGACCGGCCTCGCGGCCGTTAGGATCGCTGTTGATATGGTGAAAGAAAAACTGATCGATCGAAAAACAGCCATACAGAGGATAGAGGGGGAACATTTAAACCAGCTTCTTTTTCCGGTCTTTGATCTGAACGCGAAGCGAGCCGCGATCTCAGCGAAGAAATGTGTTGGTAAGGGGCTTCCCGCCGGGCCGGGAGCGGCGTATGGCGCCGTTTGTTTTACGGCTGATGACGCTGTCGCGGTCTCAAGAAGCGGGAAAAAGGTTGTATTGGTCCGTAAAGAGACGTCACCGGAGGATATAAGCGGTATGTGGGCCGCGGAAGCCATTCTCACCTCGACAGGAGGTATGACCTCGCACGCCGCTGTTGTCGCCCGTGGATGGGGAAAATGCTGTGTAGTCGGGTGTAGCGCGCTTGAGATCGATTACAAAAAGGCGCGGATCAAAGTGGGTTCTAAGGTGATCAAAAATCATGAAATGATCTCAATTGACGGTACCAGCGGAGAGATCATTCTGGGTAAAGTTGAGACCTCGGACTCTCCTGTAGTCCTAGGTGTTATTAATGGTGATAAGAAAGCACTTAGGCATCCGATATACAAGATTTTCAAAGATGTTATGGATTGGTCTGATAAATATCGCAAGATCAACGTCAGGACGAACGCTGATTCTCCAAAAGACGCCGCGAACGCGATAGCGTTCGGAGCCGAAGGCATAGGCCTTACCCGGACTGAGCATATGTTCTTCGAGGGGGACAGGATCTGGGCTGTTCGCGAAATGATACTTGCTTCCGATGCCGCGGGACGGGAAAAAGCGTTGAAGAAGTTGCTTCCTTACCAGAGAAAAGATTTCGAAGGTATTTTCAAGGCAATGAACGGTTTTCCCGTAACTATTCGCTTACTGGATCCGCCGCTTCATGAGTTCCTGCCGAATGACGCTGACGGACAGAAAGAAATGGCCAGACGTTTAAAAACAACCCCGGCTGTTGTTAAGGCCAAAGTCGCGGCATTACATGAGATGAATCCGATGCTGGGGCATAGAGGATGCCGTCTTTCGATCACATACCCTGAGATCTGCAGGATGCAAGTGACAGCGATCATTGAAGCCGCGTGTAATATGGCAAAGAAAAAAATAAAAGTCATGCCGGAGATCATGATCCCGCTGACAGGGACTAAAGAAGAATACGACATTTTAGAAAAAATAACCAGAGAAGTAGCTGAGGCGGTTATCAAAGAGAAGAAAACGAAAGTAAATTATCTGGTGGGAACAATGATGGAAATTCCCCGCGCGACTTTGGTGGCTGACACGATAGCTGAAAAAGCGGAGTTTTTTTCATTCGGAACAAATGACCTGACTCAGATGACATTCGGTTACAGTCGTGATGATATAGGTTCTTTTTTGCCGGAGTATCTTGAAGCCAAGATTCTCAAGGTTGACCCGTTCGCTTCTATTGATCAGGAAGGAGTGGGGCAATTGGTAAAGGTAGGTGTCGAAAAAGGACGCGCGACTCGTAAGGGTCTTAAATGCGGCGTTTGCGGTGAACATGGCGGAGATCCCGATTCGGTGAAATTCTTTGCTTCCGTGGGTCTCAACTATGTAAGTTGTTCACCATTTCGCGTACCGATAGCAAGACTTGCCGCGGCGCAGGCAGCGATCCAGGTAAGGTAAAATGTGATACGGCGCTCAAGAAGCAGCCATTTTTTGAGGTCCCTTAAAACAAAGGGAGTCACCGATCTCAAAGCAGGCCGGTCTCCCTCTATCACCAAAGCGCGAGGAAGATTATGGACGCGATAAAGCTGTACTTGAAGGATATAAGGACCCTGCCGCTTTTGACTCCCAAACAGGAAAAAGATATCGCGAGAAAAGTGGTAAAGGGTGACAAGAAAGCCCGGCAGAAGATGATAAAAAGCAACCTTCGCCTGGTAATAAACATCGCGAAAAAATACAGTTATCTTGGCGTTCCGATGCTTGATCTTATTGAAGAAGGCAATCTCGGGCTAATGAAAGCCGTAAACAAATATGATCCCGAGAAAGGATACCGTTTCAGCACATACGCCGCGTGGTGGATCAAACAATACATTACAAGGGCCGTGGCTAATCAGGGCAAGACTGTGCGTATTCCGGTGTATGTTATGGAAATGCTGATGCGGTTCCAGAAGGTAAAGAGACACCTCGCTCAAGTGTACAAAAAAAATCCGCAATTAAGTGATATCGCTAAAAAAATGAAACTGCCGATGTCGCGAGTTAAACAGCTTAACCGAATGGTTTCGAATATCACAAGTTTAAACGCGCCTATCGGGGAATCCGGCGGTTCGGAATTCATGGATCTTATCGAGGATGAAAGTATTGTAACCGCGGTGGACGAACTTAGCAAATTCCTTCTGCAGGAACGTATAGAGGGTTTGCTGGAAAAGATGACCCCCAGGGAGAAAAAGATCCTAACCTTGCGTTTTGGATTAGAAGATGGCGTTCCGCATACCTTGAGAGATACCGCGAAACATTTCGGTATTACCCGGGAAAGAGTAAGGCAGATCGAGGCCGCTTGTATGCTTAAGCTGCGCAAGATGATGGAAGATCAGGAGAAGGACGCCGAAAAGCGGTTATTCAGCGGAAAACGTAAGAAGAAGGCCCCGAGTGAAAAAAAGACCATAAGGATCATGAAGAAGGTCGCCGGACCATTGCAGAGGGGAAAAGAGAAGAAGCCAAAGACGAAAAGACTCATAAAGTCCGGCAGGAAAACGCTTACCGACAGGAGGAAGATTGCTGCCGACAGGCGTAGATTCTCGCCTGACAGGCGTAATAGGGCGAGAGTTGAGGTAGAGGTGGTCAAAAAAGGCACAGAGGTACAAAAAAGGCACAAAGGCACAAAAAAGGCACAAAGGCACAAAAAAGGCACAAAGGCACAAAAAAGGCACAAAGGGTCAAAAAAGGCACAAAGGCACAGAGGCACAGAGGCACAAAAAAGGCACAAAGGCACAGAGGCACAGAGGGACAAGGGTCAAGGGGCAAGTCGTGAATAGTGAATCGTAGGGGCGAAAAATCTTTCGCCCGAAAAACATGAATCGTGAATCGTGAATGGTGAATCGTGAATCGTAGGGGCGAAAAATCTTTCGCCCGAAAAACATGAATCGTGAATGGTGAATCGTGAATCGTAGGGGTGAAAAATATTTCGCCCGAAAAACATGAATCGTGAATCGTGAATCGTAGG
>Ga0180007_10004370_pt1 | contig 14978 bp, 35 predicted proteins | sample MM_PC_MetaG_FD_121122 | JGI IMG/M metagenome (GOLD analysis project Ga0180007, IMG submission 121122) | Groundwater microbial communities from the Aspo Hard Rock Laboratory (HRL) deep subsurface site, Sweden - MM_PC_MetaG | ecosystem: Environmental > Aquatic > Deep subsurface > Groundwater... | reverse complement strand
ATCTCTAAGAAAAGTAATTATTCTAGCCTCTTCAATCTTACAAATTATCATTTCTTCTCTTTTCTCGGCGGAGAGTGGAGGATTCGAACCTCCGAGACTTATCATCTACCAGTATTCAGAGCTAGCTCAATAACCCACTCTGGCAACGCTCCTAATTACTTTCCGCTATCTCAAATATATGCCATACAATTCCATTCCTAGAAGTTGCTGTGTTGATATAGTCTAAGGCATATAAAGGATATACTATCTCGTCTCCAGTATTGACATAGTAAAATCTTCTCACTTCACTAACTCCATTCTCTGTATTTACTATTGCCCACATGAACATCTCATCGTTTTGTATTCCAGCATTTAGAATTCTTGACCCTACAGGTAGAATTATCTCAGAGAAAGGATCATCAAGCTTATATTTGTATATCTTTTCCATAGTTATTCGTCCTTATAAATTGGAAATTAACTGTAGCAGAGACCGGATTCGAACCGGTGACCTGCTGGTTATGAGCCAGCTGAGCTTCCAACTGCTCTACTCTGCATTATACCTACCTTTCAGATTAAATCTATAATTCTTTGTTAAAGAATGACAACTCTGTTCTCTCATCACAATTCTTTATACTCCAGAGAAAGCTTTCCTCTTCCAACACATGTTTGACAGCATAATTTTCAATACCTATTTCAAGGATCTCAAACCTACAGCCACAATCAATTGGGCTTTCTTTTATGATATCACCTACTTTATATTTCATATAATTCTTCTAACCTCTCTTTTGTTAAGGCCATCTCTTACCTCCTCCAATTATTTTCTGCACCCCATAGAGGATTCGGACCTCTAACTTTCTGCTTCGTAGGCAGATGCTCTATCCAAATTGAGCTAATGGGATATATGCGTGTCTTCAAACAACTCCTTCGATAATGGTAGCAAGACACACAGAAGTCAACCGTCTCCCGGTAGCTCCCTGCTGGTACCTCGTAGAGGATTCGAACCTCTAACTCTCACGTTCGAAGCGTAATGCTCTATCCAAATTGAGCTAACGAGGCGTGATAATAGTGACCTCAATATCACTATCCATGTATCTAGTACAATAATAGATAGATTTAATTGCTTCTTTCTTCCACCATAAATGGCCAAGTGTCTTAGAAGAGGATATTAACAGTGATAAAAATCTACCACACCTTGGGCATCTTGGCTGTATTCTTGTAGAAGTCACTACTTTCATCATCTTTCCCCTTTCAATAATGATTCATGCTCATAAATATTGCCGATAACTTCACCAAATTTAGCTATATCAATCATGTATGTCTTATCGTATTGCATCTCCCCATTCACTCGTAATCTATATTGGTATCCTCTTTTATCCCAATAGACCTCAAGGATATGTTTCAGGAATTTAGTGCTACAATCAACAATATCCCCCTCATAAATTTCCTTGCCGTTCTTGTCTAGGAGGCAGGTAAACTGCATGGAAGTAGCATCCTCCTGGTTTTTCATATATTTTAATCCCATATTGTTTGTCTCAAGAATAATCAAACTATCGCAAACTCCAATATTTTGCCACATCTTTTTCTCTGTGGGATTCCATGCCCTGAATTTAATTTCTCTCATTTTTCACCTCTCTTATTTACCAGCCTAGAAGTTCGCTTGGCTTCGGAGTATTACTAAGTCTGTACTCCAGAGCCTCTAGTATAGAATTGCACTCTTCCAACAATTCTTCACATTTTTTGAGATGCTCATCGGCAATTTTATGATAATCCTCTATTTCTTTATCTATCATTGGCACCCTGGGAGGGACTCGAACCCACATTAGTTCCAATTATGCACTTACTGGGTAGAAACCAGCGCCAATACCAGGGCATTTAACTAATATTTAAAGTAGAATCATCACCAGATTCATTAACTAGAGATTTAACTTCTGATATATTTATAGGACCCTTGTACCATCGAAAATCCTTCCAAAGTATTGGAGTACATATCAGACCAATCAATGGAATAGCATTTTTAAGTTCATAAATTGCAAAGGCGATTAGTCCAAAAAACAGAACTGTTATAAAGTAATAGCAACTCAACCATATCCATACATATTTCATTCTTTAAATCCTCTCCTAAACAATATTAATTATATATCAAGCCTACTAAAATAATAAAAACTATTTACTCTTAGGCCTTTTATAGCACACCTCTACTGCATATAATGCGCCTGAATAATCCAATTTTTTCCACAGCTTCGCACCACGCTTATCAGTAAAATATAATTCTACATCCGTACACAACCTAGGATTGCAGAATAAACCATATCCCATCAGGAAGTATCCACCATATATACTAACAAACCCTGCATCCAATAGCTTATGGCTTAGTTCATACCAATCCCCATGCTCAGTACTTATATAGCCACGACGTCTCTTGCTCTCCTCACAAAAATCTATGAGAAGTTTTTCTCCATACTTATAAGGTTGTTGGTGAATCACTGTTTTACGCCTTCCAGGAAACATATATCTTTTACCACATACCTCACAAGTATCAAACCAAGTTATTGGGGCAACATCACTACATTGGCAATATTTTTCTTCCATCTTCACTACCTTACTCATTTGCCAATTCCAATAACACATCTGCATGACAGGGAAGTGGAGCACACCAGCATACCAAATCTTTTCCTTTAAGTTCCTTAATTTGCGATCTCAAAATATGCCCTCCAGTTTACGAATATTATGATAGACTCTTGAAGTTATGTTTTCTCAGACCCTTATTGAAGAGGCACACGGCCTCAAACAATTTTATTATCAGCCGCAATACGGTGGCAGCTCGAAGGCGAGGGCAGTCAATCTCTCGATGTGCATACTTCTGCACTCGGGGCATTTTATCTCCTTCTCCTCTAAGGGGCCGTTGGGCACCGGTAGTTTAAAGACAGTTTTACACTGGTTGCATGTGTATTCCCACATGGCTGGACCTTCAACCACATTGTAACCAACTGGTGCCCAGGAAGGGAATCTATCAATATACACGCTTCCGCACTCGGGGCATTTTGCCTCACTCTCTTCTTCCGAGTCAGATTGAACCGATAAATCGAGCAGAGCTTTGCACTGGCGGCATAGGTACATATATTCTCCCATCGGCCTTTTCACCTCTCTTTCTGCCTATGAGGTTGTTCAGTGTTCAGAGGCTTGAACTCTAATAATCAGTAATAGCCAACATGATAGCTGTCGTAACAACTGCAGCTAAGCCAATGATTCCCGCTGTTCCTGCTATTAAAAATACCACTATTGCAGCCTTTACCCAGAAAATATATTCCCATGCGGGGAGATGATTAAAACATAGGTTTGCTAACCACACATCTCCACAGATCCATCCAAAGAATACAAGAACTGGCGGCAACAGCCTAATTAGCCATGTCTTCCGCAGATTAGATTTCCTTCTCATTCTATCTCCTTTTATTTTTTGGTACACCTTGGTCAGGGTGAGAGGACTCGGACCTCCGACCTCATGATCCCAGGTCACGCGCTCTACCAATCTGAGCTACACCCTGATAAAAAATAATATATTAAGACTCATAACAAAGTTTAAATTCTTCTAACTTCTTGCCTCTCTCACAATCGCATATCACCTTTTTATACCAAGTAATAACACCAGTTTTCTGATCCTCAATAATGTTCTCTTCAATCCTCTCATTAAAATATCCCATTCCTCTACATTTATCGCAGAAACCATTCTCTCCTTCAGTTAAAGGTTCCCACCATAATGAAGGCTCCCTTTGTAATTTTTGAACTTCTGAAACCCTATCTTCCAAATTTCTTGAAGAATTGTATAGAATTGATTCTATCTCCGCTCTTCTCTCTCTTTCTAATTTGTAATCGTCATAATTCATTTGTAGCTCCTTTAAAGATCCCATATTTTAGAAGATATGTAAATCGAACCTATAACTGCAATGTCGGAGTGGAGAGGCTCTAACTCTCATCCCCACTGGTTAAAAGCCAGGTGCTCTTACAATTGAGCTTCACTCCGTAATACTCTGTGGAGGTAGAGAGAATCGAACTCTCGACGACACTGCTTAAGAGGCAGGTGCTCTACCTTACTGAGCTATACCTCCAGATTATCAATCATTCCTACTATCTTTCCATCTTTAAAGGCCACAACCTTTCCTTTTGGAAGATATTCAGTAACATAAATAGGAATTCCATAAAAGGAAAGAATATGATCCACTATCTCAGTATGCAGTTCAATATACTGCCTATCTTCTTCACTAACTACTATGCTATCAAACTTTATTTCCATGGGGTGGATGAGGGGGCTCGGACCCTCATCCACTAGAGCCACAATCTAGCGTTCTACCACTTGAACTACATCCACCATAAAACAATCAGGTTTCTCTATAAAGTGACATATAGGCAATTCCATTTTTTGTGCCTTTTGTTTGGTCTCTTCCGTCAAAGATCTTATACAAGAACTACCTGCCAAACAATCTGCATAATAATCACAGAAGGTCATGTCTTTATAACAAATCATATTAATCTAATTTCTTCCCTACTTTATATATCCTAATCGTCCTAAAAGGGAATCTAGAATACCCTTCAAAGGCAAATTTAGTGTCGAATACACCAACATAATTTTTTGTTTCGAACTTATTTAACAAATCATACATTCTATATTTTAGGTATACTCCCAGTCCGATCCAAAAATCTCTATAATAAATATCTCCATTTGAATAAGTGATACTTTTTACAAAATTTCATATCTTTATATCATACTATATTAATTTCACCATAAGGGGCCTGTGTAAGCTGCATCTATATATCGCACTTCAATGCAGCCTAGTTCTTTGAGCTTATGGATAGTTGAACTTATTGTGCGCTTCAATCAACTATCATACAAGCACTGGCCCTGCTCCACCGAAAGGACTCGAACCTCTATAATTCCATTTAACAGATGGACTCATTACCGTTATGATACGGTGGAATAAGAGACTATATTAATCTTTAATTTCTAAGACTCCCTTTACTTCTTCTACCCATTCGTAAAATAATTCCGCTTCTACGTCATAAAGAGCCTTTCTCAATGTTAGTATATTCTCCCGTATTTGTTCTCCCCTGTCCCAACATTCCTTACAATAAAAATTAGGGTAATCCCCTAAGTAATGACCACTTCCTAAATAGTCACTATCAGTAAGTATTGCACACCTAGAACAAACATCTCTCCCACATATCTCACACTTCTCAGCTCTAAAACCAATATCCTCTTTACAAAAATCACAAATCACTACTGTTTGTCTTTGCTTAATTTCTTTCTCTATTTTCATGCGGGAATTGAAGGAATCGGACCCTCGTCTTCGGTTTTGGAGACCGACATTCTAACCTCTAAACTAAACTCCCAAAAGGAATGGCTGGCTACTCTCATTGCAGTCTATTGATAGCAATCACCTGCCTCTTCACCTTTGACTCTTATAGCCTCATTGTGGTAGTGACTATCATCCCATTTTCCGCAATCATACTACATTATTTCCTAGGAACTTTTCTAGTAGTTGATTTACTCAGAGCTGCCATTCCTGGAGGCACGAGTGGGAGTTGGACCCACGATAGATGTTTTGCAGACACCTGCCTTAACCACTTGGCTATCGCGCCATTATCTACAATGCCTATGAGACACTCCAGAATTAAAATCTGGACTTCTATAAATATTTACTAATGATACTCTATATAATGGCCCTCTATGAGGGACTCGAACCCTCGTCTCAAACTCCTCGACAGGGAGGTATTCTTGCCGCTGAACTAATAGAGGTTAAATATTCTCGCCATACTTCATTGCTATTTTTATTACTTCTTGCTGAGGAATACACTGTAATGTAGAGCATTCCTCTCTAGTAGGAAATCCCCATTTTCCAGGTTTACAAGTACTACAACATCTAGTACATTTATCTATTGCTTCTCTCACTTCTATATGCATGATATTATTCTTCTGTCTCTACACTAATAATAGACACCGTCCAATATATACCTTGTGGAATATCCTCACCTCCAGCACAACCCTCTTGTATCATCTCCCCTATTTTCTTGAAATCATCTGGAGAAGGATCCCCCTGATAAATTTTAATGATGTATGACTTACGTTCTAATTTCTTCTTACTAACCATAGGGCATCCTTTGTCCATATCCTTTACTTATTTATATTATATACTTCGTCCTCTAAAATTGTAAAATTCACCTTGCACTATTAACTCTTTCTTTCACAATATCATATAGAACTCTGGCATTAGGAATGATTATAAAATCACCTACTAACCATTTTACTTCAGCAGCATTCCCAATAATCGAAGCAATTTCCACTATTTTAAGATCATCCGATCTTGGAAAATTAAGTGTACTTCTATATACTTTCTCATCTGGCAAGCCAAATAATAATCCACGTTTTTCCTCCTCATCTGCAACGAACTGTGGAATAAAATGGATCTCTTCAAACAATTCGCATAACTTATCAATTTACTCTTTAGTTAATTCAGACATTGCTTACCTCCGATTATAAAGTACCTCACCATCATTAATAGCTCACCAAGCAAATTTCTCCCATTACCACTATTTGGTGGATATACACCCCAGATTCTATCTTTCCAAGTATTCCCTTCTTCCAAATATAAGCTCTCTGTCTCTATAAGTCTGTCTCTCAGCCAAAGGTCTTCGAATTTCTTGCATAACAAATCATACATTATGGCTACTTTAACTGTCTCCCAATCTTCTCGAAGCCTTACTTTATTTCCAACATGCTTTGCTTCTCCAGGAGTATCTAGTAGAGATATTGCCTTCCTTAACTTCAGATCTAATACTTTTGCTGCTTGAAAAGCATGCTCTACAGTTGGATACTCTATGACATCCACCATTATTACAGATGGCCAGAAGTTGCTCAACCAAGCATACTCACCATCGAATTCGCTTATTTTATCCATATAGCCTCCACCAGATTAAAATCTGCCTCCCTTCTTTTACTTTTAATAGTTCTATATAGGTCTCAAAAGTAAAGTGCTTATTCATCAATTTAGGAGCATCTGGAACACTTTCTAGAACAAATTCTTACATTTCAAAGACTTTTCAAATAATGTACGGGATAGCCTAGAATATTTATTATTGTGGGAGTAGGAGGGGTCAAACTCCCATTTTCTAACTGAGAACCAGATAGCCTTCCATCCACTAATCCTTCCTAATAGTCTGGCCTATTGCTAGCAAAAGAGCACAAACAAAAGCTCCACTAACAAGGGCTAATAAAAGCCACCAAGTATCAACAATAATATACTTATGTTGTAAAAGCGCAATCACTACTATAACAGGAAATAGTTGAACAGAATAGCCAAGGATTTTCCTCTGTTTCTTTGTAAATCTCATTTGATTTGTGTCCTTTCTAAATAGTTCTCTAACTCTTCTTTGCTTCCGCAATGTCTTACTATTCCCTCTGGAGTCCTGGGCAATTTTGAATCATCAACCAGATCTCCTGTGCCACAAGAAAATTTCTTTTCATAGTCTTCACCTGGCCAAGAAGCGAAATATCCATAGCCTAGATTATCTTCAAATCCTGCATGGCAATGAATACACTCCCAACAATAGTACCATTCTGGATGAGTATCAGAATGTATACCACTTCCATGACGCTCTATGAACTCTTGAGTTCCACACTTTGTACACCATAAATCTTCTTTATACATGGTCTATTACTTTCTCTGGGTAATCTTTATGCCCAGTACCACCTATTTTTATATCCTCTGGTCTAATAGCCTCTTCCTTGGATGATTTATCTGGGGAGTACTTCTTTCTATTGTTATTAGAGATATCTGTCTTATAAAATCCTTCACCCTTAAATATTATTCCGGCTATCTTGTTTACTTCTTTTCTTTTTGCCAAACCACCACAACCTAAAAGGCAATTGTCCTCTAAGGTAGCATCGCCGAATCCTTTTCTTTGTTCAAATACATAACCACATTTTTCACATTCATATTCATATATTGGCATTTACACCTCCGAGTACTATTTTTTGGTAGGGGCATGGAGAATTGAACTCCAGTTTATGACGTGAAAGGCCATTAGCCTAACCTCTAGCTGATACCCCCATAAGCCATTCAGGAGCACTTATTATTCCATACTGATATCTTACATAGTCTCTAGCACATTCTACAATGTCTAAACCTATCAATAAAGGAGAATCAGTATCTATATCAAAAGCTTCACCAACAACTGCCCCAGCAATATCCCTTCCAGAAACTATATCTCTAACAATAGCATAGGTTTGCACACAAGTAATAAATTTTCTTCTAGAACTACTCATTCCTACTCTCCTCTCTAGTTATTGTATCAATTTTAGATACCAGAATATAATGGAATAAATTAAAACACTTACTCCTAATATCATAATTATCATATCAAATATATTCATTACAATACTCTTCCAACTGTGGGGATGACAGGAGTCGAACCTGCAAAATACACGGGTTCTAGGCCCGCAGCCTTTACCTAATTTAGCCACATCCCCATTTAATCCTCAGGAATAAATACTATCCATCCAAATTTATTGGGGTCTGCATGATATACATTTCCTTCTGTCTTTGTATAGCGACCTATTACCTTTAATTTCTCAAGAAGTAAACCTGCTCCATATTCTTGATTCAGCCAGGCACTTCTCTGGCCACAAGATATATTACAAAGATAGCCCCAATCGTCAATTTTATTTCTATTGCATTTATCACAAGGACAATCTGGCCAATTATCTGGTCTCCAGTTATTCATAATTAATCAACTTCATTAAATAGTTAATAGATATCTCCTTTCATGTTGGAACGAAGGGGATCGAACCCTTATCCTCTGTGTTATCAGCACAGTGCTCAGCCAATTGAGCTACGTTCCAATATTAATTTTTTCCCAATACTACCAGTATGGACAAGATGACTTTTAACATTGCAACCATTATTTGGATATGCCAATTTGTACAAACAAGGATAGCATAGTTTTGGATGACATTCTCCAATACTAGCTTGAAAGCATCCGCATCGTTCAATTAAGGTCTTAAATTCTATTCTTAACCTACTCATTTCTCCAACCTTTATGGATGTCTTAAGGATCGAGCTTAGACTCTTGAAGTTATGAGCTTCCTGCTTTACCATTAAACTAGACCTCCTCTGTAGGGACGAGGAGATTCGAACTCCTATATCATTGGATGTAGGCCAACTGCTTCCCCATCAGCTACGTCCCTATTTTTCATTATTTCCTTAGCGATGTGGCCATCCACAGTTTTCCGTTTGAATTCATGACATTTATAGCTAATTGATGTGTATTATAATGTCCTCCTTTTCTAAATTGGCAAAAGTGTCCTTACTCTGTTTTGGTGGTGTATATACCGACGCTAATATTGATCTAACTAAAAGTATTAATATTCCAAATAACATCAATAAAATTCCAATTAAGGCCATTATTCCTCGTCTTCCAACATCACTTCAAGATATTGCGGAGTTTTCAATGGTATTACAACATTCTCGCAATAGCTGCAAAAAGCTAAGATTACATTGTCTCGTACATCATAAAAATATAAATCATTAGATTTTCCACATATAGGACAAGCCTCTACATAAGCCATTGTATTATCTCCTTATCAAAATATACAATCCCAATCCCAATTCTTGTCATTTATATTTCCGACTACTTCATCTATAAACTTTAAATTATCAGAAGTTATCTCTTGAAAATCCTCTTCATCATATTCCTCTTTTCCAACAATTGGCTTAAACTTTAATGTCTCTGTGTTCTTATCCCTAAAAATCAAATAAAATAATGCAATCTCTTTTATACTTCCCCTATGAAGTAACTCCATAAGCACATCGCCCTCTTTTATTTCTAGTCTTTTATCCAACAATATTCCTATGCCCATTTAGTCCTCTCTATTCTAATTAATCCACTAAAAATATATATAATGTCATGTTGAAAATTATTAATCAAGCAGCAAAAACCTCAATTGTCTTGTTACTGAACTACATTTCCTATCATTTAATAAATCACTTCAGCATCAACTTTTACTACATCTGTTAAGTCAAGTCCATCAAATGTGACTTTCTCTTTACTCCCAGGAATATGATCTATATCCCAAGATATTAACTCAGGAAAATCCCATCTTTCGTCGTCTAGGTATAGAAATACAGAATATTCACGGTCAGCCACTGTATTATCATTTGACTCCACACTAACAATAATTGACGTTAATGATTTTATTTTGATATCAATAATATCTACCTCATTAGTGTACTCCATCTGCCCCATACCAGCTAGAGTCTTTTGAAAAAATGATATAGCAATTGCCCCAACAGGGGTGGCAAAAAGTATTAATAATAATACCATCAAACCCACTATTACTTTGAAACTCTTCCTGCATAAAGCTCTTCTCATTATTTTTCCTCCTAATTTTCACGGCAACTCTGAATATTTTTTATCTGGGTCAAATATATTGGATAAAGCCTGGCCATCTTCAGTCCTTACTGTAAACTCACGCCAACACCAATGGCGCCTAAGTATATGCCATGCATATTTAATTCTATCCCAGAGGCCTGTGCCGTCAAAGTACATCATAATAGTAAAATATTTACCTTCTCCATCCATTCCTTGAGAGTCAACATTAATATCCATTGAATCTCCAGGCACTAAACAGTCGCACTGAAAGCGGTACCACTTTGAGCTCTCATCAAATATTTTACCCTTTTTAAATTCTAATATTTTTTCCATTTTTACCTCTTAATATTTAATGATAAGACTTCTTGCCTTCCTTTAATATACTTCGTTATATCACTCGGAGTAATATGCAAATATCCCTTCCATTCAGCTCTCTCTATATCGCTAGGCATATTAGGCAGATCTTGTATACGCACAACCTCCGATTTTCCATTTGGATATTTTATTACAACATTATACCTACCCACTCTCCATAAATATTTGTTCTCATTATTAACTCACCCTCTCCTCTAGTGCTTGGGAATGGAATCGAACCATTGACGCACGGAGCTTCAACCCATCGCTACTACCTTGCTGAGCTACCCAAGCTGGCTTTTTAAATATTCTTTGAACATTAAAGCAGTCTCTCTGCCTATAGTCTTTCTTACCTCAGGAGTGTCTATAATCTCATTGTAAGCCTCCTTTATTATGTCCTCTGCCATTAAATTAATTATTTTACCAGTATTTGCTATATCAACTTCAACTACTCCACTAGTAAGGATATGATTAAGCCTCTCTAATGTCACCCATTCATCAGCTATTTCTTTAGCTTTAGTTAGAATAATTAATCTATCTGCATTCACTGGCCTAGGAGTCTTTGTCTCCCTAAGCTCGTCTCTCTTATGTTTGGTGATAATACGTTTCCCATTATTCAAAACGACCTCTTCTAAAGGCCTGAGAACAATTCCTTCCCTTATAGGAGGACAGAATCCCCATTTATCGGTGCTATTACCCATACCATTCTTTACTGCTTGCTCAGATGGGGAGTCTCTCTCAGCATCAATATCCTCAAGTTTAGTAAATATTCTTTTATAATGAACAAAATCTAATCCTAAATCTCTAGTAAATTTCTCTGCTTTAAGGACATTAAGCCAAGTATCTCCAATTTTAACCTCAAAAGCTGCAAATTTCAATTTATCACCATAGGTCTTGCTCATCCCTTGGAGTTTTCCTCCATAAGCTTCACCATAAACATGCATACTCTTTCCAATATCTATAACTGAAAACTTATCTTTAAGAAAATTCTCATCAAACAATTTCACAAACTCTTCATGATTAGATCCGCCAGCAAAGAAGGCTACTCTTCCATCTTTGTATGAAATCCACGAAGAAGTCCCATGCAGTTTTTCCATAGCATAGCATTCTTTAAATAATAATATTTCTTGTGCTTTATATAGATTGTCTATCTTCAAATACGACATTTAATATTCCTTTCTTATGTCGCAGAGATGGGACTTGAACCCATAAAAGCTTCTTTTTAAGAGAAGCATGTTTGCCAAACTTACATCACTCTGCGCTAACCATTATTACCTTGTCTATCCTTAATATTAAAATTAGGTGTGGGTAAGATAGGGTTCGAACCTATTCAGCCATTACAGCACTTGATCTACAGTCAAGACCGACTCTCCAACTTCGGCGCTTACCCACAATGTTAGATAGATTTTGCTACCAATGGTAAGCTCTTCTCCAGATCAGAAAAATATGGTGAATAGCTTCCAAGAAATCTAAAATTATTTTTATAGACAAATTTAAATGGATCTCCTTGTCTATCCCATCTATCAGGTACTTCAGACACACCATGTGTAATATTGTAAGCTTTCATTGCTCTACCAAAAGCTATCTGTCGGCCAATCTTCTTTATGAAGGACTTCTCCTTTGGAGAACATACAGCAATTCCTCTTGCAACTATACTGCCATCTCCATTTTTTAGATAGCACAATGTCACTGCCCCAGTACCAAATCGTATGTGGTAATAATAGTCCCTGGGATATTTCTTCTCTTCTGTTACTTTTGTAGTCATATTAACTGTCATATTAACTCCTTTCTAAATAAATAATATTTACTCCATGTCTATTGAGTTGTACCCAAGTGCTCAAGTCCAGGCTCATTGTAAATAAATTTCTTAATAATTTTATCCTCGAGGACTTTCCATCCAATATCCTTATAATAATAAGCTATATCAATTGCCTTAGTTACATCTGTAACTTTCTTACAATTCTTAGTAAAATCTTTATTGACCTTATATCTTAGAATATTAGTTTGCGCATCAGAGTAAAAATCACAATCTTGACTGAAGAAGATATATAATCGGTACTACTTCTGCGCTGGGCAGAATATCTTTCATATTCATGGCTCCAGAGTAATTTAATGTATGAATTATAGCTTTTTTATAGTATATTCCTTGCTTCACTATCTCTTTAGCCACCTGATAACCGGTGTTTTCTTCATTAGAATCTACAAATACTCTGCCACCAAGGTCATGGTCTAAAAGCATTAGATCAAAATATCTATAACTTCTGAACCATTCCCTCGCAGAGTCAATACTATCAGCTATTACAAATTCTGTCTCTGCATCATGCATTCTTACCCATTGTACCAATGCTAGCTGCCTCTCAATATTATCGTCCAATATGAATACAAACATTAATTTTTCCTAGAATATGAGGCCACACCAAACCACATAAAGAATTCTTGTGGCATAGTCTTATGACAGTCTTTATGAACATCGACAGCAGAGTGCCCAAAGTAGGCTGATTTTAAAGTTCCTCTACTTCCACCACAAATGGCACAAACTCTATCGATAATCCTCTTCTTCACATCATCTTCGGGTGTATATGATCCTTTATTTTTCTTTACCTTATTCTTTGTCGGCTTATTTACATAGGCCTTAATCGGTGGCGCTCTCATCAAGCATTTCCTCCTCAATTATTTCTTCACCATTACTTTCATCTATTACTCGTAATTTTTCTCTAGCCCATTCTACTGCTCCTAACTTATCTTCCTTATCTAACTTTCCATCAATAACCAGCTCAGTAAGATATACCTTTATCTCGCCAACTAGTGGACTTGGCTTCAAACCAAAAATAGTCATAATCTCATTGCCATTGATAGGCGAAGAGATGTTCTCAGGACCTTTCTTCATGCATTCATCTACCATCCTTGTAAGAATATTAAGAAATTCTCTTCTAGAGTTCTTCGAGGATTTCATGTCACACTTCACTAATCCTAAAAGGAGATATATAGTATCTTCCCCAATTTTTCTAATAAGACGCATTACCGATCGAGTGTTGAGACCTCCCTCATCAAATCCACGATAAAGCATGAGGGGTGACATATGGAAGTAAACCAGCTCCCTCACCCTCTCAATTGTATCATTATCAAATCTCAGCTCGGATAGAATCTTCTCAACTCTCTTTGCCCCATAATATTGATGAGAATAAAAATGTACTCCAGTTCCATCAACAGTTCTTGTCTCTGGCTTACCAATATCATGGAATAAACAAGCTAATCTAAAAATAAGATTGGCATCACCAAAGTCGAGCCTTGCTCCTTTATGAAGAACCATTAATGAATGCTTGATTCCATCCTTCACATGATGCACAGTACCCTGGTCTAGGCCTCGAAGCTTCATAAAATCAGGAACAATATACTCCATCAGCCCATAGGAACATAGATATGCTATACCTGAAGAGGCTCTTCTCGAGAGTAATATCTTGGAGAATTCATCTCTAATCCTCTCCTTTGACACAATAAGAAGTCTCTCGGGATGGGGCATTCTTACTCTGAGGGTAAAACCTAGCTGACACCCAAACCTTACTGCTCTCATCATTCTGAGAGGATCTTCATTGAACCTATCAGCTTCTCTCCCGACACATCTAATTATCTTAGCAGAGATATCGTCTTGACCATTAAACGGATCAATTATTGCACCACTCATAGGTTCCCTAGCCAGGGCGTTGACGGTAAAATCCCTGCGAGCAAGATCCTGTACTAATGCGTCAAGGGACTTCTCGGTGTTGAACTCAACATTAGGCTTTCTTGAATCAGTCGGATATACTTCTTTTCTGAAGGTAGTTATCTCTATTTGAAGATTATCCACAATTAAGCCTATAGTACCATAGGCCTCTCCCACATCATATACATTACCAAATCTTTGTACTAACTCCTTTGTCTTACTTGGAGGAGCATTTGTGGTAAGGTCTATGTCCAGAGAATCTCTTCCTAGAAGATAATCGCGAACATGGCCTCCTACCTCAAATATGTAGTAGCCATTACAATTAAATTCTTTAGCTATTTCTCTAATAAGTTCCATCTTTCTACTTTCTTAATTCTATTATAATCTAAGATAACACAAAAAGTAAAAAATATTATTTACATCACCAGATAAAAATCTACAATGCCTTTCTACTACTCAATGGAAAACTATTAACAGAGATAGAAATGCCTACAGAAATGAAACTAACAGCCTCTAGGAGGCATTT
>Ga0180007_10004368_pt1 | contig 14980 bp, 14 predicted proteins | sample MM_PC_MetaG_FD_121122 | JGI IMG/M metagenome (GOLD analysis project Ga0180007, IMG submission 121122) | Groundwater microbial communities from the Aspo Hard Rock Laboratory (HRL) deep subsurface site, Sweden - MM_PC_MetaG | ecosystem: Environmental > Aquatic > Deep subsurface > Groundwater... | reverse complement strand
TGAGTTTGAAATAGATGATTTAGTCAGAATAGTCGACGGACCGCTTAAGGGTTTTGAGGGCAAGGTTGCCGAAATAGATGAAGAAAAAGGAAAGATAAAAGTTTCGGTAAATATGTTTGGACGAGAGACCCCGGCCAATATCGACTTTTTGCAGGCGAAAAAAGTGTAAGTGAATGTAAAAACTAAAAACTAAAATGGAAAATGTTAAAGGAATTTAGTAATCATTTAACCTTTAAACCTTAACATTGAAATATGGCAAAGAAAATTAAGATAAAAATCAAAATACAGGCTCCGGCAGGTAAGGCAAATCCAGCGCCGCCAATTGGTCCGGCTCTCGGACAGCATGGCGTTAATATTATGGATTTTGTCAATAAGTTTAACGAGCAAACCAGAGATATGGGCGATACTGTCGTGCCTGCAGAAATCACTATTTACGAGGATAGAACCTTTGACTTTATTTTAAAAACTCCTCCCGCGGCCGTACTTTTGAGAAAGGCTGCCAAGATAAAAAAAGGATCTGGAACTCCGAATAAGGACAAAGTAGGAAAAGTTTCCAAGGCTCAGGTGAAGGAAATTGCAGAGATTAAGATGGATGACCTGAATGCGACTGATGTTGATGAAGCAATGAAGATTATCGAAGGAACTGCCCGATCAATGGGAATTGAAGTTACAAAGTAAAATTTCTCTAAAATCAAAAAAATGAAAAAGCCCCAGGCTTACGCCCAGGGCTTTTTCGTTTCCCTCCTTACCAGTGACTTGGCCCCCAGCTCTCCGAGGAGGGCTGAGTTTTGCACTCACCAAATTTTTAAGATGTAAGTGTGCACAAGTGTAGTAAGAAGTGTCCTCACTCCGAGACGTTGGGTGCAAGGAGGGGAAATCACCCAATCGGAGCTCGTCGTGAGGACACTTCCTCCTACAACTCCTTATTCTCAAATAAGAGTTCAGTATAGCACGAAATGGTTGTTTTGTCAAGGGATGTACTCATCCCGCAGACCCTTGCAGAAGCACCGTTCTGGTGGGGTCAAGACCCAGACTCTTCATTATTCCTTGCTATGTTGTTATACTAAAAACAGGATAAAGGCGGAGTACGAGACAAAAAAGTAATTTTTAGTTTATAATTTATATAGTGAAAACAAATATCAATAATTCAAAATACGCGATCGCATTCTTTCTATTTGCGGTGATTATTATTGTCTTATTTGCTCTTTACTCGCTTGATAAAATCGGAGCCGACGTAACAGGCGATGTAAAAAAAAGTATTGGATTCGATCAGGCTCGTTTTCAAATTAATCCCCAAGATTCTTGGGATGCTCCGACCAAAGTAACATTTCGATTTGCTGCAGCGAGGTATATGTTTATTGGCGAAGCAGTTGGGGGTTCAAGCGGACAGATGCAACATCCCAAGGTCACTGGCCGATTTTTCTGCAACAAGCCGTTTTTGCCAGGTTACGATTATCCAACAGGACTCTATGTTACTCCCGATGCAATTTTTCAAGATGGCGCTCCTTTTCCGCCGACCGACGTAATGGACGGGCATAATGGGATGAGCTATACCTATTTATTGGGCGATAACTACGAAACTACATATAACAATTTCTGGTCAATGACGATCGGATCAACTTATACGACAACATGTGACTATTCTCAGCCTGGCGTCTATTGGCCGCTTTTTTATGCCGATGGCATAAGTGCGTGGTACACGCAAAAGATTGTCGTAACTTCAAATGGTGTTAACCCGAGTGTAACAGCAACCCCTGCACCAAGTCCGAGCGCTGTCGCATCTGATGAAGTTTTGTATAAGGCTGGTTTTAGCGTTGTTGGATTTTCAAGCGCTGTGCAAACCGATGTATTTGGCAAAAACGGTTTCACCGTTTTTGCCTTCAATACAAAGGCAAAAACGTGGGACGTAATCAGTCCGTCTCGCGAATATTATTTTCAGGCAAATCAGGCTTACTACGTTTATACCGATCAAGATAAAAGTATTAAGCGTCCAGCAGTAAGCAATTCAATCACTGCGCCTGCCTTGTCTACTGGATGGAATTTTATTTGGAGCGATTCGTATAATTATTTGTCCAGTATGTACACGAATGTATTAGATTCCCAGGGGCAGTGTTTGGCAGGGAATGTTTCACTAAGCGTCCTAAAACGCGATGAGATAATTTATAAGTGGATCTACAATGTCGTTGACGGTTCAGCCCTTGATTCCTGTAGTGCTTTTTCTCTGATCACCGGACGCGACCAGCCGTCGAGCAGTTGTTCTGACTCGCATCCGCTTTTAAACGAAGTTAGCTATGCCAAGCAAAAGTCGGGAGTCTGGGTTTATTTATGGAAAGATAAAGCCGAGTCGTGGGCGGCGAAAAACGCCTATTCTTGCAACTAAAATTGCCTGTTTTCGTCGTTTGTTCGGCATTGACACAAATTTAAAAAATTGGTTCAGTTCTAGTACGAGCGAGGGGAGATCACCCGGCTCTCAAAAAACACTCCAAGCGGGGTGTTTTTTGTTCAAGCAGAGTCGAGAAACCACTATATTGTTCGAGCCCGTCGAGAACTGCTCTCGGAGATCAAACTTTAGTTTGCTAAAAACACGATAAATCCCTGCCTGCCGGCAGGCAGGGTGGTCTCCCGTATTTGGAGTCCAGGTTTTAACCTGCTTATCACGCCGAAGCGTGGCTTCCAATATGCGGGAGCCCAAGCTTTAACTTGTATACTATCGGGATTGTTGTTTACCGCTGTCGAAGGATCTCTATGCTTTTACCCTGAGTTCCGTATGTCATTCCTGCGAAGCAGGAATCTGCGGGGGAAGCTTTGCCGGAGGATTTCTTGATATGTTATCTATATTAATATTCTCGTGTCATCTCGAGCTTGTCGAGAGATCTTTCTTTTGCGTTTATAAGCATTTCTCTTTAGAATTGAAATATGGAAATTTTAACTCTTAAAACGCCCGAGATTTTAAAACAAACTTCCGCGCCGGCCGAAAGACTTTACGCTATCGGAAATATTAAGCTTTTAAAAGAAAAAAATCTAATAGCGATTGTCGGCTCTCGTCGAGCGAGCGAATACGGACTTCGTAACGCCCACAGAATCTCAAAATCATTGGCCGAAGCGGGCTGTGTGATTGTTTCGGGCCTTGCCCTTGGCGTTGACGCGGCATCTCATCGGGGCGCTTTGGCAGCGGGAGAGGGCAGGACAATTGCGGTGCTTGGCAGCGCCATTAATAACTTCCAGCCCCGTACCAACGAGGCATTGGCCAGAAAAATCCTCGAAAATGACGGATTGATTATAAGCGAATATGAAGAAGGTTCACCGACGTATGCGCCTAACTTCGTTTTTCGAAACCGCATCATCGCCGGACTCTCAAAGGCAACCATCGTCATCGAAGCGGCCGAAAAATCTGGCGCTCTGATTACCGCTAATTTAGCAGTAGAGTATAATAGGTTGGTCTACGCTCTTCCGGGCGACGTTGATCGGCTAAACTCAAAAGGCACGAACCGTCTGATAAGTTCTGGAGCTGTTTGCTTGTCGGATCCTTCAATAATTCTTGAGGATTTAGGGCTAGAGAAGGAAAAGCAAATCCGTCTTCCACTAAATGATCAAGAAAAAGAAATTGTTGTTGAGATCAGCAATCAGGAAATGAATTTTGATAAAATCGTAAATCAAGTTAAAATTAGTCCATCTAAGCTTCTGGCGATTTTGCTTTCCCTCGAGCTAAAAGGAGTTATTAGAAAAGACGAAGAGGGCAGGTATTATCTTAATAAGTGAAAAATGAAAAATTATTTAAATAGCTTATTATTTGAGAGAATTTTTTTTCTTCGACCTTGTGGAGAAGTTCCATGGGTTCTCGACAACCTGCCTGCCGGCAGGGCTCGAACAATAGTGTTTAAATAAAAAATTCACTGTAAAATTAAATTGAAATTGAGTAGTGATAAAGTTGACAGCGATAATTAATAAAGTAAACTTTCAAATCTATGAGTAAAAATTTAGTCATTGTAGAGTCTCCGGCCAAAGCAAGTACAATCAATAAATATTTAGGAAGCGACTATGTTGTTGCAGCTTCGTTTGGGCATATTCGCGATTTGCCTGCTTCGAAACTCGGGGTTGATACCGAGAAAAACTTTGAGCCGAGCTATATAATTCCAACCAAAAGCAAAAAAGCCGTTTCAGCTTTAAGAAAACTTGCCGAAAAAGCAGAGCTTGTTTATCTCGCGACCGACCTTGATCGCGAAGGAGAAGCTATTTCGTTTCATATAACTGAGGCTCTTGGCGAAAAAAATGAGAAACTGAAAATCAAGGGTGGAAAATATCGAAGGATTACCTTTTCGGAAATTACCAAGAGTGCAGTTACTAATGCTGTGCAAAATCCAAGAGATATAAATATGGACCTTGTTGATGCCCAGCAGGGGCGACGGGTTATTGACCGGTTGGTTGGATATAATTTAAGTCCGCTTCTCTGGAAAAAAATCTATAAAGGATTATCGGCCGGACGCGTGCAGTCGGTAGCGGTGCGCTTAGTCGTTGATCGCGAGAGGGAAATAGAAGCTTTCAAGCCCGTAGAATTCTGGTCGGTTGAAGCAGTATTTTCGCGCGATAAAAAAGAATTTTCTGGAAAATTAGTCGAAGCAGATGGCAAAGAAATTGAAAAGCTTACTGTCAAGAATGAAAAAGAAGCTGCTGAGATTTTAAAAAAGTTAGAAAATGGCAAGTATCAAGTAGTTGATCTTAAGGAGAAAGAAGAAAAACGTCATCCCTATGCTCCGTTTACAACCTCTACCCTCCAACAAGATGCATCGAGTCGACTTGGCTTTTCGGCGAGGCAAACCATGCGACTGGCCCAGGGACTTTACGAGTCGGGATTGATTACATACATGAGAACGGATTCTGTTAATATTTCCACCCAGGCGATTTCCGGAATGCGAAAATACATTTCCAAAAATTATCCAAAGTCTTTGCCTGATGCGCCGAGGGTTTATAAATCAAAGTCAAAAGGTGCACAAGAAGCGCACGAAGCTATTCGTCCGTCTGATGTTAACAAAACCGCCGATTCTATTTCAGGCGAACCAGGAGCCAAGAAGCTTTACGATTTAATTTGGCGCCGGGCGCTTGCCTCGCAAATGAAAGAAGCTGTTTTGGATATTGTTGAAATTAAAATTGACAACAAGGGGTTCATCTTCTCGTCGCGCGGGCAGATGATTAAATTTAAGGGTTGGATTGAGCTTTATCCTGAAAAGATTACTGAAGCGAGTCTGCCGCGCTTAGCAATAAAAGACATAGTCGATTTGAAAAAACTTGATAAATTTCAACACTTTACCGAGCCACCCGGGCGATATTCCGAGGCAACTCTCGTCAAAGCGCTCGAGGAAAAGGGGATTGGCCGACCTTCTACTTATGCGCCAACAATCTCTACGATCCAAGATCGCGGTTATGTGATCAAAGATTCTGGACGATTGAAGCCAGAGAAAATCGGGTTTATAGTTAATGATCTTCTGGTAGAGAATTTTCCGGACATTGTCGACTACGACTTCACTGCTAAAATCGAAGAAGAACTTGACTTGGTTGCCGAGGGCAAAATCAAATGGCAGGATGTTGTTTCGGAAATATGGGTGCCGTTCAAAAAAGAGCTTGAGGGAAAAGGTGAGAAAATTGCCAAAATGGATATGGACGAAAAACTCGAGGAAAAATGTCCGCAGTGCGGCAAGAATCTGGTCATCAAGCAGTCAAAGCGCGGTAAGTTTATCGGCTGTACCGGTTTTCCCGATTGCAGGTATTTAAGAAATTTTATCGATGAAAAAACGCAAAGTAAGATCGACGAGGGCGAGGCGGCAATTAAGGGAAGAAAATGCCCCAATTGTGATGCTGACCTTAAGATTGCCTCGGGGCGTTTCGGGCCATTTATCGGCTGCAGCGCTTATCCAAAGTGCAAGTATATAGAAAAGATAAAAAAATAATTATGAATTTTGAATTTCGAATAAATTTCGATTGTAAGATTGTTTCAAACATTCAATAAATAAAAATTCATTCGAAACTCGAAACTCGAAATTAAGTTATGTCTAAATTACCTCGCAATATCAAACTAGCCATAGAGTCATTCTCCACCCTTCCTGGCATTGGCCCAAAATCTGCTGCGAGGATAGTTTTTTATATGCTCACGAGACCCGACGAATTTGCAGGTGGGGTGGGGGAGTCAATTAGTAATTTGAAAAAAGATCTGATTATTTGTTCAACATGCTATAACTATAGTGAGGATGATCCTTGTGACATTTGCTCGTCCGATGAGCGTGACGAGTCGGTTATCTGCGTAGTCGAGGAACCGCTTGATGTGATAGCGCTCGAGCGAGCTAATTTTAAAGGTCTCTACCATGTTTTGGGTGCGGCGATTTCTCCAATTAACGGCATTACGGCTGACGATATTCGCATAAATGAGCTTCTTGAGCGCATGAAGAAGGATTCTGATAAAATTAAAGAAGTAATATTTGCTACCAATCCTTCGCTTGAGGGTGAGGCAACGGCGCAATATATTGCTGATCGATTAAAGGGTTATCAGTTAAAATTAACCAGGTTGGCAAGAGGGCTGCCAGTCGGCGGAGATTTGGAATACGCAGACGAGGTTACCTTGTCCCGCTCACTCGAAGGTCGAAGTGAGATATAATTGCAAATATAATTAATGAAGCTTGCCCCGCATAAAGCGCACGGCGTGACAGAATGTAATTCTGTAAGCCAGTAAGCTTATGTGCGGGGGAAGAGGAGAGATATGACGCTGCGCGTCATCCTGCCTGCCTGCCGTAGCCTTGGCGAAGGTAGGAGCACAGTTGAGGTCCATATTTTGTGAGCGTAGCCAGATAAATTCAAGGAGTAAGAGATGGAAGAGACAATTGAGGATGCAGCGAAGTTTTGTCCCGCATGTGGCTATGAGGGCAACGATGTAGTGTGTCCGGTTTGCAATGAAAAGATGGAATCGCTCGACGAGGAAGTTAACCGTGTTGCCGAGCTTGAAAAGAAAAAAGATGTAACCGAGGATGCAGGGCTTGATGATGAAGTTAGTTTGGAGGAAGTAGCGAAGGAAGAAGAGAAAAGAAATAGTTCATCAAGTTAAAAAGTTCATAAAGTTCGTAAAGTATTTTAAACAACATCTTACATAGTTCCGTATCTACTTTATAAACTTTCTAACTTTAAAAACTTTATAAACTCATATGAAGATATACAACACCCTCTCTCGAACCAAGGAAGAAATTACTCCGATCTCTGGCGATGTTATTAGGATCTATTCTTGCGGTTTGACGGTTTATGACTATGCCCATATAGGGAACTTACGAAAATACATTTTCGACGACGTGCTAAAAAGAACGCTTGAATATTTTGACTATAAGGTTAAGCATATTCAGAACGTTACTGACGTTGGGCATTTAACTTCCGACGAGGATGAGGGCGAGGATAAAATTGAAAAAAGTGCCACAAGGGAGGGTAAAACTGCTTTTGAAATTGCTAAATTTTATGAGAAAGCTTTCGTTGAAGATTTAAAAAAGTTGAATATAGAATTACCGGACGAAATGCCAAAAGCAACCGAAAATATTCAAGAACAAATAGAATTAGTCAAAAAATTAGAAGAAAAAGGTTTTACATATAAAACGTCGGATGGAATTTATTTTAATACATCTAAACTAAAAGATTATGGTAAGCTAGCCAGACTTGATATCGAGAACTTAAAAGAGGGGAGTCGGGTAGAGAAAAATCTCGAAAAGAAGAATCCAACCGACTTTGCACTCTGGAAATTGAGCCCTGATGGCGAGCGAATGGGGACTGTCCCCTCGCCGGGGACTGTCCCCGAAGCTCCGAGCGGTTCAAAACAGTTTACTTCGAGCGGAGCGAGAAGACAGATGGAGTGGCCTTCACCTTGGGGTGTGGGCTTTCCGGGCTGGCACCTCGAATGCTCTGCGATGGCGACAAAATTTCTAGGTCAGCCGTTTGAAATTCACACCGGAGGCGTTGATCACATTGCAGTTCACCACACTAACGAAATAGCCCAAAGCGAAGCTGCTTGCGATAAACCCTTGGCAAAATATTGGGTTCATAGCGAGCATCTTTTAGAGGACGGCCGAAAAATGGCGAAGTCGGATGGGCATTTTATTCGTCTTCAAGACTTGGAGGAAAAAGGTTACTCACCGCTTGATTATCGTTATTTATGTTTGACGGCTAGTTATCGTAGTAAGCTTGATTTTTCGTGGAAATCGTTTGATGCGGCTCGCTCCGCTCGCCGTAAAATAAATGACGCTTATAACCTAGTCTGTCATCCTGAATCTCCCCCGCGTCATCCCGAGCTTGTCGAGGGATCTGTCGCGAATGCGACATCTAACCCCTCTGTCATCCCGAGCGACGCGCAGGGGACTGTCCCCATGGGGTCTGTCCCCGAAGCGGAGTCGAGGGATCTATCATCCTTCAACAAAGCCCTCGCCGATGATCTTGATACTCCTCGAGCTCTTGCTTTCATTTTCAAAAATCTCTCTAGATTAAGCTCTGCTGAATTTGAAAAAATAGACGAAATTTTTGCAATCCTTGAAAAAATTGAGACTAAAAAAGAAGACGGAATTATTATTGAAGGTTATGCACCGCGGGAAGTTATCAAATTAGCTCTGGAGCGCCAAAAAGCTCGCGAGCAAAAGAATTTCAAAAAATCCGATGAGCTGCGTGACAAAATCTCAAAACTTGGTTTTAACATTGAAGACACCCAAGACGGACCGAAGATCTCCTCTATGTCATCCCGACCGTAGTGGAGGGATCTGGTATGTCATTACGCCCCCGAGCTTTGTGTCATTGCGAGCCAGGCGAAGCAATCTCATAATACTGTTCGAGCTTGTCGAGAACTTCCCTCGGAGCCCAAGCTTCAGCTTGTTTTTGTTCGGAGCCCAGGTTTTAACCTGTTTCTCACACTAAAGTGTGTTTTCCTGTCTTTTGCGGAGCCCAAGCTTTAGCTTGTTTTTTTTCTTCGAGCACGAGTTTTATGTCATTGCGCGGTTTGCGAGAGCTTTTGCGAGGTGGAATCGCAAAATTCCTAAGCGCAAACCTAATCGGAAGCGCGGCAATCTGGTTTGTCATCCTGAACTGACCCTCCTGGCATCCTCGAGCCGGAAGAATTCCGACAACTTGTCCCGCACCGGATGCGGGATCGGGGATCTAGATATTCGAAATTAGAATTTTAAATTTAACTAAAAAAGGACCCTTGCGGATCCTTTTTTAGTTGCTGTTACTCTCTTTCTCTAGGAGCACGTGCGATGTTGACCTTAAGAGGTCTTCCATCCATGTCTTTCCCGTCGAGATCTTTCACAGCTTTATCGGCCAATTCGTCGGTTCCCATTGTGACGAAACCGAAACCTTTTGATCTTCCTGACATTTTGTCAGTAATGACCACGGAATCAGTAACTTCACCTACTTCTGAAAAAAGAGTTTTTAACTCTTCTGCAGTAGCAGAATATGGCAAGTTGCCAACGTATAGCCTATTTTTCTGTTCTTCCATCTTGTTTGGCCCGTCTGACTCTCTTGCGATTTGTCTGATCGGGCTTCCTTAGATCTTATTGCCCCGTCTACCATTTTAAAAAAATAGTCGGGGACTTGTTCGACCCGTTTGAATTCCTCGGGCTATTCACCAACGAGTCTCCAAACTGCATATAGTATACCATATCTACCCTTTAAAGTCAATATGGTATAACCTTATCCCGCAAACCCTCCGCGTCATCCCTAACCAAACCCCTCTGTCATCCTGAACTCGTTTCAGGATCCAGAGAAACCGTCCTCCGCATTTTTTGCTATAATCGCCTCAAGTATGGCATCGACATCCCTCTGTCATCCCGCACTTGATGCGGGATCTAGTATATAAAAAATCGCCATGAGGCGATTCTTATAATCATATTGTTCGAGCCCTGCCTGCCGGCAGCAGGTCGTCGAGAACCCGCAAACCCACAATTATTATTGTTCGAGCTTGTCGAGAACCACCCTCGGAGCCCAGGTTTTAACCTGTTTCTCACGATAAATTGTGTTCTCCGGTATGGAGTCCAAACTTCAGTTTGGTAAATACGATAAATAATGGCCTCCAAAACAAATGGAGCTCAAACTTTAGTTTGCGAACATTTGACACAGCTAAAATACCCGCCTAAAATGTAAATACTATGAAAAAGAAAAGTGATGTAACGTTAGATGAAGTACTAGAGGCTGTAAACAACGGTTTTACCGGTGTTCAGGAACAAATCAATGACCTCAAGACCGATATTTTTGGTCTCAAGACCGATGTTTCCGGCCTCAAGACCGATGTCGGTGGGCTGAAACACGATATGGTTTGGGTAAAAGATACATTGGAAAAACACACTACTATGCTCAAACGCCTCGACGAAGAGCGTATATTCACCTTAAATTATGTTAAGCGTCTTGAAAAAGAAATTGCTTTCATCAAAAAGCATCTCAAGATAGCGTAGAATTCCGTGTCATCCCGCACTTGATGCGGGATCTAGCGAATACAAAAATCGCCACAAAGCGATTTTTTGCTATAATTACTATATGCGAACAAAAAGCAAACTTTCTGCTCAAAGCCCAAAACCCAATAATTATGCTTTCATTGACGGGCAAAATGTAAATTTGGCTATTCGGGATTTGGGCTGGAAGTTGGATTTCAAAAGATTTCGGGTTTATCTCAAAGAGAAATATAATGTTGAAAAGGCTTATTATTTTATCGGTTATGTCGAGGGAAATGAAATTTTATATCAATCACTTCAGGAATATGGCTATATTTGCATCTTTAAGCCGACGCTGGCGGGTCCTGACGGCAAAATCAAGGGCAACTGTGATGCTGAGCTGGTTTTGCACACCATGATCGAATATCCAAATTATAATCAGGCGGTAATAGCTAGCGGAGATGGCGACTTTGCATGTCTTGTTGAATATTTAATCGAAAAAGATAAGCTCAGAACTGTCTTAGCTCCAAATTTTAAAAAAAGCTCATGGCTTTTACGCCGTGTGGCACAGGATAGGTATATAGCTTTTATGAATAATCTGAGGCAAAAGTTGGAGTTAAAAGATAAAAAAAAGAAAAAGGTTCCCTAAGGACGAACCTTTCAGAAACCTTTCTCATGGTGATCTTACAGTAAGTATATCCCATTGACAAACGGGTGTCAAGGTGGTATATTGGAGCGCTGTATTCGTACAGCTTGACCCCGATCGCGGGGTAGCTACATCCCCACACTCTTTGAGAGTGTAGGGGATAGGGACAACCGCTCTTGCCACGTTTGACGTGGTTAGCGGCCCCGCGGATCTACAGATCCCTCCGTAGCCTACGAGGCGAAGGGGGATGTACATTGAGGAGGTGGCCAAAATGGCCAAAGAACATAAGCCGTTTCTGCCGCAGACCCTTTGGGGCAAGATCGGAACGTGCGCTTTGGCGCTTCCGGTCCTTTTCCTTGTCCTGGTGGCATCGTTGGTCATCAGTGGGAGAGTGAGCCAGGGGCGCTTCGGACTTGCGGTGAGTCGTGGTAACTCGCTCTCCGGGTATATTCCCGAGGGCAGTATGGTCATGACGCTTCCGCTCCCACCGCGGGAGGGCAGTTACGTCACTGCGATGACAGAACTTCCCGATGACACCAGGGACACGACATCCGACGACCGCAAACGCAAGCTTTCGGTCAAGTGGTACGACGGCACTCGCCTGGTGTCTACGGACTCACCCGAGTGCTATTCGAATTACGAGTACCGCGGGCGTGTTGTGGCGTGGTTCCCGACGCAGGAGTGGTTCCCATGGATGAACACGGGGGCTCAGAAGCCTATTCATATCCAAGACCAAGCAGAGCGCGACAGAGCCAATGACAAGGGGAAGATTGCTGGGGTCTGGCAAGACGTCAATGAGAAGTGGGTCAAAGCAAATTGCCGCCGGATGACGCTCAAGCCCGACAAGGACGGCAAGTTTAACCTCGGCGGTAAGCGCCAGGTTTTCTGGGTTCAAGTGCAGGGGAAGCCAAGTACGACTGTTGACGCTGGTCTAGATAGTGACCTGCTATCACATATGGCTTCTATCTCGCCGTCCGGGGAACCTGGGTCGCTTATACCAGCATCGAAGATCCCTGTTCCATGTAGCGTGATCAAAGCGCGGATTGAAAGGGGACCGAGGAACCTGTCGCTCCCAACGGGCGTGACGGTTGTAGTGTGGTATAAGTGAATTGCATCAGTGATGTTGACGTCAGGGGTCGGTGGCTAATTGCACCGACCTTTTTTTTACCGATCTTGTCTTATATAGTATAATAAAAATAAAGGGATAAATTGAAAAAAATAAATGGGAAAATTTATCTTATTGTATTAGCGATTCTTGTCGTTGGAGTTTTTGTTGGTTCTTATTTTGCCCTTTTCCCTTCTCGCCAAGATACATCAAGAACTTCTGCTACCAGTGAGAGTAAAACGATTACTAGCGAAGCTGAATGGGAACAAGGTACTCTTGTTTCTATAGACTCAACTACCACAGCTGGTTCAATACGGATGTCTGACGCAACCAAAGGTCGTTACCTGGTTGCTGACGACAGCCCCGTCTTCGATTCGAGCGCTCAATATATGGCTGATGATGATACCAGTACTAGTACAGACATCCTTATTCCAGCCATCTATTATTTAGCTGTGGATTTTCTTGGGCCAGAAAATGTTACTTCGGTCAAATGGTTTACGACACGTCTTGCAGGTGATGAAACGGCTCGAATTGACTACTACAACGGATCTTCTTGGGTGGCGATAGCGGACGTATCGGCTTGGGGTGTCTATCAAACCGAGAGTGTCTCAATCACAGCAACTAAAATTCGCGCAGTTCTCACCGGTGGAACAGAAAGAATGGCTGTCAACGAACTCCAAGCGTTTAACGGTACTGATAAGCTGTATAATTTTTCTTCTGCCACCCACACCACCGGCGCTACCCAAATAGACGGAGGAGAGAACTTCTGGAGCTGGGAGGGGTTTACGCCAACAGATTCAAAACCAGCTAACACTTCAATAACGTATCGTTATCGTACCTCCACCGACGGAGCTACCTGGACTAGTTGGGTAGGTGATATTGGATCAGTAACCTCAAGAACTGGAGATGATTCCAACGACCCCACTCTTTACCGTTACCTTCAAGTCGAAGCCACCCTAGCTAACACCGATGGAGCATCAACTCCCACCATCGACGCTTATGATATCGACTACCATACGGAGGTCAAGCCGACTAAGCCAGTGGCGCAGACCGCAGTAGCTCAATAATCGATTATCACATTCACCCCCACACCAAATGAATTAAGTTTACGTACTCAAGAGCAAACTAGATAACGACTTATATATTGGTTTAACAAAGGACCTGAAGAAACGGATTTGTTTACACAACGCAGGCAGAGTAAAATCAACTGCTGAGCGTAGACCGTTAGAGCTAGTTTACTGTGAAATTTACAAATCCGAACAAGACGCTAGGCGAAGAGAGCATAATCTTAAATTGAGAAGTAGAGCCTTTATTCAATTAAAAAAGAGAATTATAAATAGCGTCTTGTAATTTGGTGTGGGGGCAAGTCAAACCCTCCAAACCCACCGCTCAAACCGCAGTCGCGCAATAAGAACAATCGTACTATTTTAGAAATTTTATTCCTTGCGCTTTTTATACGATCGTATAAAAAGCGCAAAAAGGATATAATTAGATAGAAGGAGAAAATGAGTAAAAATATTAGAATTCCAAGACATGAAAAAACAGTATTTGCAGAAATTGCGAAGGCTGTTTTGAAATTCGCAATTCTGGGATTGGCTGTTGGCATTGTTCTTACTTCTCCGACGGGTTTATCGAGGATGATTCCCGAGCTTGCAACACTCCGCAAAAAACATGGTGATAAAGTTGTCGATAAGTCGCTTAATAAGATATTTAAAGATCGTTTTGTGAGGGTTATTCACAAAAAAAATACTACCACTCTAAAAATCACAGAAAAGGGGAGAACAAAATTAGTAAATTTCGACATTGATACTATTAAGATTAAATCTAGCAAGTGGGATGGAAAGTGGAAGTTTGTAATTTTCGATATCCCGGAAAAAAGTCGCATCGCACGAGACGTTTTGCGACGGAAGTTAAAAGAAATCGGATTTGTACAATTACAAAAAAGTGTTTGGGTATCTCCATATGAGTGCGAAGATGAGATCGCATTTATCGCTTCTGTTTACGAGGTGGAGAGGTATGTTAATTATATCGTTGCTTTAAAGGTTGATCACGAGCAATATTTAAAATCAAAATTTGACCTAATCTAGAAATCAATCTTGCGCTTTTCTTACGATCGTACAAAAAGCGACAGGTAGATCTAGGTTGCAGTGTTGTTCAAAATTCGTGTTTTCTGGCTTCGTATTGTATAAGGCAGTGTTGCAATAAGCTATAATGAATATAAGAAAATTTGATAAATGGCTAAATTAATATTATGAGGATTGGTCAAGATTTCAGCCACATAGTTTTTGTTGAAAAATTTAAAAAGACCCTGATGAAATTGCCCCGAATAAATAAAAAGGTTTTTTCTCGTCGAACTGGTACTCTGGTTGCTATCTTAGTAATAATAATCAGCGCCGTAATTTTAATCTTAAAGAACCAAATTTTTGCCGATGTACAGGCGTTTCCAGAATGTACAAGCACAAATCCATACACCGTCAAAGCGGGCAAACAAATATATATGGACAGGGAAATTGAGAAACCGACTAATTTTCCGGGAGTGCCACAAAATTATTTGGTCAGAATTTCCCGCGACGTGGTCAAGAGAGAGCTTGGGGATTTTGCAAATACAAAGACGATTGTATGCTACAAAAAGAGTGGCGTGCTGGTTCAAATCCCAAGTTTTGTGGAGTCGGGTGAGATTTGGTTCCAAATTCAAGATGATATTTCCCAAAACAGCGAAGCCCAATACTACATCTCAAAAACTACAGACGAGTCGAAAAAACTAAATCTAGTTAATTCGACAGATATTGAGTCCCATCC
>Ga0180007_10004367_pt1 | contig 14983 bp, 16 predicted proteins | sample MM_PC_MetaG_FD_121122 | JGI IMG/M metagenome (GOLD analysis project Ga0180007, IMG submission 121122) | Groundwater microbial communities from the Aspo Hard Rock Laboratory (HRL) deep subsurface site, Sweden - MM_PC_MetaG | ecosystem: Environmental > Aquatic > Deep subsurface > Groundwater... | reverse complement strand
GGGCTTCTTCACCGAACTTTTCAATGCTGAAGCCCAAAGCTTTGGCCATCACCTCCAAAAATTTACCCGTACCCGCCGCACAACGGTCGTTCATTTCAAACTTTTTAACTTTTCCGTTTTCAAAAAGAGAAATTGCCTTGCTGTCCTGACCGCCGATATCCAGAATCGTCTGGGCATCAGAGAATAACTCTTTGACTCCACGGGCGTAGGCTTTGATTTCCGTTACAGTTTGGACATCCTCAAAGGAAATTTCAAATAGCCCCCGGCCGTAACCGGTTGCCATGATACGGTCATACGACAAGCCGTTTAACAGATTTCGGGCTTCCTGGATTGGATCATAGCCTGTATCAGCCTGACGACTTTCAATGAGTTGCCCTGCTTCAACAATAACCAGTTCAATAGTTCGTGAGCCGATATCAATCCCCGCATATTTCATCAGTTTTATCCTATTTCAATTGTTCAACAAACGCTTCCACACGCGTTTTGAGCTGTCCCACATCTTCCATGCTGTAATCGGTTTCAATGCGCAATGTGGGGATGCTTTTGCCTTCAAGATCTTTTTCCACCGGCATTGATTCCATCAGATACGGCTGACAGAATTGGAGGCTGTAGTGAATGACACCGTCAGCCTTGTATGTTTCAACCATTTCCGCGATGTGATCGAGCCGATCCGGGTTAGGCGTGAAAATTGCGCAATCCACTTTGAAATAGCGATCCACAATGGCATCCATCATCTCTTCCACGGTTTGGCCTGAGTCATCGGTTAAATTGCGGGTTCCTCGTTCACCTACGCAGGATTCTTCGCCCACAATGACGGCACCTGAGGTTTCAACTATCCAGGGCAATTTCCAATTGGGAACCGCCATGGGGCAACCGGATAATAGAATTCGAGGTGTGTTTTCCGGGACGACACCTTGTTTTAGTTCAATGCGTTTTTCCAGCTCATCGCAGATTTTATTGACCGATTCGGTAAATCGCGCCGGATTATCATAAAAAAAGACTTGGTTGGCCAACAGTGCATCAAGGCCTGAGATAGGAACAGGATTGACCTTTCTCAGGGACGAGAGGCGGTGAATGGCCGAACGTTTCGCATTGACTGTCTGGATGGCCTGTTTCAAGGAGTCGGCGGTAATTGAGACACTGGTCAGTTTTTCCATGGCAATTTTAAAACGATCATATTCCTCTTTTAACAGCGCTTTTCCCTTTTCTGATTTGACCTGGGGCAGATCCATGACATAGAGGTTTTCAACCAACGTGTTCAAGGTTTCATACGCTTTTTTCTTGCCGTCACAGGTGTTCTCACCGACAATCATATCCGCGCTTTCCAAGTATGGACAGACCTTACCCAACTTGAATCCAAACGATGATTTGATTAGGGCACATGTGTTGCGCGGCAGGAGCTTTTCGACTTCTTCCATAGCAAAATCCGCACCGGAGCATAAACCAACCAAGGTGGCATTTGCTGCCAAAACAATTTCTTCCGGAACAAATACACAGTAGGAACCGACAATTTTTCGACCCTGTTCTTTTTCATCCAGCAACTCCTTAATGCGAAGCCCATGGACTTCACTCATGACAAAATCAAAATAACCCATACCTTCGGGCCGGTTTTTCTGTGCAAGGTAGATGTCCTGATACCCTTTCCCCAATACCTCTAATAGGGCATCATGGGCCTTAAGGTCCAACCCAAGATTTTGCCACATGCTTTGATAGTTTTCACTCATTTGATTTCTCCGATTAATTCATTTATTTTTCTGATTTATTATTTTTTAAAATCCTTTTCAAACGTATCAAGTGCTTCTATCAAAAGCGTCGCAGAAGATGCCAGGGACGGGCCTCCGCCAAATACCATGGACATGCCGGCGGCCTCTAAAATTTCCTGACGCGTGCACCCGGCTTGAAACGCATTGAATACATGGACAATGATACAGTCTTCACATCGGTGATAAAGGCTGATGCCAAGGGCAATCAATTCCTTTTCCCGGACACTCAATACGCTTTTTTTTTGTGCGGTTTCGATAAATCCGAATAGAGATTTAATCGTATCCGGCATTTCTTTACCCAGTGTTTCAACGCCACTTTTAAATGCTTGTAATCGGTTTCTAATATCTTCCATTTTCCGTTTTCCTTTTTCAAACACGGTCGATTTTCGAACATAATTGTTAGATCAGTACCAATTTCCGCTTGCTTTTACGCCAATTGTTCAATTCTTCAATTTGTTTGAGCAAATTTTTGCATTCCGTCCTAAAAAAACAGGCCTTACCTTTCAAATTGGGATCGATATTTTCATGAAAGTATGTGGTGAAAATGGTTTCTGGCCCCATTTTTTTAAGGAGTCGAGCCAGTCGGCAAGCCGTTAAAAAGTATTCATCAATGTCAATTGGTTCGTATGATATCCGTAAAAGACGTCTCTTGATTTCACGGAATGTGCCAGGGTTATTCAATATGGCCTGTTCAGTGACCTCAAAACATTCGATCCTTTTTTTATGTAAATCCTCAAGCACTTCTTGCGGAATTTCGATCGGCTGCATCAATCCCACCTATTTGTTCACATCAAATATGAAAGATATCCAATCATTGTTTAATTGGCAGGACATGTATCGCCTTGATAATCAATTCAACCTTATCGCCCGGCTTGAGATCCAAATCTTCCAGCGATTCCGTGGTCAGCACGGAAGCCATTTCACTCGGTGATGTTACATCGAATTTTACAAGGGACATAATTCCATCGCTTTTTACGGACTTGACTTTTGCATTGACTTTATTTCTTGCGCCATACTTCATTGTTTTTCCTCCTTTTAATTATTGGTTATATGCTTTCAAAAAGAGCCTGAATTCGGGTTTTTAACTGCTCGGTATCCCCATCGGCGTAATCGGTTTCCACTTTCAGGTAAGGCAAACCATGTTTTTCGATGACATGGTGACCAACTTTATAAGATTCAACGTTATAGGAATGGCAGGCCTGTAAAACAAAATCGATAATCACATCCGGCTTGAAACGATCGATCATGGCGGACAGATCTTCCAGTCGTCTGTGATTAGGCGTCATGCAGGCGCAGGGGATTTTCAAATATCGCTCGGACATGGCGCCTATTGGATCACCGGTATTTTCTTGAAACTCCCCCATAAACGCCTTCATACCCGTGCAGGCATCAAGCGCTACGACCACACCGCCGGATGCTTCGATCACTTTGAATATTTTGGTGGCATCCCCTCCGACCGGACAGCCGGTTACCAGCACCCGGGGAGAATCCGGCTTTCCATAATGGAAACCGTCTTTCACTCGCATTTCCAGTTTTTCGATCAATTGCGTAAGAATTGGTATCATTTCCTGTGCGGTTGATGGTAGTGCTAAAAATCCGACATCATACATTTCCTGCCAGGAAATAACCGGCGGTTTTAGCGATGCAAAGTCAAATATCTTTTGCATCAATTGATTCTTTTGATTTGCGGCTTGAAGCGATGATTCAATCAGTTCATCGGATGCTTGGCGGTCAAAGGTGGTTTCAAGAAATCCTTTAAGCTTAAGAATCATAGTTTTCCAGTTTTTAAGAGCTTCAACTTCATCGGGCAACTGGGGTAAATCCATGACAAATGTGGGTTTGATATCCGCAATCAGTTCAAACATCTTTTTTTTGCCGTCACAGGTGGTCTCGGCAATCACCGCTTGAGACATGGCATAAAAAGGGCAGGTGCCTTCGATAATAAATCCGTAGCTTGATTTTATCAGAGGGCATAGATTTGCAGGCAGAACGGTTTCAGCCGCTTCAATGGGAATGTTGGAAAAGGCGCAGAGTACTGCTGGTACGATCCCCATGGCTTGAATCAGTTCAATCGGAGCATAACCGCAATAAATACCAACGATGGGGTGTTTCTTTATCTGATGAGATTTTATGTACTGCAAAACGCGCTTGGCTGGTTCTCCATCAGAACCATCATTCATCAATAATTCCAAATTGTTGTTATTCATAATAAAACTCCATATGTTATAATTTAAAGTGCGATCTGCTATTCCCTGCATCTTTCATTTCTGGCATCTATCGGTCTCTCCTCTGAACAAAACCGCAGTGCTTTGATATTTGAGCCAAAACCTAATTTTTATCTGGAATTACCGGATTGGAGGAGTTATATGATTTAAACTGAAAATTAATCGGGTGAGCAAAATTCGAATAGTTTATTTCAAAGGTGATGATAATAGTCAGTTTCTCGGCACCACTCAATCTTTACCGAACCCGGGCAGATTAATTAAAATAACTCAGGTGAAACCAAAAAAATGATACATTTCATGATTTCCTATAAAAAGTTTTCAAAAAGGAATTGAATATAGGAGGTAATTTGATTTGTAAAAGCGATAATATCAATAATATCTAAAATTATTATTGATATTTTCTATGAGCATTTTTCAGACACGCATAAATTGCAGGAATAACGAACCTATCATTTAATTGTGCCACGATAGGGTGGTAACATCTCAAAAAATATGTGGTAGAAAAGGCGCAACTATGCAGAGGCAATACCAGTTAACTGGTTGCAAGTTTTGAAGCAGCCAGGGCCGGAGAAGCTGGAAAAGGGTTTAATGTCGTTGCAAACGAAATTAAAGAACTCGCCAAACAAACTGTTGACGCTACATTGGATATTAAAAACCAGATCAATGCTGTGCAGGAAACGACTGGATCAACCATCGCTGTAATAAATGAGGTAACAGGTGTAATAAAAAATATAGATGATATTGTAAGTACCATTGTATCGGCAATTGAAGAACAGTTGTCTACCACCAAAGAAATCGCAGCGAACATTGCCCAGGTCTCTCAGGGTATCAGTGAAGTCAATGAAAATGTCAGCAACAGTTCCCAAATGGCTCAAAGTATCAACACGGATATCGCTATGGTCAGTTCACAAACCCAGGAAGTATCCAATGGCATTTTACAACTCAAGCACAGCGCGGAACAATTGAACGAGTTTTCCGAAAGTTTAAACCAATTGATAAGCCAGTTCAGGGTCTGAATGGGATAGGGGTTTGATTATTCCACAGCTATGTTTGGCTTATTGCTTAAGGAAACTACATTGACTGCATGTTGACTTTTATTAAAAAAATGTTAAGCAGAATCTATATTCTGGAAATAATTGCCGGGCCAAATAAAAAAACAGGGAAACCAATATGAACACACATTCATGTACTCAACCCCCAACCGCTGTTCCTGACTGCCCACTTGAAGGTGATGAAAAAAATCTTATCGACAGCATGCTGTCATCCATTATTCGGCCGGATGCCGTTGTGGAAGAGATTATAACCGGGTCCAGATTTATCGCAGTAAAGGCTGGTGGCCGCATGGGACTCTCCTCACTGCTCGGGGCAAAGCCCATGGATCATGAACAGAACCTGACAGATCAAATGACCGGTAAAGATGTCAGTGAAATCGCCTGTCTGATCAGAAAGCCGTCTCCTTTTACCATTTCTCTTGGATTTGCTGCATTGAATGCAGGCAATACACCTGATCCTAAGCGTGTTGAACCGTCTAATTTTCCGGCGGATGACCTTATTGCCAGACTTGGCAAAGATAAAATCACAGGCCTTGTGGGAGAATTCCCCTTTGTGGCATCCTTAAAAAATAGGGTGGGCACATTGCATGTGTTTGAATTAAGGGATATCCCGGGTGCTGTTCCCCGTGATCAATGGGAGCATATGCTGGGTAAACTGGATGTGTTTGCAATAACAGGGACAGCACTTCTAACACGAAGCATGGCCTGGTTCCTGTCCCGGGCACCCCAGGCAAAAATTGTAATCCTGGGCCCCACAACACCGTTTTCTCCCTCCTTGTTCAGCCATGGCGCGGATTATCTTTGTGGATCAGTTATATCAGATATGGAGAAAGTTGCCCATGGGATTCGAGCGGGCTTGCCATTTAAAAAAGTCAAACAGAATGGCGGGGTTATTTTCACTCAATGGGAAAAAAATGCGCCTGTTCAGACGTTTTAAGAATACTGAATAAAATAAGCATCTGACTTGACACAAGCGCAACTGCAATAGGATAATACCGGTTATGGAAACCATATGGATCATAGGTGCAGGTCGGTTTGGCAGACTGGCCGTCAACAGATTAAGGAAACAATTTCACATGGTGATTGTGGATACGGACGAGAGCCGGCTTCGCACCATGGAAGGTACGAACCTCACCCTTGTACAGAGTGACGGTGTAAAGTATCTGGCAGACAATCTTGACCTGAAGGCAGATATTGTCTCCTGGATTATCCCCTCCCTTCCGGTTCATCTGGCATGGGAATGGATCAGGAGAAAATCTGGACCGACACAACTGAAAGCACTGGAACTGCCGGATACAATCCTGTCTCTCTTACCCCATCCCATGAGAGGTCAGTCTTCCCATATATATGTGAGTCATGCTGATTTTATCTGTCCGGATAACTGCAATGAGCCAGACCTTTTCTGTACACATACAAAAAAACCCCGACAACAGAACATGTATCAGTTACTTGAATCATTATCTTTTGAAGCGTTTCAGCCTCTGGTGGTGAAGAGTCGGCAACTGGCACCCGGAGTCGGCGGGTATCGGTCGGAAGACCTTTACAACCTGTCTGATAAGATAGGCCAGGTAAAAGGCTCGCTACTGATCTGCACAGCCTGTCGATGTCATGGTGTCATTACTGGCGCGATACATCAATAAAAAAGGATATCGCGGCATGCTTTTTAAAGGAGTTTCCGATTCTGATTTTATTGGTCAACATGTTTGACAATTTTTGCCTTTTCCTTGATTTCAGTAAAAAGTTTTTCAGCTTCCTGACTGACATAATCAGTTTTCAGCATATCTAAAATATCATTCTCATCGATAGCTTGGATTTTAATGATATGAAATCCGAACATCGATTCCATGGGCTCGTTATATTCTCCGTCTTTTAGTGTCTTCCTGGCATCTTTTAAAAGATTGCCAAATGTATCGATTCTTATGCATCCTAAAAAACCGCCATCCGTCTTGCTCATGGCATCATCCGAAACTTCGGCGGCTAATTTTTCAAAATCCTCACCATTTTTAATTCGCGTCCATACTTCTTGAGCCTTAGCATTGGTTTTCTTTTTCACAAGTTCCGGCTTCATTGAAAACTCTTCCTGCTGAAACGTATTGAAAAAAATATGCCAGACTTTTATGTAATCTTTTTCAAATTTTTTCCGCTCCCTTTTAGCCAATGCTTTTCGATCAGCATCAAGCGGGTAGCGCTGTTGCCATTTTGTATCAAGATAGTTACCGATTCCAATACCATTGGCTATTTCTTTGCGCAGCTCCGGCATGGTGTAATAATTTACCGACATGAAAAAATCAAGACTCGGATAACGACAGCACATGCATCCTGCAGCCGGAGGCGTCTTTTTGAGTTGTTCGATTCCCTCATCTATTTTTTTGGGGCATATATGGATATGTTCTTTTTCCAGAAATTGTCTAATGATCATATTTTCGATTAGACGATCCAGTTTTTCCATTTTTGCCTGCTTTGCGGCAAAATCGAATGTATCGTAAGGAATTCCTTCCGATACCTGACTTTCATAAATCGGTTCGCCATTTACCGTTGCAAGAACCTTATCTTCAGATGCCGCTGTGCCAGACGAGATAAAAAAAAGGAGGATTAAGCCGATAGCAAAATGGCAGGTCCAAAGGAGACGTTTATTTGAAATCCCGGTTTTCGTTCGGACTTTATTGAAATGAGCAAATTCATTCATAGGTTAATCCTTTAGCGTGTAAGACATTACCGTTTCTTGCCGAGCGTGATCATTAAAAATGCAAAAAACATGATAAACTCATTGGAAATTGAAAAATAGGGCCCTGAATCAAGGATCGTCTTGAAATGGCCTGTACCAGGGACACCGATAACAGCATCATGGAGACTGATGATGCCCGCTTTCGGCCACTCCTGAGAATTGCCGGTGAAATGCAATGTACCTGTGAAAACGCCTCTTTGTTTCCAAAGCGGGGGCACTTGATCTGCGTTTTTCGGGAAAATCATGACTGCATTGAAAATTGTGGGTGGGGTGCCCTTTGACACACCATCCCACCATTTACTGCTCACCAGTATGTGCGGGGGAACATCTTTGCTGCGGTTAACCAGGTAACCATCTACAACGATCTGTTTTCCGTCGAGAGAAGTCAATTCCTGGGGGGGTTCTTTCCCATGGCTTTTTTCAAGAATCTCCAAAGACTTGAAATCAAACTGGAAAAGATTCACCTTTTGTGCTTCTTTAGCGACATCGATTTCCGGTTCGTCTTCCATAACCGATGAGAGAGACGTCCCTTCCATACGATAAATATATCCCTGATCCGGTTGAGGATCAATAAAAAATTGGCCTTTCACGATCACGGGAACCAATCGTTCGAACTTGACCGGTTCATGCATTTCCACAAACAGATATTGATTAAATTGAGGACGCGGACCATAGCAGCAGGTCTGCGTGCTTCGCAACAGGCAGAATACCTTAATCCTTTCTCCTGCTTGCAGCGGGTACATAAACCCGATACAACTTGCTTTCCGCCTATTCAATGTTTTGATGCTCTCAGGACAGGGAGATCTTGTATCGGCGTCGAATGCCCAGGCTTTAAGCATGGTAAAATGTAAAAACAACGCATTATTTTCAGTTGAGAAAGCGTTTTCATCAATCGATATGGTATTATGTCCTGCGGGACCGCCCTCAGCCCGCACGACCACCTGGTTTTGCGCTTCGCCATCCATTCGAATCATTTTCCGGCGATGACGGTATTCGAAATGATTCAAGAGGCAAATCATCAGCAAAACAGGCATGCCAAAGGCAAAGAGTCGAGGTTTTCTGATCATTATCAACATATGCAAGTCTCAATCCGGATCGTAGCCTTTGGGGTATTCTAAGACTATTTTACGAATCATGCCTTTAAAATTGACGTTGCCTGTAGCGCTGAATTCATTCAAACCGGCAAGCCAAGGTGCCCTCCCTTCAAAAAAGGAGCAGTCTCCCACCTTCTCTTCAGCCAATTCATTTGGTTTGGGTTCAAGGACAAGTACCTTTGTTTCTTTCTGCGGGGTTATAATATTCAGGGCGATCGTTTTATCGGTCACTCTGACAGATTTGCCGGTATCTGTACCACCGCCGACAAACCAGAGTTTAAGCGTATCCCCTTCGATTTTGGTTTCCGCATGCCCGATCTCACAGGTCTCAATGGCGTTCAGGCATCCCTGGTGGTAGGCAATATGTCCGTGAGCTTCTCCACTTGTATCGGTATGAGGTATAGTATTGTCATCATTGAAAGCATGGGCATGGTTATCACTGCAAAACGTATAAATGGTCACACAAACTATCATGATGATCATCAATCGGATGAGTGCATATATGTTTGGCATCATTCATATTCCTTTTTAAATTATTATGAAATCGGTGAAAGATTATTTAATACCCTCAGTTGGTATGCACGAACCGCGGGGAGTATCCTGCTATAAGACCCATGATGAGCATGGATGGCATCAGAAAGATATCCGCGCGGGACAGATAATATGCCGAAAAATGGAGTCCTGTTTCAACGTTCACGAAATGACTGCCAATCGCTACGATGCCATGTCCCATACAAACCCCCAAAATACTGCCGAAAATCGTAATCAGAATCGATTCGGCAATGATCAGCCCGAAAATGGTCATTCTTTTCGCTCCGAGCGATCGCATGAGAGCGATATCCCGTCGCCTTTCGTGCAAGGCACTGAAAAGCGCCGTAAATAAGAACAGAGCGGCCATTAAGGTCACCAGGATCGCAATTGCCAACAGGACATGATCTACCCATCCAATGATATTGAAGAGGCGGGGAAGTACTTCGTTCGGAATGACCAATTGGACGGAAGAGGATTGGTTGATGTTGTATTTCAGGTCCTGGATGCCTGGATGAATCGCATTGCCCCGAATCCTTTTTATTTTCAGATAGGCACCGCTGATCTCCCGGTAATTTTCATCCACAGCCATCCGGGAAACCTCCGGGCCATGTCCTTCTATTGTGTAAAACGTCTTTAGTGGAATATAGATGGCCCGGTCATGAGGCGTACCTGTTGGGGCCATAATTCCTGTAAACGTAATCGTGTCGTTGACATGGACCGGGTCACCGGCATTGACCCCGCAAACCGGATTGAACGTATCGCCAAGCCTGATTCCAAGTGCCTTTGCCGCAGCCCAACCGGAAACGGCTTCATTACGAGACTGAAAAGCGCGGCCCCTACCGCCGTCCCTATGGTCAAAAGAGAAGTGCTTTCCGAGCATATATTCAAAATCGGTGAAAAATCGTCCGTCAATTGCATTTACACGGAAACCGGCATATGAATGCCCGGTGGCAAAAGGAATACCATCAGCAACTATCGGGTTTTTGATAACTTTCGCATAATAGGACCACTTAATTTTACCAGGCATCTCTTCCAGATGATACAGTGCATTGAGTACGATTTGGAGAGGCGATCCTTTGGGGCCCAACACAGCATCGACGCCAAGCCCCTCCTGAGTAAAATTTCGGTGGGACTGTTCGCGCAGTGATATGACAGAAATCAAAAGGGCCACGCCAAGCGCAATGCTCAATATGGCCAATCCACTGGATAACCAGTGCTGGCGAAGACTTCTAAAAATGATCTGCCAGAGACTCATGCCGCTCCCTCCTTTTCAGCAAACGCACGGTTGAGTTCAAGAAAACAGACCTGTTTTTCAAAAGCAGAGACCACTTCCTTTTCATGGCTGACGATGATCAGCGTGCATCCCTGCTCCTCACAGGCCTGACGCAACTTCACGATCACCGAACCCGTATGCAAAGGGTCAAGTGATCCAGTCGGTTCGTCGGCCAGAATAATGTCCGGTTTTTTTACCAGGGCGCGTGCTATGGCTACCCGTTGTTGTTCGCCTATTGACATCTGTGATGGGTAGTGTTTCAGGCGGTTATCCAATCCCATCTCCTTTAGAAGATCAATAGCTGCCTGCCGGTGAGGTTTCTCAGCGGAAAAGGTCATCCCCAGCAATACGTTTTCAAGGGCCGTGAACCCCTGAAGCAGGTTGAAATTTTGAAAGATATATCCAATTGATTTCGCACGAAATCGATCTCTCTTCACTTCGCCTAACTGAGTGAGTTCCTGACCGCAGACCTGAACAGAACCTTTATTAGGCTGCAACAGCCCGGCAATGATATGCAGTAATGTAGACTTCCCGGAACCTGAAGGGCCTGATATCGAGATTTGCTCACCTTTTTTCACGTGCCAAAATGGAATATCCAGGATTGTGAGCAGTTCTCCGCCATTATGATATTCCACTTTCAGGTGATCTATCGTAATAGTCATTCTGCACTCCTTATCAATGATTTTTCTTTTAAAATCAGGGATCAACTAGTTGGATTAAACAGGCTGTCAAGCAGGGGGAGCCCGTGAATCATAATAACCGAAAGAACAATAGATCGGGTTTAAGGAGTAGCATTCTTTAATGGATCGCATGAACCCAGATAAAATGGGCGCATGATATTGCGCTACAAAACCGGGAGCTTTGCTAAATGAGATAAATAATTGGCAAATCGGACACGCTGACGAATTGCTCAGATCGTTTTCAGCGCACTTAAAAGATTCATCCAAAAAATAGGATAACTCCGAGGCAGATACCGGTAGACAGGGTAGTTTTGATGTTATGTGATTGCAGAAGCCATGCGGATGGTTATGTTTATGGCAACGTTCAAGGTGGACTGCATGGATCAATGGCATTAATGCCATTAAAAAAGCAGCTAAAGATACCGTTGCTGTATGGAACACGTTTCGGATTTGCTTCATTGATCACACATTTAATATACGACCGTATTCTTTTCGGACTGAATATATAAAAAAGCCAATTTGTCAGTCAACCCCTTATGTTGCTAAAGTCTTTGAGAGGTCAATTTGAAATCACCAAAGAAAATTAAGAATTGACCCTACCATAACTGAAGCACACACCATTATAGTAGATGACTTAATCATATCCTTCCATCCGAGCTCTCGCAGCATGACCGTAAATGTGGCAATACAAGGGAAAGACATTGCCAAAACCACACATCCAACGACCAATTGCTTGGTGGTTAAATTAAGGGGCACTAGCATTCCTACCGCAACATCTTTACGAAGAAAACCGATGATCAAAGCGATCACGGATTTTTCCGGCATGCCCATTAGCCCGGTCACGACTGGCCGGAGGAAGCTCGAAACGTAATGGAAAATACCGATTGTGTAGACGATATTTATAATTAGCACCCCAAGAAAGACAATGGGAATAGCTTCTTTGAAAAATGATTTCATACGCATCCATAATTTTTTCAAAACAGCCGATAATACCGGTTTTCGATACGGCGGTATTTCAGTAAACAGTTCAGGAGCAAATCCTTTTAAAGTGGTGTTTAGAATCAATCCCAAACAGAGCCATACAACAGCTAAAACACCATAGACGATAAGCACATATCGCGGACCACGGGCACCAACTAAACCGAAAATCATCGCATTTAATGAAGCGCAGGGCACACCTATCGAGATGAGTGTGCATGCAATAAAACGTTCTCGATGGCTTTCCAGAGTGCGAGTCGCCAGTATCCCCGGAACATTGCAACCAATACTCAGAATCGTAGGTATAATGGCATATCCATGTAGGCCGATACGATGCATGAAAACATCTAAAAGAATCGCCAGGCGTGGCAGGTAGCCAATATCTTCCAGAATGCCTAGAATAAAATAAAACGAAAACACATATGGAAATACCATTCCGATGGGAACAAACAAGCCAGTGCTGAATACTCCAAAAGATTGAACAAAATCGATATCGCCATTGATCAGTTTGCCAATAAGTATCTCATGAAGCATTCCCCCCCCCAAATAATTACTTCCCAAAATTAAAAAGGGCTTGTAGAGATGCTCAAATAAGGGCTCAAATACGAATCCAATCAAACTTTCCCCGATTGTACGAATGATAAAAAAAGAGAGCGAAATTACGCTAAGAGCAATGAGCATTCCCCCAAAAGGGTGGATTGAAAAATCCTGCAATTTTTCTAAAATCGTATGATGGCGGTGAGTAACTATTTGTACCTGACTGATAATTTCTCCAATTCGTTGCCATCTAAGGGATTCGCAGACGGGTGTTACATTGGAAGAAGATGCCCTGCTGATCAATTGAACCAGGTCAAGAATGCCTTCTCCTGAAACAGCCGATGTGGTGACAACCGGGACACCCAACATTTGTGCAAGCTTTTCGACATCAATATAAATCCCTTTGTGTTGGGTTTCGTCCCAAATATTCAGGACGACTATCATAGGCTTTTTCTGCTCAAGAAGTTGAAGCGTCAATGGCAGACTGCGTTCAAGGCGGGTTGCATCGATCACACAAACGATGACATCGCCCTGATTCAACATTTTAACCGCAACTTCTTCTGCTTCATTGATAGGGTTTAGTGAATAAGTGCCCGGAACATCGATAATTTTGGCGCGTTGCCCATTGAGCTTGAAAAATCCTTTTTTGAATCCGACTGTGGAGCCGGGATAGTTGGACGCCACGACCTGGACGCCTGTGAGTCTTGAGAAGATAACGCTTTTACCCACATTTGGATTACCGATAAGAAGAACTTTCATATATTATTTCCCATCAGTAAAATCGTTGACCATAATTTTAAGAGCCATTGTGTATCCGATGGCAACTTCAGTTACGCCCGTACTCAGCACGACCGGCCCTTTCGAAAAAAGGCTTGAAACTTTGGTTATTTTTGTGCCGGGCCGAATGCTCAATCCTTCCAGTTTCAACCGGAATTGAGCTCCGCCATTGATAGTTGACACCATTCCCGTTCGGCCTTTTTGTAAATCCGCTAAACTCACTTCTTGTTGCATATACCATCCTCATTCAATATATAAAAACTAAGGTTGTTCACTTTTATTTTCATTCAGTTGTTGACAGTCACCGCAATACCCGCGAATCACCAGACGGTGCTCTTCCATTTCGAAGCCATGCTGCTGGGCAACCTTTTTCTGTCGTTGCTCAATTTTGTTATCTCTGAATTCTATAATTTTTTTACATTTAACACAAATCAGGTGATCATGGTGCTGTTGACCGAAGACAGGTTCCAGCCTTGCGTTCATATGTTCACATGGATTCTTGATAATAATGCCGGCATCTATCAGCAGGGGAATTGTACGGTAGACACTTGCGATTGAAACTTTTTCACCCTTTGACCGTAATTTTTGCACAATGTCATCTGCCTCGAAATGATTTTGTAAAGAGAATACTTCTTTCAAGATTTTGCGTCGTGCCTGTGTATAACGCAACCCGCGCGTTACTAAAAAATCTTTAAATATTTTCTCTGCTCTTATCATATCACCACCATATTGAGAATGATTATCAATTGCAACTATATTCTGTTTATTCAAGTTGTCAATCCATATTTAAAACTTCGGACCTTTTTGGGTTCTGTTGCAAAAATATCAATGGATCTGATATGAACACATTCAAGAATGGAATTTGGGGTATACGCCACATTCATGCAGAATCATACGATAGCATGTTGTACGCATAATTTTATGAGGTTAAATTTGTGGAAAGGCTCTTTCATAAAGGTTTTTTGGGCAGAAAGAACATTTGCATCCATCTCATTAAATCCCCAAATTATGCGTACAATTTATGCGTGCAATATAAAAAATGCTTAGGTGTCTCATGAAATGAGACAGTATTGTACGCATAAACCAGACATTTAACATGGGGGTTGGTTCCGAACGAAATATAGCTAAGATGCTAATAAAATAAAAAAAATGAATACTTTCCTTAAAATATACATTGCGTACAATACGCTAACGTAAGATTTCGCACGAATGTGGCGTATACCCCTAGTATAGAAATCATCATGCAGACCCCAAACAAAAAATACTGAGTTAAGGAGAAAAAAAAATGCGACCCCACTATCGGCGCTTGCCAGCGTCGGCGGGCGCTTTTTATCTTTTGTGAACACTT
>Ga0180007_10004366_pt1 | contig 14985 bp, 17 predicted proteins | sample MM_PC_MetaG_FD_121122 | JGI IMG/M metagenome (GOLD analysis project Ga0180007, IMG submission 121122) | Groundwater microbial communities from the Aspo Hard Rock Laboratory (HRL) deep subsurface site, Sweden - MM_PC_MetaG | ecosystem: Environmental > Aquatic > Deep subsurface > Groundwater... | reverse complement strand
TTCCTTGGTAAACGTAGATAGGGATTTCTTAACGATATTAGCCCTAGTTATCCTCTGTTTTTCTATCCTCTTTTCCTCTTCCGACTTTTTCTTAGCCTTCATCTCACCAATTGCGTCATCCCTCTGCTCCTTCACTTGCTTCAGTAACATCCGGTAGTCTTTTGCACTCAGCATATCTTTCTTTGCATCGAGCTCACCAAGCGTAAGGTTGCGATCTAAGTACAGTTCATTAAAGGTATCTGAATCAGTTTCCACGTCTTTACCTTCTTTCAGAGTATTGGCGTATGACGCATATACGGAGTCCGACAGCCCAAATTGTCCAGTTCCTGGATTTTCTGTCCTTAATTCATCTAGCCTCTGTAATGTCAATGTTCCTTTTATAAATTCATTAGTGGCCAGGCTAGCATTTCTAGATTGTATTAACTTATTTGTTTTATCTATTTCTCCTTCCCTTATTCTTATTTGTACCATGGCATGTTCAGTCAGCATGGCCCTATCTTTCTCATCAGTCTCAGGTAGAATGGTAGGGTCCGATAATTCTTCCAAAGCAGCCTCAGGATTAATTACTATCTGCGTTCGCCATTTCGCAACGGCATTATCCTTTCTTTTCTGTGCCACCATGTTATCAAAATTGACCATGTGCTTTTGTAACTCGTGCCTAGTCATGTAGTTTGCCCCTATCAATGACTCCCCTTCTTCTTCTACCTCCCTACGATACCCCGCTACATCATCTGGATTTTGTGACTCTGCAGCATAACTGGTGTTTAATTGAGTGGACTTGCTAAATTCAGCCACTGCATCATCTCCACCCATCTTATAGGATTTATTTTCTACCATAACTCGCTGTTGTAGAAAACTATCAGCTAGGTAATCATCTACTTGGGTAAGTAGTTCCATTGGCATACTTCCCTGACCCTTAAACATGTCAAACAACCCTTTGGCAGTACTCTGATGGAAATCCTTTAATTTATCCTGATATCTCCAGTATTCTGGATCCTCCCTAATCTGGGCAGCAAATTCCACTTCTCGTTCTCTAATATAATTCTTGGCCCTTATTACTCCTATTTTTGTTCGTCTTTCTCTATTTTTCTCTACTGCCTTGTCAATATCCTGCCCTATTTGCACTATGGTTCCAGCTACCGCCTCTATGTCTCTGGCTCCCCCCATAAACACGTCGGCAGATATTTTAGGTGCTCTTCCAGATGCACTAGGTACGCGATACTGCGGTAATTGTAACATTGGTAGTTTTGGCATATTTAATTACCCCCACAAAGATCCCAGGGCCTTTAATGCAGATGCTCCTATTGTTTCTCCATATGATCCACTGCCAAGAGTTGCAGCGGCAGTTCTCTGAGAACTATAACCATCCATATAACTACTAACTGAACTGGAAGCAGTACCAGCCAGGGATGTCCACGCATTCAAAGTAACTTCGTGTTGGGCATTTCTCATTTTCAAATACCCGCCCGCTATTTCCCATTTGAGCATTTCCTTATTATATGCCAACTCCTCATCAGCGTCCTCCTGAAGGCGTTTCCTTTCTTTGGCGGCCACAGTTTCTGTCAGGAGAAATTGTGACATTGGCGTTTTTGATGTCAGTTCCAATCCAGCAGCGGCATAAAACAATTTCTGTCTGCCTGATACCAGCTTTTCTTCTACTCTTATTTGCTCTAGAGAATAAGTTAGCTGGTCTTTTATATCATCTGCAGTCTTAGCGGAAGTGATCATCGCCATCTTGGCATTTATCTTAAATGCCTTACTTAATGCTTCCTTTTTCTTGCCTGAGGCGAATACGTTAGCTATTCCACCTATAATCGACATTTTAATTTACCTCATAAGTTAAATAGGTATTTCCATTGTATTCAACGTATCTTGTACTTTTAAATCCCAAATGTTCTATTAACCTTATGGCTTTTTCATCAGATGGATTGACATAGGTTTTGAACTTGTTCACGTCAAATACTTCAATTGTCCATCTCCTAAACGCTATTAGGGCTTTATAGCACGTTTTCCTATATTTAGCAAAATGTGCGGATGGCACTAACCAAATAAATGCCGCATTGCCAGTATCCTCACCTTCTAAACGGAACCCAATGGCAAATACTATTTTATCTTCAATCATGAGTCCCCAGCAGTGTCCCGCCGTAAACCATCTCCTCACATTAAAAGCCTCTTTCTCTACTTTAACCCCAGCAGATATATTAGCATGTATTAAATCCCGGCACATACGCAAATTCATGGGTACAAGTTTAGTCTTCATCTTCTGTCACAAACCTCGGTATTAATGCCAACACCGTCATGGGTAATGGCTGGGACTGGCGCATTACTACCGTTACTTTATCATCCCAGTCCCCATCATAGTCATAGTGTGCATCATCCGTCATTAAATCCCCTTCATCCGGCTCATCATCATTCAGGAACAGATTCTTAAGATTACTCGTGTCTGGTCCTATCTGTACCCCCTGTCCTGTCTCATACAAACTTACGGTTACCTTATTACATTTTTGCCTACGGCCCCTGGTAGTTCCCTGATCGGTAGTGGTGTGAACCTTCATAGGCTCCAGAGTAGAGTCATAAGTTTTACCAATGTGACCATAAGTAATAGCCGCACCAAGAGTTGCCGTACCTGCGGCACTAACCGTATATGGTCCCTGAACCCGTCCTGAACCAGCAGCAGTTGTTCCTAAACAGTAGACTACCTCTCCCTTGAGGTGGTCCAGCCCCGGAATAACCGTAGCAGATACTCCACTATAAGTTATCCCGCTTTCCACGAAAAAGGCATTAGCAATAGAGGAATAAATGGTGTGAGGCATAAAGTATTCTACATATCTTTTATCCACTCCTTCAATAGTTCTTTTTATTACAATCCACACTCTATCTTCCTCACCATCTGCCCCCGTTACTGCTACTGATTCTATTATTCCATCCAATTTTACCCTAAACCACCCATACAGTTTATCCTGTATATCGTATACCATCCCCAGCAGTTGCCCATCATTTCTTACTGCCCACAGTATCACGAATGGATCTCGCTGAAATGCAAACTGTTTTATCCCTGAAGTAGCGGAGGTGGACCCAAAGGCAATATGGGAGGCTACTCTGACTGCGGACGTAGAAATGGGTTTGCCCTCCTCAAATCCCAATCTTCTTACAGTAGTCCCCATTCTTGTTACGAACATTACGGCATCATCCACCATCTCAGGAAATGTATTGTTGACTCCTATAGAGGTTATTCTCAGTATATTTACATTCTCTTGGGAAATTGCTTCCCCGGATATCGTGGAATAAATTTTAATTACTCCTCCTACAGTTCCAATCCATATTCCATTTTCAGGAAATGCCCATCTAGCCTGATCAGATCCTTGTACTAACACTGAGAAATCTAGAGCTGCAGCGGGATTTTCAGCATCTATGGTAAAGTCCTCTAATGACCCCACCATACTGGCCCAAACACCATTGGGAGCATTAATAGTTCCGAACGCCCACAATCTCTGTTCCATCATACATCCGCATGCTGGATAGTTATTGGCGGAGGCAAACTTTCCCCCACACGTAATAGTAGAGTACCCCCATTGTCTGTCGTTGGTTCTCGTAAGTTTCCCAATTGGATAGTCTGTATGAAATATGTAGAGTACGGTGAGATTAGATGCCCCACAGTCCAATTCGAAAATATCTGCATCCGCATACGGTGTGGGCACTTCTATCGGCGCACCCTCACTAACCTCCACCCATGACCCACCAGCAATTGGGGATATCGAGGTATTACTTGCAGTTCCAGTTACTGCAATAGTACATTGATAAATGTGAGCATTAGAGGTAAAAGCTGTTGGCCCTAATGCACCTGCTATAGGCCTATCTGCAGTATATGCAGCATTTTCCGTTACCGTGACCGCAGTTACATCAACCCCATTGACCGTAGTTAATGCCCTGAGTGCCGTCTGAATTAGATTTGCAGCATTCTTGGTTGAAGTAGTATTAGCAAGTTCAACAAGTATTGCTGCCCCCGCATCCGATACTGCTAGAGTATCTGCAGCATTAGTAGCTATTTCTACTGTCAGTCCAGTCAGGTCCCCGGAGTAAACCCCAGCAACATATAAATGCCTACTGGCCCCAAAGTCAAAATCTATGTAATCCCCGTAGTTAGTATACTGTCCAACAGTATAGGCAGCAGTGGGATCGAAATTAGAATAATCAGCGGCATCAATGGTTATCTGCACTCCGTCCTTGTAAAACCTTATATAATATTCCCCGATTTCTAACATATACGATGTCGAAACGGAATATGCAAATTTCTCTAGTCTAGTATTCCCACTGGCCATATCAATCCCCCTTCACCGTGGCTACATATTTGGTTCCAGGCATTCTCTTGGCTCCTCCCTGTACTAGCAATAACACATTCTCCATGACTCTACACCCCCGTTGATACTGATCTACATCGACCCTTGTATCGAGCTCTGGTGTCAATTCCCCAGCATTAAAAGATAAAATATATAGTATCTGTTTTTCAGTCATGTAGTGCTACCACCCCCGTCCAAGCATTACCAAATGTTAGTACTACGTCATTTGCTTCTAAATATGAAAAATCATAGGCCGTTACGGAAAACAGTCTGAATGATCCCGTGGGAGTACATGCAAATACAACCCTGCCAGTGCGTTGTACTCCAGAAGATATAAGAGGGCTTCCCGTAATTGTCAGCGCACTATCCCTAGTGAACTCATCTATCTTTACCTTGACAACTTTACCATCAGTAACTGTGTAACACCCACAGTAAAAGTAATTACCGAATCTAGATAAAGTTCTTACGTTTTCCTCTCCAGCGGAGAATACTGCTGTGCCTGCAACAGTGAAATCCGATAATTGGACCTTTATTATCCTTCCTGTTTGAGTTCTGGTAGTAAAGTATGCGTAGGTGTCATCGATATAACTAATGTGATATGCCCATAGGATAGCAGTCAAACCAGAGGAAATAGTAGAAACCTCGGTGAAGGTAGATAGGTCAATTTTTATAATCTTACTTGGAGCAGCCCCTGCATCAACTGCTACGTATAGGTATGTGCCCTCTGGATCTACGGCCATAGCACATGGGTAATCTTCTGATAATACCAAAGTGTCTACTATAGTAAACGTTGAAGGATCAATCTTGTAAACAAGTGAATTGGCTCCAATACGACGGTTAGCAAAGTATATATATCCATTAACTGAATCCACTACGCCTGATGCTAATTGTGCTCCCGCACCAACATTGGTAGATACCGGAGTTGAATATACATTGGTCTTAAAGTTGAATTTCTGAAAATACCCCTTGCCGTCTGTAACTTTATATGTACTAAAATAAACGTAATCACCATACAATACGGGGGCTTGTGCATTTGAATACACATCCCCAGCACTATATGCCTGTACTAGGTATATTCCAAAAGTGCGGACTAGGTATTTTCCTATTGTCCACGCCAGATCAGTGTACCTCCCCAATGCCCCCGAAACTTCATTAAGAAATTTAGTGCCCGGCATTCGATGAGCGGGTCCCTGTGGTGTCGGGGACATATTCTCTAACATTTTACATCCAGTATAATACTGCTCCCTCTTAACCTGGGCATCCATTGGGTTGTCTAATTCCCCTGATTCAAATGAGTTAATAAAAGGAGTTTTCTTCAATAATCTGTCTCCAATCACATAACAAATGGTGCTACCTTTGTAAAAATATATGCCATGAGTTGACCATTATCACGACCTGCTGCTGCCCATGCAGCCTTAGCCGTAGTGATAGTGATATCTCCTGCCTGCTGTACCCAAGTATTCATTGGGTTCACATTAGTCTCTAAACCATAGAGTATTGCGGATACATAAATACCGAGATAATCCCCAACTTCTACTGGTATCCAGCATGGCACATTATAGATTAATTCTGGTCCTGCTGCATTTGTATAGAGAGGGCTCTCTCCGACAAAAACCCAATCAGCTCCAACATCCCTGAAAACCTTTAATTTATAATTTGTGTTTCCACTGAGTCCTACATCAAATGCCTTAATGGTACCCCGTATCAGCATAGTCCGTTGGTCTAAGGAACCAGATAATGCAGCAATGTAGGTTTTGTTCCCGGGCTGCTGTGAAGCAAGATTTGCAATACCAGCAGTTTCTCCAACGAGTACAATAGCCATTTTATGCCTCAGTGTATTCGATCATCACGCAAATCAGCTTAGCGTCAACTGCCAGAGTATCATTTCCGTGATCAGCATCCCTACTTATTTTTAGTACCACAATATCGTCAGCAGTAATACTACCAGATATATCTACTGCGGAAGAACCAATCATTATATCCTCTGCCGCGTTACCAGCCGTATCCTCAATAGTAAATAAATCGGTTAGGGCAGCGTCCCATGCCTCATCATCAGTCCTACCTAACAAGGACACAATCCACCTTACCACTCCTGCATCGGTATCAGCCTTCCAGTATACTTTACACGTGACATTAGTCGTACCATCATAATTCTCCATTACAAACGGCGGAGAGAAAGCTATCTCGTCCGTGTCTTTGTCGAAGTCCAGCCTTCCAAAATCGAAATTCGCCCCCTGAGCCTGAACAAAGGCAGCCCACCCCGCTGCAGCCCTTGTTTCGAAGCAAGCTGCGGGCAGTATAATCCTTCTTAATGCAGATCCGCCACCACCTCCAGCAGCAGCAATCGTAATATCTACTTGGTCATTTCCAGCATCATCCGCTATAGTTAGGGTTACGTTTGCTCCCTCAATAAAGTTTAAATCAGTCCTGGTCCCAACTACAGCCCCGGAGTTCTTGATCACCGCTACCTTTTGCGCGTCCGCCAATTCCCCACTTAGTCCAGCTACACTAATCTCATCTCCTCCGGCATTCTGGTGAGCAGCCGCATGCGCGTTAGGAGTTAATGCCCCGTTTAAATCATCTGCCCCTCCGTCATGTGATGCGGCGTGTGCCAATGGGGTTTGCCCATCTGCTAAAAGACCACTCAATCCCAGTACCGAAATTTCATCCCCTCCCCCATTTTCATGTCTTGTGCTGTGGTCTTCGAAGGTGGTGAGAGATGGGAAATCCGTACCCGCTTCCAGATCCAAGTCTGATCTTACTTCTGAGTACGATCTGCCTTCTATCCCGTCCGCAGTAAATTTAGCATAGTCATTATCGTCTGCATACGGGTCCTGGTCCATTGTAACAAGATGATTATCAGTGATTCCATGATTAATGGCATGAGCATGATCCGCCCTAGCAAACGTGTGAGCACTTCCTACTCCTGCTGCCTGTACACCGGCTATTTCAGCAGCGGCAGCCGTGTCTAACGGATCACCCCCGTTCTCAGGGTCATGGGCATCTTTATGTGCTGCTGGTGTCTGTGCATCCGCCAGTGTGCCAGACAAACCTGTTACGCTTATTTCATCCCCACCTGCGTTTTGATGAGATGCGGCGTGGGCATTTGGGGTAAGTGCCCCATTCAAGTCGTCCGCACCACCATCATGAGAAGCAGCATGCCCTAATGGGGTTTGACCATCGGCAAGTAGTCCACTTAACCCCTGTACATTTACCTCGTCGGATCCACCATTTTGGTGGTTAGCAGCATGAGCCTCAGCAGTAGCCGCAGTCATAAGGTTTCCATTATCATCAAGCACTGCAAGCTTTGATCCGTCGTAAACCATACAATACCCCACCCCCAAGGATAAGTCCTTAGGAATAAGCCTGCGAGGGGTCCCAGCATCAGCAGGATCAAGATATAGATTCACTGTTACGGCAGCACTATGGGTATTAACTAAAGTAATGGATACTATTGCAATTTGCGCTGCTGCCGTATATAGTGCAGTCGTATCAACATTGGTAAGAACTCCATTTGCAAGATTGGTGAAAGCACCAGCGGCTAGTCCGTGCACTGTATAATGTACTACGGCATCTACCGAAGCTCCACCCTCTAGAACGTCTGTATTATCTAAACATATCATAATGTCCCCAATATGGCAGACTGGACAAAATCCCCCCCACCTCCAGCCGCCCCAGTAATCGTTATGTCGATTTCATCATTACCAGCATCGTCAGCAATGGTAAGAGTAATATTTGCTCCTTCTATGAAATTTAGTTCGCTGCGGGTTCCAACTGTGGCCCCACTATTTTTAGATACTGCTACAGGTTGGGCATCAGCAAGCTCCCCAGATAATCCCGCCACGCTAATCTCATCAGCACCGGCGTTTTCGTGTCTTGCGCTGTGATCATCAAATTCTACATTAGTAGCATACTGCGGGTGATCGTCATCCCCCAATCCGTCTAGAGCCAAACCGTGATCCAGCTTTCCGCCCTGGAGTCCCGTGCTCTGGTGTGAGTGGTCAGCAGATTCTAGCCTGTACTGAGTATGATCATCATCCAGAAGAGATGCGGCGGACATAGCCAGTCCGTGGTCTAACTGTCCTGCCTGTGCCCCTGTAGATTGGTGAGAATGATCCTCCGACTCCAGACGGTATTGAGTGTGGTCGTCATCTGTTAGGCCAGTAAGAGCCGCACCATGATCAAGCTTCCCACCAACTCCCAACCCAGCAGACTGGTGAGTGTGATCAACAGGCAACTGTAGGTCAGCAAGTTGCCCACTAAGACCAGCCACGCTAATCTCATCTGCCCCAGCATTCTCATGACGTGCCGAATGATCATTAAATACACCAGTAGTTACAAATCCGCTGCCAGCTGCCCAGGCATTTCTTGCTAACCTTATGAACCTTCTTTTTTCAACAAGGTTAATCATTAATACCCTCTGTGTGCCTCAGTCCAATTATCAGGCGTATTATAGTAAGTCATGGTGTTGTTAATTTCCGTGGCCTGGATTAATGCCTGCTCAGCCATAGATACGCACATTTTGAACTTGTTGAGTCCCTCAGTAAGTCCAATAGACAACTCTGCCCCAAGTCTCCAAGCTATAACGTTTACAAAAGCCGGTGAGTACTTGGTAACGTCCGCAACTTTTCTAATATATTGAATTACTATTTCCTCCTGCGCCTGTGTAGAGGAAACAGAATTATAATCAGTTAAAAAAGCTAGCTCGATGCCTTCCCTTTCTGACCATTTACTGGATTCAGCAGGGGGGAAATAACTGGAGTTGCCAGCCCCGGCTGTAACCGTGGCAGTGCAATTCCATACCCTATCCGCATACCCTGACCCTTGCATGTAAATAGTACCAGAATCAATGCCGGTAGTGGGACGTGCTGCAGTATATGCCGCATTTTCTGTTACAAACCACCCACTAACGTCCACGTCGTTGCCAGGTTGGGTTCCTAAGGCGCGGATAGCTGCCTGAATTAAGGCTGCAGTATTCTTAGTGGAGTCGGCATTAGCCAATTTAATAGTAATCAAGCCGCTAGATTCAGTAACTGATAGTGTATCCCCCGTGTTACTCTCGATGGTAAATGAAATAGTATCGGCATCTGCATCTCCATACGGGGCACTAATATAAATAATTTTTGTAGGAGTAACTGGGATAGTTGCGTACGGTCCTACTTTAGCTACGTCCCCTATGGCATAGTTAGAAGCGGGGTTGAAATCCCCCACGCTACCTACTAGGCTGGTCATCTGGATGGTCTCAATTGAAAATTTAAAATACGGAGGGTAAACTACCGGATCATCCTTCTCCTCAGTATTAAATGCTAGTCTTAGGAAGTCCTGTGGGAGTCTGTAGGCGTAGCTCCAATTGGAAAGCGGGGTTTCCTCCAGCATTGTTAATTCGGCCCTGGTCTTTGCGAACTTCCAGTCCCTTGCCTGCAGTACCTCATCTCTTATGTACTCCCATACGTCATTAGCCTTTATAGCCGCAGCCGTATCGTCTGCCATTGTAGCAATTTTCTTGACCCCGATACGGTACAGGGCCAGATTGACAATGCCAACCTGAGTATAGGCCATCTTACCCCTCCTTTACGTTTTCAAATGTACTCTCCTCTATTGCTTTTGCTACCTCTTTCTCTTTCTTGGCCTCCATGGCCTTAATTGCCCCGATGGATAGTGGCTTACCATTCTTACCCAGTGGCCTATCTCTGTCTCCGTACATGGCCTTCACCGCCGGGTCCTCTTTCACCATCCCAAAGTCCTCAGGCAATGGCCTGAATACCTTTGGCTCCTTAACCGGAATTTCTGCCGCCCTCCTGAATTTGGGCTTTTCCTCTTCCTCAAACCTGAAGCAATGGGCTAATGGGTGATCAGGAGAAATGTCGTCCTGATCGTTTGGATAATAATGCCTTCCTAACTGATTGTCGTAACACCTTTTAACGCATACCGCCAGTGCCATAATGCTCCTCCTTATTGTATTATTTACGGCCAATAGGCCCTTTTCCGTGTCCTGTTCCTTTCCCTTGTCCTTTGCCCCCACTTCTAATTTTACCGCCTGGACATTTAGCCATTTTTAATCCTCCTTTTTTAAAATAAAGTAGAGGGGAGGAAAAATTCTCCAATGGAGGCCACTTTCCATCCCCTCTAAGAGCGGTGGCTTCGCTCTTACTTCTTACTCTGTTCCATCTTCGTCTGGTCCAAGCCAAATAACGGCTTTACCAGCGTTGGTATCCGAATTATGCTTTGAGCACAATCCTCTAACATACTGCAATACTGTCCTTGGAATTGGAATGAACCAGTGTTTCCGGTTCGTTGAAGCCAGATCGGCCAATGCAAAGAATCGTCCTACAAGCAGGGTGGTGGGTGCGGTATTAGCACCGTGGCATACCCAAAAGTACACACCCTCTGTAGCTCCACCAAAAGACGTTGTGACGACAATATGCATGCCGAATCTGCCCGTTGCCCCAAGATTAGGATTGGCTATACCGAAGTTAATCTCGTTCGTGGTATAATCCCCATCGTTGAGGGTCTGATCGCTGTTTTCCAACAGGTATTTATAATCGTACATAGGCATGTTATGTTACCTCCTTTTACGCTACTGCCGTCTCGTTTTCAATAAGTCGTTCCGCCATGTAAATCGGAATTCCCTGGAAACGAGTAATTCTTCCGCCCCACACCTCATCAGGAGTGTAGTAGACGTTAGTCTTATCTTTTGCCCTAATATCAAATTGAGTCTTGATACTACGGGTGCAAAAGATTGCCGTACCAGCAGCCTCACCCCCGCCAGGAAGCTGATTGACCGCCTTGATCAACAGGTCCTCGTCGAGGATGTTGGTTGTTCCTGATACTTCGATATTTGCAATTCTCTGAACGCATCTCTCGTCCTTAACCACGATGCCCATGTACCACGCAAAGTGGCTACGTAGGACCTCCATGTAAGTAGGAGATGCACCAGAGCCGGTGTTGGCTGTATCCCTGCCAAGGTCCTCAATTAAGAGTCCGCCAGGCATATTCTTTGGGTAAATGCCGTACACCTTGTTTTTTCCAAATTCGATCAGCCATAGAGACGTTGTGTCCCCGCCAGCCCCGCCGTTCAGAAGAACGTTGTAGGGATATCCGGAATCGCCATTTGGCCTAACGGATGAGGAATTAAAACGGTAAGACAGGCCATTGAAAGCTGCAGGGTCGGTAACAATACTTCCGTACCACAGAAGGTCCTCCATCTTCTCTGTCAGTCCTTCCACGTGTGCAGCGTCCTCATCCTGTCTCCACTGATTGGGTTGATTCTGAATCTTCCACAGCGCATAATCCACTTCGCTGTAGTCCTCCACCATCGCAATAGGATCGGTGAAGGGTGTTTTGTGGGAAGCAGTAGGAGCAACACCAACGTTAAAACGTCTTGTTCCAGGGGCCGGAATATAAGACCGTCTGGAATCGATATTGCTCATAATCTGGTTAGATTCGATCATAGGAAGAATCCTGGTTAAGGGACACTTTCTATTTAGAACCTCAGCCGCCCACAAATACTGAGCTTGTGCGTCTAAGGACGTGTAACTGTTTACAACGTCCATAAGGGTTGTATACCCAAGAACGGCTGTTGTTGCCATCTTTTATCCTCCTTTTTAAACTCTAGCCGGGGGTTCGGGACTCTTATCATACATCATCCCTTTTTCTCCTTTTGGTCCACCTGGTTTCTTATGTGGACTTGTATCTTCCCCCGTCTTCTTTGCTAGTCCAATTACTACCTTCAATATCGGAAGTGGATTTCTGATCATCCCGTTTTCTTTCAGGAACGTGGCGAAGTCTTGATTGGTGTAGGTAGACCACAGTCTATCAGCCAGGGCGGTGGCTGCCTTATACTGTTCCTCCCCACCCAATTCCTTAACGAGAGAGACCTGGGCATCTGCTCTGGCCTTCTCCATCTCTCCATTCTCCGCTTGGACGATCTCCATCAAATACTTATTCCACTCTTCCCCGATAAACTTCGCCTGGTCCTTCGACAAGTGAGCTTTGTGAAATGTCTCCCTTGCCCATTTAGTGCTATCAGGGTTCTGCCCTTCGAGCAAAGGTATTTCATATTCATCCATTGTCTCAGGTTTCCCAAGCTGATGCCAGTAAACTGCACGTTCCTCATCAGAAGCGTCTTCAGGCAGTATGGGAATACTATTCCCAACCTTCCCCTCAAGCTCCGTGATTTTACCCTCATACTCCTTGGTCTTGTCTGCATACACTTTCACGTGTTCATCCCATCCTGTGAGATGGGCCTTTGCAAAATCGCCAATGGTAGCATAAGGTTGGAATACTTCGTTATCCTTAAGGTCCGCAGGTAATTGTGCCCTCCATTCGCCGTCTGCCATAAAATTCCTCCTTATTTTTTCTCTTTAGTCTCGGTATGTCCCCTGTAGGACTTGCCGCTTTTAAAGCAGTACTTCACGTACTGCCCGGCTTTAACACCATGTTGCTTATTCGGTCCGGATACGGTACGTACCCTCCCACCTTCTTTTACACATCTTTCAAAATCCGCAGGCATTGCTATTCACCTCTCTATTTCTCTGGCGGTTGTGGTGATTTATTATAATTCATGTCCGTCTTTTCAAATAATATTTTTGGTCGTTCATACCCACACACCGGACACGAGCAAAATCCTTTCTTACTTTCCGTCATCTGGTGTCCCTTTGGACACTTTCCGCAAGCCATTATCATCCACCCCCTTATATTTCTACTCCAGCAGTAGGAGGCCGAAATCTCGCAGCCTTGTCAATGTTCCCATCATTCACTACTATTTCTATAAAGTCCTTTATGCCCTGCTCGAATTCCTCTTTGCTGAGTGGCATCTGGCCCATCCACACTTCTATAAAATAAGCATTGATAGTTACATCATACCCACACGTGATAGAACCTTCCTCAGAAACTATTGCTACACCCCAGGTGTCTTTCTCCACGTGCTTATATATCACGTATTGAACTGTCTTGTCCTTCTTATCAGGAATTGACAGTGCCTGCCATTCCCCATCTGGTTCGCATTGCCCCAACTTCTCCATCAATATTCCTAGAACTTCCTTGGTATCCGAATCCAAATCAAGGCCCTTGACGATGGAAAGCTGAGCGGCACACCCTAAAAGTAAAAATAATACCGCTAAATACGACACAATCTTTCTCATTTTCCTCTCCTATTTTCCTGTTTTGTACAACAGGTGACATTTGGTGCATCTCCAGAGTCTCTCCTTCTCGTCTTCGGATACCAACTCCAAGGGTGCGCCATCTTCTGGACATTTTGAACTTGCTAATGTATCATTCATTTATTGTACGACATCCCCCTTTTCTTCTTCTTGTCTTCCTCGTCATCCCCGATATCGGCCACAGACAGTCCAAATCCGTACTTTTTTCTCATCTGCATAGCACTGGGGACATTTGCACCACTTGCCTGGCCAAGCCCCGCTAACTCTTCTAGGTATTCCCTGATTGTTTTCTTTTTCTTGTCATCAGCCATTATTTCTTCTCCTTAGCTGGCTCCTTAGGCTTTTCCATTGCCTCCAGCTTCCCCTGTATTGCCTTTAGCTCCTCCTGCAATTTCGGAATTGCCTGCTGCATGGACGCAAAATCCCTCTTCATTAACTCCATGGCCGTCTGCATCCTCATTATCCTCTCTACCAGCAGGTCCCGCTTGAGGGTTAAGGTCTCTTTTGAATCCTCTGCCCCTAATACCGTCTGTGCCGTGATTCCACCCATCACCAGCACCCACGCAATCAGTACCACCAATAACCACTTACCATTCTGAAGCCGCATAACTTGATCCTCCTTTAAGGAAAATTTGGAGGAGGGTTGCCCCTCCCCCATTACTTCTTACAACAGAGCCTTATGGACGATGTACGTCACTTTAATAGTAACTGTACTGTCGCCAGCCGCAATGTCCGTACCGTCCGCATTGAAAAGCATAACAGCCTTGTTAACTAAGCTCGCGGCTGCCACATCAAGAATGCCAGCCGTCTTCACAAATTGTACTGAATCCGCTGCACCATCTAACCATCCTGTGGTCTCAATAACCACAATATCCTGCCCACTGGTTTCATATTCAACCGTAATGTCATCAGCAGCCTCAGGGTTGAACTGCACTGAACCCCAGTCCAGGACACACACTAACGACACCACCTCGATAAAGTAATCTTCACCTGGGGCCGCAATCAGCGTTATCTTGGTATCCTTCAGGTCCAGGATGTTTGCAGCAGACAACTCCACGGTGTCTACTTTCAGCACTGATAGGGAATCAAACCCAAGTGATGCAATCTTTGTGACTACACCTGTCGTTGAGATGCCCCAATCGGCACTTACCAGTGATAATTCACTCTCGGCATCGATGGCAATGTCACCATTAGCCCCACCATCAGCGGTAATACTAACCCCGCCGTCTGCGGTATCCAACTGAATGCCAACACCAGCAACCGCCCCGTTGGCCTCAATCAATACCTGATTTGCACCAGCTAGGTTTCCTTCAATCTTGATTCCGCCAGCAGATGAGTGGATAAAAATAGCATCTGCAGCAGTACCGGCTGACTGGAGGTATAAGCTTGAATTATGTGCACCAGTAACCTCAATTGTGAGGTCATCGGCATCGCCATCAGCAGCTAAGCTAATAGAAGCCGCAGCACCAGCCGTGAACGAGAAGTTG
>Ga0180007_10004365_pt1 | contig 14995 bp, 14 predicted proteins | sample MM_PC_MetaG_FD_121122 | JGI IMG/M metagenome (GOLD analysis project Ga0180007, IMG submission 121122) | Groundwater microbial communities from the Aspo Hard Rock Laboratory (HRL) deep subsurface site, Sweden - MM_PC_MetaG | ecosystem: Environmental > Aquatic > Deep subsurface > Groundwater... | reverse complement strand
TGTTTGGGGTAGGCGCGGAAGGCGCGCGCCTGATGTTGTCAACGCTGGCCGGTTCAATGGTGACGGTTATGGGTATCACCTTCTCCATGACCCTGCTGGCACTGGTGCTGGCGTCGGGACAGTACACCTCCCGCGTTCTGAGGAATTTCATGCGCAGCCGTGTTACGCAAGCGACGCTGGGGGTTTTCGTCGGCATTTTTGCTTATTGCCTGATCGTGTTGCTCACTATTCGCGGTAGTGGTGGTGTAGACGAGTTCGTGCCGGGCCTGGCGGTATTCTTTGGATTTGTATTGTCGCTCGGTGGCATGGGTATCCCTATCTATTTCATTCATCATATTGCCTCGTCGATCCAGGCATCCAGCATCATCGCCTCGGTCGCACAGGAGACCAACGCCTCTATTGATCGGCTGCTCCCGGAAAAACTGGATCAGGGGCCTGATGAAGACGAAGGCCGGAACCAGGTGCTCGAGTCACTGGATGAGAGGACCTGGTATCCAGTGCCGGCAGCATTGAGCGGATACATTCAAAGCGTGAATAACGATGCGCTGCTGCGCCTGGCGTGCCACAGCAGGACCATCGTGCGTATGGAGCACGGCATCGGCGCGTTCGTTGTGCAAAATACAGCCCTGGTATCGCTCGCCCTGACTTACCCGCCAGACCAGAAGACAATTGATGCGCTTAATGGTGCTTACAGTATTGGCTGCAATCGCACAGTTGATCAGGACCCGGCTTTCGGTATTCGACAGATCGTGGATATGGCCCTGAAAGCACTTTCTCCTGGGGTCAATGACACCTCAACGGCGGTGATGTGCGTGGACTATCTGACCTCGATTCTGGCTCGGCTGGCCGGTCGACAATTCCCGCCATTGTACCGTTACGAGGGAGAAACGCTGCGTGTGGTGGCGATTGTTCCGAGCTTTGAGGGTCTATTGGCCGAGTCTTTCGATCAGATTCGGGGGAGCGCCGAAGTGAATGTTGCCATACAGGCGCGCATGCTCGGCGCCCTTGATACCATCGGCAATCTGACGATCAGACCTAGCCACTTACGAGCTCTCGACGAACAGCTGCAGTGTATTGCCGAACTGGCCGATCGCTGCATCGAATCCAGCCATGATCGTGCGCGGATCGAAAGGCGGCTGTCGGAGGTGCGCGAAACGCTGGAAGCTCAGTCTGCGTTGTGCTCAGGGGAAGAGAAGGCATAGTGTTATGGAAACGAGACGGGCAAAATTAAATGTAATAAAAAACATAATAAGACACCCATCATAAGAAACGCAAAAGGGACAAGAAACAGAAGATCTGCTTTAAAAATGTAAAGATCTAAGAAGGGTATAAGAAGGTACGGGGCTTGACAAATGGGTATTCGGGCTACTGCAAGAACTTTCAAACACCCATTTGTCAAGAATGACCCCATATGACCCCCTCTATTTCGACGCTTCGCTTTATAATATCGTGTTGACTATGAACACTATGCCAGTGGCAAAACGGATGACCCGAAAACCGACTACTGCCAGAAGACACATGCAACAGTTAGAGATTGGGGTAAAGGGATCTAGGAAGAGAGGAGCCATCTACAATCCCCCTTTTCCCTTTCCTACTTGAAAAATTCCCTCCTCTCTGATTATGATTCCTCACAAATTTATTAATCAGATGTGATACTATTACTTGAGAGAGGGTTATGAAAAGGAACTTGTTGGTGGCTCTGTGCTTGGTGTTTTTAGCCGGTTGTGTTACCACCAAAGGATATGAAAAATATGCACTAGGTAATAGGCTAAAATCAAATATACTTAGAATCGACATGACCAAAAATGAAGTTCTGGCACATTTTGGAGATAAGAAATATGGGAAATTGATGAATCCTTATAAGGTAGAAACATATTCACCCAGTGATAATTCCTTGATTGTAGTATTTTTCTATTACACCCACAATAGTGACAAAATCCCTTCTGATGTATTTTTTAAATTTAGCCACGATGTCAATGTAACTGATGATGACTTAACACCTGTTATTTTTAAAGATGGAAAGGTTATCGGTTGGGGTCATTCTTTTTACGAAGCCCAAAAGCTGGCAAAGGAATGGAAGTCGAAGCAATAGTAAATATATTGAGTAGCGGATGGACACTATTTTTCTGGAAGAACTGATAACTTGAAAACCTGCTACTGCCAGTGTACAGCTTAAACAGTAAGGGTTAGGGGTGAAACGGACCCTTGAGAGGAGACACCTTTGCCCTCAACCTGTTGAGGGCTCGACCGCATGCTGAGGCAGGATAGTACCTTTAAGCCTTTTTTTCTCTTCTTTCCGTTCCCTCTCATCCCTTGTCAATAAAGACTTTTAAAAATATTTCTCCTTGTTTTCACCTGCCGGCATGTTTTTTGCTAATTCTTATGTGTGAAAGGAGGAACGTTATGCTCGGAACACTTTTGCTTATCATCGTGATACTGATGCTGGTGGGTGCAATACCCACCTGGCCTCACAGCCGAGGTTGGGGTTACTACCCTAGCGGCGGACTGGGCCTGATCCTGCTGATCCTGATCATCCTGCTATTATTAGGACGGATATAAGGAGGCTAAGAGAATTAGCACATCAATCAAAAACATTAAGGAGGTAAACTGTGGCTAAGAATAACGCAGTGGTAGGGATCTTCGGAACCCACACCGAAGCGGAAAATAGCATCAAAGAACTCCAACGGGCACGGACCAATCGATAACGATTTCAACACTACTCATTTAACTATCGGAGGGCTGGTCAATCGGTGTCGGACCGACCGTGGTTGTGGTTGATGAAGGCATTGCCAAGAATCTGTCATCGACGACATTGCGAGACGATGCCTACGCCTTCATTTTTGACCAGCAGGGACTGATGGCAAGCCTCAGTATCGAAGGCACCAAAATTACCCGTATCAAAAAGCCTTGAGCTAATATTGTCGGTTTCGCAAAAAGCGCTCAACCGACGCTGGCTCGTTATGTAACTTGTTGATAGTACGTAGGCAGATTGCTAGTGTTGAGACTTTTTGCGAGACCATCAATATTCAAAAATGATCGTAATGCATTGGAGGAAGAGATGAAAAAAAGTGTAAAGATGACGACCTTGTTATTGGCAGCATGGGGCCTTAGTGCTTGTGCCACAGCAGTGCCACCACCTTATGTGCAGGTTGGCCAGGCAAGCACGGCAGTCACCGAGGCCGAGAGCGTTGGTGCGTATGAAGCAGCACCGGTCGAACTGCAGGCAGCAAGAGACAAACTGGATCAGGCAAAGAAGGCGTTGCAGGCGGAGGACAACCTCACTGCCGGGCGACTGGCGGAAGAGGCCCTGGCCGATGCCAACCTGGCCCAGGCCAAGGCGCGGACGGCGAAGAGTCGTACCTCAGCGGCATCGTTAAAAGAAGGCATTCAAACCCTGCAACAGGAAGTTGACCGAAAAGCCAGGCACTGATTCGCCTTCGCCGTTCACGCGAAACAACTTGGTCATTTATGGATAGCCCCAACGGTATTCCCCTCAAGGGGGAGAAAACAGAGGAAGGCACCGTAATGGCAGGTGAAAATTGTACAAGTTGTTTGCTAACAGCTCCTAAACATTGACTCTCAAGGAGAACCACATGAAAAATAGCAGATTCTACAAGCGAGTTGCATTGATGTCGGGAGCTCTAGCCGTTCTCTTGATGAGCGGTTGCGCCCCCACCCAAAATTCCATGCTCATCAGTGCCCGGGAGAACTTTGCCAAGGTGCAAAGCGATCCAGATGTCAACAAATATGCCCCTTTGGAATTACAGGATGCTAAGGCAGCAATGGATATGGCGGAGAAAAACTCACGGGATGGGGCCGAAACGGCAGAGGTCAATCACTTGGCCTATCTGGCGAAGCAGAAAGCACTCCTTTCCGTTGAAGTAGCGGCAATGAAAATAGCCGACAAGCGGGTCGAGGATGCCAGTTCCCAGCGGAATAAGGTGCTGCTGGACGCGCGCACCCAAGAGGCGGATATGGCGGGTCAGGAGGCAGAGATCCAGCGCTTAGCCGCTGAAGAGCAACGCGGCATGGCCGAGGATGCAAGGAAAGAGGCGCAGCAAAGTTCGGCGGATGCCGACCAGGCGCGTCAGGACACGGCTGCTGCGGAAGAGAGGGCCAAGAGACTCGAAGCTGAGATAGCCGATCTCAATGCCGTGCAAACGGAGCGCGGACTGGTCTTGACCTTAGGCGATGTCTTGTTTGACACCGCCAAGAGCGATCTCAAGGCGGGCGCTTACTCAGTGGTTGAAAAACTTGCTAGCTTTCTGCAAGAGTATCCGACGAGAACTGTTGAGATCGAAGGGTTTACCGATAGTGTCGGTTCGGATGATTACAACTTCGGGCTCTCCCTCCATCGTGCCGAGGCCGTGCGCAATGCGCTGAATGGCCGAGGGATAGCGCTCGACCGCATCCTCTATCACGGCTATGGCGAGACCTTTCCCGTGGCAACAAACGATACGGCCGCGGGTCGGCAGCGTAACCGTCGCGTCGAGGTTATCATCTCCGATGAAAATGGGGTGATCTCCGAGCGCATCCGATAATCTGCTGACTGTTCTTGGCCTATCACTCAACTCCATCGTCTTCCTGTTAATTGGCTTTGAGGTCCATTTTAATTAAAAGACTTAATCAAGGATGCTGCTCAGTCGCTGCAAACCTTGTTCAAGCACAATCCTGTTGCCGAAACTATTTCCAAGAATGCAAAGGAAATCCTGGTGTTCCCTAACGTCATCAAGGCAGGGCTCATCTTCGGTGGAAGTTATGATGAAGGTGTTATGATGAAAGGCTCACAGGAAGGGTACGGGGTCAGGCTGGACAAATGGGTATTCTGACTACTGCAAGAACTTTCAAACACCCATTTGTCCAGCCTGACCCCATATATGACCCCCTATATTTCGACGCTTCGCTTTATAATATCGTGTTGACTATGTACACTATTTTTCCGGCAAAACAGATGGCCCGAAAACCGACTACTGCCAGTATACACCTGCAACAGTAAGGGCTTGGGGTGTAGGGATCTAGGAAGAGATAGATGCACTCTCCTTCCACTCTTTTCATGCACAACACTGACTTTAACAAACTTGTTGACAATGTGTAGCCGTGTGGCTACAGTAAGGTCATGTCTGAAATTCGCAAAACTGAATTTTTCTCGAAATGGTTTGATGAGTTGCTTGATATTCATGCGCGTGCTCGTATCCTTGTCAGGATAGAAAGATTAGTATTAGGGAATCCTGGAGATGTGAAAGCCGTGGGTGAAGGTGTTTCAGAGTTGCGGATTGATTATGGACCCGGCTATCGGGTTTACTACAAAAAACAAGGGCAGAAAGTGATTATTTTGTTGGCTGGCGGCGACAAACGCACCCAGGCCAAGGATATTAAAACTGCCTTGCGCCTGGCACGAAACCTATAGGAGGATATTATGGCTAAAACCATCACTACAAGATACGATGTCGCTGAACATCTCCGTACCCCTGAGGAAATAGCTGCTTATCTTGAAGCCTGCCTCGAGGAAGCAAACGGCGATGCGGCTTTTATTGCTAAAGCTCTGGGTGATATCGCACGGGCCAAGGGCATGTCACAGGTAGCGCGTGATGCCGGACTGTCCCGCGAAAGTCTTTACAAGGCGCTTTCCGGTGACCGGAGCCCAGGTTTCGACACAATCCTTAAAGTATTAACCGCACTCGGCTTGAAGTTGCATGCTGAAGCAGTTCACGTTAACAGCTCTACGGCTTAATAAGTCAGCTAAGGGGATGCCCAGTATATCGGCGGCCTAATAACCAACTACTGCCATACCATAGATGGTACAAAGAGGGTACATGCCTGGGTTGTGAACGCAGAGGAAATGTTGAGCATTTTGATCTTGAATAATTGAGATGCAGTATTAGTGGATACTCTTCTTCACTATTAACTAGTTTCCGTCCGGAAACTAAAGGTTCACGGTTCACAGTTCCAGGTTCACAGTTAAGAGCAAACAACATTTAAACGTCACGTTATAGGAATAACCCTTTTATTTTTAATATGTTGAGCTCTGTTTTTTTCAATCAACTGTGAACCGTGAACTGTGAACCGGTTTTAACCTCATCCGGGTAGTCGGACTTTCCGGATGAAAACTAAAAAATAAAGGCACCGTGCGCGGCACCGCAACGGCCGCGAGCATCTGGAACACCGGCCTGATTGGAATAGCCGTCGCGTTTAGCCGTTACGAAATCGCCTTTCTGTTGAGCTTGATCAATTTCCTGACTTTGCGCTACGTGTCCTATTTCAAGGAAAATTTTGACAAAAAAGAGGAACCAGTGTAGTCGAAAGTGAAAACTAATCCTGAAAACATGCATGGGCGCCCGGCAACGCAAGAAATAATCGCAATTAACAGTATTTGACGTATTTGGGGTCGGACCAAGGCAACGTATTGATTTAATCTAACTTTGGGTCAATTCCCCGCAGCTTGCTGCGAGTAAAGCTCAGATTATGATTTTGATACCCCGTAGCTTGCTGCGGGGAGGTTCATTGGGCTAAACCTGCGGGGCGTCGGTGAGGCTGGCGGTGTCGAGGTGTTTCTGGTGTGGTTCAAGCTGGTCGTGCTTGTGGGGTTGGCTGGCTGGGGGCTTACACAGTGGGATCCCCTGATGCTCTCGCAGAGTGTGCCTGATGCCGGGATCGGTGCCGCGCTGTTCGGTGCTGCGTCCGTGTTCATGGCCTACGAGGGATTCCAACTGCTGACCTACGACTACAAGGATATCGACAACCCGCAAAAAACATTGCCCCGCGCGGTACTGTCGGCGATCGCAGTTGTGATTGTCGTCTACGTTATCGTTGCCCTTGGTACAGTCATGCTGATCGGAGCGGATCAGGTAGTGCAGCACAAGGAGGTCGCGCTGGCCATAGCAGGGCAGAAGGCGTTCGGAACAGTTGGCCTCATTATCGTCACTATTGCCGCAGCGTTCTCCACAGGGTCGGCCATTAATGCCACGCTCTTTGCCACAGCACGTCTCACGTACAGGGTGGCCGAGGATGGGGAGTTACCGGCCGCACTGGATCACAAAAATGCAGCGGGCGTACCGGATAGGGCTGTGATCTTGCTAGGTACGGCGGCAGCGGTCCTTGCCGCAGTGGGAACGCTCACCACCCTCGTTGAGGCCGCCAGCCTGTCGTTTCTATTCACGTTTGCCGTTGTGTGCGGACTTGCTTTCAATCAGCGGGCAGGCATGCGGGCCGTGACAGGACTGGGTGCCCTGGCTGCGACCAGCGCTTCAGTTGCCCTTGTTGTTCGCTTGATTCGAACTGACCCGTTGGCACTCGTTTTCCTCGGCCTACTGGTGCTCATCGCTATATTTGGGCGTCCGGTGCTGCTCCGTCACGTAAAGACGGAAAGCCGTCCTAGCTAAGCGGAAGGGTACGGGGTTGGGAAGGGTACGGGGGCAGGCTTGACAAATGGGTATTCGGGCTACTGCAAGAACTTTCAAATACCCATTTGTCAAGAATGACCCCATATCTCACACTTAAGGCCATATCTGCTCAAATGGTCATATAAATCAGAGGTGATAATGAAGATTACGATAAAAGATTTTCAGGTACGACCCGGAGAAAAGCTCAAACTCGAAAAACGGTCGACGAGAGTGAAACCCTTTTACAAATCGAAAAAGCAGTATCATAAAATCCTGGAAGGGCACATTGGGGAACTGAGCACGCTGCAACGCCTTCACTATGCCTCCAACCGTTTTGCGGTGCTGGTCATTTTTCAGGCAATGGACGCCGCCGGCAAGGACGGTGCCATCCGGCATGTCATGTCCGGAGTCAATCCCCAGGGTTGTCAGGTGTTCAGCTTCAAACAGCCGAGCGCCGAAGAGCTGGAGCATGATTTTCTCTGGCGCACGACCAAATGTCTGCCGGAACGGGGGCGGATAGGTATCTTCAACCGTTCCTACTATGAAGAGGTGCTTGTTGCCCGCGTGCATCCGGAGATTTTACGCGGTCAGGGACTTCCGGACGAACTGCTGGATGAGAAGACCATCTGGCAGGAGCGGTTTGCCTCCATCGTCAACTTCGAGGAACATCTCCACCGCAACGGCACCCGGATCATCAAAATATTTCTCCATCTGTCCAAGGATGAGCAACGAAATCGTTTCCTGGCGCGCATCGATGAGCCTGAAAAGAACTGGAAATTCAGTCTTGCCGACATTCACGAGAGGACCTGCTGGCATCAGTACATGGATGCGTATGAGGCTTGCCTGTATGCGACCAGTACCCGGCACGCACCCTGGTATGTCGTGCCGGCTGATGACAAGAAGAATGCCCGGCTGAGTGTGTCGCAAATTATCCTTGATACCTTCAATGACCTGGATATGGACTATCCTAAGACCAGCGCGAAACGTCGCCGGGAATTGAAAGCCATCCGTAAACTACTTTAAATTTTGAACAACTTTCAGTTGGCCCAAATTCACACCATGTCCAATTCACATAGCAAAAGTGAAGAAAACCATCATGCTGTTTTACATTGATGTCACAACCGGGAATCCTCTTGCCTGCCATCCTTTGATTCCTTCAGCCATATTGTAAACCCGTCTGAACCCCATCCCCCTGATCCGCCTGAGCGTCTTCCAGCTCCGGTTACCTGTCCGGCAGTAAATGAGATAGGTTTTTGTTCTGTCAAGATGTCTTAACTGGTCAACACTCTTCTTTGAATAATAATTTATTTGAACGGCTTTGCTTATATGGCTCCGCATATACTCTGCAGGCGTTCTCACATCCAGGAGCACAAAATTGACATCATATCTGTGCTTTGATACGAGATCAGCCGCTCTGACAGGGGATATTGTTTCAAATCCGGGTGTTTCTGGCTGGCACCCACCCAGAGAAATGAATATAACAGCCATTATAATTACGGCTGGAATCCGGAAGAAGTGTTCAATTTTCATCACAACTATTTCTACCGGTCGAACAGGCTCATGTCAATAGGGTTGCCAAAAGGGGTCGCGTCTCCGATTAACTCTCTTCCCGTGATAAAGAGGTGCCGGTGAGGTCGACAAGCCGTTTCAGGCGGACATGGGCGACATTGATATCGGCGAGGTCGGCAAAGGCCTTGACGTTCTCGGCTTTTGCCAGATCAAAACCGCTGCGCAAGGGGTGACGGCCGAGCAGCGCGGTGACAAAGGCGCGCTCCAGCCGATCGCCCGGCTCATCCGACTGTTTCGATTCCGACAGGTTATACCAGGCATGAAATTCGGGCTTACGCAAGGCCTGCCGCACCTCCTGTTGGAGACCAAGTGTCGCGGCAAAGCCGTGCCGGAACAGATCGGTTATGCCCCAGACCTCCAGCAAGTCGGCTGCTTTGGCTGCTGCTGCGCCGTCCAGCGGGCCGTTGGCTTCTTGTTGGGCTAACAGTGATTCCAGGCCCAGGGAAATGGTGTCCCGCACCCGTTCGGCAATGTCCGAGATCTGTTTGATATCCTGCATTTTTTCGCCATAGGCGATGATCGAGCTGTTTATGGTCCAGACGAGTTCCTGCTCCAGGCGGGACAGTAATCCCTGGTCAGTAATCAGGGACAGGGCCTGCTGTAACAGGGTGGTTTCGATTAAGGGGCCGGCATACACGGCCGGGACCCGGGTGCGTGCACTGTCGTCTATCGGTTTCTGGTTCCGGGGCCGGGGCAATGGCTGTCGATTGGCTGGCCGGGAGAAGAGAATGGCTGCCTCGTCCGGTGTTGCAAGGCCGATATCCTGCATGCGGTCGTTGCGAAAGCGCAAGGCTTCTTCTTCGATCTGAGTCTGCAGCTCCACGCGGACCTCGCTAAGGAGCCTGTGTGTAGCGTGAAGATCGTATTGGTACAGGGCATCCAACAAAGTAAAGGGGTGGAGCTTCAGCACCATTTCGGTCTTTAACTCCAGGAGATAGAAGCCGTCCGGGGTCATGGCGCGAAGCGTGACATTCTTCTCGTCCTCTTGGGGAACCTGATCTGTATCAGGATCATACACCGTGACGGTCTGGGCCAGGAAGAGAAGCTGCACCACATAGTCCAGGGAGAAAAAAGTCGCGGCCAGAGTTTCGGGGCCGGCTTGCGCAAAGGCAGTCAGCCATTCAGCAAGACTGTCGGCGGCAAAGTCGTAACGGTTCCAGCAGTCCAGATCGATACCGGCCTGCAATTGTTCGTGACTCAACTGGAGGAGGATGGGCAGGGCCTGATCCAGACCGATTTCCCTGACGATATAGTACGCTTCCAAGGGTTCGAGGGTTGCGACCTCGTCGGCCAGGTCGGTCGCGGTTAGAAGTCGCTCGCCCCGGCGGGCCAGAGAACGGGTCAGATCGGCGCGAAACGGGGTTAATTCTATGATATTGTTGTCAGTCATGTTCTCTTATCAGGCGGAGGTAATTGAAAAGGAAAGGGGGATTTTAGAGCTGCCGCTTATCCACAACCCGTGCACTCTTACCCTCAAAACGCTCGATCGTTTTTTCCTCGACAAGTTTTACATCCACCGAGACACCCAGTTCCGTTGCCAGCCTTTTCTTGATCTGGTCAACGAGCCGGCGCTGTTTCTTCATCTCGTCAAAAAAGATGGACTCCATCACCTCAACCAGGACGGTGGCCTTGTCATGATGGTTTTCCCTTTCAACCACAATCTGGTAATGGGGCTCGGTGCCCTCCATCTCAAAAAGGACATTCTCAATCTGGGTGGGGAAGACGTTCACCCCCTTGATGATAAGCATGTCATCGGTCCTGCCCATGACCCTGCTCATCCGTCTGGAGGTCCTGCCGCAGGCACATGGCTCCGTGATCAGTTTTGTCAGGTCGCGGGTCCGGTAACGGATGACCGGGAAGGCCTCCTTGGTAAGGGTGGTAATGACCAGTTCGCCGGTCTCGCCGGGCGGCAGGGGTTCCAGGGTCTGGGGATCGATCACCTCGACCAGGAAATGATCCTCGCTGATATGCAGGCCGCTGCATTCCTGGCACTCTCCGGCCACGCCCGGACCCATGACCTCGGAAAGCCCGTAATTATCAGTAGGTGTAATGTGGAGCTTGCTGCGGATCTCCTCGCGCATGGCCTCGGACCACGGTTCGGCGCCGAACAGTCCGTACTGCAGGGACAGGCCGTTGATATTGATCCCCATCTCAAGCATGGTATCGGCAAGGACAAGGGCGTAGCTCGGGGTGCAGACCAGGGCGGTGGTCTTGAAGTCCTGCATGATCTGGATCTGGCGCCTGGTGTTGCCGCTGGAGATAGGAATCACCGACGCCCCCAGCAGCTCGGCACCGTAATGCAGGCCGAAACCACCTGTAAACAGGCCGTAGCCGAAGGCGATCTGGATGACATCGTCCTTGGTCAGGCCGGCGGCGGTCAGAATGCGCGCCACCAGGTTCGCCCAGGTCTTGATATCGTTCCTTGTATAGCCGACAACCGTAGCGGTGCCGGTGGTTCCCGAGGAGGAATGCAGCCGCACCACGTCCCGCAGGGGAACGGCAAAAAGGCCGTAGGGATAATGGCTGCGCAGGTCGTCCTTGACGGTAAACGGCAGGCTGCGCAACTCGTCCAGGGACCTGAAGCCGTCAGGATCAACCCGCGCGTCCTTGAATCTCTTGCGGTATAACGGCACATGCGTCGCCACCCTGAACAGCGTGGACTGCAGCCTCTCAAGCTGGAGCTGTTCCAGGTCTTCCCTTGCCATGCATTCCTTGCTTTCTTCCCAGTACATTTTTCAATACCTATGGTTCAGGGTTCACGGTTCACAGTTCACAGTTAAGGATCAAACCTTTTGCCTTTTGCCTTTTGCCTTTTGCCATTTGCCTTTTGCCTTTTGCCTTTTGCCATTTGCCATTTGCCTTTTATTTACCTTTACTCAACCTCCCGGCCCAGGTAGGCCCGCTGCACATCCCTGTTCCGCAGCAGGTCTTCGGCCGGCCCCTGCAGGATGATCTTGCCGGTTTCCAGCACATAGCCGCGGTCGGCGATGCCCAGCGCCGCCTTGGCGTTCTGCTCCACCAGCAGCACGGTATTGCCTGACTGCCGCAGCTTGAGAATGACCCGGAAGATATCCCTGACTATCAGGGGCGCCAAGCCGGTGGAGGGCTCATCCATCATGATCAATGAAGGCCGGGCCATGAGCGCCCGCCCCATGGCCAGCATCTGCTGCTCGCCGCCCGACAGGGTGCCGGCAAGCTGTTTTTCACGCTCCCTGAGCACCGGGAAAAGACCATAGACCTCCCGCAGCCCCTCATTCACCCTGGCCCTGTCCTTTTTATACTGCACATAGGCGCCGAGAATCAAATTTTCCCGAACGGACATGGTTACAAAAACCTGGCGGCCCTCGGGCACCAGGGAACAGCCGCGGGCCACCCTCTTTTCAGGACCGAAACGCACGGTGTCTTCGCCCTGGAAGAGAATCTGCCCGGAACTCTTTTTCAGCAGGCCGGCAACGGTATGCAGCAGGGTGGTCTTGCCGGCGCCGTTGGCACCGATGATGGTAACAATCTCGCCGGGATCCACGTGCATGGAAATGCGCTTCAGAACCCTGAGATTCCCGTAACCCGCTTCTAAATTTCTGATTCGTAACATCTTATTTACCGCAGAGCACGCAGAGACCGCAGAGATTTCTGTTTTCTGTACCCCTCACTCCTCACCCCTCACGATTTTTGCATTCTGCATTTAATCTACTCATCTTCCCCGAGGTAGATGCGGATCACTTCCTCGTTCTGCTGGATGGCGGCGGGCAGATCCTCGGCGATCTTCTGCCCGAAGCTCAGCACCACGATCTCATCCGATATATCCATTACCAGGGACATGTCATGTTCCACAAGAAGAACGGTGATGTTCCTGTCCCTGATCTTCATGATCAGCTCACCGATCTCCGCCGTCTCATAGATATTAAGACCGGCGGCAGGTTCATCGAGAAGAAGAAGTGACGGCTCTGTTGCCAGGGCCCGGGCAAGCTCCACCGCCCGCTGCTGACCGAAAGACAGGCTGGTAACCTCGGTATGGGCATGGTCGGCAATGCCGAGCAGCTCAAGGAGCACCAGGGCATTCTCCCGGATGCGCCGCTCCTCCTTCCAAGTCCAGGGAAGGTTGAACATGCCGGCGATGAATCCGGCCCTGCTGCAGATATGCCTGCCCACCATCACGTTCTCCAGCGCGGTCATCCCGTGGAACAGCTTGATATTCTGGTAGGTGCGGGAGATGCCGGACCGGGCGATCTGGTAGGGTTTGCGGCCGTGGATAGGCGCGTCCTTGTAATGAATGGAGCCGGAATTGGCAGCGAGGTTGCCGGCGATCAGGTTGAAAAGCGTGGTCTTGCCGGCGCCGTTCGGTCCGATCACCGCCTTGATCATGCCCTTTTCAACGTTGAAACTGACATCGTTGACCGCATGCAGGCCGCCGAAGTAACGATTCAGTTTATTTATTTTCAGGAGAGCCATTTTTGACCGTATCGTAAAAAGTCAAAATGTCACGCAAAGCCGCAAAGCTCGCAAAGACAACATGTTGTTATTATAAAAAAAACATTCTTTTTTTTGATTCACTTGGTTTCCCGTTTCTCGGGACTGTCCTGCCTGCCAAGCAGGAATTTTATTTTCGGCCAGATATTGAGGCGGAGAATACCTGCCGGAGCAAAAAGCATGATCAGGATGAGAATGCCGCCGAACACGGCGTCATCATAAGAACCGAATACCCCCCGCAACGAGAGAAAATTGAGGATGACCCCCATGATGAGCGCCCCCCACAGGTTGGCCATACCGCCCACCGCCACAATGGCGACATAGCGCACCGATTTCATGACACCGGCCTCCGAGGGACCGATGCCGCCGTTGTAATGGGTGATCAGGACACCGGCCACTGCCGCAAAGACAGCGCTTAGGACAAAGGTATACAGTTTATACTGTGCCGTGTTCACCCCCATGGCGTTGGCAGCCTCCTCGGAGCCGTGGATGGAGCGCAGGGCCCGGCCGACCCGGGAATGGATCAGGTTGAGCAGCAGGATCATGCCCAGGATAAGCAGCCCCCAGGCAATATAGTAATTCATCACCCTGGCGCCGAAACCGCCGCTCACTTCGATACCCGGCAGGAGAGTGAAAGCCGGCACCTCGGAGATGCCGTCCGCCTCGCCGAAGTACTCGCTGGCCAGGGCAATCCGGTAGATAATTATCCCGAACCCCAGGGTGGCCATGGCCAGGTAATGGCCCTTGAGCTTCAGAACCGGACTGCCAATGGCAAAAGCAATGGCAATGGTTACCAGAATGGCGATGATGCAGGCTGCCCACGGGTGAAAATTGAGCAGGGTGTCGCCGTAAAGATCCGGGCGGCTGACAAGCAGGCCGGCCCTGGCGCAGAAACCCAGCAGGGGGTTGTCCTGAAAGGCGGCGAGATTATGGGTGGTAAGCGCGGCGGAAATATAGCCGCCGATGGCGAAAAAACCGGCATGGCCGAGGGAGATCTGGCCGGCATAGCCCATGACCAGGCAGAGGCCGAGGACCACCATGGAATAGTAGGCGGACATGGTCAGCTGGGTAAGATAATAGGGCGTGTCCGTGAAATGGGTCGCCAGCTGTACCCCTATCACCGCGGCCAACAGGACAGCGACCGGGACATATCTCCTGAAGAGATCCATCAGAACTCCTTGAGGCCGGCTGCCTCGCTGCTGCCGAACAACCCGTGCGGCCTGAAAAAGAGGATAATCAACAGGATGGTGGTGGCAATGGCATCCTGGAAGGCCAGCGGCAGGACGGAAACGGAAAACGCCTCAATGATTCCCAGGAGCAAGCCCGCTGCCACGGCCGCCATGCTGTTTCCCAGTCCTCCCAGGATCGCCACCGTGAAACCCTTTATTGCCAGGTTGGGCCCCATGTCGTACTGGGTGTAGGTAATGGGCGACATGACGCAGCCGGCCACCGCGCCGATGGCCGCACTCAGCATGAACGACAGGGTAACCATATTCCTGGCGTTGATGCCGCAGAGAACGGCGGCCCGCCGGTTGGCGGCACAGGCTCGCATTTCCCGGCCCAGGGAAGTCCATTTAAAG
>Ga0180007_10004364_pt1 | contig 14997 bp, 23 predicted proteins | sample MM_PC_MetaG_FD_121122 | JGI IMG/M metagenome (GOLD analysis project Ga0180007, IMG submission 121122) | Groundwater microbial communities from the Aspo Hard Rock Laboratory (HRL) deep subsurface site, Sweden - MM_PC_MetaG | ecosystem: Environmental > Aquatic > Deep subsurface > Groundwater... | reverse complement strand
TACGGCATAACATGGAAGGTATTCTGGGCGGACTATTCAAAGACGATAAACAAATCGGGGGCTTCCTTAAATGGAAGTTTGAACTACTATTAGCAAATACTCCTTTTGATGAACTAAAGTATAAGTTTGCTAAGTGGAAATTGGAAGCCTCTGCCTATTGGTTATTTGTTGAACCTGATATTGTAATAGTCCGCCTTTACCATAATATAGGGGATACATATTGGGAAGGTGAGGGCAGGATTATCTCAAGACTAGAAAACAAGTTTGACACTATGATTCATAGTCATATTGAAATCATTGGTGAAGGACAGTTGGCAGAGAAGAAGTGCATACAGAAGCCATAGTTTATCTCTTAAGAAAGACCTCTTTAACGAGAAGCGAGATTGGGAAGTTAAAACCAGACCAGTTAAAGACTATCATTAAAGAGGTTTATTTTCAAGAGAGTGTAGACGAGTATCGTAAAATGCACTCTGTAGCCTCTATCTTGGCAGCGATTTATAACACCATCCCTCGTAAGAATCGCAGAACATTAACAGCAAAAGACTTTCTATCTGGGGATATCCCCACAAGAGAAGGCAAACTGGCAGATACCAATGTAGATATACTAGCTAAACGGAAAGGGATTATTTTACCGAAGGAGTAAACAATGAAGAATGAAGTAAATATATTAGCTGAAGAAAAACCCAAGTCAATCACACTGGCAGACGGGAAGGAGTATAAAATACCCCCCATAGATATGACTACTCTAGCAAATATAGAAAAAACTATGGGATTTGGGCTTGGTAGACTTCAATACAAATTAGAGAATGAAACTATGACTACTATGAGAAGTCTAATCTATGCCCTCTTGAAAGAAGAACAGTCTGATTTAGACATAGACAACGTAGGACATTTAATCACTCTTAAAGAACTGAGTTCCATCTCTTCAACTATAAGTGAGATTATGGCTTTAGCTTAAGGAGGATTGCTATGCCAGAAAAAACTGACCACGACCTTTTAACCGAGATGCACACTGTATTATTGGGCACTAATGGGCATCCTGGTGTAGCCAAACAAGTAGAAAGAAATTCAAAAGCTATTACTAAGATATGGATTAGTATTGCTATTATTGCATCAAGTATTGGTGGTGGGGTATACGGGGTTATTGAAATTCTAAAGGGTATATAAATGGCTGAGACATTAATTGAACTTGTAGCTCGTATTAGCACAGATGTTACCGCCTTAAAAAAGGGGCTATCTGACGCTGAGGGTGCTGCTCAAAAAACAAGCAAGTCAATACAGCAATCTTTCAAAGACGTTGGCACTTCAATGAATAATGTGGGCAAGCAAATGTCCATGAAGATAACTGCACCTATTGTTGGGCTAGGGACTGCTGCCTTCAAGATGTCTGGTGACTTCGACCAAGCCTTTCGCAAAACTAATGTTATGTTAGGCGCATCTGCTGAAGAAGCTATTAATTACAAGAAAAGAATATTAGAAATAGCATCGGCTACGAGTAAAAGTGCGACAGATGTAGCCGATGCTTTTTATCAAATTGTGTCTGCTGGATATCGAGGAACTGACTCTTTAGATATTTTAGAAATTGCCATGAAAGGTGCAGTGGGTGGTGCTGCCGAAACTGAATCAACAATGGCTGCCCTAACCAAGGCCATGAACATATTTGGTATGGAAGGCGTAGATGGGGCAACCAAAGCGATGGATATATTCTTTGGTATTGTTGATACTGGTTTGCTTTCATTTGAACAAATGGCTAGTGCCTTTCCTCAAGCAGCCTCATCTGCTGCTGGGTTAGGAGTTTCAATTGAGGAAGTTGGTGCAGCTTTAGGTACATTGTCTAAGGTTACTGGTTCAACCGATGATGCTGCTACAGCCTTAAATAATACATTTATGCAATTAATTAAACCGTCAGATAAGATGCTTGAGTTGTATAATGAATGGGGAGTTAAATCAGGGCCAGAAGCAATTGAAAAGTTTGGTGGACTATCAGGTGTATTAAGTAAAGTTGCTGAAGCTACAGGGGGAAATGTTGACGAATTGGCAGAATTATTCCCTTCCATCAGAGCCTTAAAAGCTGTCCTCCCTTTGGTAACTACTAATGCTGATGATTATGCGGCTGCATTGGATACGGTTACCAACAGTCAGGGCAATACATCTGATGCTTTTGATGAAATGTCAGAAGGTTCAGGTTTTAAATTACAACAAGCTATAACTAGAATAGCTAACACATCTATTATATTAGGTGATACATTAGAAAAGTATATTGTTCCCGCTCTTGATTTTGTAACTAAAAAGGTTGAGGGTTTAATTGAATGGTGGAAATCACTGGATGAGATTTGGAGAAAGGTTATCATTACGGTTGTAGGGATATTAGCTGCTATCGGCCCCATGTTAATTGTCTTTGGGCAAATGGCTATAGGGATTAGTGGATTAATCGGATTATTCAAAACATTAAAAATAGTTCAAGGATTAGTTACAGCAGCACAATGGCTGTGGAATATTGCTATGTCAGCTAATCCTATTGGAATTATAATCATAGCTATTGCTGCTTTAGTTGCTGCTGGTATATGGTTATGGAAGAATTGGGATAAAGTTGTTGATTTCCTTAAAGGGCTGTGGATTAACATGAAGGAAATCTTTGCTGAAGGTGTAAAGTTTATTATCAATACAGTCCTCCTTCCATTTGTTGAAATAGTAACAAAGGAGATTGGAATTGTAGCAAAAGTTGTCGGCAAGATTGCCGGATTATTTAATAAAGATTTAGGCGAAGCTATTGAAGGCTTTGCTGATAAGATGCTAAATGCTAGGCGGGAAATTACTAAATGGGCGGATGACTTAGCTGAAGGAGCAAGGGTAGAAAAGGCTATCAGGGAAACGGAAAAGGCTACTCAAGATGTAGGCGAGGCATTAACAGATACTACAGAGATTGTACGGGAAAATACTGATGCTACTAAAGAACAAACAGATGCTGCTAAAGAAAATATAGATGCCTTAAAAGAACAGCAAGATGAGCTTATTAGTCTTACTGACAAATTAAGAAACCTACGGCGAGAATATGAATATACCCGCAGCGATGCTGGTAGATTGGGGATTACAATTAAAGATATTACTTTCGTCTTATTTGACCAAGGAAAATCAATAGACGAAATTAGTGCAACCTTATTAAAGCTGGGAAATAATGCTGATGATGTAAATAAAGTTCTTGATGCCTTTGGTCTAACAGCTCAAGAAGTAAATGATATACTAAATCAACAAAAGGATTCTATTGATGATGTTACAAAATCCCTGAAGAATCAGGCTGATGCGGTTGCAACCCTAGCAGCCCAACAGGCAAAAGCAGCAAAGGCAGCAGGATATTCAGGTAGTGGTGCTGGTTTTGGTGGTGGAGAAGTAGAATCAGGAATGTCTCCTTATCAGGTTGCTTACCAAAAAGGATATGACTTTGAAAACCTAACTTCATCTCAATATAATGAAATAGCCGATATTACAGGTATTCAACAATTTGCTTCTGGGGGTAAAGTTTCAGGGGCTATTGGACAACCTCAATTTGCTTTAGTTCATGGTGGAGAGACAGTTATCCCTGCTAATGAATCTATGGGGAATGTAATAATCAATATGCCTAATCAACCTATCATTTTACAGAGAGAAGACCAACTATATCAATTAGGGGATATAATATCAAGGGCTTTAGATAGAAAATATAGATTAGGTGGTAGAATTTGAGTTGGTTAGCAGGTTGGGAATATAGAATAAAACTCACTATCAGTCATGCAAATGTTGATAGTGATTTAACTTGGTTTCCTATTTTGGTCAAGATAAGCACCAGTAGCGGTCTAGGCTCTACTGATATTTCCAGAGTATTTGATGAACTCGGAACAAATAGCCTCAAAATAGCTGTTACCCAAAGTGATGGATACACCGAACAGTATGTTGAAATTGAGAAATGGGATAGTGTTGGCGAGGAAGCAATCCTGTGGGTAAGTAAAACGGGATGGGTTATTGCTGGTGACTCAGATACTGTTATGTATTTGTATTATGATTCTACCCACGCTAATAATTCTACCTATGTCGGTGTAACTAATTCAGCAGTTTCGGAGAATGTTTGGGATGCCAATTTTATGGCAATCTATCATATGGCGGATGGAGTAGATACATCGCATATTTATGATTCTACTGGTAATGACCGGGATGGTACTAAAAAAGATGCTGATGAACCAAATGAGGTAACTGGACAAATTGGTGATGCACAAGACTTCGATGGTAACGATGACTTAATGACCGCCACCAACTATGCACTACCTCAACAAACTATCGAAGCCTTATTTAAGATAGATGCGACTCCTGTAGGTAGTCTTGATGCAATTGTGTCTCGTACTAAGGAATTTCTTTATGTGCAAACGACAGGCAAACTCGGCAGTGGATTTTATGTATCGGGGCATAGAACTTTAGTTGGTACTACGGCAGTAGACGATGCAGCTTATCATTATGGCGTATTTACTTACGATGGTACTAACGGAAAGTTATATACGGATGATGGTGCAGCAGAGGATACCATTAATGATGCTGGGAGTCTTCATAATTACAATACAAATTGGATAGTTGGAGCGAGAGAAGGCCCGGCTTATTTCTTCCCTGGTCTTATTGACGAAGTTCGTATTTCAAATATAGGTAGAAGTGAAGCATGGGTTAAAGCTACTAAAAAAAGTTTATGGGATGATTTGGTAACTTATTCAATTGAACAAACAATATCTCCTGCTTATAAAATAGAAATAGATTGGGATAAAGATGGCGATTTCTATGATACCGATGAAGATGTTTCTAGTAATGTTAAAACAGTCCATTTCTCAAGAGGTAAATCTGATGAATTAGGGAAAGCAGAAGTAGGTCAGTGTTCAATCACCTTAAATAATGCCAATGGGTTATATACCCCATCAAATTCAGGAGGGGATTTATATGGGGCTTTACTCCCCAAAAGACCCATACAAACTTACGCAATTTACAATGGTAATAAGTATGATTTATTCTATGGATTCATAGAAGAAATTATCCCCCATCCTCATAAAACAGAACAGGATTGTATTATCACAGCAGTAGATGGTATGGATTTTCTTTCAAGACATGATATGGCTACTGCTCTTTATAAAGATGCTTTAACAGGGACTATACATGGATATATATTAGATGATGCTGGATGGTCAGCTACTATGAGAACTCTTGACACTGGACAAGATACAGTCCCTTATTGGTATGGGCATGATGTTAAAGCTAGATTTGCTCAAGAGGAAATAGACGACTCTGAACAAGGGTTTTCCTATGTAGGTGGTTCAGGGTATTTTTACTTTGAGGATAGACATCATAGGTCAACTTCAACACATCAGACTTCTCAAGCTACTTTTAATAATACAATGGCAGATATGACTTATTCCCTTAGTCCAAGGAATGTCTATAATATCATCAAAGTTACAGTTACCCCATGGGAATTACAATCTATTACTGAATTATGGAGATTAGACGAAACTCCTATAATCCCTGCTGGTGAGACTTATACATATTGGGGAAATGCCTCTGTTAGTGGACAACCTGTTTTTGTAGATACATGGGCGACTCTTAATGATGGGGATACTGATTATACCGCATCTGGAACTGTATCTGTTAGTCAGACTAATTTTGCTCAAGCAATAAAAATAGTAATTGAAAATACAGATACAGTTCCAGTTACCATCACACTCTTAAAAGCTAGGGGAACTTATTATGATAACTTGACCAAGGTAACTTTGAAAGCTGAAGATTCAACTTCACAAACTGCTTATCAGAAAAGAACCTTTGAATTAGATGGCAAGTATATGACTGACTCTGATAAAGCAAGAGACTATGTAACCTATGCTATTGGAAAGTATAAAGACCCCAGAGCCGAACTTTCAATGAGTGCTATGAATCAGGATACTACTATTCTAGCAAAGATTTTAGCCCTTGAAATATCAGATAGAATCACAGTAGTCAATGATGAACTGGGGTTAAACGATGACTACTTTATTGACCACATGGAACATGATATATCAATGAGTGGTAAATTACATACCGTGAGTTATCGTTTAAGCGACACGATTAACGAGGATTTCTGGTGCTTGGATTATTCTGCATTAGCTTCAGTTACAACTAGCGGGCAGACTAAATTAGGTTACTAGATATTGCAATGCGTTGCAAAATGTAAGGAGAGAATATGTATCTTAGTGGAACAAAGCGTAGCGTGGATACTGGTGATACCTATTTTACCGAAATAAGTAAAGAAAATATCTCAGGTAGAAAACTAGCAGTTAGATTCTTACAACGTGATAGAATCTTAAATCTACCTGTATTAGATAAAAAACCTTTAGAAGCCAGGATAGAGTATGCTAGATTCTTGGTAGACTGTCCTAACTGCAACTCTGCCGAATATGCTTTTGAAGATAAATTATTCTTTTGTTCACAATGCCTAAACTCAGATGTAGATGGCAAGGCTCGTAAAGTCAAGATGCCCAAAGATAGAAAACAGATAGAGGTGATTCTAGGTAAACGGGCTATTAAAAATAGGCACTGGTTCCCTGGTGAAACTATAGATGATTTAGAGAAAGAAAATACCTTGCATTTGGAGGTGATATAAATGGGCTGGACAGCACCTAGAACGTGGGTAGCAGGGGAGATTGTAACTGCCTCTATCATGAACTCGGCAGTCCGAGACAATCTTTTATATATAAAAGGTGTAGGACAAGTTCCTACAATAGAATCAGGACTAACAATAGACAATACAGATGGTGATGAAAGGCTCCTTCTTCCTTTGCTTTCAACCGCAGAGTGTTCTACTGTCTTAAATGCCGAAGGTGAAGTTGCCTTTGATGAACAGACTCACCAGATGAAAGAATATGATGGAACGGCAGTTAGGGCTATAATCTCGGAGGCAGATGTAGATGACACTCCTGTTAATTCTGCAACTACTGTGCCAATAAGTTCTAACTGGGCTTATGACCATATCACTGATGCTGACCAGCATCCCGAATACCAAAAGGAATCCCTATTAACAACCGAAGGAGATATGGTTTATGCTACAGGAGCCTCTGCATGGGCTAGACTAGCTAAAGGTACGGCTTATCAATTGATTAGGATGAACGCAGGTGCTACAGCACCCGAATGGGGACCACAAACGGGAATTACTATGACTCGCAAGACTGCTGATGAATCTGTTAATAATTCTACTGTGTTGCAGAACGATAACCATTTGTTGTTATCTGTAGGAAGCAATGAAGTATATTGGGTTATGCTATATCTTCGAGCTGACTATACAATTGCTTTGGACATTTACATAGATATTGCCTGGACAATACCAGTAGCGGCAGCAATGTATAGGGCTGATGCCAATTATCAAGCTGTTGATACTGCGGGTAATGAAGATGATGCTACCGCCGAACAAACTGTTAGTGGTTTATCTACTACTACCAAAGGTATTCTTCTGGAGTATTTATATATTGGTGGTGCTAATGCAGGTACTATACAGCTACAGTGGGCAATGAATACCGCAGTAGAGACAGACCTTAATGTGAGAACAAACTCGTTCCTTACAGCCTATAAACTCTCATAAGGCATTGGTAAGATTCAAATACAATTAAGGGAATTACTTTAATTATCCCCCTTCCTTTTTGCGGAAATAGAATTGAATAACTAGAGTGAAGCCTACTGTATAGAGCGCACCAAGAATGAACTCGGAGATATTTAAAAGTCCAAACCCTTGACCAATGGCAACAAGAAAACATCCAGTAATAATCTCGACAGCTAACCAATTATTGAATTTCATTTTCCCATCCTATATTATTATTCTATCGCAAATGTAACCACGCTCACCAATTTCAAAGACATTACCAGACTGAGGCTCTACATTTATCCATTTATCTTCTACTCTCGTTAGATTGTAAGCATGATAACCGAAAGGCGTATTGCCTAAAGCTACCCCAAATGTATTAATCCCAAATTCAGCACTTATCAGACCTTTCATTAAGACTGCAAAGTCATCACAATCCATAATAGGTTCTTTGAATTTTGGGAAGGGGTATACTTTTCTAGCATATTTCACAGCCTCTTGAATACCCCAAAGTGTAGTGTAGAAGTAAGGACTATAAGCATCAAATAAACCAAGCGGCACAGATATATTTAGTGTAGTTAATTCATTCTTAACTATATGCCAGTCAATCTCATAAAAGGTAATATCAGGTTTTGATGGCATGTGTTTGAATGTACTCATCCTATCCATTTCCTCCATATTTCAGGTTCCAAAATTTTATCTGCTAACCCATAGAGTATAGCCTCTTTTGGGTCTAACCAAAAATCTCTATCTATATCTTCAAGTATTTTATCACGGCTCTTTTTAACCCCTGCCTCACTAAGTATGTCTACAATCTTATCTTGATAGCTTACCATCAATTTGTGTTGTATAGCAAAATCCTTATAATCACCTCCCATCTGTCCAGTGGCTAGATGTAGCATAGTTTTAGCATGAGGATATAAATACCTTTCTTTGCCAGAAGCCAAAATAAGACTAGCCGCCGAAACACAATAACGCCCTATTGTAATTATTGGCGATTTGATTAATTTCATAGTATCTATAAAAAGAAAGGTAGTATCCAAATCTCCGCCAGGTGAAGTAATTATTATTTTTATGGGGTCTTGCGATAAAGAATCAAGTGCAAGTAAAAGATTTTGTGAATCCATCTCACCAGATATAACACCGCTTAAAAACAATATCCTATGTTCTTGGGTCATGTGTTCCTTGTACCCTGTCATTTGATTATCATCGACTAAAACATCATGTTCACCAACTCTGGCTATTCTCGGATAGAGCATTATTTTAACCTCGCTTCCTTATTTGATATGACGGCAGATTTCGGAATAGTCAGCTTGGCAAAATTTAACCCGAAATCGCTATATGCCATTACTAAAGTTATTTGCTTTTCATCTTCCGATTTGAGATAACCTATGGCTGTAGCTATGGCTAAATCATCTTTATCTTCTCCTTCCCAGCCTTGTCTAAAGTTACTATCATAAAATCTCACCTCTAATCTTTTCATAATCCCCTTCTTTCTTTTAACAATTTGCCTATAGCCTTACCTGCTTTAGCTGCTCTTTTGATAAATGATTGTTGTAAGTCATTTAGAATATCCTCAATGCAGGCATCACGAAATTTACAATCCTTACATTCATATTTCTCTTTTGTTTTAGGGTTTATTGGGCATCTAATTCTTCTAGACATAATCTTCCCCTACAATAAAAATCATGATTAAATAGTCTACTAATCTCGGATTTTTCCAATTTGGTCAATTTTATTGGTCGAGGGGAAAAATCCTTTGTTTTCCCACAGAACCTACAAACCCCTTTATAAGAAGAATCAATCACCCAATAATGAACACACATTTCTAATCCCTCCCCAAGTATATATTCGCTGAAGTTTGCCAGTAATGTTATGACATCTTTGATTCCAGGGTTGGTCAAATAAGATCTTTAATTTACTATTAGTTGCCATGAGTTTAGCTGGTGAATCGTCTATATGAACATCATATTCTCCTTGCCCTTTATCTATTCCACTAAACGGAATCTGCCAATTTATTAACCATCGAGCAAGATTATCATAACCCATATACTTAACTCGGTTAGAATAAATTACCAATTCATAGCCTTTAGCTTTCCATTCTTTTAGGGTTTCAATAGCACCTCTAATTATATTGGGTTTACCAAAAACCTGTTCCTCAAACATTGTATTTATGAGCATAGGAGCAACACCCAGAACATCAGCCAGGTCGTAAGCAAAAATTGCCTGTGTTGTTAAATCAATCCCAAAGAAGTTTTTGACAATCTTAGGAAAATCATACTCACAAATTGTCCCATCCAAGTCCAAACATAGTCGCTTTGTATAATTAGCTTCCTTCTCAAATTCTTGTAACCATATTGGCATTATTGTTGCTACTGGCATTATCCACCTCTATGTAATATTCTTAATATTTTCCAATACACATGAACATCCCTTGCTCTTGTATCAACATTTTCAACACTACCTTGATAACCACGTTCCAAAAGTGATATGCAAGCGTCCTGTTGTTTTAAGGCATAGATAATTGTTACCCCTTCGGGGGTTGCCCAATTCATTTTAGGATATTGTGCCATGATATTAGCAACACGCTTAAAGTTAGCTAATGGGTCATTATCAGAACGATAATCCTGATTTTTAGTATTGTGTAATTCAATTTCTTCTTGTGTTAGTTCATAAAATAATGGATGGCCTTTATTTTCCATTGATTTCATCCTCCGTAATAACATCTAGTTTTACATTCGCTAACTCAAATAACCTTTCTGCTAAAGGAAAATTATAACCAACCTTAGTAGGATTATCACCATCCTTTAATGGAGAATATGAACTTCCAGTCTTTCCTAATACTACTACTCGTTTGATACCAGCTTGAATGATTTCTTTAGTGCAATTTATACATGGTGTGCCACAATAAGCGTAAAGAGTTGAACCTTTAGTGTTGATACCCATTCTAGCAGATTGTATAATTGGATTGATTTCAGCATGAACAGCAGGACAATGTTCCATTCCTAAACTACTACCATATCCCATACGGTGACGAGGGCATTTATCACTTATAAATGATTCAGTATATCGGCCCTTATCATCTCTAGAATCACAATGTGGAATACCCTTTGGAGGCCCGTTGTAACCAGTAGCAATAACATGATTATCCTTAACTAGGACAGCACCTATTTGGCGTGATAGACATTTACTTCTAATCATCCACAATTTTGCTTCTCGCATGAAATGTAAATCCCATTCATATTGTGTTGTATGATTCATTATTTATTCTCCTTGTTTGTTTTTTCATATTCCTCCAATATCATAGCTAAAGATTCCAATATCATTCTAACATCACTTTCTGAATAGTGGTTTTCACTCATAAGGGGATATGCCTTTTTTATTCTATAGTTAGCTATCGTTTGGACACCTTCAATTAAAGCGTCGTCTATCATACTGATACCTTTATCGCCTGAGTTGGCTTATCAGGATACAATTCCCATTGTTTGGAATATGGAGTAAGTAAGTTTATAACTGGTGTAGTCAAATCACTAGGAGGGAAACCCCCTGTTTCTGCGTAACCTCCCCATTTAATAAAACTATTTGTTTTAACTAGCATCTTCCTTTTAGCAGTCACTTTACCAGATAGAAAACCATTATCATCTATCGTACCTCTATTATCAGGCATTAAATAAATCTCAGGAGCGATGTTTACTACGTGGTCATGTGACATTGCTATCAAGTCAGCGTGTATCCAATTAGAAGCCCGCTCCGCCTTTACTGCTTTAGCTGATTTAGTTCTAGCCCCACCATAACCGTGAGTGATATATAGCCAGAATACAAATGGCTTCCCTTTAATGTGATTATTATTATCCCCAAAAGATAACTTATAAAGCATCCCCTCCGGCCTATAGGGGATATTTAATTTCTCTGCAATGTAATCTGTAATATCTGTTCCGGCTGATTCATATATTCTATTCTCATGGTTTCCGGTAGTAGTGCCTAGAATATAATCTTTTATCGGCTCTAACCATTCTACAACCTGTTTTTTCTGGTCATCGGGGCTTCCAACCTGCTTAAATATCTCACCCTTTGAGGTCTTTATGACACTTTCGCACAAATCTCCATTCAAAAAGCAATAGGTGTTATCATTATTCTTGATAAAATCTACTGTCCTTTGAAAGTGTTTATAAGAAAAGTAAGGATTGCCATAATGCAAATCAGAGATTATAACTAACTTTACTTCTCTGATGTCTTTAGACAATACCTTGCCAAACCAACGTAACTCGTTACTCAAAAGAGCCTCCTATCCTGCCATTTTAAACATCGTTTACATTGTCTGGTGATTTTATTTCTATAAATGGGATGTTGTTTCCATTTTCCCCATCTATGCAAACCGAATTTACACCACATCTCTTAATTCTCCTACTTTCATTTTATAACATTCCATGATATTTGTCAAGTCGTTAATATCATATTTTTTAATTTCTCTTGCCTCTCGTTCTAATATTTCATCATATCCCTCCCCATATAATTTAATGATAGCCTTTCGGTATTCTAATTCATTGCCATATTTCCAAATATTACATTGTTTACATTGAGCATGGACACCCTTTTCAGAGAATAGATTACTATTATGCCGACCAGGGCGGAAATGTCCAGCTTGTAATTCCTTGAAGGGCTTTTCAATCCCACAAGTAATGCACTTTCCCCTATCAAGAGTTCCGGTAGTCGCTAGGCAATCCCTTGTTCTAATAAACTGACTAAAAGCATACCAAGCTCTTTGTTTAATTGTTTTCTTTGAGGGTTGTTTAACCTTTCTAGGTCTCATAGTACTACTTTTCATATATACCCCTTTATTTAGTTATTGTGGTAATTGTGGTAGCGGTTCTAGCTTAATGTCTTGGATGGCTTTATAGAGTTTATCCATGCCTTTAACGACTTCTTTTAAATCAACTACCCAAGATTCACGGATTTCTTTTTCTATGACATACTTCAAAACCCCTTTTGGTGTAGCAAAGAAGGCTATATTATTCCAGTATTCCTCTCCTACTTGCCTTGTGGTAGGTCTGCCCCTACCTTCACCGATGATAGTTTTCTTTTCCTGCAAGATGATATTTAATGGGTCTGCTGTTAGTCTGTATTTGTTCATAAACTCTACTTCTTTTCCAGTTCTTTTAGTTCTCATAATACCTCCTAGATTCTGCAACTGTTGTAATATCTTTAAAAGTCTAATTCAGGTGGTTCTTCTTTTAGTTTCTTTTCAACGTATCCTGTCCCTTGACAAGGGAAACACTCATTGCCTTTAATATATCCAGAGCCTTTACAGGAGAAGCATTTAACCAAAGGTATTATATTACTAAAATGAGTACCTTCATCTATAATATCAAACCCCCAAGTTTGGTGATTCGGATTATACTCATACCATTTTTTAGCCTTTATTACTGTCAGCCTCCCAAAATCCATATTCATATAAAGGCTAGATTTATGTTCTGCCCACATACCGCCAACTCCTAGCCCTTTAAATGGGTCTTTTTGTATTGCGACTACTAATATTCCCTTATCTAGCATACTTTTCATATCATCAAGTAACTCACCAATACGATAGAATTCGTTATAGATATTGAACCAGTCTATAATATTTATTGAATTTGGTTGAATTACATCTTTGAAATCCTTATCTCTCCAGATTAGTTCAAACTTATCTGTATCATCATTGTTAATGGGGTTTCCCCAAGACATACGAGATGCGTACTCAGCAAAGTCATCCTCTGATGTTTCGCTTGAAAAGTAAACACATTTATGGGCATCCATATTTTTGAACAGAAGATTCCGCATAAATACGGACTTACCAGTGTTGGTTACTCCCGCTAAAACAATCATTCCTTTTTCAGGAATATAGACATGACCATCAAATCCAAACCTGCTTCCATCAATACCACATGGCCAATTTATGGGTATATTTATAGCTCCCTTGCTTTCCCTCCAGTTCATCCTGATAATCGTGTTGTCCTTATATCTATAGGTACGGTTGACCTTTTCAATAGTTCCCTTATTGACCTCATATGCTAACTTCTGAGAAATGAGATTGCGCTTGTGGGCATCACGTATTTCTAATTGTCTACAAATTATATCTAAGTCAAAGGTCTCACCCCTATGGTACAAAAGCCATTCGTCTACAACTACTGAGGCTTTTCTATATAACCCATCATCTTTAAATTTAGAAGTCATTTATTTCATCCTTCATTTTACGTAATTAAGGGGTGGGGTGGGGAAACTATATAGAGGGTTTGTTAATATTTTTAATAAATGCCTTTTTACCCTACTACCCCTACTCGTAAATTGTGCCTACAAAGACTGTTATGAATTTTATTAAATTTTATTAAACTTCTTGATTCTATTGAATTTATTAAAAATATTAAATTTATTAAAACGCACTATTATTTCGCTGTTTACTTTTATCAAGATGCTCATTTAATTTTTTTTGCAGATGTAAGTATCCTGCTTTAGCCTGTTCTACTTGATATTTTAATTGTCTAACCTCTGGGATGTTCGGTATTTCATAGGTTGCCTTTATGAGGTCTACATCATTCTTTAATTGTTCTAGTTCACGTTCTGATTGAGGTTTATTGCAGAAGTGTTCGCAGGTACTCATGCGATACTTGCCTAGTCTTACAGTAGGGTCATGCGGGTATAGATTCCGTTTACATTCTTCGCAAGTTATCATACATTACTCCCCATGTGGGTTAATCGGCAATGGCATCCAATGGGTAATTTTATCTATCCACTCCAACTTTCTAGGTTCACCAACGTACCATGTGCTATTACCTCTATTGTAGAACCCAATATTAATTGAACACGAATTGGCTATTAATACTTCCTCTGAAATCCAGGGGTGATTTACATTCCATTGACCGCTAGGCAACTTATCATTAACACTTATCCATCCCATAACTAATCATACCCCCTCTTTAAGTATTTGTCAAGATTGTGCAACGGGTTGCAATATCTATTCCCAAGTTCTATGTTTTTCTGCAACCCACTCCGCACCATCATATTCTTCAATTTGCCATTCTACATCATCGGGAATTTCAACAATTTTAAGTTTAGCGAATTGCCCAAAAGATTCTTCCCCTAATTCCTCAACACACTTAACAAGAAATGAGTCTGCCCTAGTACCATCACCCTTAAAATCATACCTATAACCATCCCATGCTAAACCTAGATATTTATATGCTTTTTCACTTAACCCAAAACCACCATAACAAGTATTAATTACAACTTTCATATCTATTCCTCTTTAGCCCCCATTTCTTTAGCAGCTCTTACCAGTGGCATATCATCTGGTTTAATCTCTTCTAGGAACTCTATCATAGTAGAAGCCTCGTCTTTGGTTAGTTCTTTAGTAGAGT
>Ga0180007_10004363_pt1 | contig 15000 bp, 13 predicted proteins | sample MM_PC_MetaG_FD_121122 | JGI IMG/M metagenome (GOLD analysis project Ga0180007, IMG submission 121122) | Groundwater microbial communities from the Aspo Hard Rock Laboratory (HRL) deep subsurface site, Sweden - MM_PC_MetaG | ecosystem: Environmental > Aquatic > Deep subsurface > Groundwater... | reverse complement strand
CTTGTAAAAGTCATAAAGAGCAGGCCCTCAGCTATTTTCCGTTCAGGAGTTTATAAAAAAGACGTGGCTGACGATGACATGGAAAGACTAAAGCATTTTTATAAAAAAGAAGGGTTTTTGGACATTGCGGCGAGTTATGAGGTCATCTCAAGGGAAAGCGGCAGGAAAAAGTGGATAGAACTGGCGATCCGCGTTGAGGAAGGCCGCAAATACATAGCAGGCGATACCAAAATAACAGGCAACGTTATTTTCTCTGAGGGAGAATTGAAATCGCTTTTGAAAATGAGGCCCGGAGATACTTTTACGGAAGTGGCTTTGCACGGAGAAGTGGCAAGCATACAGGAATATTATTTTAACAAGGGCTATATAATGGCCAAGGTAAAGCCTGATACGCTGTTAAACGTAAATACTGACAAGGTTGATATTACCTATAGTATCGTTGAAGGCGGAATATGCTACATAAACAAGATAGACATAAATGGTAATGCCAAGACAAAAGATGTTGTGATAAGAAGGGAATTAAGGATGTATCCCGGAGAAAGATACGACGGGGATAAATTGAAAAAGAGCAAAGAAAGGCTTTATAATCTCGGGTTTTTCGAGGACATTACTTTTGATATATCCGAAACTACCGTAGAAAATAAAAAAGATATGGTTGTGGATGTAAAGGAATCCAAAACAGGGGAGTTCAGCTTTGGAGGCGGATTTTCTTCTATAGATAAACTAATAGGTTTTATTGAGGTGGAGCAGCGCAATTTTGATCTTTTGAATTTCCCCACGTTTACCGGAGATGGCCAAGACCTTAAATTAAGGGCGGAATTCGGCAGCGTGCGCAAGAATTACCTTTTGAGCTGGACAGAACCATGGATATTCGATCAGCCTATATCGTTAGGTCTTGACCTGTATTCGTCAGAGAAGAGCAGAAGCGGCACTACAGGATATGCTTACGATGAGAGCAAGCAGGGCGGAGCGATCAGGCTTGGCAAGGAATTCAACGATTATTTAAGGGGAGACCTTACTTACAGGCTTGAGACGGTTGACATATCTGACCTGTCAGAAGACGCGTCTCAGGAATTAAAAGACGAGGCGGGCGAAAAGACTATATCAAGCGTCCTATTTCAGTTGACAAGAAATACTACTGATAATAGATTTAATCCGACCAAAGGAGTTATATTGACCGGTTCGATCGAGACAGCGGGAGGGGTTATAGGCGGAGACAGGGATTTTGCTAAATTTTTCAATTCCGCCAGTCACTATTCTACCATAGGGCCATTCGTCCTGGAATTAAAGATCAGGGACGGCGTAGTTACCTCTTTCGGTGATTCTGATAAGGTGCCGATATACGAGAGGTTTTTCGCGGGCGGTACCTATACCATACGTGGATACAAAGAACGGGATGTCGGACCCAAGGATATATCAGGAGACCCTATAGGCGGCGGCGCGATAGCGGTAGCTAATGCCGAGCTTATTTTACCTATAATAGATAATTTAAAGGCTGCCATGTTTATTGATGCCGGTAATGTGTGGCGTAATCCCGATTCAGCTCCGGAAGGTGGTTCAGCCACAGGAGGCATAAGGATCGGAGCCGGAATAGGACTTAGGATAAAAACACCCATTGGCCCGGTGAAATTGGATTTAGGATACCCTGTAAATCCTGATGATTCACAGGAAGATAAGATGAAATTTCATTTTAGCATGAGCAGAGGATTTTAGTTTAGAGTAATATTTTGACAGGAGGACGCGATAATGAAGAAGGTATTAATTTATATTTTAATAAGCGTGTTTTTATTCGCCGGCACAGGCATTGCCCAGACATCAGGAAAGATAGGTCATGTGGATCTTTCCAGTGTGTTCGATGAATACCAGAAGACAAAAGATTTTGACAAAGACCTGGAAAAAAAAGGGGATGCCAAGCAAGGACAGAGAGAAAAACTGGTGTCTGAAATAAGGAAAATGAGAGATGAAGTCGAAATGATGAACGAGAAATCCAGGGATAAAAAGGAACAGGATATAGAGGCCAAGATAAGAGCCCTGCAGGAATTCGACCAGGACGCTAAAAACGCGCTGACCAAAGAAAGAGACGATATGGTCAGGGATATATTGAGAGAGATAAATGACGTGATCCGGGTATACGGGGAGAAGAATGGTTATTCTGTAATATTGAACGACAGGGTATTATTGTATGGCGATCAGTTAGAAAATCTGACAGATGATATCATAAAGATATTGAATGATAATTATAAGAGATAAAGGTTTTTGACATGAAAAAGACTTTGAAAGAAATAGCGGCGATAGTCGACGGGGAAATAGTAGGGGATGAGACTGCTGTCGTTACCGGTATAAGCGGCATAAAAGAGGCTAAGCCCGGAGACCTAACGTTCATAGCTAATTCCAAATACCTTTCATTGATGAATCACACGAAGGCCTCGGCTATCATTACATCCAGGGATGTAAAAACAGCGCCTCTCCCCATTATAAAGACGGAAAATCCTTCTATAGCTTTCGCGAAAATGGTATCTTTGATGGCGCCCAATGAAGTCAAAAAACCTCAAGGCATACATCCGACAGCCGTAATAGGCGAAAAAGTAAGGCTCGGGCGTAACGTAGCCATACAGGCTCATGTTGTGATAGGAGATAATGTTGAAATAAAAGATAATAGCATTTTATACGCCGGAGCGTATGTGGGGCATCACACAAAAATAGGCAAAGACTGTGTAATATATCCGTATGTCATAATCAGGGAGCGCGTTGTCATAGGCGACAGGGTTATAATACACGGAGGCACGGTCATAGCCAGCGACGGATTTGGGTTTTCTACCGTTAAGGGTGTCCACAGAAGGATCCCCCAAATAGGGAATGTTGTAATAGAGGATGATGTCGAGATAGGCGCGAATGTTACCATAGACAGGGCTCGTTTTGACAAGACGATAATAAAAAAAGGCACAAAGATAGATAATCTTGTTCAGATAGCCCATAATGTAATAATAGGCGAACATTCTATAATAGTTGCGCAGAGCGGAGTATCAGGCTCTACTACAATAGGGAACAATGTTACGTTGGCAGGTCAGGCCGGCGTCATAGGCCATGTTTCCGTGGGAGACAACACTGTTATTGCAGCAAGGTCCGGAGTAACCAAGAATGTCCCGCCGAATTCCTGCGTTTCAGGTTTTCCCGCTAAGCCGCATACGGTCGCCAAGAGGATCAACGCGTGTGTCCAAAATCTGCCGGACCTATACAAAAAAGTAAGGGCCCTGGAAGAAGAAATAAAAAAACTGCAGTCTGATAAAAAAGACTAATCTTAAAATAACAAAGAGGAGAATATGGAGCAGAGAACGATAAAAAAACCAATAGAACTTAGCGGTGTAGGACTTCATACCGGCATAGAAGTAAATCTTAAATTCAAACCTGCCCCGACGAACACAGGGATCAATTTTATAAGGGTGGACATAAAAGATTCTCCCATGGTCAAGGCTGATACCAATTATATATTGGACCAGGACAAGAGCCCCAGAAGAACATCCATAGGCAATGGTCCGGTGGAGATACATACGATAGAGCATCTTATGGCAGCCCTGTGGGCGCTCGGTATAGATAATATAATCGTTGAGATGGACGGACCTGAATTACCCGGTCTGGATGGCAGCGCGATAGGCTTTGTGGAGATGTTAAGAAACGCCGGCATAGAGAATCAGGGCGCGCCAAAAAATGTTTATCAGGTACGTTCGCCTTTATGGTTGGAACAGGACGGCGCGACTATAATGGTTTTACCGGATAACCAATTCAGAGTTTCTTATACATTGAATTACGAACATCCTGTACTTAGGACGCAATACCTGTCTTTTACTATCGATGAGAATACCTTCGAGAAAGAGATAGCGTCTTCAAGGACGTTTTGTCTCGAAAGGGAAGTGAAAGATCTCAGAGAGCAGGGCCTTGGCAAAGGAGCTAATTATGAAAATACAGTTGTCGTAGGAAATAAAGGCGTTATAGATAACAAGCTTAGATTCGAGGACGAGTTTGCCAGGCATAAGATACTGGACTTGCTGGGAGACCTGTATCTTTTGGGGTATGGCATCAGGGGGCATATAATCGCTATGCGCAGCGGACACCCACTGAACATAAAACTGGTAAATAAGATAAACGCTCAAAGAGAAAAGACATTGTCCGGAGGCATCAAGGGAGTGCATGTGGAAACAGGGTCAGGGATATTAGATGCAGAGGATATACAGAAAATATTGCCTCATCGTTATCCTTTTCTGCTGGTTGATAAGATAATAGAGCTTGAACCAGGCAAGAGAGCTGTCGGTATCAAGAACGTTACCATGAACGAGGAGTTTTTTACAGGCCATTTCCCCGGCAGGCCTGTTATGCCCGGTGTTTTGATAGTGGAGGCAATGGCTCAAGTGGCAGGAGTCTTGATGTTGAATAAAAAAGAAAACCTCGGGAAAATGGCTTATTTTATGAGCCTTGACAAGGCGAAATTCAGAAAGACAGTTGTTCCCGGTGACCAGCTTAGGCTGGAAGTAAGCGTGGTAAAATTAAAATCAAAAATAGGCCAGGTTCACACAAGGGCATTGGTGGATGATCAAGTGGTGAGTGAGGCAGATTTAATGTTTGCCCTGGTAAAGGCCTGACTTAATATTACTAAAGATTGCCATCTCTGCGAAAACAGGGACGGGAATGACCTATTGACGCGAGGTTAGGCAGTAAGATATTATGAAAATACATCCTACAGCTATTGTAGATAAAAAGGCAAAATTGGCCGACAACGTAGAAGTCGGCCCTTATGCTATTATAGGCCCTGACGTAGAGATAGCGGGTTCTACAAGTGTGGGAGCTCATGTTGTAATAGAGAGCCACACAAGCATAGGTGAGAATTGCCGGATATTTACAGGCGCTGTAATAGGGAGCATGCCTCAGGACCTTAAATATAAAGGCGAGAAAAGTTTTCTCAAGATAGGGAACAATAATATTATAAGGGAATACGCGACGTTGAATCCAGGAACCGAGGAGGGGAGCGTTACGTCTGTGGGAAACGGCAATCTCCTTATGGCGTATTCTCATGTCGCCCATGATTGTAAAATAGGTAACGGATGCGTTATAGCTAATTCGGGAACACTTGCCGGGCACGTGACTATTGAGGATAAAGTGGTGATAGGGGGGCTTACCGCGATACATCAATTTGCCAGGGTAGGAAAGCTGGCGATGATAGGTGGTTGCTCAAAGGTCGTGCAGGATATACCCCCTTTTTCAACATGTGACGGCCATCCCTCGAAAGTATATGGATTGAATATTATAGGTTTAAAGCGTTCCGGCATGTCAAAAGATACGTTGTTTGCGCTGAAACAGGCGTTCAAGATTTTATTCTATTCAAGATTGATCTTTAAAAACGCTTTTGAGAAGGTAAAGGAAGAGATCAGGGATGTAGAAGAAGTAGAATACCTTCTTACTTTTGTAAAAAATTCAGAAAGAGGTGTATGTAAAGGTGGAACAGAATAGAATAGGCTTGATAGCTGGTAACGGCAGGTTCCCTATACTTTTCGCGCAGGCAGCCAGAAAGAAAGGCATAGAGATAGTCGCGATAGCTATAAGCGGAGAGACATCAAAAAGCATAGAGCATAACGCGGACAAGATACACTGGCTCGGCGCAGGGGAGCTGGGGAAACTATCCGGGATAATCCTTGATGAAAAATTGACGTCTATCGTAATGGCGGGCCAGGTAAAACATAAGACGCTTTTTGACAGGAACATAAAGATAGATAAGGCAATGCAGTCCCTTTTGGATAATGTAAGGGACAAAAAAACCGACTCTCTCATCGGGGCAATAGCTAAAAAGCTGGAATCCCTTGGCGTAAAACTTTTAGATTCCACAACTTTTTTATCAGAGTATTTGCCTGAAAAGGGGCTTTTGACAAAGAACCCGCTCGGCGAGAAGATCCTGGAAGATATTGATTTCGGGCGAGAGGCCGCTAAAGTAATCGCCGGACTTGATATAGGCCAGAGTGTCGTAGTAAAAGATAAAGTGTTGCTGGCGGTAGAGGCCATAGAAGGCACGGATGAAGCGATAAAAAGAGGCGCGAAATACGGCAAGGAAGGCATTGTGGTGGTCAAGGTCTCCAAGCCCGGCCAAGATATGAGGTTTGATATTCCGATAATAGGGCCAGATACGATAAAATTATTAAAAAAAGTAAAAGCGGCATGTATTTCCATTGAAGCGAAAAAGACCCTTATAATAGACAAGAAAGAAACTATTGATATCGCCAATAGATCAGGAATAGGAATAATAGCTTCATAATGCGGGGCAATTAAAATGCCGAAGAAAAAGCAGGACAAAACCAAAAATATCATAAGCGCTCTTACTAAGATATCAAAAGTCATATCAAGTGATCTTTATTTAGAAGATATCTTGAAATTAATAGTAACAGTGACGGCGGAGGTCATGAATTCCAGAATATGCACTCTTATGCTTCTGGATGACAAAAAACAGAGTGTAAGCATAAGGGCGACCCAGAGCATAAGCGAAGAATATATAAAAAAGGAGCCTTTAAGGAAAAGCGAAGGCGTTGTGTGGAAAGTTATTGAGACAAATAAACCTGTTGTCGTGCCCAATGTACTGAAAGACCCTAGGTATAAATACAAGGATATCGCGGAAAAAGAAGGCCTTGCGTCGTTACTATGCGTGCCGTTGGCGGTCAAGAACAGGGTCATAGGTGTTTTGAATTGTTACACATCAAAACCTCATAAGTTCTCAAAGACAGAAATAAACGTCCTTACAAGCGTCGCTAATCAAGCAGCTATCGCCATAGAGAATACGGAACTTATGGTAATGACCAAGGTAATACAAGAAGAGTTAGAAACGCGCAAGGCTACGGAAAGAGCAAAGGGAATTTTGATGAGAGTGGAAGGGTTGACCGAAGAAGAGGCTTTTAGGAAGATACAGAAGTACAGCATGGATCATCGTAAACCCATGAAGGAAGTCGCGGAGGCCATAGTCATGATGCGCGACATGCGGAGTTAAGAATTTACGAAAAGAGCTAATGACTGAAAGGAATAAAGCGTGAAGCGTAAATTATCTTATAAGGGCTTACAGGAGGGTATCCGAACATTAAAGACACCTAAAATAGATGTGTGGAGAAATCAATACGCGGATAAGGATTATGTCATAACCCTTGAGAATCCTGAATTTACCTGTGTCTGTCCAAAGACAGGACTTCCTGATTTTGCCAATATTAATATTCAGTATAAACCTGATAAGTGGTGTATTGAGCTGAAGTCATTTAAACTATACATGTTATTTTATAGGAACATAGGGATATTCCATGAGCATGTGATCAATAAGATCCTTGATGATTTTGTAGCGGCGTGTAAACCGAGATGTGTCAATATCAAAGGTGAGTTTAATATAAGGGGCGGAGTAAAAACCACGGTTATCACCGAGTATAAAAGGAGCTAGGTATGGCAGCCACCACCAAAAAAGATGTCTTAAAATTAGTCAAGCAACACGATATTAAGTTTATAAAACTCTGGTTTACGGATGTCCTGGGCTTTCAAAAGGGTATTTCCATCACAAGGCGCGAACTTGAAAAAGCTCTGGAAGACGGTATGGGGTTTGACGGTTCGTCTATCGAAGGGTTTGCCCGCATAGAAGAAAGCGATATGGTGGCTATGCCTGATGTCTCGACATTCCGGTTGATACCGTGGAGGACCGACGCGGATGGGCTTTCCGCCAGGATGTTCTGCGATATTATAAACCCGAACGGCAAGCCTTTTGAGGGAGACCCAAGGTATGTATTTAAGAAAAATTTAAAAAAGGCAAAAGACCTCGGCTTTACTTATTATATAGGCCCGGAATTGGAATATTTTTATTTTGAAAACCCTAAGAATACCATAATACTTGATAGGGCCGGTTATTTTGACCTTACGCCCCTTGATGTGGCACAGGACCTAAGGCGCGAAACAGTGATCATGCTTGAAAAAATGGGAGTAGAGGTGGAGTATTCACACCATGAGGTCGCAACGTCTCAGCATGAGATAGACTTAAAGTATTGTGAAGCGCTTAACATGGCGGATAAGGTCATGACTTACCGTATGGTCGTAAAAGAGGTCGCGAGACAACACGGAAAATACGCGACATTTATGCCGAAGCCTATGTATGGGGTAAACGGGAGTGGGATGCACGTGCATCAGTCGCTTTTTAAAGGTTCTAAAAACGCTTTTTTTAGCAAGACTGATAAGTCTCATCTTTCGGATATGGCCAAGCATTTTATAGCCGGCATATTGAAGCATGTGCCTGAGATCACAGCGGTGACGAACCAATGGGTCAATTCTTATAAAAGATTAATCCCTGGTTACGAGGCCCCTGTCTATGTATGCTGGGCGCAGATGAACCGTTCCGCTCTTGTGAGGGTACCCATGTATAAGCCCGGCAAGGAAAACGCGACCAGGATAGAGCTTCGCTCCCCTGACCCGGCGGCAAATCCATATCTTGCCTTTTCTGTAATGCTCGCGGCAGGACTTGACGGCATCAAGAAAAAATCCAAGCTTCCTAAAGCATCAGAGGACAATATTTACGAAATGACAGAGAAAGGGCGGGAAGAAGCAGGCATAGAGTCCCTGCCTGAGGATCTATACGAGGCGATCAAGCTTACGGAAAAAAGCGCTCTTGTAAAAGAAGCGCTTGGCGATAAATTATTTGAATATTTTATCCGCAATAAATATATGGAGTGGGACGAATATAAGGCCCAGGTGTCGAAGTACGAGATAGACAAATACCTGCCCATACTCTAACTTCACGTTTTTTATCAATATGCGCAAGATCAGTATTGTACTTTTTTTAATATTTTTATCATTGTTGGCGTATGCTGTTGTAAGTATTGCGCCTTATGGCCGCGCTGTCGAAATTTCTGCCGGCATGGAGAAAGAGCCCGACACCCTCGTTTTTAAAAGCGGAGAGACCCTTACGTATAGGGTCAGCTATAAGGGCCTTAGGATAGGCAAGTCCGTACTGACGTTCAACGGAGAAAAAGACCTGGGCGGAGAAAAAGTATATCACATTACTTTTTCTACCAGAGTCCCTTCGCTTAAAGACACTGAGGAAATTTATGCGGATAAAGTTACCTGGCTGCCTTTAGAGGTGCATAGGAATATAAAGAAGAAAGTCGGTTTTAATGACAGTATAGTTGAAAAATATGATCAGAAAAAGTTCAGGATAGATATAAAACAAAAAAGCAAACTTCGCTCAAAGGATTTTTCCATAGAAAAAGACGCGCCTATCCATAATGCCATACTCTTACCTTATTACTATCGTTCGAAAGAAAGTTTCAGTGAGAGCGAAAAATTAAAAATTAATCTGCCTACCATGGATTTTGAGGTCATGTTCGATGGGGTGGAGACTGTAAGAACTCCGCTCGGAGAATACAAGGCATATGTTTTCACGAGCGACCCGCCTAAATTTAAACTATGGCTCAGCGCTGACGAGCGGCGCATACCCCTAAAGATAAAAAACCCGGATGCCCTGGGTTATTCCCTTATAATAGAAGATATCAATTAATGGATGTTGTTAAAATTCCGCGAAGTTTTGTAATTCAAAATAGCACTTGACCTTTTTCCCTAATGCTATACACTTATTAATAAATGTATAGGAATAGGAGATGCCTATGAGCGGCAAAGAAATGGACCTTATGAGTTTTTTTAAGAAAAGGGGAGGCCTTGCGGGCTATTCGGAGATTCTTAAAGCCGGTTTTGATAAGGTTCTTATTAAGAGCGTCCTAAACTCCGGCCGGATTCAAAAAATAGACAGAGCTCTCTATAGACTTTCTGACGGTTCCAGTCTTTCGAATCCGGATCTTGTGGCTATTTCGATCAAGGTTCCTAAAGGCATAATCTGTCTACTTTCCGCGCTTGCTTTTCATGAGGCTACGAATGAGGTTCCCAGATATGTAGATGTAGCAATTCTACGGGGAACTCATGCCAATAAGATCAAATATCCACCGGTAAGGTTTTACAGGTTTTCAGATAAAACATGGAAGGCCGGAATCGAAGAACATAGAATAGAAGGCCATAATGTCAGAATTTATAGTCTTTCTAAGGCAATAGTCGATTGCTTCAAATTCCGGAATAAAATAGGTATTGACGTCGCAAGAAGCGCCCTTAAAGTTGCTGTCATGGAAAAAGGCATAAAGCCGAAAGATATTATGCAGTATGCCAAGATTTGCCGTGTAGGTAATATCATAAAGCCGATAGTAGAGGCTATAATATGAAAATAAAGAAATAAAAATCAAACGGTAAATTTTATTTGATATCAAAGGCTTGACAAATATACCAAATATGGTATACTTTAATTGGAGAAGATAATGGTGAAAAAGTTGGATTTTATTGGCTCTTCGCGAAAAGATATTAGAGCGTTTCCCGAAGAGGTAAAGGATGACATAGGATATGCATTTTTTGAGACCCAGGAAGGTAAAAAGCCTACAAGTGCCAAGCCGTTAAAAGGCTTCGGTGGAGCCGGAGTATTAGAGATTATTGAAGATTTTTCTGGAGATACTTATCGCGCAGTTTACACTGTAAGTTTTAAGAAAGTAATATATGTTTTACACTGTTTTCAAAAGAAATCAAAACACGGAATTAAAACTTCGCAACGGGATATTGATTTAATTAAAAAACGATTGAAAGCAGCAAAAGAAGATTATAAAACAAATTACGAGTGAGGTGAATTGATTATGAGAACAAAAGAAAAAGTTCACAGAGGAAGTGGAAGTATATTTGCAGACATAGGAACTGTTTATCCTGAAAGAACCTTGGCTAGGGCACAGATAATGTCTGGCATAGCTGAGATTATCAAAAAACGAAATCTTACACAGAAAGAGGCTTCAGAGTTACTTGATATTCCCCAATCAAAGATATCTTGCCTCGTAAATGGTAAACTCAGCATGTTTTCCCTGGATCATCTCTTAATGTTGTTAAATAAATTAGGTAGGGATGTAGAGATTATTATAAAACCAAAAATAAAAGAAGAAAAAGTTGCTTCAACACATGTTTTAGTTGTTGCCTAAAAAGCTGTGAGAGGATCATATATGCAATATTCACTCACTTAAACAACTCTTGGAAGGAACGCCCTATAAAGAATTTTACACAATTTAGTTGACGTAACCATATTAAGAGCCATATTAAAATTTGGCGAAGTTTTTTCTTGACTAAATACCCGGTTTGAATGATAATAGAAAAATAGAACAAAGGCGTTCTCGCGAGGCGAAGAATGCCTTTTTTATTTTGACAATTGGTGCACAAAAATTGTGCAGACTTGATAAGGAGAAAATAAGATGCAGAAGAAAATAAAAGCCTTCATGGAAGATGTTATAAAAAAGAATCCCGGAGAAACTGAATTTCACCAGGCAGTCCAGGAAGTAGTAGAGTCAGTAATGCCTTTAATAGAAGAAACACCAAGGTATAAAGATTCCAAGATACTGGAAAGAATGATCGAGCCTGAGAGAGTGATAATGTTCCGCGTTCCCTGGCAGGACGATAAAGGGGAAATACAGGTAAACAGGGGTTACAGGATAGAAATGAACAGCGCCCTGGGACCTTATAAAGGCGGACTAAGGCTTCACCCGAGCGTTAATCTTGGTATTTTAAAATTCCTGGCATTTGAACAGGTATTCAAGAATAGTTTGACCACGCTTCCGATGGGCGGAGGAAAAGGCGGTTCTAACTTTGACCCAAAAGGAAAGTCAGACAGTGAGGTAATGAGATTTTGCCAGAGTTTTATGACAGAGCTGCAGCGTCATATAGGGCCTGATACAGACGTTCCTGCCGGAGATATAGGAGTTGGCGGGAGGGAAATAGGTTTTATGTTTGGCCAATACAAGAGGCTGCGCAACGAATTTACCGGAGTGTTGACGGGAAAGGCGCTTGGCTGGGGCGGAAGCCTGATAAGGCCCGAGGCTACCGGCTATGGCTGTGTTTATTTCGCGGAAGAAATGCTTAAAGCGAATGGCGGGTCTTTTAAGGACAAGATTTGCGCTGTTTCAGGTTCGGGTAACGTCGCGCAGTATACCGTCGAGAAATTACTGCAGTTGGGCGCGAAACCGGTCACGCTTTCGGATTCAAGCGGTTATATCTATGACCCGGATGGGATAAGCGAACAAAAATTACAGTTTGTTATAGAGCTTAAGAATATAAAACGCGGAAGGATAAAAGAATATGCCGCGAAATATAATTGTAAATATAATGAAGGCAAATGGCCTTGGGAAGTAAAGTGTGACTGCGCGTTTCCGTCAGCCACTCAGAACGAGATCCACGAGTCTGACGCTAAGCAACTTGTCAAGAACGGTTGCATGCTTGTGGCTGAAGGCGCGAATATGCCTACTTTACCAGAGGCTATAAAAGTATTTCAGGACGCCAAGATCTTGTATGCTCCGGGCAAGGCATCAAATGCCGGCGGAGTAGCTACAAGCGGCCTTGAAATGTCACAGAACAGCCTTAGGTTATCATGGAGTAGGGAAGAGGTAGATAATAAATTACATGATATCATGATCAAGATCCATGAAGCATGCGTGCAGTATGGCAAAAAAGGCAAATTTGTTGATTATGTCAAAGGCGCTAACATAGCGGGTTTTGTCAAAGTTGCCGACGCTATGCTGGATCAGGGCCTGGTATAAAGTTTAAGAAAAATTACAAAATGCATTTGTTCAAAGTGAGATCTTTAAAAGGGGTGTTTTAAAAAAAACACCCCTTTTCACTTTTTTTACGGGGAGGTCGGATCGTGCCGAAAATAAAGGACATCGATAAGGTTCTGATAATAGGTTCAGGCCCTATAGTTATAGGCCAAGCATGCGAGTTTGACTATTCAGGTACGCAGGCCTGCAAGGCATTGCGCGCGGCAGGGTATAAGATAGTGTTGGTTAACTCTAATCCCGCCACGATCATGACGGATCCTGGCATGGCTGATATTACCTACATAGAACCGCTTAATGTGGAAAGGCTTACCGCTATTATTGAGAAGGAAAGGCCTGACGCTCTCTTGCCGAACCTGGGAGGCCAGACAGGGCTTAATCTTTCTTCAGAATTAGCGAAAAAAGGTGTCCTTGAAAAATTCGGATGCAGAATAATCGGTATCCAGGCTGATGCTATTGAACGAGGAGAAGACAGACTTGCTTTTAAACAGACAATGGAAAAACTGAATATACCCATGCCTAAAAGCGAATTGGCGTATACTGTCGAGGATGCCAAAAAAATAGCGCATGACCTGGGTTATCCCGTGATCATAAGGCCCGCGTATACTATGGGAGGGACGGGCGGCGGAGCGGTATTTAACGACGAAGAGCTTGAAACAGTGGCGGCGCGCGGCATATCGGTAAGCCTCATAGGACAGATATTGGTGGAAGAGTCTGTCCTTGGATGGGAAGAACTCGAGCTTGAAGTGGTAAGGGACGCGGATTCCAACAAGATAACGGTATGTTTCATAGAGAATATCGATCCAATGGGTGTCCATACAGGGGATTCTTTTTGCGCTGCCCCGATGCTGACAGTAGAGAAAGAGATCCAGGAAAAACTTCAGGAATATTCCTACAGGATAGTCGATGCCATAGGCGTTATCGGAGGAACAAACGTCCAGTTTGCCAGAAAACCCAAAGACGACAGGATAGTGGTCATAGAGATAAACCCAAGGACATCGCGTTCATCCGCGCTCGCGTCCAAGGCAACAGGGTTTCCTATAGCGTATGTATCAGCCAGGCTTGCCGGCGGAGACCTCCTGAAAGATATCCCGTACTGGCGTGATGGGACCCTGGATAAATATACTCCTTCCGGAGATTATGTCGTCATAAAGTTTTCCCGCTGGGCTTTTGAGAAATTTAAAGGGATCAAGGACCAGCTTGGCACGCAGATGAGGGCGGTCGGAGAAGTAATGAGCATAGGAAAGACTTACAAAGAGGCTTTTCAGAAAGCGATAAGAAGCCTTGAGAGAGACCGCTATGGATTAGGCTTTGCCAAGAATTTTAATAAACTTACGCTGGAAGAACTGTTAAAACTTCTCGCGTATCCTACTTCAGAACGCCAGTTTATCATGTATGAGGCTTTAAGAAAAGGCGCTTCCGTTGAGGAGCTGTACGATAAAACGCGTATTCACAGGTATTTTATAACCCAGATGAAAGAACTGGTCGAACTCGAAGAGGAGATATTGAAGCATAAAGGCGGAAAGATGCCTGATGACCTTTTGATCAAGGCCAAAGAAAATGGTTTTTCGGATAAGTATCTTGGCCAGATATTAGGCATTAAGGAAAAAGAGATAAGAGAGAAGCGCGTAAAGTTAGGCAAGACAGAAGCCTGGCACGCCGTGCCTGTCAGCGGCGCTGACGCGGCTTATTATTATTCTACTTACAGGGCCGCTGATAAGGTCAGTGTTTCGCCTAATAAAAAGATAATGATACTCGGCGGCGGGCCCAACAGGATCGGTCAGGGCATAGAGTTTGATTACTGCTGCTGCCATGCCGCGTTTGCCTTAAGGGACCTTGGCTATGAGAGCATAATGATAAATTGTAATCCTGAGACGGTCTCTACTGATTATGATACTTCGGATAAGCTTTATTTTGAGCCGCTTACCGTAGAGGATGTATTGAGTATTTATAATAAAGAGAAGCCGGAGGGGGTTATCGTACAATTTGGCGGTCAGACCCCTTTAAATATAGCTAAAGAGCTCGAAGACTCCGGAGTAAAAATACTCGGGACCTCGGTTGAGAGTATAGACCTTGCTGAGGACAGGGAAAGATTTGCCAAGGTGATGAAAAAACTTAGTATCCCCCAGCCTGACAGTGGCATGGCAAGCACTCTTGAGGAAGCGCTGAAGATAGCCGAGAGAATAGGCTACCCTCTTATAGTGAGGCCGTCGTATGTTTTGGGCGGCAGGGCAATGGAAATAGTCTATGACGAGGAAATGCTTACGGATTATATAAAGGCAGCGGTCGATGTGTCGCCCGACAGGCCTATCCTGATAGACAGGTTTTT
>Ga0180007_10004362_pt1 | contig 15002 bp, 21 predicted proteins | sample MM_PC_MetaG_FD_121122 | JGI IMG/M metagenome (GOLD analysis project Ga0180007, IMG submission 121122) | Groundwater microbial communities from the Aspo Hard Rock Laboratory (HRL) deep subsurface site, Sweden - MM_PC_MetaG | ecosystem: Environmental > Aquatic > Deep subsurface > Groundwater... | reverse complement strand
ATACCATTGACTTTCATGAAAGCTTTAGACATGGATTCTGTTGAAGTTCCCATGATGGTTGCGACATGGTTCCACTCCTGGAACTGTTCAGCAGATAAACCTAGCTTTTGTGCTGTATCGCCAATCTCATCAGCGATATAAGCCGTTTTTATGGAAAATGCAGTTAAAGCAGAAACGGCACCTAAAATAGGTACCGTTACACTTTTCGTTAATGTTGAACCAAGCTTACCAATCTTCTCGATGTTAGCATTGCTTAATTGTTTGATTTTATCTGATGCTTTTTCTAACTGTCCATTCATCTTAGCAATTTCAGCTTCGGTATATTGGACATTTCGTTTGAGTTTATTAAACTCATCTTGACTCATGTCACCTATTTGAACAGCCTTTTTAGCATGCTCTAGTTCCTGGTTTTGAGTTTCCAGTTTTTTCTTGGTTTGAACCAAGATATCATTTAGTTTAGTTTGTTTTTGTTTCCATAAATCTAGGTTCGTACTATCGTAACGAAGGTTTGTATTAATCGCACGTAAATCTTTATTTTGATTTTTTAAATCTTTCTTGATTCCGTTTAGTTCATTTTCTAAATCTTTACCATCAAGAGTTAGTTTGATATTTAATCCTTTAACAGTCTCTGCCATTAATGCTCACCTCCAAGGTAAAAGAAAAACACACCTTTCGATGTGTTTATATTGATATTTTCTTAAAAAATACATCATTACGTTTTACAGAATTATCTAAAATGACGTTATATGGTATCACTTCAAAAAACACTTGGTATCCTTCATTGTAACTAAAATATGTATCATGATTGGATGAAGGTTTTAGGTTTTGTCTGCGCATTTGATTCTTTAAAGTTTCCGTTAAGTCTGCTATAATATATGCCACAAACTTTGTGTTGTCATCGACATTTATTATATCACCATTTACACCTTTAGCAGTTTTCCCTTTTATTGCATCTATATACTGATATATTTGTGAAAATGGATTTTCTTTATCGCTATAATCATCTCTACCAGGACGTTTAAACTCAACGATTGTAACATTTGATGCAGTTCCATTTAGTGAATCAGAGAAAGATATTGTATCCAAAAATAAGCCATCAGGTCTTTGCGTATCTTTGCTATCTATAAAGATTTTCTTTAAGGGTTCATCTGAGAAGAATCTATACGAGTATGCTAATCGTTCATCAATTAACCATAGATTATGTTTTTCATAATCGATATTTGAATCATCTGATTTCATAGGGAAGAATAGTTTATGTAATCTATTCTCTTTAAAATACTGATCAGCATTCTCATAAGATAGCATCTTACGAAGTAAATCAATAATCAATTTTCTTCTAATCACATATGATACCAACTCGGATTTTGCAATATCAGTAACATTCTCCATTATTTGGTTGATTTGGTCATCGCTAACTTCATCAATTGACTCAATGCTATTGACAGCATCATAATTTTCTAAATTCATTTTCTGATTGATTTTGAATAACTCAATCCTCATTTTATACTTGTTTTTTGCATTTGTATATGTGATTTTTTCAAGCTCATTGAGCCTTTTTTTATACAGGTGTAAATATTCAGGTGCATCATTTTGAATATAATTTTTAATATAGCTCATTTTTTCTTCTTTATATGGTTCTATGAACTTATCAAGGTAAATTGAAATGGCATTTACTATATGATCGTAAATGTTCAATTGATCGTCTACAAGAGTATTTCCATTTGGCTTATCAAACATTAAGGTATTAAATCCACTTCTTTCTTGATTTACATCTTTGTCTAAAAAAGCCCCTGATATAAAACATTGATAAATGGCTTTATTATTTTCTATATCAAAACTAGTTGGAAGTTCTTCTATGTTTGGTATATTAAAGTGATTAACCACTCTTTTTTGTGCACATATAAATATTTGATGATTTTCATTTGGACTTGTTTTGAGAAATACGTGTTTCAGTTCATATGTTTGTTTGTTAATCTTTAGTTTTTCTTCTTTGCTTTGGATGTACTTATCTTCAACAAAATAATCATTTATGCAAATTTCATCCCCATCATATATATTAATTTTGGTTGTAATCCCCATCACTAATAAGGATGTGAAATGTTCAACAAGTTTGTTTGCAATTTGTTTTGTGCTTATTGCACTTCTGCTGTAAAACTCTTGTTTCAATCCCAAAAGTTTAACTTCAGTTTTCAGATTAAACCCATTATGCTCAGTATCAATAATCTCAATTTCGTCATCTAGGTTAAAATTAAAATGACGTAACATTGAATTTTCTTTACCTTCATTAAAAACTGATATCACTTCGACATTATTAAAAGTTTTTAACCAATTAAGTCTACCGATACCTTTTCCGCCTATTTTGGATTTATAATCAGAATCAAACGTTCTAAATGACATCATATTTTTATCATTAAATCCAATGCCATTATCAGTTATAAAAATATTTCTGATTGGATAAATACCACCTTCAACAAGTGGCTCATTTTGGCGTTCAATTGTTATGTTTATCTCACCTTGATCCTGATTAATTTCTTCGATTGCTTGTAAAGAGTTACTAATAGCCTCAAACAAAGAAGTAAAAGGATCTTTTGGTGTAGGAAAATTCTTAATTCTCCCTTTAAAATTGTGAAGCATACTTTCTTTCATAACAAAACCCCCATTTCATATTTATATTCATTATATCAAATGGAGGTGTATTTAACAATAATCATAGAAGGAACTTATCAATATCTTTTTGTGTTGCTCTTCTTCTGGATTGGTTACCTTTGACAACATTCATCTCAAGTTGTACAATTTCAAAGTATGTATCTAAATCAAACGTCTTTGTGTCAGCAATTGAGATACCAAGATGAGCAAGATTAAATATGATATTTGCTGTTATGTTTACTTCATCATTTCTTTGTTGGTGGCTTGGGTGTAGATCCTTTTTGAAATGTACCGAGCATTTCACCTATCGTATTCGTTAGATTTTCAAGTTCATTTTGATTACTTAAAATAGAAAAATCCAACGACATTAAAAAGTCGTTGTAAGATTGTTTACTGAAAGGTCTGTGCAACACATATATGATTCGGAAGATAGTATCAATCACAGTAGATAGATCATCTTCTTTTTTGATATTTGATTTTTCTAGTTTCTTAATATCATTAAATAATTCTGTTGAGAAAACATTTCGATAGTCAATGATTGTAAATAATGATGAATGAAGGCGATAATCTATATCGCCAAGTTTGAGTGTTTTTTCCATTTTAGATTATCTCCTTAAATGAATGTTGGTAATGCTGGTGCAGTCGTTAAGAATGCAGCATAGTTCGTATCTCCTACACCTGCGATAACTCTTAAAATTAAATTGTTTCCAGATTCAATTGGTCTTGCTGTAATGTTAAGTGTAATCGAGTTTGCTTCAATGGAATCTGCTTTTGATTTACTAGCATCACCTGAAGGTGTAGCTGTACATAAGAAATACCATATACGTCTCGCCTTAATATCTCCTTGAATCTCATACCCAAGTGCAAATGTCTTTGTTTCGCTATTTACTACTTCCACTAAGTTTCCATTTGTATCTTCTAGAACACCAAAGATATCCTTTTTAAATACATCATCAATCTCTGTGAACTTAAGTGTTACATTCGTTCCTGAATTGGATACAAGCGTTGCGATTACTTTATCATCTGCATACACTTGTGCACTACCACCGATTGCTTCAGTCGTAATTTCCTGTGCTCCTTCTAAACGTTTAGGAATTGCAAAGGTCCAACTACCATCTTCTGCTTGAGTCGCAAGTGCATAGTGTACGTTTGTTAAACCAAATGTGACTTTATTGCTCATTTAAAATACCTCCTGTTTGATTTCATATACTCTGTTGACTGAACTGTCTTCATTGACAAATTCAGATAATAATTCAAATTCATAACCCATAAAATATAGGGATGCTTCTAATTGTTCTTCTAATTCTAAGTTCTTCTTTTCAGTGATAAGATTTACCTGAAAGGTTACAACCTTTGCTACTACTCTATCATCTGCATAAACAATAGAACGATTACTTAGTTCTTGATAGATGAGGTAGTTTGGATCTGACTCCAATCCCTCTCTTGTTCCATACGACACTTTACCTGGTAACACAGAATTAAGTGTATCAAATAAAGCTTCTAGTTTCTCCTGCATCACATATCACCTTTTTCAATTATAGATTTTATATCTTCTAGCATTTTGGGTGTAAGTAAATCATATGCTGGACGCATGAACGGTCTTGGTCCTATATACTTTCCGCTACGATGTGTGAATCCGAATTCAAGTAGATGTGTCAATTTCCCTTTTTCATTTGAGAAGATAGAAATTGTTTTATTAATTCCGCTACCTTGAGGTTCAGCTATAAACGAATCAGCAAATGGTTTTGAACCACCACTTCTAGGTGCATGTGTTCTAATGTAATTCACGATTTCTTGAGCTGTTTCATCAAGTTTCTTTTCAAGTTTCACAATAATATCTTTTGCATAGTCGTCTACCATATTGGATATAGCTGCTCCTAGTTCATCAAGTGTAATCAACGATATCACTCTTTCTAATTTTCGTTTTACTCAAGTAGAGTTCAATAAACTGTCCAATCTGATAGGTTCGTTCAATCTTATAGATGTCCCCTGCAATGTCAGTGTATTTACTTCCATCGTATAAGAAACTTTGAATCTTAAGTGCAATATCAATTCTTATATCTGATCGCTTACTCTCATAATATTCATTTGAGGTAATACTGAAATTAATCCCTATCACTTCTTTAAAATTTTGAAGTTGATAGGTTGATGAACCAATAGAATTTTGAATCAAATCCATAGTTAGTAATTTAAGTCTTATGTTTGGTGAGTTAGGATACATTTTCTTCTGCTCCCTTAGTTAATGCAATTTGTCCTACCAACATATCAAATGTCTTTGGTAGTTCTTTTGCGCTTCCATCATTCTTAAAGCCAAAGAATGTCTTTACATAGATAATTATCACCGTACTAACCATTGGATTTGATTCATCATTTATATAAGAAGGATCAATCCCACAGCTCGTTAAATACGCTTTGCAACTACTTATATGAGTAGATAACTCATCGTCAGCATATGATTCTGATACAGGGATGAGTAATGCTTTTTTTACAATATCTAATATCGCCATGAGATCAATCCTTTCTTAATTTACTCTAAGCTACTATTACGCAGCTGCTTTCTTTTTGATGCGTAGGAATCCGTTATAACCGACTACGTTACCACCAGTGAAAACTGATGCTTTATAGCTGATGATTCCATCTTTGAATTTGTAATCAGTTGATTTACCGATTTCAACTGGTGAGAATACTGGTACTTCATAATTGGTAAGTGCACCGTAAGCGATACCGTATTCTCCAGCGGCTGTATTACTATCTGAGATAGCTTTACAATTTGAGTTAATGATATAAGGGATACCATCGATCGTTTTATTGACGTAATCAATTGTGTGTACTTTTCGACCTTCAGGTGTTTTCAATCCAGCAAATGCACGTAAATCATTCTTATTCAAGATAAGTACTGCTCCACCTTCGACTTCTTCATCTCCACCATAAGCAAAGACAATATCATCAAGTGTTGAATCAGTGATTGCTTCAATTTCAAGTGGTGTGGTATCCGCAAGAGCTACAGCTGCATCACTAAAGATTCCTGTGAATGTATTAGTCGTTCCAGCCCCACGTAAGATTTGTTCACTGATTTTCTTTTTCAATGAGATGTTGATGTTACGTAACACTTCTGCTTGATAAGGAATAGATGGTAGTTTTTCAAGTTCCTCTGTGATTTCTGTATATGCAGTAATCTTCACTTTGGAAATTGTCAGATATCCAAATGCAGGTTCTGTTTCACTGTAAGGTTGTCCCTCAAGGGTAGTACCAGCAATACCATTGCTCTTAACAAATGATTTCTTGTACGTTTCTCCACCATTTAGGTTGATTACATTAACACGATCAACAAGTGTTGAAACTTGTCTAAATGGTAATGGATCTAATCCTGAAGCTGTATGATCAGGTAATAAAATTTCTTCACTCGATACTTGAATAACTCTTGATTCACGTAAACTAGCTCCACGTTGTTCTAGTTTTTCTTTGTCAATTTTAGTTCTGTTATCGATAACAATTGGTTTGATTTCTGTTTTACTAGCAATCGCCATTTTCTTATCAATAACACTTCTTTCTTCTTGAAGCTCAGTCGTTTCAGTTTCAAAAGCTTCTAGTTTTGTAATATCTGTTTCATTATCGACAAGACCTCTGATTTCAGTCAGTCTTGACTCGATTTCTTTTCGTCTAAGTTCTAAATTCATTGTTTTTTCTCCTTTTAAATTTGTGATTTGATTTTGATTCGTTTTTTGATAATACTTGCGTTTTGTTCTTGCTCTGCTAACTCCATAGCCTTTAGTTCTAACTCCATAGACTCTAAAGAACGAGCGTATATACTTGTTGCATCATAAGCCGGAGTATCCACAACCGACACATCATACAAGCGTTCTATCTTTGTAATAGTTCTTTTTGGAATTCTACCTTCACGGTTCCATAATTGTTCATCTACCGTAAAAGCAAAACTCATCTTATCCAACAACCCACTTCTTACCATTTTATAGATGTCCTGGTTTGTATTGGTATCTAATAATTCAGCTCGGACTTTTAATCCTTGCGAATCAACTGATAATTGAAGGGACTGGTTTCTTGTTCTTGCTAAAATTAAAAAGGAGTCCATATGATTGTACTTCATAGGAACATCCTTCATTTTGGTTTCCGATAGTGCTCTTGAATCGATTTCTTCTAAGAAACCATATTCTTCATCACCGATTAATGTTTCATTATTAAAGACTAATGCATAGCCTTCTAATATCATCTTGTCCTCTTCTTCATGAAGAGTGACATCAGCTAATCTAGTTTCCTTTATCATCTTTGCGAGTCTCTACTTTCTTTGGTTTTGGAACTACTTGTTTTTCCAATTTTTGATATTCATATTCAAGCTCTGAGTCTTTATAGAAAAGTGACTCGAGTTTTTCCTTTTTACAATAATCATCAATGATGATCGTCTTTTTCTTTTGTGTATCTAAAATCACCTTTAAGGCTTCTTCAGATATTTTTCCATTAACTGTTATTTTCATCTATAGGGTCCTCCGTTCCTACTTGATATTGATTTGCTTTATCGGCATCGACAAAGTTTAATGATTGAAGTCGTTTGTTTCCACCTTCAATAGGTTCTAATCCTAGTAATGCTCTTGATTCATTGAGTGACATGATTCCTAAACTCATCAATTTTTCAATAGCAGTTACCTTGGTATTCCAGGATGCATATTGAAGTCTTTCACTAAAGAAGATGATTTCTTCTCCACGTTCCAATTGTTTATCGGTAAGCAAACCTATAGAAAAAGCCTCGCTTAATTGAATAGCTAGAGGCTCTATTGTTGATTCGTAGAATGAGTTATATTCATCTTCTGTGTATTTGTTTGTAAATATTGGCACTGATACTCCAAAGTAATCCAAAACTTTACTCTGCAAGAATTCTAGTGTATCTTTATCGATGAGTTTTGGATCAACTTGTAACGGTATATATTCTGATTTCAAATCAATAGGTATGATTGAACTTCCTTTGAGATTAACCGATTCAGAAAGTGCAGCATCGAATAGTTCACGTTGCTTCTTTTTATCCGTTTCCGATAACATACCATTCATCTTCAAAATACCTTTAATCTGCATCGATGATTTCACAGCGTTATCTATTCCTTGAAGTAAACTATCATTAATTGATATGGTTTTGAGGATTGCTTCATGATCTCCTGTGGAACCTGTCCCGCCAAAGATATCGTTTTGTCCGAAGTGTCGTCTTAAATGAATCACATTGTCATATGGCAAAATGTACGATTCACCATTATCAAATAAGAACTTGATGAAGTAAGTATCAGAACTATCAACTATGATTTCAACTGTAATTGGCCTTAACGGATAGACACCTTTTAGTTCACCTGTATCCTTATCGAATTTCGGATAGACAAATGCATTATCATTCAGCAACAGCAAAGTGATCGTTTTGTAGATGAAGTCATAAGGTGTCATTATTTCGTTCGGTTTATATTTCAAAAGAAAAGACAGCCTACCTTTTTTCTCGGTTACTGTCTTATCGTTTTCTGTTTTTATAAATCTTGGTTTGAGTTTAGCACACTGGCTAGCTACTCTATCAATACAAATCTTAACCACATCACTCTTGGAAATATTCGTACCAAATGGTGTGTAAAATGTATTTAAATTACTGATTAACTGGAGTGCATCAAATGATCCAGTTTTACTTTTTCTCTTAAATAAGGCCATGAGCACCTCCAATTAATTTTCAAAATTAATTCATGAGTTTTAATCTTTTTTTAATCAACTCATCAATATTGATATATTGGTTCAATTTATGTTTGAAACCATATAAATCTAAAATAGAGATATATAGTTTAAATAGACTTTGTATCATTGGTACAAAATCTTTTGCTAAATCATTTGAATCACTTTTTAATTGTGGTTTAGCTTTAATTGGTACAGCAATAATATGAGCATTTAGTTTTGTGCGAAATGTTCTAATATGCTCGAGTAAATCATTATATTTTTTTATAATATCTGTACTAATTTGACTTCTAATTGTCTTAATTTCACTATCATGTTCTGGTTTATACTTGTTTTTAATTATTAAATCAAGCAACTTAGGTACAGTAATAGAAGACTTTCCTGAACTGTCAAGAAGCAGTTTGTAAACAACTATATGCATTTGCTCAAAATAAAGTTGAGAATGGAATTCAGCGAAAGTTTCCACATTTGTAGCGTGCTTCATTAAAAAATTTTGCATAAAGTATCCAAAAGTTGCTTCACCCAATAAATGAAATTGATATACAAATACATTGCTGATAAGATTGGTAATATCAGCTGTTGTGAAATTGCTTATATCAGGATTAGTTAACTGATTTTTCTTCATTAATAATCACCATCTTTCATAGATAATTATATCATATTTTCGTAATCAGTTTTATACCTATTTAAAACTACATAAGCAATGATTAAAGCGACCGTTCCATCAATTCTCTTATACTTAGAGTTTAACTTTGATGGTTGAATGTTTCCGTTAAGATCAACCTTTGCTTGTGTATTTGCAAGACACCACTTCATAATTGGATTGTTATTGTAGTTTACAAAGTCATTTTTTAAATCTGCTTCCATAATTTTCATGGGCTCTGATAATGAATAGATTCCTTGTCTAACTTTCTCCATATTGAAACCTAGGTCTTCCATCTCTTTAATCCAATATTGTGAGTTCCAAGGATCATACCCTACCCAAAGAGGTCGTATACCGTAGGTTTGAATCATCTTCATAAACCACTGAGTAACAAGACTAAAGTCATTTTGATTTCCTTCTGTTAATGTAACAAAACCTTTCTTAATCCAGATGTCATATGGGACATTATCTTCTTTGATTCTTTTTTCTACAACTTCACTTGGCATAAAGAAATGTGAAATGACATACTTTATACTGCTGTCTCGCTTTTTAATAACAAGTACTGCAGCAGTTAAATCAGTCGTAGATGATAAATCTACACCACCAATTGCATAAGAATCTCTTAGATCATCAATAGAGTATTTATCTTCATTGTTTAAATCATCAAATGATAACCAGGAACCTGAATCTGCTTGTTTGATATTGAAGTCTTTACAAAGCATTGTGACTCTTGTTGAAAGGTCGTGTTTTGATTTATTCATAACATCTTCTAAGTAATTATTGAGTTTTACAACACCTAGACTAGGGTTTGATTTCTGCCATGTCGAAGGATCCTCATATATTTCCTTTGTTGAATCTTGAGTATACAACCAAGGTAATACTCTAGTATCTTCAATTTCACCTTTTAACATCTTTCTAGCATAATCTAGTTTGTTATCTAAAAACCCACCAACGGTTGTCCCTTCGGTGGTTATGATAAATATAAGTGGTTCTTTCTTTGTTGATTGTGATTGTTTGATTGCATCATAGACTTTTGAATCAGTCATTTCATGGACTTCATCAATACAACCAACTTCAATATTGTATCCATCTTTATTTCTGGATTGAGCAGATAACTTCTTAATCTTGTTTTTGGTCTTTGGAGAATAGATGTGATAAATGTTCTTCTTGCTTCTTGTTTCCTTTGACAATGATGGAGTTTGTTCTCTCATATTATTAATCTCTTCAAATAGGATATTTGCCTGCTCTGTTGTATTAGAAGCACAGACAATGTCTACCCCTCCTCTAGAAAGAAAGAATTCAGCTAAGTCAATACCAGCAACGAATGTTGTCTTTCCATTCTTACGTGCAATGAGTAATATAACTTCATTGAATCTACGCAATCCTGAATCTGCCATCTTAAATCCATAGGCAGTTTGTAGTAATGCTTTTTCCCATAGTTCAAGAATAAATGGCATACCATTAAATGGTGACTTAGTATGTTTACAGAAAGTTTCAATAAAATCAATTCTTAATTTCCCTGGTTGTTCATCAAAACTAAAGTGAGGATTATCTAAATCTTTCATAAGTTGATCAAGTTGTGTTTTTAGTTCTTCTCCGACGATGATGTTTCCGCTATTAATTTCACGGTAGTATTCAATTAAATAGTTCATTCACTAGCTCTCTTAAGAAATTCATCAAAAGCATCATCTCCATCATCTACTTGTGTTCCTAGAATACTGTTAAGTGTCTTGATAACAGTTCCATAGGTATTCACAAGTTTTGTATAATACTTAGCTGCTTCAGTTTGTCGTTGCATACCTTTGTTTGATATTTGGATAGCTCCATACTTTCTAATTTGCTCTTGCAACTTATCAAGTTCCACTTTCATAAATGCAGCTTGATAAATTAAGTTATCTACTAATTCTGTCTTTGATTCATCAACCAAAGAAAAAAGCGATTTTAATCGCTTGTATTCTAAACTAATCTCACTCTTCATTATTATAATTCCAAGATCTAAGAATTTGTTCTTTTGTTCTATTCTCTGTTGGCACAAATGTATGACTTTCTATAGCCTTCATCAAGAACTTTTGAGGTAGCCAATCACCATATTTATACTCATGGAAATGAGTTATATCATATCCAAAATCAAAACCAATGTGTTTAGACTTTTCATAATCATATAACATTGTAATAATTAATGGATACCTTTTAATTTGATAAGTTAACAATGTACTTCCCCTAATGCTAGAAGCAATCGGTCCGAACAGACCATCTTGCCCATCTAAATAAATATTTATAAAAACATGTATATCCTTGCTAGGAAAAACATTAGATTCAGGATTAAGTATAAACTCCTTAACAACAGAATGTCTTGATGAGATGTTCGACAGAGATGCAAACATAGAAACGATTTGTTTAAATACTGGTAAATGGTTAAATTTATCATATTCAATTATGACACCAATTCCTGTAGTAATCTTTTTCTCCTGAATTATATGTGCAATTGATAAAACAAAATCTTTATAAGCACTACCATAATTTCTTCCAGTTAGGTTGTTGCATCTCTTGCATAATGTTTGCAAGTGCATACCATTTTGACTAATTGTGTATTTTAAGTCGTCTTGTTCCCAAGGTAATTTATCTCTTGTTAATAGTTTTGTTGTTTCACTTGGATCGAGCAACTTGATTTTACCTTTATTTAATGCTGATTTCGGTGGTATATGTTCCTTGGTCATTTCAAGAAACTCACCACATATTTTACATTTTCCTGTAGACACTATCCCCACCTACTTTCTTAATCAAAATACAAAAATCGATATTTCAAAATTATTGCCTTGTGTTTTTTGGTTGCCCACCTACGCGGTACCCTTTGATAGATATTAACCATCGATAGGGGGGATCACATAAGAGTTCAGTTTAAACTCTTGTTTATCAGCAGTCATTTTTGATACAGGAACATTAACTTTCTTAGCTAAAGTTGTTATTAGCAATTGATTTTGTTCAGATATTTTTGCTCCAAGATATATATGCGTCAAATACGGAAGAAATAAAGGTACGAATAGCATTTTATCGTACGCTAACTCTTTGTCCTTATAAATCATTCTTACTTCTTGTTCATGTTCCCACAGCTTTGATTTTACAAAGAACAATGGTTTGATGTCCTCAGCAAGAATGTTAACCTTCTTTGTGATTTTCTTCTCTAGATCATATTTTTTTTCAAAATTAATCTGAATGGTCGCTCGCTTATCAAAATATCTTACATCTCTTAATATGAATTTAGATAATTTATCTTCAGGAATGTCAAATTCAAAACACAAACCACGATGTGAATCCCCATAATGTGACCACATCAATATATCATCATTATTTTTTGTAAATGAAGCAACAAACAATCTCTTTATTGTTTCAGTCATGACTTTTTGATTATTTATCTCATTTAAAAAACTCTCATATTCTTTTGGTCTCTTTGCAAAGTATTCTTCATGGAAATCATCTAAAACTAATTTATAATTAGGTGTTACTTCAAATGGATCGTTAAAACTACTAACTCTTGAATAGACAAAGTTAGAGAATAAAATATTATCATAAACATAATCATCACATTTTCTATACTTGTATAGCTTCATAATTGTTCCAATTAAAGCATTTTAAAATATCTAAATGCATCTTCAATTTTTTGTTTATGATCGATAGGACATGGATAAACTCTTTTTGATTCTGATATCCTATTTGGTGCTTTTCTAGTAGATATCCCACATTGTTCCTTCATATCTGCAATCCAACAAGTCTTTACTGAACAATTATATTTATCTTTTATGTAATTTTGAATAGCTTTGTATGTTGCCATGATATCAACTCCCCTTTTTATAATTATAGCAAAAATGAATTATAAAAACGAGGTTTATCGTGAAATCAAATTACCATCTTCATCAAATTGTTGTTGCTTCGAGAAACGTTTATGTTCAGCGTTGTGACATTTCTTACATAACAACTCTAAATTTTCTTGATTCAAACTAATTTCAGGGTTGGTTACATTTAGAACTGTAAGTCTTATTTTATGGTGAACTTCTTCTCCTAAAGCACCACATCGTTCACACTTGCCATTAGCTTCTCGTATCTTAATTTCTCTTGCTACTTGCCATGGAATAGACTTATAGAATCGATGTATTTCTTTAGGCTTTCTCATATAAATTTCTAAGTTCAGCTATCTTATCATCTACATGTTCCCAACGAACATCTAAATCTTCTCTGCCGAAGTGCCCATACTTTGCCAACTCCTGGAACTTAACTTTATCAAGATTGAGTTCTTTTCTTATGCTTTCTGGTCTAAAATCAAAGACATAATTCACGAGTGCCTGTATCTCTTCATCAGATGTAACTCCAGTATCAAAGGTATTAACTAAAACACTCACTGGTATCGCAACTCCAATTGCATAGCTTAAGTGAACCTCGCAATGTGTGGCCAAACCTGCCCCTACAACGGCTTTTGCTACATATCTAGCATAATAAGCCGCACTGCGATCAACCTTGCTTACGTCTTTGCCAGAAAAGGCTCCTCCGCCATGTCTAGAATATCCACCATACGTGTCAACGATTATTTTTCTACCAGTTAATCCTGAATCTGCATAAGGACCTCCAATAACAAACTCACCAGTAGGATTGATTAATACCTCAGCCTCAACTATCGTATCAAAATCAAACATCTTCGTAAGAACCTCGTTAATGATAATGTCTTCTGCTTGCTCCAAGAAAACACCAGGTTGTGTTTGAGCTGAAACTATAATGGTTTGTACTTTCTTCGGTCTACCATTTTCATAACCAACAGATACTTGACATTTACCATCAGGTCCGAAAATGTGAGAATACTTCTCTTTACGAATAGTATCCATTTCTTTTGAGATTTGATTAGCAAGCATAATTGGTAATGGCATGAACTCTTGAGTTTCATTACAAGCATAACCAAACATAATCCCTTGATCACCAGCACCTTGTTCGTGTGTTTCATTTGAATTCACACCAAGAGCAATATCAGCTGATTGTTTGCTTATCTTTTCCATGACTACAAAATTTTCTATATAACCAATCTCTTTAAGTTTAAGTTTTGCTATATTTGCATAATCTACTTTTGCAGTTGTGGTTACCTCTCCAAAGACAAATACTAAATCATCCTTGATTGCTGTCTCAACTGCTACTCGAGCGTTTTTATCTTGTACTAATATCGCATCTAGTATTGCATCACTGATTTGGTCACAGACCTTATCCGGATGTCCACTAAATACTGATTCACTTGTTACTACTTGCATAAAACTTCATCTCCTTTATAAATGAGTAAAAAAGGAGCTCATTCGCTCCTAAGTACTGATTTTGGTAAATATGCTGTGTATCTTGCGTAATGGTATCCTTCGCTTTCAACAAGAATACCAAAGTCATGCTCATTACTTGTTACAAAGATACAATGAAACACATCCTCTTTATCGCAATACATCACATCAATGTTTTCTTTTATAAACTCATAATCATGTAATGGATCGTGTATGAATGTTTCAAACAAATCTGAATCAACGATTATCTCTTTTTCAATGATGAACTCATCTTGTGGAAGAAGTTCATCAGGTGTTGCTTTTCTAATAAAGTTTACTTTCATTTTGCTATCTCCCATGCTGTATAAACTGAACGGTAAGTACAATCCCAAGTATCAAGAATCACTCCATCTTTACAAGTTGTAATATGCCCTGCCATTTTTAAGATGTAAGTGCCTTTTGGATGCAACTCTGTAAAGTCACTTCCTTTGATTCTCGGTTCTCCTTTTACCGGTTTGAATATGAGCCTTGGATAATCTTTCAAATATTCATATAAAAACTTTGTGTCTTTATAACTCGAATATCCAAGTTCTCTTTTTGAGTGGTTTAGTTCTCTTCTGCATTCTAGATAGTCTTTGTTTTTTGCTGTTGCAATTGCTCTTACGACACAATCTCCAGTTTTAATTCCTTTTGGATGTGCATTAAACTCTTTATACATTATT
>Ga0180007_10004361_pt1 | contig 15003 bp, 13 predicted proteins | sample MM_PC_MetaG_FD_121122 | JGI IMG/M metagenome (GOLD analysis project Ga0180007, IMG submission 121122) | Groundwater microbial communities from the Aspo Hard Rock Laboratory (HRL) deep subsurface site, Sweden - MM_PC_MetaG | ecosystem: Environmental > Aquatic > Deep subsurface > Groundwater... | reverse complement strand
TTTTTGCTCAAAGGTGATCCATAACTTGTGATTGGTTTTTAGGCTTACACCATCCCTAAATCGCTTGTAACTTCCTCAAGTATGCTTGTCCTTATCATCGCAATATTCTATTCTACGATATCCTTTAAGAATTCTTCCATTGAACCATCTTCATATACATTATTGATTGCGAACATGAAGACTTTGTCCTTAACAAGTACAATTTCTCCCTTAACGGCATAAATAATACCGGAAAAGAATGCAATCACTTTATTTGCTTGATCGATGTCTAGTTCTTCAAAGCTTAAAATGAGAGGGTGTCCATTTAACATCTGATCAGCAAGACCAGTTAAATAATGATCATCATCATTTTTAAGTTGTTCAAAAACAATCTGATCGGACATCGTTTTTTTCTCTTCGATAAAATCATTTGGTTTCTTCTTCTTGCCAACGCTAAATAGTCCCATAATACCTCCTAATCGAGCAACTCCATGAATTTTCTTCCAATTCTTAGGTGTGTTGCATGATGCTTGATCGCGAGATCATAATCGTTTGACATCCCCATAGAGCGAAATGGCAGTTCATACTTCTTGGCTAGCTCATCAAGTGTCTTGAAAGCTAACTCTGTTTGAACTTGATCATCATCCTTACCTATAGTCATCAAACCGATTAACTCTATTTTATGATATTTTTTAATTTCTATAAGAAATTGTTCCAAATTCAAAGGCAAAATCCCACTTTTTTGGTCTTCATTGGTTAAATTGACTTGAATCATACATTTTACAGGTTTATTCGCATGTTTTTGAATACTTTCTGCTAAATTGATTCGGTCTAATGTGTGCAAGACATCTATTTGATTAATCATATCCTTAACTTTGTTCGTTTGAAGATGTCCAATGAAATGCCAAGTGATTTTTAAATCATTAAGATCCTTTTGTTTAGCTAGTAAATCTTGAACGCGATTCTCACCAAAATGAGTCACATCTTTGTTAAAGAGTTCTCTCATTTCCATAGCATTAAAGTACTTTGATGCGCAAACCACTATTCCTAAATAATTGTCAAACATTAGACATTAAACCTAAAGAGCATGATGTCACCATCTTGGACAACATAGTCTTTTCCTTCCAGTCTAACACGACCGTTTTCTTTAGCAACTTGTGGTGTACCATATTTAAGTAAATCATTATAGGATAAGGTTTCTGCTTTAATGAATCCTCTTTCAAAATCAGTATGAATAATTCCTGCACATTGAGGTGCTTTCATACCATTCTTAAAAGTCCATGCTCTAACCTCTGGTTCTCCAGCTGTAAAATATGTTTTAAGTCCCAAAAGATAATAACTCTTTTCAATCACTTCATTGAGTCCTGATTTCTTTAAGCCATAGGCTTCTAGAAATGTGACTTGTTCATCGGGTTCCAATGAAGCAATTTCCATTTCTACTTGTGCAGAAATTAAAACAACTTCTGTACCTTCAGCATGTGCCAATTTAAGCAAATTTTGATAATGATTATTATGACTTGGATCATGTAAATCTTCTTCAGAAACATTGGCAATATAAATCATAGGTTTCATGGTCAAAAGATTAAAATTCTTAACGATTTTTAATTCTTCTTCCTCAAAATGGATCAATCTTGGATTACCATTTTGATCTAAAACTTCTTTAATTTTTGACAAAACTTCATGTTCCAAAATTGCTTCTTTAAGCTTAGCTTTCGCCTTCTTTTCTAGTCTAATGATTCTTTTATCTACAGAATCCATATCCGCTAAACTCAGTTCAATTTTAATGGTTTCAATGTCACGTATCGGATCAACATTACCTTCTACATGAATGATATTGTTATCGTCAAAACAACGGACAACCTGGCAAATGGCATCCACTTCACGTATGTGACTTAAAAATTGATTGCCTAATCCTTCGCCATTCGATGCTCCTCTGACAAGACCAGCGATATCAATAAACTCATAAGCTGTTGGTACAACCTTTTTAGGTTTATAAATACGTTCCAAAACATCAAGTCTTGGATCTTGTACATAAACAACACCTACATTGGGTTCAATTGTTGCAAATGGGTAGTTTGCAGCAAGTGCTTCAGCTTTTGTGATGGCATTGAATAGTGTGGATTTTCCTACATTAGGCAATCCAATAATTCCTGCTTTTAGCATATTTTACTTCCTTCCAGTAAAAAAGGCTTTCGCCTTTTAAAATTTTCCTTTTTTTGATAGCCATGAAGGTAGATTGCGTTGTTTACCTTCCTTAGGCACATTGTCATTTTCATGATCCATTTCATCGTCAGTACTCTTCAGTCCAGAACGTGTTAATTTAAGTTGCTCATCGGATGATTTATTAAAGATTTCACTTGCAAGATTTTCAATGGTAGAATCCTTAGCTTTGAGTTCATAACCTGTTGCAATAACAGTTACGATAAATTCATCATCTAAGTCTTCATTCACTGTTGTTCCATAAATGACATTTAAATCACGATCTGTAGCATTCTTAATTTCTGATAATGCTTGATCGGTTTCAAATAAAGTGATATTTGTTCCTGAAGTAATATTAACAATTGCATCCGTTGCGCCATCAATACTGACTTCGAGTAATTTAGAGTGTATTGCTTTTCTAGCAGCTTCAACAGCACGATCCTCACCTGAAGCAATACCAATACCCATGAGAGCAGTACCTTTATTTTCCATAACCGTTCTAACATCTGCAAAATCAACATTAATCAGTCCTGGAAATGCAATAATTTCAGCAATACCTTGAACACCTTGTCGCAATACATTATCAGATTCTCTAAATGCATCTAGGAGTTGTGTTGTAGGTCCTGAAATTGCCAACAATCTTTCATTTGGAATAACGATTAAAGTATCAACATGTGGTTTAAGTGCTTCTAGTCCATAAATTGCTGCTTGCATACGAGCAGGACCTTCAAAAGCAAAAGGTTTAGTTACAATACCGATGGTTAAACAACCCATTTCTTTTGCCTTTTGAGCAATGATAGGAGCTGCACCTGTACCAGTTCCCCCACCCATACCAGCAGTGATAAAAACCATGTCAGCATCTTTTAATACATCTTCAATTTCGGCAATAGATTCTTCTGCAGCTGCTCTACCAACTTCTGATTTCGCACCAGCACCTAAACCTCTAGTTAAATATTTCCCAATCTGAATTCTTGTTTCAGCTTTTGATACTTTCAAAACCTGTGCATCTGTATTCATCGCAACAAAAACAACGCCTTTGACATCGTTTTCTATCATGCGATTCACGGCATTACCTCCGCCGCCACCTACACCAATGACTTTAATTACCGGTTTTTGCTCAAAATTTCCTGATTCGCCAAATACCATAGGTATCCCTCCTAGCACTAATTCTATTTTACACGAATATCACATTAAAATAAAGATGATTTATCTCGATTTAAAATAATTCGTTTTTTTCTTCATTTCTTCTTTGTAATCTAAAAGTCTATCTTCTAAGATTGCTTGTCTAATTTCAGCCATTAAATGCTTTAGGTAGGCTAAATTTTGGTAAGAAACTAATCGCATACCTAACATTTCTTCTGCTTTAAATAAATGTCTGATATAAGATCTAGTATATTGAGATACTTTCGTTTTTAAATTTGGATCAAGAGGTCTCATGTCATGTTCATACGTTTGATTTTTAATCACTATTTTTCCTTCAGTAGTCAGTGCACTACCATGTCTAGCGATTCTAGTTGGTAGGACACAATCAAACATATCAATCCCATGGATCACGTTTTCAACAAGGTCATCAGGTGAACCGACGCCCATTAAATATCTAGGTTTATCAAATGGAAGAATCGGATTTAAAAAGGCAGTCATTTCATACATTTCATGTTTCTTTTCTCCAACTGATAATCCTCCAATAGAGTACCCAGGAAAATCCATAGCAATCAATTCTAATGCGCAATGCTTTCTTAATTCTTTATCAAGGCCACCTTGAACGATACCAAATAATGCCTGATTAGTTGATAAAGCATCCCGACCTCTTTTCGCCCACCTTAGTGTACGTTCAACAGAATCCTTCATATAATCATATGTTTCATAAGGTGGTGGACACTCATCAAAACTCATGATGATGTCAGCACCTAAATCTTCTTGTATCTTAATTGATTCTTCTGGAGATAGGAATAATGCAGAACCATTCTTATGATGCTTAAAATGTACGCCTTCTTCAGTGATTTTTCGCATATCAGTAAGTGAAAATACTTGGTATCCTCCACTATCTGTGAGGAGTGCCCCATCCCATTTCATGAATCCTCTAATGCCACCATGTTCTTTAACGATCTCTCTACCAGGTTGCAGCCACAAATGATAGGTATTACTCAATATTAAGCCCTCAGAGACTTTTTTTGTTTCTTCGGGAGTCAATGTCTTGACTGTTGCTTGTGTGCCCACAGGCATAAAAAAAGGCGTTTCAAAAACCCCATGAGGTGTTGTGAGTCGTCCCAAGCGGGCACCACTTTGCTTACATACATGTAATACTTCGAATTGTATACTCATAATCTCATCCTTTACCTTGTAATTATATCATAATTTTGATACAATGTTAAAGTATTTATCATTAGCTGTACCCTAGGAAACCAGCTAAATCAAAACAGGGAGATTAAAAAATGAAAAACATGGTTTTAAAGGATTTAATTAAGCAATCAATGATTGCTGCAATTTATGTTGTTATGGTAATGGTTTTAAGGTTTGCAAGCTTTGAATTGATCCAATTCAGAGTTGCTGAAGTTTTAATGATTCTTATCTTATTTGATAAGAAAAGTATTATAGGATTAACGATAGGTTGTTTTGTAGCAAACTGGTTAGGAGCTGCAATTATAATTGATGTTATTTTTGGAACACTTGCAACAACCATTGCTGGTATTCTCATGTACATCACAAGAAAACATGCACTTCTTGCATTTGCTTGGCCAGCGATTATCAACGGATTAATCATCGGTTTGATCTTAACATTTGGTTATTTAGTAGGACCACTGTATTATACAATCCCATCGGTATTCATTGGTGAAGCTGTAGTCATGTATGCGATTGGCTTTCCAATTTATTTAAGTTTAAAAGATAATCAACACTTTATTGAATTCTTTAAAAGCTGAACTTAGGGTTCAGTTTTTTTTATAGAAAAAGCTAGCGTGTGCTAGCTTTGGAGTATATGTTCAATCCATAGATGAAATTTTTTATTTCCTAATTCAGTTAATTTAAAAACACCTGAATCTTCAAGAACACGTTCGAATTTTTGACTAACTTGTTCTAGCAATAATTGATCATCAACATCCTTGACCAATTGCAATTCATTGATCCATGCTTTATGTTTAATGAGATCGTCTGGTAATTCAGTATGACTGTGCAAAAAGGTCTTAATTAACTCAAGTTCTTTTTTCAATCTTCCTGGTAGGATTGCTAACCCCATTGCTTCAATCAATCCTATATTTTCTTTCTTGATGTGATGGACATCTTGATGAGGGTGGAAAATACCATCTGGATACTGATCATTTGTATTATTGTTTCTAAAAACAATATCAAGAACATAGGTATCGTGATTTTTTCTGACGATGGGTGTAATCGTGTTATGTGGTGTTTGCTCAGTAAAAGGAACAATATTTAATTCTTGACATGCATATGACTTCCATTGGTGTAAAAATTTAGATGCTAATTCTGATAATTTTTCTCTAGAAGTTGATGATAATCTTACGGTTGATAATGGCCATTTGATATGTTCAACTTTAATTATATCTTGCCACGTATATGTTTTTATGGTTACAGCTTCTTCAATTGGAAAATGGTGTTTACCTGCTTGAAAATGATCATGATTAAGGATGGATCCACCAACAATTGGTAAATCCGCATTAGACCCTATAAAGTAAGTAGGAAATTGATCAACAAAATCAAATAAATATTCGAATGTTTTATCCCATATTTTCATTGGTCTATGCTCTTCGTGTAAAATGATTGCATGCTCATTATAGTATTGATATGGTGAGTATTGAAAATACCATAATTCGTGACCAAGCATCACTGGAGCCATGCGCAAGTTCATCCGTGCATTATAATAATTTTGTTCATTTTCTTTACATATGACACATTTGGGAATATTGATATCTATTATTGTTGGTTCCAGTAATGCACGAGCGATATCCTTAGGATCTTTTTCTGGTTTAGCTAGATTGATGGTCATTTGCACATGACCATACTTACCTGGATAATTCCATGAAATATTTTCTTTAAGTCGATTCTTTTTAATATAATTAACATCTACTGATAAGCGGTAAAGATAATCTGTTGCACGTCCTGGATTCACTTTGTAAAGTTGTTTAAAAACAGTTCGAACTCTTTCAGGTGAAGGCATAACTGCATCAATGATTTTTGCTTCATATGCATCCCTTTCATCAATTGAGTCAGGTTGAAATTGCTTATTTCTATAAGCAATATCAATCAATTCTTTCATCATATGCGTGTAATCAATATGAAATTGAGATTGGGTAGCAACAAAATTCTTAACAAGAAACATCTCGCCAAGTTTGTCTTCTGATTGCTTGATTTGATCCTCATCAATTAAATGATGAACCAAAGCATATTCGATTAACTTTGTCAGTAAATCCTTTAAATACATGAAGATTTAATCCTTTCGATAAAACTGATAACTGATGTAATGCTTATAAACTTCATTTTTCCGCAAAATTGCTGAGTTTAAATAGTCGTGGTGAATCCCACCTGGTTCATACTGACATTCAAGGGCAATCGATGAGTGAATTGCATCATCACTTACTTGTTCCAATTGAACCAATTCAGGTATGTTATGCGTATACATAACAATACTTGGATAATTTGTGTCAACCTTCATCCCCAATTTGGATTCTGGATTATAAAGATCAACTTGATTTGCTTTGTGATTGAAAACCCAGCAATGATCAAATCCCTCAAATGGAGTATCTAGAACTTGAGCAATACGTTCCCCTAAATTGGCTTGTTCTCTAAAATCATAAGGTGTATTTTTTACTTCTGCTTTAGCTAAGATTAAATAATCTGCATCAATATTTAAATAGTGATCAGCTTGAACTGTGAGCATGTGCTTATTAATTTTGGTTTTGTCTTTTTGGAAATTGAAATATGGATGACAGGTAATGTTACATAAAGTATCAGCATCTGCTTGAGCATCATAATCCATCCGTAATTCGTTTTGGTTATTTAGAGTATATGTGACAAATAAGGTCAAATTACCTGGAAAATTCTCTTCACCATTCTTACTAAAATATTTCATGGTTACTGATACAGCTGATGATGTAATTTGCTCATTTGTAATTTCAAAATTTTTAAATGAAAAGCCTATCTTTCCACCATGAATATTTGTCTTTGGAGCTCCAACAGGCTCTACAATATAAGACTTTTCATCAATTTGGTAAGATGGTACAGCCAATCTACCGCTCACTCTACCTACAGTTTTACCGTAATATGCTGATGATTTCAAAAATGTATTTAAATCCTGTGGACTTAATAACATCTCATGCTCGTTAAAATAAATTTGATAAATTGCTGCTCCATAAGAAGTGAGTTCAACACAAACTTTCTCACTTTTTAATGTAATGAATTCAATTTCTCCAACTTCAGTAATCTTATGTTCTCTAATAATCTTCATCATTTCACCTCTCCTACGCCATTTTCGAATGTGACTTCGTAAAACTCTACGTTAAGTCCTGTCTTTTTATTATAGATTTCTTTAACTTTTTCCTTCATATGTTTAATCTTATCATTTTCCACTAAAGCAATTGCACATCCACCAAATCCAGCACCAGTTACTCTTGCTCCAATAGCACCATACTTTAATGCTGCTTCAACCAGTGTATCTAAGTGAATACCAGTTACTTCATAATCGTTTTTTAATGAATAATGAGATTCATTTAAGAGTTGAGCAAATCCTATAGGATCGTTTTTTTTCATCATTAATTTTGCTTTGATCGTTCTATTTTGTTCTGTTACGACATGACTTACACGATGAAAAATAGTGTCATCAGTGATTAATTTTCTAATATAAGGAAGTTCGTCAATACTCAATTCACATAAGTATTTAATTTGATATTTTTCTTTGAGTATCTTAAGACCTTGACTGCATTCTCTTACTCTTTGGTTATATTTAGAGTCTGTTGTCTTTCTTTGATAGTTTGTATTCATGATGACCCATTGATATCCATCAAAACTTGCATTTGAAGCTTCCATTTCTAAAGTTGCAGTATTCATGAGTAGTGCTTTATCTTTAATACCACAGGCAATGATCAGTTGATCCATGATACCACAGTGCATACCCATGAATTTGTTTTCTACTTCTTGAGATAATAAAGCCATTTCTACACGTGTCAAATTTAATTTGTAAAGTGTATCAGCAATATAGGTCATCAAGACTTCTAATGATGCACTACTCGATAAACCTGAAGCAGTTGGAAGATTGCCATCAACATATAAGTCAAATCCATATTGTATTTGATAGCCTTTATTGATCAATAGATTTAATATACCTTTTGCATAATTAGCCCATCCATGATTTTCATCATAAGCTAAGTTATCTATATCAATATTTACTATACCTTGATCAATAAAATTGGCAGAATATAAGCGCACTTTTCGATCATTTCTTAAAAAGACAACACCATAAGTACCAATCGATATTGCAGCAGGAAAAACCAAGCCGCCATTATAGTCGATATGCTCACCTATAATATTGACTCTACCTGGAGAATAAAAAACTCTTAAATCTTTATTATGTTGATAAATCGATTCAAAAGCATCCAATAAATGATTCATTGATAAATCTCCTTATGTTGATGTCAAATCCATTTTATCATAATTAAATAAGTTTTATCTTTCGATGAGCAATCGCCATCGGAATATCTTTAATTCTTTGTTTTTCAACTAAAATCCAATCATCAAGTTTCCCACTTAATACTTTCACATGATAAACATTGATTTTCCAAATTTGATGCGTGAAAACATGTTGATAGTTTAACTGTCTTGAATCAAGCAACTCTATGCTCACGTCTTGATTTTCCAACTCAGAAAGAACAGAATAAATACTTTCAGCCTCAAACTGAGGATATTCATACATGTTTTTTAGTAATTCCTCATCTCTTTTTCGTAGAAAATATCCATTTTCCGTATGAAGTATCAAAGTAATGTATTCAAAAATTTTCTTTTCCTTAAGTTTTGATAAAACTGGTAAGCTTTCAATCTGATCATTGGTATAGGCAAAACAGTGCTCCTGTATCGGACACATATCACATTTTGGATTTTTTGGTTTACATATTAATGCACCAAGTTCCATCATGGCTTGTGTATAGATATATGGTGTTGCGCATTCAATGTTTTCTTGATTAATTAAATCTAGTTTTTTTCTATTTTTTTCCAATCTCATGTCATCAGAAATCCCTAAATATCTAGAAAGGACTCGAATGACATTGCCATCTAGTGCACTAAATGGCATATTATAAGCGATTGACATAATAGCCCCAGCAGTATATTTACCAATACCTGGTAATTCAATTAATTCTTTGTATTTATTAGGGAAAATGCCTTGATAATCAGACATGATCTTCTTTGCTGCTAGATGCATGTTGCGAAATCTTCTATAGTATCCTAATCCTTCAACATCTTTTTGTAATGTTTCTTCTTCAGTAAATGCTAAATCTTTAACTGTGGGATATTTTTTGATGAAACGCACAAAAAAAGGCAAGACAGATTCAACTTGTGTCTGTTGAAGCATAATCTCGCTAATCCAAATGATATAAGGATTTTTTGTTTCTCTAAAAGGAAGCTTCCGGTGATCTTTTTGATACCAAACTTCAAGAGATTTAACATCCATTAAAGTCTAACTTCCCTCACGCCGCAATGTTCAATCACATCATCAAATCTTGTCAATGTAGACATCACGATGCCATGACAAACAACGATTACTTTTTTGTAGTTTTTATATTTGATTAAAGCGAGTTGAACTCTTTTCTTTAAATCATCATAAGATTCCCATCGATATTGATGAGAAAGATTTCTCATACCTTTTGCCTCTAAATACTCTTGAAAAGATTGATTTGAATCTAGATCAAATAAAAACTTTGTGTCTGGCATCCATTCATGGATGTCATTTTCTACAGTCAGTGGTATTTGTGTAATTCTAGAAATAATAGATGCTGTTTGTAGTGCTCTAGTATATGGTGATGCAATAATTAAATCTGCACCATTAAATACAGGATCTTTTGCTCTTGCTTCTGCTTGAACAACGCCTTTATCAGTGAGTTTACCAAGGTCGTAACCCATACCAAAATAGCCTCTTTCAATCACTTCGTCGTATCTTGGTTCACCATGTCTTACTAAAATAAATTCTGTTGTCATATCCCTCACCCTTTCATCAATATTATAGCATAAAAGCTTAAGCAAATGCATTTCACATATTTTTATAACATGCTATAATAGTCACTGCAATGGAGGTTACTTAAATGAATTTATTAGAAAGAAAATCAATTAGGAAATATGATTCTAAAATCAAAATAACAAAGGAAGAAATGACGGTCATTCTTGAGGAAGCGACACGTGCACCTTCTTCTATGAATATGCAGCCTTGGCGGTTTATAGTTATTGAAACACTAGAGGGCAAAGAAAAGTTAAAACATGTATTAATGGGAAATCATCTCCAATTAGAGACATCAGCAGCGATGATCGTTATCTTTACAGATCTTAAAAAGTATGAGTTTGCAGAAAAAATATTTGACAAAGCTATAGAAAATAATCTGATGCCTTCTGAGGTGAAAGAAAAACAACTTAGAAATATCGCAAATATGATTCCAAATTTAAAAGATGAAAGTATTGAAAAATCAGGATTAATTGATGGTGGATTAGTAGCAATGCAACTGATGCACATCGCAAGAGAACACGGTTATGATACATGCCCAATAGGTGGATTTAATCATGATCTAATTGCTAACGCTTTAGGACTAGATGATAAAAGATATAAACCAGTCATGATCTTATCCATAGGAAAAAGAGCTGAAGATGGCTATCCATCAATACGTTTAGATGTTGACGATATAACAACTTGGATGTAACGAAAAGAGCCTTGTTAGGCTCTTTTTTATTAAATATCGTATTGTGATAATATCTGTGCTGGTGTCTTTCTTAAAAGTAACATGATTGGAATCATGCCTCCTAAAATGTTGATACCATAAACAACGATAATACCTATTAGGACAGTTAATGGTGTAACTAAGAAAATTCTGAATTGTCCTAATAATGTATCACTTGCCAAACTGATTCCGTAAGATGCAATAGCAAAACCGATTAAAGATGTAATCGTAGATATAATTAAAATCTCTACTAAAAATGAAATGAACAATTCACTTTTTTTCATACCCAATGCACGATAGACTGAAATTTCATAGATTCTTGAAATCATTGAAGAATGCATAACGAAATAAAATCCTAACATAACAAACGAAACGACTACAGCTGCAACAATTGAAACAGTAATCCTCAATTCAAGCATGGTATTGTTGAAATTATCAATAATTTGATTAATTTCATCTTTAGCTGATATTTCATCTGCACTCATATTTAGGACGAGCAAATTGGGATTACTTGTATAAACATAGTATGAAGTATTCATATCAAATCGATATTTTTCTATGGTTTCATTGGATGCGATAACACTATATCCAATTTGATCATATACACCACTTACAACTTGGTCTAACTCATCAAATGTCTTGGGCCAAGAATTATCAATTGGGTCACTTGAGAGTGCATCAAAGAGTGTTCTTGAAATCAAAACTTGATCACCGGTAGGCATCATACCATAAGTTAAACTAACTTGTTCAATTGCCATTGTGCCATAATAAATAGGTGATATTAAAGGTGTAATTTCCACTGTTATTGGAGAAATCAAATTACTGAAATTTCTAGATACATAAATAATTGAAATATCAGATTCAATAACACCAACAATCTTAATTTCTTGTCCACTTGTCCGATAACGTTCAACAAGTAAATGTTTGTAACTCCAAATGCCAAATTCAGATCCTGTTGTACTTATCATCCGATCTGCAAGTACACTGGATATTATAATTTCATCATCTGCTATAGGATTTCTACCTTCTAATATTTTACCTTTTGCATGTTCTAGAATATCAATATTCTCAGCAAACGTGAATAATGAATCTTCCTCATGGGCAGGATCAATAACTTCGATATTGAGTTGATTCAAGGTGTTAACATACAAGTCAGCATTATCCCCTGAATAGTCTTCTAACTGTTGGTAAGTTATTTTATCGGTTAAACGTTCTGACACTATGACATAATTATCTTCAAATCTTCTACTAGAAAGATCGGGAATGATGGTTGCTGCAGCAAGAGATAATGCAACAGCTATAACAGCTCCTGCCATGATGAAAGAAAATAACATGATCTTCCCTCTTCTAGAAGAATAGATGATCTTTTGTAAAGCTAACATGAAAATCTGTTTTAAAGAAACAATTGTTTTAAAGTTTCGATGAACATCTTTATTATCAAGAGCCTCTAACTTAAAGCTTGTCTCAAACATTTCTTCTCTGTTCTTTTTGACATAGTTTTCATTTTTAATCACGAGATTTGAAGATGAATCCACAAGTTTCACTTTATTAAATTGACTATCAACATCAATATATAAAGTTTTATTCTTAACAATCAATCGAATTTGGACTGGTTCAACAACTTGTTTAGAGTCATTAAATAAATCAATAGAAACATGTGTATCTTTCATTTCAGATAACTGATCTAAATCTTTTAAATATATGACATTATCATCCGAAACTTCATGATCATGCAAAGCTTCATTAACATAATCATCAATGACAACACCATCTTTAATTTCTAGAATGCGATCACCATAGATTTTAGCAATATCTTTTTCATGTGTCACGAGAACGACAAGCTTTTGTTTCGAAATCTCTTTGATGATATTCATGATATCTAAAGTATTCTTAGAATCAAGATTTCCTGTGGGTTCATCAGCGATGATGACTCTTGGATTTTTAACAAGTGCGCGTGCAATAGCAACTCTTTGTTGCTGTCCTCCTGAAAGCTGTGTTGACTTTTTCTTTCTGTAAGGATACATATTGACAGCGTTTAATATGTAATTAACTCTATTTTCAACAATTTCAGGATCAGATATACCCATCATTTTCAAAACTAAAGCAATGTTATCAAAAACTGATAGATGTGGTAATAAATTGTAATTTTGGAAAACATACCCGATTGATTCATTTCTTAATTTGTCCCAAGTACCTGTGTTATATCCATGAATGACTTGATTATCAAATTCAATTGTTCCTTGTTGAATATTATCAAGACCACCAATAACGTTAAGTAGGGTTGTTTTACCTGAACCAGATGGTCCTAAAAGAACCACTAATCCTGTATCAGGAAAATCAATAGTCATGTCATTAAGCACATGGATTTCGTTTTTCTTATGTCTAAAAAAGTATTTGTGTAATCCTTCTACTCTAATCATGATTATTCCTCCTTACTTGAAACAATGGATTCAATGACTGATTGTTTAAAGATCTTTTTATTGAATCGTAAGCCTAGCCATCCACCAAAGAATAAGAAGAATAGGATAAGTGTGATATAATTTGAAATTTCCATGTATTGTATCATGCTATAAATAGCAGGTACATTTTGACCTAGGAAAAAAAGCACTGTGAGCATCAATGTTGCTGATATTGCAGCAATAGAAACTTGTTCTAAGACAACGAGCCTTGCCAATGTTGTCTTGCTTGTTCCAATCGATCTAAAGATAGAAAAATCTTTTTTCCTGCTCTGCATGACATTTTTAGTTACTGCATGAACGATTGAATATAATAATATACCGACAACAAACATAAATACACCTGTATAAAGTCCATTCATAAATGTGAAGATAGCTGCTGCTGGATCTGGAATGTTTGCAGGATAAATTGTTCTATATGTTTCATAATCAATAGCATCTAATGTTTTTGTCCCATCATTGAGACCTTTAACTGATAACGATGCCACAACTCGATTCTCAATTTTATAAGTGTATTCTAATTCAGTTAAGAGAAAATCAACGAGTTGATCATAAATATCATCACCAAACTGACCCCAATAGACTGTGCCACTAACAGAGTAGATATCAACATCTTGAAGTGTGTATTCTAACTCCGTATACTCCCATGTATTCGTATCATAGAAATAAAATACAAGTGTTAAATCTATTGTCTCAACAAAGGTTGCTACATCCTCATAATCTCGAATTAAATTGATTTGATTACCTAAAACATTAGGATTATATTCTAAACTATATTCATCTCCACCAAAATCTGCCCTCCACTGATATCTTGCAGATTCTATCAAATTATTTCTTATAGATTCGTTGATAGTAAAACGGTCGACATCAGAATTATTCAAAAAGGCATCAGAAAAATATAAGATATTTCCTTTGGCTTTATCGATGCCAGTAATCGTAAACACACCGATGAATGCATCGTCAGTAGGATTATAATAATTTTGATCTGTTCCAAGATAAATAGTCTCGCCTATTTCATACTCACCCCAAGTATCACCAATGATCACGTCATATCTTCCTACGGGCATCGTACCATCATATTCATTTGAACTTAAAGTTGATGCTGCATCAGTTCCATTGACATTTTGATACTGATGGTAATATATTTGCGAGTCATAAATATCAATATTTTCATCACCAAAAACATAAAGAGGGAGGGAGTTATAAAAACTCAACCCATTTTCAAAAACTTTATCAACATATCTAATACTCTCAAAATATGATAAATCATCTGTGGTAAATGCTAGACCATCTTTTCTTTCAACCAATATCCTCGTTTCAGGTACATTTGGAAATCTGGCGGATTGAGTAACCTCTGTATCTCTCATGATGCTCACGCGATAAGTAAAAATCAATGTGAAAGCAATCATCATTAACAACTGCATCATAACTAAAAATACTAACCGTTT
>Ga0180007_10004360_pt1 | contig 15006 bp, 13 predicted proteins | sample MM_PC_MetaG_FD_121122 | JGI IMG/M metagenome (GOLD analysis project Ga0180007, IMG submission 121122) | Groundwater microbial communities from the Aspo Hard Rock Laboratory (HRL) deep subsurface site, Sweden - MM_PC_MetaG | ecosystem: Environmental > Aquatic > Deep subsurface > Groundwater... | reverse complement strand
GAGTCAGCCACCCAGCTTATTATTTCAGTTCCGTACCCAGACCCGCAGCCAGCATCCAGCCAAACACCCCCAGTCTTGCCACAAAAGTGTATGACCACTCCATATCTATGCAGATGGGCTACTATTTGAGATGTAGGCGAGCGGCTTACACCCAACCCATCATCATCGCAGAAATAAAACCGCTCCTTGCTATTTTTACCTGTAACTCTATGATAGAGAGTCAAGACTTACTCCTCGGTCATCTACATAATAATCGGCGTTTGGCTTGCCAAACAAAAGCCTATCGTAATGGACACCCCAGTTCCTCAGTTGTTTCCGTGTAACATCCCCCCAATTAAATTTCGTCTCTGAACCACGGGCAGTATAAATAATTATCTCATGCCCTTTTTGGTGTAGTTGGTTTATCTTGGCAATTACTTCGGGAATAGGTTTAGCCTTCTGGTAATCCAGATGCCGTTGAGTGCATATTGTCCCATCCAAATCAAAGCATAAGACCGACATTCTTACAATTCCTTATTTTATTTTTTGCGTAATAGAAAGTATTCACTATGCATCTTTGTCTTACTGGTCTGGAGGATTTCAAAACCACAATCTTGGCAGATGGTTGCAAATTCATTTGAGGAATAGGACATAAAGAGACGCGCATTCTCAGCATAGTCCTTGTCCTTCGGCTTGAACATCGGGTCGCCATCGTCATAACGGATTTGTATTATGGCAAAGCCAGGATGAGTCAGTATCTGAGAAGCGAATTCAGTTACTCTTATGCCATATTCCTTACTGGGGAAGTGATAATAAACGGCGGTTGACAGAAAGATTTGCACTTGCTCGGACATCTTCCTGAAGTAGGCTCCAGGGCGGTCAATTAGCATCAGCATAGGGACAAAATTATGAGCGTCTATTAAATTTACTTGCCTTACACATTCGGCTAGGGTTGCCTCTGAAATATCCATCCCGTATACGCAACCAAAATGCTGACACAATTCCACAGCATTTGCTCCTCCACCACAACCGAATTCAAGCACACTTAATTTAGAATAGTCTTGCCAGGGAGAGTATTGCGAAAGCATCAAATATATCATTGCGTAATGAAGCTTACCTATTGTTAGCCACGCCAAGTCATTACTCCAACGCCCAACGCCCCGCCAATGAGACCAATCTCCGCTATCTTTCCTCCAAAGGGTCTCAGCCTCTTTCATAATCGTCATAGCATCTCTCCTACTGCCCGACAGTCCCTTACCACTAAATATAATCCCCTCTCTTCCAATGAGGCAGGCTGGTCAGTGCCATAGCTTGAACGGTCTAGGGTGATATGAGCCTCAATTGTCCCAGCCCCCAATGCAACAGCAACTGCTTTATCCAAGATGCCAGGGAAGTGTGAGCTATACCCAATAGGGCAGGTGTATCTTTCCTTCAGTTTAGTTATTTCACTTAACCTACATTCGTTAAGAGGACAAGGATACTTCATAACGCAGTGTAGAAGCGTAATGGGACAATTACTGCGGTAAAATAAATCCCTTGCCCAATCTACCAATTCAATGTCATCTAGCCCCGTGCTGACAAAAGTATACTTACCCTCACTAGCTACTTCCTTTACAAACTCCCTATCAGCCAGCATCTTGGAGGCTATCTTATTATATTTCAAATCATATTTCCGCAAAAAATGCAAGGACTCAATATCCCACGCTGAAGCAAACCAATCTATCTTCCCCTTGCAGTATCTGTCAATCTCATTGTATTCCGCCTCACCGAACTCCCGCCCCATCTTTTCATCTCTATATGTAGTCCCCCAGGGACTTTCTTTAGGTGAATCAAGGAATTCCTTTGTATAACATTTGTCCACTGTCCTCTTCTGGAATTTGACAGCATCAGCACCACACCTTATAGCCATATCTATCAGCTTCTTTGCTATATCAATATCGGCATTTGCGTTGATTCCAATTTCTCCGATAATAAATGGATTATTATGCTGAGATTTCATTGGCATCGTCCACCTTAATAAATTGCCCTATGGAATTGCGTTCCCGTCCCTTAGTAGTTTCTTTAGAATGAATACTTGAGTGTTTAGAACGGGTAAGTATCACTAAATTCTCCAACCTGTCATCATCCTTGATACCATTTATATGATGGACTAATTCCCTATCCTCTAAATACCGACCCAACTGCTCCTCCATTTTTAACCTAACTCGCCTAACATAACCTTTACCCATTGCGTTTGCTTGGGGATGATTTGGTTGATACACCAAAATGTAACCGTTGCATTTAATTTCACCACCCTTCCAATTTGCCTTGTTCCCGTTCTTAAAACGGGTTATTGGGTTATGTCCCAGTATGAAGCGTGGTATCACTCCATACTTTTCAAAGTGCCAACCTTTGAGTTGGATTATACCCCCGCATCCACACTCGCATTCTTTTTGCCCAACAATATCATATCTTGCCATAATATCCTCCTTATAGATATTATAGCATAGTTCGGTTTTAATTACAAATGTTAACGCCTATTTCAGCGATAACGAAGGGGTTACCCATTGAGTCATACTCCCTAGTTTAGTTAAGTGCTGCTTATTCTGTTTAAGCCAATTATAAGCTCGTTCCTTCTCTAATCCCATCTGCTCCATTATCTCGGAAATCAGCGGGTCCATAAGTAAGCTATTTTCGGTTATCTCAAATTTAATCTCTCGACCCAAAGCCACACCAAGCCAGAATGTAACATAGGGTCTGTTAGCAATATACTTCCACTCTGGCCCTTGGTCTGTCCCATATAACTTTAGCTTCTCATATCCCTGATAGATTGCCATAGCAACCATATAGGATAAACTTGAACGCAGATAATTGCTTCCAAATTTCTTGGTTATTTCATCAAGGGGGTAGGTTTCGTCAGCATAACTTCTTCTACTTACCACTGGGATATTATATTCTTTGGCTACCTTTAAGTGCCTTTTAACTTCAGGATATGTGTCAAAACCAAAGACTTTATTTATGTTGGCTGGTATTATATCAGGTAACGATAGGACAGATAATACAGCCCATACTTCTGTGTCATAAGGACATTCCCTTCGAGATTCACCACCGCCCAGTAGAATTATCTCTTTCATAATTGTTTAGCGATTATTCCTCTAACAAGTTCCCAAGCCTTACCCTCAAAGTGTTGCTTAACCTCCTCCATAAAGGGTTCTAAAAGAAGGCATCTGCCTGACAACTCATATTCAATATTTCTGCCTACAGCCACACCAAGCCAGAATGTAACATAGTATTTGGTAGATATGTATTTCCACTCAGGTCCTTGGTCAATACCAAACAATCTGAGCTTCTCATATCCTTGAAGGATTGCCATCGCCAGCATATAAGAGGCAGTAGTTTTTAGATAAACATTGGAATGAAATTCGGCCTGGATTTCGTTTAATGGGTATGGTTCTGTAGCATAAGATTCAATGCTTACCACTGGGATAGAATGTTCTTTAGCTATCTCTACCGACCGCTTAACTTCTTCTAAATCCAAACCATCAAAGGCAAAGGCTTTAGATATACAATCAAACCGTGCTTCAGGCATCAAAAGCGCAGTAGAAGCACACCATACTTCAGCATCGTAGGGACATTCACTTGAAGTAGGTCCCCTGCCAAGTAGAATTAGTTCCTTCATATTAAGACTGGGGGGAGATTTTTAGTCTCCCCCTTATCCCTTCTAGTCTTATGCTCGGACAACAGTCAATTGAGCAGCCATTGGGCACAGGAACAGAATTGCCGTTAGACTATCACTGCCTATACTAGCCACAAAACCAACATCAGGATGGGTTGCGGCTGCAGCTTTATATGCTCCAACATCGCTGAGAGCTACCTTTTCACCAACAGTAGCTTTATTAGTTGCTGTGGTTATAACCTCCACTATAGCCATAGGATAAGCTGTGATTATATCACCTGACGCTCCACCTACCCCAGCTATCAATATCGGCTCTTCGGCTGAAGTGTGAGCCGATAAAACCCAAGTCCCACTAGTAATACCCAGCGGGTCGCCAACATAAACAGTCTCAGCCAGTGTAACCTCAACTGGTGCTACTCCCTGCAGCAATCTGCGTCCAGAACCTCTAGTTTCTGCAAAAGCCATTTTGATTCCTCCTTATTTAATTGGGGGCTATTTAGGCTGCCCCCTTAGCCTTTTACTTACACGCACAGGAATGTAACGAATAAGCCGATTGCCAGCATCGCATCAACACCCGCAGTGTCTCGTAGGAACTGAACCCCCAGATAACCACCTGCTTCACCAATAGTTGCCCAAGTAAAAGCACCACTAACATCAAGATGATAAAGGTCGTCTGGCGTTGCATTTACAGTGTTTGCAGTGGCGCTATCAGCAGTATTCGCATCCCACTGGTCATCGTGCAAAGCCTCTCTGACACTTATGGTGTAGTCAAAGTTGATGTCCGACTCAACCGCACATAGCATCTTAGCTGCTGTGATACCAATCGCATTCTCGGGAATCCTTAGCAGGTAATACGAAGCCTCAGTGCCTGCATTGAGCTGGTCGCCATAAAATAACCCACCATCAAGGGCAGTCTTTGCCTCTGCCCCACCTTGGGTTACGAATTGAGCCTGAACCTCAATCTCCTTCGGAGCTTCAAGGTCTATCTTAGACCTCTTAGCATCAATAGAGCGTCCAACTACCTGCACACAGTCACCAGCAGTGCTAGGTCTAGTTGTAGTAACCTCCCCAACAGTGCCAGAACAATAGAGAGGGCTATCAGCAGTATGAAGGCCATCCTCATCATAGATGACACAACTCTTACAACCCTTAATGGAATCGCCACTCCTGCCAGCATTCAAAGCAACGTACTGAGCATAGAGAGGCCCCGCTGCAAGGTTACAATCTGCTTGCACCCACCCTGAGCTATAAGCAAGTAGGTCTCCTCGCCTGACCGAGCCAGCCAGTGTCAAACTAGCCCGCCTTTCGGCATTCTCAATTACAACCGAATAAGCCATATTTCTCTCCTTATTAGATTTTCACGGGGCGATTTAAGGTTCTACCCCAAAACCCTTAGTCGTACTTTATACTAGCCAGACCAGCTATTGCCTTCGTGTTGAACAGAGCCAAGTTGCAATACCACTTGATTCGGGTTCTCATAGCGTCCTTAGTCTCCAGCTTGCCTATTGATTCAACCTGAATACCAGCGTTCTGGACACCACACAAACCGTCCTCACCAAAGTGGATTGCAAATATAACCCCACCCGTAGTGCCAGTCGTCCTGGCTGTAGCCTGAACATAGCTGCTTATGGCTATAGCTCTAGTGCTGGTCGTGCCATTTATGATGTTGTCGGGAACTCGGTCACTCACGATGATAGGAATACCGTTATACATCTGAATAAAGCGACCAAACTCATCACGGGGTTGCGTTACGAGGGCAGAACCAGAAGCATAAGCCAAAGCATTAACCTTGCGTCTCATTGCCTTGCTCATAAGCAGACAATCAACTGGCATAACCTTAACTGCATCAATCAGCTCATCAAGTTTGGCCAGAGTCAATGTCACTGGTGCAGTAGATGCAGCAGATGAACCAAGAATGATTTGACTATTGTTAGGTCCATCCCAGTCAGTTGTCAAAGTAGCCGTATTTGTCTCGCAATGAGCCAGAAGCAGCATTAACCCTGTCATTGCCTTAGTGTCTTTCGTTGAGGTTGTCTGACCCAGAATTGAGTCTACATCAAACTTATAGGCAATTGCCTTAGACTTCAACTCAATTATACCTGCCTCAACATCCTGGTCTTTCCGTGTCTGTTGTATAAAACTATCAACATCAGCATCCCCACCCAGAACCTTTAACGCCACAGAGCGTTGATCCCAAACAGGAGCGCCTTCCACCCAAGTATCACCCACCGTATACCAATCAGCAGCCGCCTCAGTTGTTTCAAGATTATACAGGTATGAGTTGCCATTGATGGTAATGAACGGCAAGTTCGGCAAAAGGGGAGAATTATAGATAATAGTCTGCATAATCCCCTTCTTGAGCGAACTGGTAGATAGCTTCTCAAATTGTACCAATGTATTTGCCAAAATCCTATACCTCCATTATTATTTTTTACCTTTGTCAATACCACGCTGGATTAGTTGTCTTGGTGTCATACCACTCAAGTCAACCCCAGTCCCAGAGGATATTAAGGAATCAACTTTCTGCGTCTCAGCTGGCTTCTTGCCTATTTGAAACCTTAAAGCCTTTACTTCCATCTCTTCCTTTGTCTTAGACCCAGCAAATTCATTGATGTCAATACCTGTTTCAGCGACTAATTCGTTTGCTCTCTTGTCCATTTCATATCGCCAATCCCTTAGTTCAACATCATAGAGTTTATGCTCTAACTCAGTCTTTTCCCATGCAAGTTTTCTTTGGCTATCAGCAATAGCCCTTCGGTCAAGAAATGCCTTACGAGCTTCTGGGTCATCGGCAAACTGCTGTTCGACAGACCTGTCATACTCTTCACGAAGAGATTTAAGTTCAGTCTCCATTACTTTGACAGTTGCCTCGTGTTTCTCAGCTTCTGCCTGCACCTTCCGAGCCTCAGCTTTTGAAAGGGAAAGTTGACTTTGTACTGAACTAAGCCCCTTTCCTACCGCTTCATCTAATTCCTTCTGTGTGTAAGTTCTTATAGTTGGTTCTACCACTGGTGGAGTTGGTTTAACCCCCTCATCTGGAGTTGGGTTTTCCACCTCAACTTGGGGTGTTGCCCCCTCTAAGTCTTCTACCATGTTAATGTACTCCTCCTCTATATATTATATCACACCCTAAAACCCCAAAGATTTAAGGCTATAATTAGTTTCTAAAAACCTTCAAGGAGTTTTGAAGCTCCAGGAGAAGGCTTCCACTGTAAGGGAGCTTTCCCTGTTTGGGATTTATACCCATACCATCTAACAAGTACCGCATCTATTTCTGGATTTGCTTTCCGAAATGCCATACGCTTATCAAGGTCAGTTTCCCAATAAGGTTTTAGTTTCTTTATTACTTGGCGGTATTCCTCAATAAGTGGAGGGTGGTCTGCCAAACCAGTATTTCGTTCAACATATCTTTTCTGCTCTGGCGTCCATTGTTTATCATAATAAGCATTTAGAGCATCCACTATATCCCAATCAATAGCGCCAGTGGCTTTCATTGCCTTATCATATATCCTAAAATGTTCAGCTAACGCTCTCTCATTAGAGTCTGTGGGTAATGGCTTATCCTCTTGGAACAGGTCGTAGGCTTTGTTTACTCCAGCTTTTTCGTTTGCTCTTGCCCCTTGTATTTCTCTATATCTGTCCCTAAACTCTTCAAGGGTGTCTCTAGTGTGTGAACCTGCTCTCTCGTTAGTTAAGAATTCCTCCGCTAGGGCTATTTCCTGTGCGTAATATAGTTTGTCAATATCCTCCCATAATCTAGCAGCCTCACCATAAACTCCTCGCCCTCTGCCGACCATCATCTTAGCAATATCAGGGAAACGCTTTTCCATTTCCTTCTCTTGCCATGCTTCAGCATATCGGTAGCTTAACCCTTCAGAGTTAATATCCTTCGCTTTTTGGAATTCAATATCCATTTGAGCATAGGGACTACCCCTTCCCACTAGACCAAATATCTCCGCTATTGCCGACTCATACCTTCCTTCTGGGATAGACTGGAGTGCTTCCTGAATTGAAATAGGAACCATCATTTCACCAAAGACACCCTTTGCTATATCTCCTGGCGTTTTTTCGAGAACTTCACCATCAAAGGTTTGGGCTTTGCCCGCGAAAGCAAATTGCCCCGCAATATCAATAGCCCGAAATGGTATTCCTGCTTTACCCCTAAAGAATCGTGCTAATTCATCAGCAGCCTTATCAGGTTTCCCCTGTGCAGTATAGACACTCATTCTAGCAATGGTGCGGAAGTAAGGATAAAAGGGGCCAAAAGTACTGAAGTAAGTTCTTCCTATTGAGAACATCATCCAGTCAGGAGCAAAGGGGTCGGTCATATTAGGCAACTTTCTATCTTTTGCCCAAGTTATCGCTACCAACAAAGCTATTCCACCAGCAATAAGAGATGCCATTCCTTTCATTGCTTCCCTCTCCCCAACACTGGGGGTTTGGAAGGTCATCGTTTTGGCTGCACCAGAAGTTGCTTGCGCCAGTATTCCTACATTAGCCCTAAGAAAGCGGGCGGCAAAAAGAGATAGCTGTTCAAACATTGTCTGAGTTGGTCTAACACCTAAAATAGCATAAGACTCTGTTCCCAGTTCTTTTCTGATAGCTGAACCTAAACTGACTAAATCTTCGGTGGCTTTTTCGGATAGTTCTGCCCCTGCTTTAGAACCCATTGCTTTACCTAAAACACCTTTCCTTGTTGCTTTGTAAAGTTCTGTCTGCCCAGCTACAATGAACCATTCAAAAGCTCTATTACACGACCTCATCACAATGCCTATCCCTGGTATTCTAGTAGGAATACTAGCTATTCCTGCTCTTGAAAACAGAAACTCTGTTGGAATAGAAATTGCCCCCATCCTCATTCCCTCATCCATCAAGTCGAAGTTTTTAGAAACATAGGCGTAAGGGTCATTAAACAAAGCAACAATCGCTTTGGATTGCGCTACCCACCAAGCAGGATTGTTCCTGTAAAATAATACCTGCCCCTGAATAAACCCAGCAGCAAGGTCAACATTTGTTAATGTAGTTCTTACTAAACGGGTAACCTCCACCATGTTATTAGCAATGTTACCTCCGCCAGTTCTAATCTCTGGTAAATCAATAAACTTATTAACCTCTTCAACTAATTCCTGCGGAGCTATTCGGCCATTTGGTAATCTTAATTCATAATACCCAGGCTGTCCCACTTCTATTTTCTTTATAAAGACTTCTCTCATGGCAGTAATATAATCAGCCTCGGCTTGCTTTAATAAGTTATAATTCTCAGCAGTTTTATCTTTAAGATAAACCCTCTTAGTTTCATCCCTAGCTTTTCTGGCAGCCTTTTGCCCTTCTATAGTTTCAGGGAACTTACCCTCAAAACGCTCAAGTGGTTTCTCCACTCCAGGTAATTTAGCAATCTCTTGTCGTGTTGACATATTTGAGAAGGTGCGGATGCCAGATTCAAGCCTATTTTGAATTGTTGTTAAAGGATGAGTTTCTATATTAAACCCAGCCTTTATTAAATCATCGGCTAACGGGAATGCTCGTTGGCGAGTAAATCCTTTTTGTGCTCCTGCCCTTCTCGCCTTAAAAAATCCGTCTATCTGTTGTCCAATAGATGTTGTTTTTGGTCCCTTAATAACCATTCTACGCCAGTATTCACCTTCTAACTCAACAACATCCACTCCTACTCGCTGATTATCACGCAAGTTTCGTGTCATCATATTTTGACCTATGCGAAGTGTCTTTTCCTGTGCTGGGGTCAAGACATAATGGTCGGGATTCTCTACTAAATCAAAAATAGTCTTGTAGAGTTTCTTTTGAGGGTTAGCTTTAGGAGATGGCTTAACCTTTGTTGCTCTCCATTCGCCCCTAATCTTCTTAAATCCAAACAGATGTTCCATATCGTTATACCAAGCCAATGTAGCTGTTCTGGAGCGTCCAACTTCTATTTCCTCAAATATAGCCTTGCGAACACCTATCATTGCTATTGGATTATCTCTCTCTACTTGAGCAGGAGACCAAACTCTTGCTACTTGCTTCCACCCAGGAGTAGTCCGAAGAGCTTTTTTTATCGGCGTGTCTGGGCCCAGTAAGTTTTTAGCGTGTTCCTTGAATGGTCGCATCTTCCATAAAATCTCATCTTCCTCAATCGGTCTGGCTATATCCATTGCCTCCGCTCTTTGCTCAGATGTCATTGCTCTCATACCTTTGGCTTCTCTGTTCAAGTCAAGCAGAGTACGAGGTCTTCCTGATGGTGGAGTAGCAGGTGGTAGCTCCGCTCCAGGTGGGATTGGAGGTTCGGGAGGAAATGGTGTCTCTACTTCTACTGGTCTTTCCAATGGAGTCGGAGGTTTAACAACTTCAGGCATACCAACTTCGGCTTTGGGGATTGCTATAATTTCCTTAACTGGCAAATCATACTTACCAACCAATGCCTTGTTGTCATTAAACAATTTATATATTTCAGGAAAATATTTCTTCTGTAATTCAGGATTAAGTTTGTAAAGAGCAAATTGTTGCGGTATTTCCTCAGACGCAACACTTAAATTCCCACCCTTTCTTAAATTAAAAGATAACAATGGTGGTCTACCTATTTTCTTTCCAGCCCTTATAGCAGTCTCCTCAGCCACCCAAATCTTTCTTATTTCCTGTGATAGATGCACCATAAAGGGTGTTTGTCGTAGTTCTGAAGAAGCAGAGAAAACATGCCCTTGTTCGTGAGCAATCACACCTTCCCTAGTGTTTGATATTATCCTCCTTGCCCTTTCTAAGTCTTTTGCTACAATAATGCCCTTATAATCCGCAAAAAACTTATCTATATCTGCTTCTGTTTGGAACTTTGCCTCCTTATTTATAAATATAGTTTTACTATCAGTTGCGGCTTTCTGGGAAGGAGATGTGAATATCCTTTGACCTGTAACCTTTGGGGTAACAGGTGCTTTGGGGATTGCTGGAGCTTTATAGGCTTTTGCTTCAGCAAGAAACTTCTTTAGACCCACAATGCCATCATTCAACTCTACCCAAATTCTAAGTTCATCCCTAAGAGTTTGTACTGCTTCCACCATCTGGGGGGTGACTTTATCTATATCCACTAAGGTTTCAAGTTCTTCTTTGCCAGTTCTTGGCACTTTCAACTTTGCTTCAGGGGGTACAACTTGCTCAAATGCGTTTCGTGCTTTTTCTACAACTAATCGCTGGCGTGCTAACTGACTCTCCATACGCAAAATATCATCTTCAGTAGCTTTAATAAATGCTTCTGGTAGTTTTGTAACCTTTGGGGTAACAGGTCTAACTGGAGGTTTTATTTCAGCAGGTAATTTAGCAGTAGGAGGAGGTGCTTTAACCCCACTATCTTTAGCAGCTTGTAGTAATAGAGGTTCAGCTTCTATAATTGTATCTTCAGTAGCCTTAGTAGCAGCATATTTAGTCCCTTTCTTTTCAGCCAACCGCTTGAGCCAATTTGCTTCTGCCTTCTGATAGAGCCATCTTTTGTTCTTCTCAAGAAAAAACCTAACAACAGAATTGGCTTGGTCTCCTCTCAAACCTTGTCTCAATAACCATTTATCCAATCCAGTATCAAGGGCAGTTTCAAAAGCCTTCCTAACACCAGCCGCCGCAGGTTTAGCTACTCCATATTTTAAGGGGAAACCAATACCATATTTAAGTGCAATAGCAAGTGGGCGTTCAATGGCATATTCGACTGGGGCTAATGCTACCCTAGCTATCTTGGGGGCAATAGCAGCCACCCCAGGCCTAGCAGCAGCAGGAGCTAACGTTGCCCTAGCTGCCGTAGCTCCAGGCAATAATGTTAAAGCTCCCCAAAAAGGTAGTTCATATTTTAATTGCTGCGTCCATGGTAACTCTTCATATTCCTCATAAAGTTTACCTCCTGGTAGAGTTTCCTTATATGTAGCAATTTGCTCTTTCTCTAGCCCTTGTGCCTCAAGCCATCCCTCTTGCCAAGGCGCTATAAACTTCCTCTCAGGTTTTTCCATGCCAAGAGTAGCGAGCCGTTCTTTATAAGCCCGAGCTGATTCCAGGGGTTTTTGAGGAGGCACAGCCTTCAACTGCTTCTCCATCTCCCTATAAGTTACACCACTTACCGTAGCAGGGGTAAAGAGCTTCTCTAAAGCACCAGAGGCATAATATAACACCTTTTGCCAGATAGAGGGTTCTTCAGAAACTTCAGGGATTTCTGGGCGGGCAGGTTTAGGTTCGGCAACAGCAACCGCAGTAGGTTTTTTCTTCCGCCGATATTCCTCTATTGACTCACGAGTAAACTCATCACCATTTGGCATTTTAGAATTTCACTCCATAGAATAGGTCAAAACTTGACAGTCCGTATGCGTGGTTGATAATATGGAACTCTCTCCTCTCTTTCATAAGGCGACTGCATATAGAATTCCTCTTTAACTTTGGGCACTTCTTTCTTTAGATACCCAGCCCAACTCTTTTCAATCTCTTTCCCCGCCTCTTTGGGTGTAGTCCACGCAGGCCAGTATTCCCGCTCAAACATCTCTTGTCTTGGTGCAGCAAAGCGACTTACCAAAGAAGAGTATTTACTTTCAAACCATCGCTTATAGGGTTGCGGGCCTTCTAATCCAGTCCGTTCTTCCTCAAGGGCAGTCCCATAGTAGGGTTCGGGTTTGTTGTAAAGCCACTCCAAACGCAATAAATGGGCTTTTCTTGCCTTTCTCTGTCCTTCCTCTCTTCTCTCAATAGCCGTGTCAAGGCCAGGTTTCCCCTTATACGCCTCAAGGGTTTTTTTATACGCTTCTACCGACTGAGCTTCTTCTTGTGGGGTTTGGCCTGGACGGACACCAAAGAAACGGGCTGATTTCTCTATCTTGGCTTCCTCAAATGCTTCCGCCTGTTTTTCTATATCCTGCTTAAGAAGGAGTGCCTCTTGCATCTCCCTGAAATAAGGTAAATTTCTGTGGTAACCTTCAGTTTCTACCTTCTCATAAGCCTCTGCTGCTCTTGCTTTAGCCTGCTCAGGGGTTATATATTTAGGAATAAACTGTTTAAGGTAGTCAAACACGTCCTGTTCGTATTTTTTGACACCTTCAGGTAGCTCTTCGGCGGCTTCTTCGGCGGCGGCTTCTTCGGGGGTGATTTCTCCTTCAAGTATCCTCTTGGCAGTCCCAAAATCCACACCATATTGCCTCATTATTAGTCTGATTGCTTCTGCATTACCATTAGGCATTTACTTTCTCCTATCCAAATACTGCTTATAGACATTGCTCCAATATTCTCTAGTCGTATTTCCTTCTATCCTAGTTTTCTGGTTTGGTTGAAACCCAGGTTGAGGTGCTCTTGGAAATTCGCCTAATCTGTGTCTTAACCTTTGCCATTTGTAGGGGCCGATATCTCTCATCTTCCCATTGTCCTCTTAAAGAAGTCAGCCCAATTAGATTGCACCTTCGGATTTGCCTTTTCTAATCTATTTTTCAGCCAATATCCTAAATGAACCGCCCAATTTTTCTCCCAATCTCTTGGTAAGTCAGGCACTTCATACATTAAATTGCCATAAAACGGTTCCATATACCAGGGCATTTTCTCTGGTTGCTTACCTAAATGCTCATAAGTTTGAGCGTAACCTTCTATCGGCAATTTACCAGGGACTTCTACTCCAGGGTATGCTGGGGAAGGACCATATGATTCCGCAGCTTCACGATATTCAGGACTTACCTTTTGGGCAATCTGATGGGCTAGGGGATAAGCTCCACGCATAGATTCAGGCATCTGCTCAAAATATGTAGCGTGAGCTAGTTCGTGAGCTAATACATCTTCGCCACCACCTCCGCTAGCCCACCCTTTTGCCCCAGCCGAACCTAATGTAACTCTTTTCTCAGTAGGTTCATAAAAAGCACCTTCCCCCGCAGGCTCAACAGGGTAATACCGCCAACCTTTTCTTTCTGATTCTGGGACATTCCATTGCTCTAAAAATCTTTCCCTCAAAAAGGGATAATCAACCCTAGCCTTTTGTGACCTTTCTCCTTCTTGTCTTCTTTGCACAGCATAAGCTAAACGAGCAACATCTTCTTCAGTTAATTGAAGCCTTGATTTGCGTGGGGCAACACCTGCTGATTTAATAAAACCCTCCCCATATTGCCATGCAAAAGCCCAGGTTTCATCTCTCCTTGCTTCCCATTGCCCCTCACCTTGACCGTTGCTCATATTCCCCCTCCAGGAGGCATCATCGCTTCTTCAGGCATTTCTTCAGGGGGCGTCCCTCCCTGCATTGCCATCTCTCTCTCCGCTTCCAATTTATCCTGAGCATTAACCAAAAATAAAGCATCATCTACCCGTCCATACTTCATCATAGCCTCGATAGACTTCTTGGGGGCTAGTTCGGGACTATGTTCTGCCATCTCTATCAATGCAAGGTCTTTTACCCCCTTCGGGTCTTGTATCTTCAAGATATACTCCCAAACCCATTCATCAGGCAGACCTAACTGTTTAAGCATTTGAGCCACTTGAGCAACATCAAGTTGTGACCATGGCGTCCTTGCCGTAAATTCTACTTTGATAGTGTGTGGTTTCTTTAAGTCAACAGGAGTAACCTGCGTTTCATAATACTTGCGTTCTGCCTCCTGTTGAACCTTAACCTTCAATTTACCCGATATAAGTTGCTCCTCAACTAAACGGCATATATCAGCATAGAAAGAGCTCAGATTCTTGAGTTGTGGATTGAATATCTTGTTCCCAGCCTCCTGAACTAAATTGTAAAGTGTCCCTGATGGAGGTGGCTGACCAACTGGGATGTTGGGTAATATCCCTCTCTCCATCTGGGCATCAAGCCAATTTTGGATTTGAACTGTCGTTACCGAAATCTCCTTCATCGGCATCTCTTCTATTCTCTGCTGGCCCATTGCCATATTAAGCACTGCGCCAGCATACTGGGTCGTCTTGGTAATCGGGTCTATACCAGGCTCATAGTAATGAAGCAAGGGCTGTTTAGCCATTAGATTAGCGTGAGTAGCCATAATTGAGCCAAATTTGTTCCGAACCTCATTTATTCCCCTTATAGGAGCGAAAATACTCTCACCATAACCCTTTACCTCAGCCTTTTTAGTGGAAGTAGATGCAATAAGAGGTCTAGTAGGCACTGGTGCTATTAAAATGGGCATTGATGGTAAATTGTAAGTCTCAGGTTTTCCTAAAAAGTCATTATTATGAAGGACAATATTGGAAACTAGACCGTCTTTCCCCCATTCCCAATAATCTATAACCAAATTATCATTTTCTTTCTCTGCCTTCACCTTATACTCGCTCTCTATAGCCGCTCCAGAGCGAAATGTCTGATACCCAATCCATAACAGTCCATTATCACCCATCTCATAGCATAACCACCTCCTGTCCAGAGGCATAAAGTCAAATATAACATT
>Ga0180007_10004359_pt1 | contig 15014 bp, 9 predicted proteins | sample MM_PC_MetaG_FD_121122 | JGI IMG/M metagenome (GOLD analysis project Ga0180007, IMG submission 121122) | Groundwater microbial communities from the Aspo Hard Rock Laboratory (HRL) deep subsurface site, Sweden - MM_PC_MetaG | ecosystem: Environmental > Aquatic > Deep subsurface > Groundwater... | reverse complement strand
GGGCTGGGTATGATAATAGAAGCCGGGATCGCTTCTCAACTGGGTTTGATCGAGAAGGATGACCTGCTCCATCAGAAGAAAGTAATTGAATCCTTTGGAATTAGCCCGATTTCATACAAAAAGAGTCAGCTGATCCGGATCATGAAGCATGATAAAAAGAATATCCGTATGAGCAGGAATGATGATCTTCGATCACTGCAGATACCGATCGTTCTTCCTGTTAAGACAGGAAAGGTAAAGATCAGGAATTTTTCTTTACAGGAACTGGAGGATCTCCTTTAATTAATCTTCTATCAGGTCTACTTTAACGGCCGCCTCTACAAAAAGAAGCGGGGGAAAATCATCAAATTTTTTGATCTCATTTTCAAAAAAGATCTTATTTAAATTAAAGAGTTTTTTTAATCCGCCTATTTTTTTATTATCAAGAGCCTGTTTGCCGGGCATTCCGAAGATGATCAGTTTAGCTGAGTGAGAATTCTCTTTGACCGTATCTGAGATCGGTTTTGTATCATAAGGAATTATCACACTCTCTCCATCCAGCCTCGCTTTCAGTATGAGTTCATCGATCTCTTCCCGTGCCTTCGGTTCACTCTCATTTGAAGAGAGCTTCCGGATGATCCTGATCTTTTTAAGCGGTGTAATATCATCCTTTCGATCAGAATTCATGATGATGTAGGCGATCAATCCCATCATGTTGCCGTTCTTCTCCCCCCGCCACCAGACATCAATATGGTCACTTGTTTTGTTTTCAATCCCATTTTTATATATGAACAGGTTCTTTCCCTGATTGATAATATTTTCTATAATGATCGGCCAGTCCATTCTATTGTCATATTCGATCAGAACCGTATTTGTATCGATCCCGATAATATTAGCGCTCTTAACAATAGAAAGAATGGCTTCTTCAAATCTTGTATTGGCCGGAAGTATTACCTGTTTTTGAGGTATATCGATATTATAGATCTTATTGTTCCCCTGTTTTATTCTTTTTCCTTCTTCCCCGGAAAACAGGATGTTTGCCGTTATTAGACCCTGATTTTCTGCAATTCTTTTAGCCAGTTTTAACGTATAGTAGGATTCGGCTTTATCATGATAAAAGGTGAATGCCACAACGATGGGCCGCCAGTTTTTTGTACCCTGGACTATTTTTGACAATTTTTTTAAGGCCCATGTGATCCCGGTAAAAAGCACTCCCCACCATACCCCTTCCAGTTTGTTTTTTGCTTTATACTTCAGGATCAACAGGAAGATAATGACCTGTGAAATGATGATCAGAACACCGATCGCAACATTATAGAGACAGATTATGGCAATACTGATGATGAACCCGTAAAATGAGATCGCCGGAGAACCCCAGGAGGTCGGCCTGAAATTCGGATTTTTAGAGATCCTTTCCATAAAAGCGGAAAAATTCATCCAGCCGTAAACGATCAGAAAACAGATCCCGACGATCTGGGATGCGATCTTTATGTCACCGCTCCAGATAACAGCCAGGCCAATGAATAAAGTAAATATCGTTGCCAGGCGTGGTTCCATGCCTCTTTTTTTTATATCCCAGCCTAAAAAATTAAGGAATCGGGGCAGAACATGCTGCCGTGCAAGAGCAAAGGCAGACCGGGGAGCTGTCATAAAACAGCTTAAGGCAGATGAGCTTGTAGCAAAGAGTATCCCTATAAAAACTATCGATCCGGCCAGGGTCCATTGTTCGACTCCCAGTAAGTTTATCAGAGATATTTCTTTCATATTAATACCGGGATTGATCAGAGAGTAGATAAAGGTTATGCTGAAATAAATAATAAATGTAACGGTGATGGAAAGGAATGTCCCCCGAACCAGGCTTTTTCGGGGATCTTTCAGGTCCCCGCTCATCCCGACACCGGCATCAATACCGCAAACAGCCGGGAAAAATATGGTAAAAGCCGTAAAAAAAAGCGCCGTTGATATCCCGGAATTCGGGATAAGGGAACTATTATTAAAATGCCTGAAAACATTAAGGTCATTATATCGGATATTCAGAAAAGGGCTTATAAAGACGGCCCCTATGGATAAACCGAGGATGATCAGGATAAGGAATTGCAGTTTTGTAATAAAATGGGCCCCGATCATGGCTATGATGAAAAAGATAAAAAAGATCATTGTGGATAATATCTGTTTCTGGAGCATGGGATCCTGCGGCAGTATGGAAAGAAGGCCGTATTTTAAGAGGATCGGATGAAGGGGTTCAATGAATCCAATGCAGTAAAACGCAATGGAACAGGCCTGAGCCAGGTACAGTTGAATACCGATACTGGCTCCGAATGCTTTTCCAAGGGACCGCCTGGAGAGAGCGTACATTCCTCCGGCTCCGATCGAATTCAGGTTAGTCGCGCAATCCGAGATGGAAAAAGCCGTTGAAATGGTTACTGTATGGGCCAATACCACAATGATCAGCATATAAAAGAGCCCGACCTGTTGAGTTAACAAAGGGAAGAGAAGAAAAAGTACTGTACCAAGTATCGCTTCCGTAGAAGGGGTAAAGACTCCGGCAAATGTCCCGAATTTTTTAGGTGCAGTCATTCAACACTCCTGTGTCAGCTTAAGAAAAAGAGATCTCATTCGCTTAATCTATTAGAATTATTTTCTCTGTCAATACAAATCCTAAAAAGTAAAATGAATAGGGACTGTTGGTGAAATGGGTTTTATTAGGTAGTCGCAGGCTTCACTCTTCGAGTACAAGCAGCCTGCGTAATAGAATAACAATGTACTTAAACGCAAGCTAAAGCTTGCGGCTACCTTTGCTATATCAAAATAACTTGTTCAAGCAACAGGCTTAATTGACCAGATTCTGCTTAAATCAATGCAGAGTAGAATCATCTTTATCGGAATACTCAAGCCGTGTTTTATGCAGGAATTTTTTCTCACCTTCTGTCAGACTGTGGATCCCCTGACTGGACACTTTTTCAAGAAGCTTTTCGACCTGTTTCCGTTTTTTAGTATACCGGTTCAGCTGCAGCTTCTTTATTAGAAATTTTATACGTAAAGATATCCTCAGTTTTTTAAAAGAGAGGTTTATCTTCTTTATCAGGAACAGATACAGCACTCCGGTAGCCATTCCTCCCAGGTGAGCAATATAGGCGATAGAACTATTGCCGGGATTAAAACTGGAAAAGAGCTCCATCAGCCCGAATATCATAACAAAGTAGATCGCCTTTATGGGGATCACAAAAAAGAGCAGGATCTTTCTGTCAGGAAAAAGCAGTCCATATGCGGTCAGGATGCCGAATATTGATGCAGAAGCACCAATGGTGGGAACAGATGAATTAAAAAGAAAAAGATATGTGAGGAGCCCTCCTCCCAGACCTGTCAGTAAGTAATATACCAGGAATTCTTTACTCCCCCATTTTGATTCCAGCTCGCATCCGAACATCCAAAGTCCGAACATGTTAAAAAAAACATGTGCTATGCCTCCATGAAGGAACATATACGTAATAAACTGCCATATGGCAAAATTGCCGGTAACCATGATGGGGGTAAGGCCGAATGTCCTGACCAGATAAATATAATTTGCCCGGTTAAATCCCGATAGCATCATTACAATAAAAATGAAGGTGTTTATTATGATCAGTCCTTTTACAGCAGGTGTCAATTTATGGCCAAATTGAATGCGGTGCGTTCCCTGGTAATTCATTTTAATTCTCCTTTATAAGGTATATGTTAAGTAAATGATTCTTGTTGTCAAATAAAAAAGAATTAAATATAATTGTTACATTTAAAAAATATATCTTGAAAAACTAAACAAAACTATTTTATTACAGATTTATAAAAGACATTATGGATGAAAAAGATCATTTAGGCATAAAAAAATTATCTGAAAAAGAGAAGGTCGACTTATTTAACAGATTCATTTCCGGAGGCGGTAAAGTATTAAACGAGAAACGCCGCAGGCAGTTGGATCGGCGCGGGAGAAAAGACCCGACGGGTGCCGTTCTCGGAACATGTGCGGAAGAAGAAAGTATTGACGGCTCCGGTAAACTGATCAGGAGGAAAACCACCTTTGGTGACAGGGTCAGTTTATATTTTAAAGCCCTCTTTAATAAGGTGATCACTCTTGACGGCAAACCGGCTAATTATCAGTTTGTCAGATTTATCAGACAGAAAGCTATTCCCCAGCTGAAGAATTTTCATTTCCTGATCATGTATATACTCTTCTCTGATGATCAGACCCTGAGTGAGATCAAACTTTCCCTGAATAAAAAGAAACACTACTATGATATTTTACTTACCAAATACGGGGACATTTTTATTGAAGAAGATTTCAATGACCTGTTGAATTTCTATAAAAGATCCGGTAGTAATGAAGAAAAATTGCGATTTTTACATGATCCGGTGCAGAGTATTCTAAAGAGGATCTACATTTTGTATAATTATATGAACGGATCCCTGGTTACGGTTAAAACAGCGCTCGCGGTCCTGTACAAGAATAAAAAATGGAGTAAATTTGTTTACAAGGCCAGGATCAATCAGGTCAGGCAGACATTGAACCTGATCTATCATCAGCTCTTCCCGAAATTATTCGCTCTCTTTCTGTTCATCCGGAAGGAGAAGATCCGGATAGGTTCAAAAAGAATAGAGAATTGTCTGTCAATAAATGAAATAGATAAAGTGGAGTTTTTAGCGTACAGGGACAGTGAATATGTGGCATCTCAGTTACCCACGATTGAACCCGATATATCGTCTGAAGAAGATGCCGGTACGGACCCTTCAAAGGTTAAATATATTAAAAAAGAATTCAATGATATCACGGATGATGACTTTAAAAAGCTCGGATTGGATGAAGAAATGATCTATGGACTGAAGTTATTGCAGGATGTTGATGTAAAAACGATCATTGCTTCAATACATGATCCGATCGAACTGGGGCATCTTCCGGAAAAAGATAAGATTTTTCATGTCTATGCTTATTTAAAAGAATTTGAAAATGAGTATCTTTTTCTTTTAACATCACAGAAGATCACTATTAAAACCTACATTGAGGATAACCAGAGGGTGGATTATAAAAATAAAGTAAATGCATTATATATGCCCATGATCAATATTTATGATATAATTAAAAATTATTTACAGACCTTAAGGGATTATGACGCAGTAACTCAAAACAGTGTAATGGACCCTGTGAGCAGAAATAACCAGATGAATTTCCTTGAGGGAGAAAAGAGTAATATAAGTTATAAGATCCGTCAGGATACAATAGTATTCTTTACTGAAATAAAAGAGTTTTTTAATAAATTTATCAATGATTATAATACGGGAAGTGAGATCATATCAAATCCTGATGAGATCCTCCATTTTGACAAGGACCTGGAAGGGATAAAGAAAGCTGAAAATAAAAAGATCATTGATTCCATAAAAGAAGCAAATGCTTTTATTATGGCTCTGATCTACAGGATGGAGCAGGGGGGTGACCTTTGCGGGATCGCGATCGAACTTGTGGGGATCGATGTTCCTGATGAGGGATCTGTACCGGAAAGTGAGACCGGTGAAAAACATCAAAAGAGTTTTCTCGATGAAATTGAAGATACTCTGAAAAAGGATAACAAGGAATAAATAGATGAGCATGCAAAAGGTTGTTGTTTGTAAAGGGAGTGACGGATATAATTCAACCAAAAAGAGTTTAATGGGCCTTCATATTGATACCGGGAAGTTAAAAAACAAGAAAATTTTAATAAAGCCTAATGCCGGCCGGCTCGTCGATAAGGATCTGGGGATCAATACAAGTCCTGATGTTGTTGCCGGTGTCATTGACTTTTTTAAGGAAGCAGGTGTGCACGGGCTTACCGTGGGTGAAAGCCCGATCATGGGTGTTAAAGCGCTGAATTCCTTAAAACAATGCGGGATATCACAGGTTGCCCTGGAGAGGGGAGTAAAGCTTTTAGACCTGGACAGTGCCCCTCCCGTTGTAGTTAAAATAGAGAACGGTAAAGTGATCGATCGGCTTAAGGTATGCAGGGGTGCTGTTGATGCTGATTATATCGTATCTGTGCCGGTTATCAAGACCCATATGCATACTCAAGTCTCCCTCGGATTGAAAAATATGAAGGGATGCCTCTACAAGAAAGAGAAAGTAAAACTTCATCAGCTTCCTTTTTCAGATAAGATCATTCCGCCTGCAAAATCTCTTGATGCTGCTGTTGCAGATATGTCAAACATTCTGCTGCCGAACCTTACTGTAATTGACGGAACTATTGCCCAGGAAGGACTTGGTCCCAGTGCAGGGGCACCGGTTCCCATGGGAGTTATCATTGCATCCGAAAACTGCCTTGCAGCGGATTGGGTTGCGGTTCGATTGATGGGATTTGACCCCGTCAAAGTACATCACCTTCAATTAGCAATAGAGTCGTTAAAGAGGAGATCCGATAGTTTCGACATTGATAATGATTCACTTGTGGTAGAACCGGCTGATTATATGAAATGGAAAGTTGATCTAAAATCCCCTCCAAAGAAGATATCACTTGAATTTTTGAACGTTAAAGTAGAGGATAAAGATTCCTGCAGTGCATGCCTCTCGACAGTTCTGATGTTCTTACAGCGTCATTATAAGGACTTTGCTGATTATTTTTCAGAAGAGAATCCCCTTCATATTGCCATAGGTAAGGGTATTGGTAAACAGCCTGAAAACGCTCTGCTTATAGGTAACTGTACATTTAATCAGAAAGGAGGAAATATTTTTGTTAAGGGATGTCCGCCTGTAGCTTCCGAGATCAAAGCTGCTTTATTTAAGAAGATCAAAAAATAACTCTATTTAGCTGCTTCATGTTGACATTTTATGTCAATAGATTTATCCGGGTAAAGATATAGCTCAATGGATCCCGGTTAAATATCAATTTATAATAACTGCTTTTATTTAATTGTTCCGGTCTTGGCTGTCTATAATGCAGATATTTATCATGCTTCTTTTTGTCGAACCAGTGTGTCAGCATCATGTTTCCCCGGTCTATTTCAATGGCTGTGATACCTGTTTTACCGATCACACATCCTGAATTGAAAAGTGATGGAACGATAAGGTTTGATGTATAGAGGCTGCTTCTCTCTCCTTCTTCTTTGTTCTTTTTATTATAATAATAGAGCAGTTCCTGTTTATAATTTTTAACCGCTTTTTTGATGTTTTCCTTACTCTTTTCATTTGCAGTATAGAATTTCCTGCAAAGCTGTTCGATCTTGAAACGGAGGGAATCGATCTTTGAAAGCGATTCAAAGAGAGGGCGATGGGTATGTCCTATAATTGAGATTATTTTTTTATGAAGAGAAAAATTATATGCATTTTTTTCAATTTTAAACCGCCGACTGCTGTTGAATGATACCGATGTATTCTTGATATAAAGCGGTGTAGCAATATAGCGCAGGAAAAATCCCATAATATTGTTGAAATGGTACAGGAACCGGGCGGATTGATGGCCATGGAAGATGAACAGGGTACTTCCTTTATAGATCAGCTTCATGGCTTCCAGCAGGCCGGCAGTCGGTATGAACGGCTTGATAAAGTATAATTTGCAGTCATGATTCCCCACGATCTTGTATAGAGCCGTCTTTTTACTGAACCGGTTAAATATCTGGTAGACCTTTTCCCATCTGTTCATGATGCTCTTTAAAGAGAATCGGTGCAATTCTTCAACATCTCCGTTCAATATCAGTTTGTATCTTTTTTTCAGGTAATAGTTTTGCAGGATATATTGAAAGAGTTCCGAATTTTTCAGGAAATCATCCCGTCTTCCCCCATTACCCATATGAAGATCGCTGAAGATAACGACCCTGTCTTTATCGGTTATTTCAAGTGAGCTTACTTTCCTGTATAAATCATTCAGATGTTTATGGGTAATTCTTCTTTTCATTATATGGTCATTATTTTATTTAAACAGGAGAGAGAATGCAATGAACTTTAAGGGATCATCAGGAATCGCTTTGCATGACATAATCGTGAATAAGTTTTTTATCCCCTTTCTTTAGAAATTCTACAAATTCAATTCCAATTCTGTATCTTTCTATTCTCTCAGCTTCTTTGCACCATATTACTTTGCCGTTTATTTCGGCCGCATTTTTTGTACCGGGGAGAGTAATAAATATATTCAGATAGATCCCCACGGGCAGTTCCTGCTTTCCTTCTATCTGTAATCCGCTATCACTTAAGTTAATGCTGGTGGGTGAGAGGATCTCATGAAAACCGATCTTTTCTATATCCGGATGGTCCGGGGCCTGTATCATTAGAATAGCATCGGTTGGAACTCTTTTTGCGTGTCTTCTCTCAACCATAATTTTTATAACTCCTTGTCTTATAATAATAAAAATAATTTATGCGTCAACATTTATTATATATTATCGGCAGACTTAACCTGATGAAAGATAAAAATTTTGTAAGGGGTTTACATGGTTAACCGATAAAATATATGAAGATCGATAAGTATCATGATATTCTAATGCATACAATTGATATAATTTTTGGTCTCGGGAGGTTCGGTAATGGCAAAGAAGAAATATAAAAAAGGAGAACATATTTTACATGAAGGCACATTTGGTAAAGAGATCTATGTCATTGTTAAAGGAAAGGTCAAAGTATATAAAACAATAGCTAACGAAAGGGTCGAACTGGCCACACTGGGCCAGGATGACTTTTTCGGTGAGATGAGCCTCTTTCTCAATCTTCCCCGTACGGCATCTATTGAAGCAATTGAAGATACAGAGATCGTGATCAGTAATCTGGATGAATTTACCAGTATCATTCGGGAAGACCCGGAATTGGCTACACAGATCATTAAGACAATGGCGAAGAGGCTCCATGAAGCCCATAATGTGATCGTCAAGCAGGAAGGGGAGAAGAAGAGCCTTAAGATCATGTATGGGATATAATTAACTTCCCTTAAGTAAATTAACTTCATGAAATACTTGTCATTTTATTCTCAAGTATTATATTACCAATTGCATTTTAATTTCATTATAAAGTAATTCAGGAACTTTTCTCCTTATAAAATGTCTATTAATTAAGGAGGTCAAAAGTATATGGAGTATGTTCTAATTGTTCTTGGGGGATTATGTACTCTGGCCGGTATTATCGGATGTATCCTGCCTGCACTTCCCGGCCCTCCTCTGAGTTATATTGCTTTGATCTTTCTGCAAATAGCAAAAGACCATCCGTTCAGTACATTCTTTCTGATCCTCTTCGGAATACTTACAGTGATCGTTACCGTTGTAGATTATATTCTTCCCATCCTGGGTGCCAAATGGTACGGGGTCAGCAAATACGGTATATGGGGATCTGTCATTGGTATGGTTTTAGGACTCCTCTTCCTTCCCCCCTTTGGAATGATTATTGGAATATTATTAGGGGCGATAATCGGGGAATTGTATGCAGGCAAAGAAAAATCAAAAGCCTTAAAAGCAGGAGTGGTTACATTTGTTGCCAATGTTGCTGCCATGGTGATCAAGCTCTCTTTATCGATCGTTATGGCTTTTTATTTTATAATTAAACTTTTTTAATGAAGGTTTTAGATTTGTATAATAATTGTCTGAATGAATAAAATATTTTTTAAAAGGGGTATATCTATGATGGTAAAAAAGAGTAACAAAGTAAAAAAAGAAACCTTAATATCAGATCTTCTGTTTCCTTTTCGTAAGATCATGGATATTTTTTTAAAACTTCCCATTGTCTTGCGTCTGGCTATTGTAATAATGCCGTTAATTATCATTGCTTATTCCGGCTTTATTTATTATATCGGATTCGGTGATACAACATATGTTGCAGATTTCCTTCCCAAAGGAGAGTCCAAAACTCAAAGTGAGAATATAGTTATCGAATTCAATGAGCCCGTTGTGCCGTCTGATAAATTGGGGAAACCGGTTAACCCTGATCTCGTTACCATCAAACCGGCATTGAAGTGCGGTATCTCATGGGAATCAGAGAATACATTATCGATCAGACCGTCTGATAAATTCAAACCGGGTATAAAGTATAAGATAGTATTAAAGCAGAGTCTTGTAAAGGAATTTGGAAAATCGATCATCAGATCAAAGAAGTTTTCCTTCCATTCACCTTCATTTAAGGTGGAATATGCTAATATTTATTCTGTTTTTGATGCTTCCGCTTACAGGACAGATAAAGTAAAAGGGGAGATAAAATTCAATTATCCTGTTTCAAAATCCGATGTAAAGGAGAACCTGTCCATCATTGCAGAGGGAGCTAAAGATGACCAGGTGATGGATGTTGTTATTGAAGAGAAGGAAGAGAAGGTTATCTACTCTTTTGTTTCCTCATCCCTTGACTATGATAAAAAACCGAAAAGTATTTTAATCCGTCTGGATAAAGGATTGACCTCATCATTAGGAGGCAACGGCCTGAAAAGTGATTATGAGTCAAAAGTCGTGCTCGGAAAACGGACGGACAGGAAAGTAACGGATATTCGGCCCATATTCGAAGGGGACCGGACGATCGTGCAGATGACATTCAATATGCCAATAGATGGACAAGCCGTAGAGAGGTTTATTGAATTTGACCCTAAAATAAAAGTCCAGATCAATGCTTCTGATTCTGTCCTGAGTCTAAAGGGCGCTTTTAAAATGGGAGAGACTTATAATGTAACGGTCAAGGCGGGGCTACCCGGGAAGGACGGCAGTCTTATAAAAAAGGACCAGTCTTACAGTGTTACGATCCAGGATCTGCCGGCGACCATTGAATTTGAAAATGTCGGCCGGTATCTTCCGAAAAAAGGAGGAATGAAGATAGGATTCAGCGCGGTTAACATAAGTCAGCTGAGCATCCAGGTTCTCCGGCTTCACAAGAATAATATAGTACATTATTTGAACAGGGGTGATTACTATTTTTACAGGGGGGATTATTTCATCCACAATGTAATTACTACGAACATTACTATTTCTGCTGAAAGGAACAAGAAAGTCAACGGGTATATTGATCTGAGTACGATCATATCAGCGAAATATCCCGGGATCTACCGCATCGTGATCTGGGAAGAGTATAATTACTGGGATAGAAAGATCTTAAGTATCCTCTCAACGGACCTGGGGATCAGTGTAAAGTCAACCGTAAAGGACATGCTGGTCTTTGTAAATGACCTTTCCACATTTGACTCTGTTTCAGGAGCAAAAGTTTCCCTGGTGAGCGGGGACAACCAGGTGCTTCTGACCGGTGAGACAAGAGGAGACGGGTTTTGTCTCTTTAAAGATGTAAAGGAAAAGATCGAATCAGCTTTTGGTAAAGATACGGAAAATTATCAGCCGTTCCTTCTGATGGTACAGAAGGGTGATGACTTTTCTTATCTGAAATTTGATGATGCCTATATCAATTCTTCTGTATTTAATGTTGGGGGATCACCGTACAGTGAAGGTGAAATGGATGCTTTTCTGTATACGGAACGGGGTGTCTACCGGCCCGGTGAAGACCTTCATATTACCGGGATCGTACGTTCGGAAAATTATTCCATCCCTCCCAGCATGCCGTTGACTTTAAAGATATACGGCCCTACCGGAGATGAGGTTAAGAAGCTGAAGGGAAAATTGAATAATGGCGGTATGCTTTCATTTAAAGTGAATATTCCGGCCTATGAAAAGACCGGAGCCTATTCTGCGGTCCTGTTAATAGGGAAGGACATGAGCATAGGTCAATGTTCCTTCCGGGTTGAGGATTTTATGCCCAACAAGATCAAAGTAAAATTGGAATTAAAGAAGAAGACATTTAAAGCGGATGAGTCACTGGAATATACTGTCAAAGGGATCAATCTCTTCGGCCCGCCGGCCGTGGGGAGCAAGGTCAGTACGGAAGTCCGCTTTGTAGACATTGCGTTCAGGCCCAAAGGGTACGAAGGATATATTTTTGAAGTTCCTGACAGGAGGATGAGTGATTATCATTACCGTTCATCCGAGGAGGTCCTGGACCAGAATGGGGAGTATTTTTTTACGGTTCCCGTTGAATACGGGGTGGAACCGGCAGGGCTTTTAAAAGCCGTGATCTATGCTGAAGTCCAGGAAGTGGGGGGACGTGCTGTTGCTGTGGTCGATTCGGTCACGATCAATAAGAATCCTTTCTTCCTGGGGATCAAAAGGATCTCCAAAGATAATGAAGTGAACAGGCCGTCCAAATTCCGTATTGTTTCCCTGGACAGCTCCGGTAAAAAAGTAAAAGCGAATAATATAAGACTCTCGATCTACAGAAGGGAGTATGTCTATACATCCTACCGCGAAGGGAGAGAATACCGGTGGAAGTATGAATACAAGGATGTTCTGGTTTCCGAGAGAAGCGTTAAGAAGATCGACGGGGAATATGAGTTTTCATTTACACCCATGACCTATCATACACATAAGATACTGGTCGAGTCGGATCATAAAAATGTCGCTACCGAGATCAGCTTTTATCCGTACAGCTGGGATTACGAGTCTACCATGGACCTGTCCGATCCCGGAAAACTGCAGGTAAAGCTGGATAAAAAGATGTATAAGAGGGGCGAAAAGGCCAAAGTGACCATCGGTGCATCCGGTCCGGGTCTGCTCCTTTTAACAGTGGAGAAGGATAAGATCATCTATAAAAAAGTTGTTGAAATGAAGAATAATACCACTACGATCAAGATACCGGTGGATAAGGAATTTCGCCCGAATTTTTATGTGACCGCATCACTCTTAAGGCATTATTCCATTTTAAACAGTGACAGGCCCATGCGTGAATTCGGTATAGCTGTCGGCACGGTGGACCAGACCGAGAACAAGCTGAAGGTCTCCCTGGAGATGCCGGATAAAGTGCGTCCTAAAAGGAAATTGAATGCAAAGATCAGGGTGAAGAATGCAAGAGGCAGGGCTTATGTTACGGTCATGGCTGTTGATGAAGGGATCTGCCAGATCACCGGCTTTAAAGTACCGGATCCTTTTAAATATTTCACGCGAAAGAGGGCGTTGGGTGTTACCTCGTATGATACCTGGAGTGACATTATTTCTGATATAAAGATCATGAAGAATATGCTTCGAGTGGGAGGAGACGAAGGAGAGGAAGCAGCGGACAGGAAACACTTAAGCCCGGTTCAGATCAAACGGGTAGAACCGGTCTCACTCTTTTCAGGAATTGTTAAACTCTCCCTAACAGGTACAGGGAATATCAGTTTTGATATCCCTCAGTTCAATGGGACTTTAAGGGTCATGGCGGTTGCCAGTGCTGATGACCGTTTCGGAAGCAGTGAAGAGATGGTCTTAGTTACTGACCCGATCGTTCTGACATCTTCCTTACCCCGCTTTATAGCGCCGGGAGATTCATTCAAGATACCGGTGCGTGTTTATAATAAAACAGGAAAGGACGGCACATTTGCCGTTAACCTTACTGTCAAAGGCCCTGTGAGCCTTGTCGGGTCAGGTAAGAAAGAGATCAAGATTAAGGATAACAGGGAAGCTTCGCTCGAATTTGATGCCCTGGCAAAGATGGACATTGGCAAGGTGACATTTACCATCACATCCAGCGGTAACAACGAAAAAACAGAAGAGACCACGGATGTTCCCTTAAGGCCTTCCGGCCAGAGGACAACGGCTTACGAGAGCGGCCGGCTGGCTGAAGGAAAATCCATTACTTTTAAGATACCGTCTGATTTTATAGGGAATCCGGACCTCCATGTTCTCATAGCCAAACTTCCGGTTATCAAATATATGGGAAGCCTTAAATATCTGGTCGGATATCCTTATGGTTGTCTGGAACAGACCACATCAAAAGCAATGCCCATGCTTTTTGTTAAGGATATTCTGAATGGTGTGGACCCGAATGAGTTTGCCCGGCTGGGTGGTGATTATTTTATAAGGGAGGCCATACGAAAGATCGAACGGATGCTTCAGGTTGACCAGGGTTTCAGTTTCTGGCCGGGAGGGTATTATTATAATGATTATACCACGGCGTATGCATCCCATTTTCTGCTGGAAGCTGATAAAAAAGGGTACACGGTTTCACAAACGGTCTTAAGCCAGGCGCTTCATTTTCTGCAGAAGATCGCAAGACGGAAGATCGAATATAAGATACGGGACATCAATTTTTATTACAACAGCCTGGAAGAGATCGTTTATGCACTCTATATTCTGGCTCGCCATGGCAAGCCTGATAAAGAGACCATGATCTACCTCCGGGAACATCATTATAAAAAACTGTATGACCATGAGAAGGCCATGCTGGCAGCCGCGTTTGCTTATATCGGGAACCGGTCCTCTGCCAGAGCCCTTATGCCGAAAGAGATCAGGATAGAGGAGAATTATGATTACTATTCCTGGGGCGGATTTTACTCTTCCATCCGCTCCGTGGCTCTGGCCCTGGATGCGCTGGTAGCTGTAGAACCGGGCAGCAGAAAGATAGGAGAGCTTATAGACCGGTTGGACAGGAATATGAATCGCTACGGATACTGGGGCAATACTCAGGAGAATGCATTTGCCCTTATGGCCCTTTCCAAAGTGCTGGAAAAAGACCGGAAATCGAAATTTTCAGGTACGCTCTATGTGGATGGAAAGAAATACGAACGATTTTCAAAGGATTCGTTCGTTTTAAATAAGAAATCCTTTGCAGGCAGAACCGTCAAGATCAAGATGGATCCGTCTTCCAGCGGATACTACTCTTTTAATGCTAATGGTTATCCGCTTACACCCAACAGGGCAGCAGTCAGCGATATTCTGCATGTTTCAAAGAGGTATTATACAAAGACCGGAGGTCCGGTTAACCTGAACGACCTGAGGCAGGGAGAGGTCATTATTGTGGAGCTCTCCCTGAGCAGCGATGAGAGGGTCGATAATGTGGCTATAGTCGATATGCTCCCGGCCGGTTTTGAGATCGAGAATACAAGGCTGCGGATGTCCGGTGATATCGGGTGGCTTCCGGCAAAGTCTGATTCGGATTATACGGATATCAGGGACGACCGGATCATCTTCTTTACCTCGTTTTCACGATATGGAGCTTATGAGAAGAAGTACTATTATGCTGTCAGGGCTGTCACGATCGGGAAATTTACTTTACCGACCGTGTATGC
>Ga0180007_10004358_pt1 | contig 15017 bp, 12 predicted proteins | sample MM_PC_MetaG_FD_121122 | JGI IMG/M metagenome (GOLD analysis project Ga0180007, IMG submission 121122) | Groundwater microbial communities from the Aspo Hard Rock Laboratory (HRL) deep subsurface site, Sweden - MM_PC_MetaG | ecosystem: Environmental > Aquatic > Deep subsurface > Groundwater... | reverse complement strand
TGAGTGTATCACCTGTCTTGCCTGCATGGATCGGGCATGCAAATTTGACGCAATATCGCTGACCGTGGGAGGCATCCCCCTGAGATCCGGCGATGTGCGGAAATCTGCAGTAAATAAAACTCTATAAAAGTCTCAAGTCAGGTGTGAATAATGAAACAGATTGTTCTGACAATTCTGCTTCTCTTGTGCTGGATAGCGGTATCTCAGGCAAAAATGGTTAGTATTGTTGGAGACATGGTTAACATGCGCTCCGGCCCGGGCAATAATTACGAGGTGGTCTGGGAGCTTGGGCAGGGATACCCCTTAAGTGTCATAGATCAGCAGGGTGACTGGCTGAAGGTCGCTGATTATGAGGGTGACATCGGCTGGGTGCAGCAAGATCAGGTAGCTGAAAAGGCCTACCTGGTGGTGAAAAAGAGAGTCGTCAACATCCGCAGTGGACCTGGCGAAAATTATCGCGTCATCCGGCAGGCCCATCAGGGGGTGGTTTTCCGTACCCTGGGGAAAAAAGATGACTGGGTGAATGTCAGGCATGAGGAGGAAGATATTACCGGCTGGGTTCTGCGGAGTTTGATGTGGGGCTGGTAAGCTTTTGCCCCGGCCGGCGTTTACGCGTTAGCGCCTCACGCCGTCTGCGGCGGCGGTTTATCATAAAGTAACTTGGTCGACCCTTCGAAATTGATAAAGGGGGGTATCCACTTAGCGCAAGTAGCCCCAATAAATAAACATATAAAGGCCTGGAGAAATACAACCAAACTTATCGTTGGAGTCGACCATCTGCGGATATTACATGATTCAAATTATTTTTCCAAAACTATGTTTGCAACTCATTAATATCTCGTTGATTTTCGTTTCCCTAAGGCTGTCAATGCACTGTGTGCGGGGCAAAGAAATATGCCATTGATGATGGGTCAGGCACAAAGAAATCAACTTGCGCTAAGCGGATACCCCCTATTGATAATTATAACAAGCGGCAGCCGAACTGAGGAGACCGCATCGTCATTGGAGCCTTGTGCCAGTTTTTGGAAGCATGGTCGAGGGGCTGTGGCCGTATCACTGGTGAAGCGTGGCTATCCCGCTAATAAAGGTACTTAATTTATCACCCTCCCCTTCCTTGACTGTCATTCCGCCTAATAACGTAAATTCAAATTGCTATCGTTTTTTCGGGCACTTCTGTTTGCAGGATTGCTGTTAGGGAGAATTATTCCGGTAGATTTAAATTTTTTTATGGTGTTTTTGGGGGGAAGGAGAGGGGCATAAAAAAAGACCCATTCTGTTGCAGAAATGGGTCTTTCATCCATGGCGGAGAGAGAGGGATTCGAACCCTCGGTAGAGCTTTTAACCCTACACTCGCTTAGCAGGCGAGCACCATCGGCCTCTCGGTCATCTCTCCGTAATCAGCGGCATCAGCAAAAAAATGGCGGAGGAAGTAGGATTCGAACCCACGGAACTTTCGTTCAACGGTTTTCAAGACCGCCGCCTTCAACCACTCGGCCATTCCTCCACTTTATTTGAACCGTTATTTACCATTTCGAAATTTTCATGTCAATGTTAGATGTTCTATCACGGACATTGAAAGGAATTTTCTCCTGGGATTTTTACCGTTTTTCTATCAAAGGTTGGCTGTCGCGGGAAATTTTTCCTGCGGGGTTTTACAAACCAGCGATTGCCGCCAGGGCATCGTTTAATTTTTCCACGGGAAAGACGGTAAGCCCGGGAAATTTTTCCTGCGGGGCATTTGCCTTGGGGATAATTGCCCGGCGGAAGCCGTGCTTGACTGCTTCTTTGAGCCGCTCCTGGCCGTTGGGGACCGGTCTTATTTCTCCGGCAAGACCGATTTCACCGAAGATAATCAGGTCGGTTGGCAGCGGCTTGTCTCGGAGACTTGAGGTGATTGACAGGACTATGGCCAGGTCTGCGCCAGTTTCACTAATCTTTACTCCTCCCACCACATTGACGAAGACATCCTGATTATAGGTGATGATGCCGCCGTGGCGATGGAGGACGGCAAGGAGCATGATGAGGCGGTTCTGTTCAATGCCCACCGTGATCCGTCGGGGATTTTCAGCATGGCTCTCGTCGACCAGGGCCTGGACTTCAACCAGCAGGGGGCGGCTTCCCTCCCAGATAACCATGACAGCGCTTCCCGGCATGGCCTGTGCGAGCCGGCTCAGAAAGATAGCTGAAGGGTTGCTGATTTCCTTCAGCCCGTTTTCCGTCATGGCAAAGACGCCTAGTTCGTTTACAGCGCCATATCTGTTTTTAACTGCCCGCATGACGCGGTATCTGCTGTCGCTGTTGCCTTCAAAATAACAGACCACGTCGATGATGTGCTCAAGCACCCTGGGGCCGGCAATATCACCGGATTTGGTGACATGGCCGACAAGAAAAATGGCGAGATCGTTGTGTTTGGCAAAATGGGTGAGCTGGGCGGCGGACTCGCGAACCTGCGACACACTGCCGGGAGCTGAAGAAATGGTGGCAGTATGCATGGTCTGGATTGAATCAATAACCATGACCTGCGGTTGTTGCTGATAGGCGGTTGCGCAGATATTTTCCACCTCTGTTTCCGCCATGAGCAGCAGGTGCTGATTCGGCAAGCGGAGTCTTTTGGCACGCATGGCAATTTGCTGGGGAGATTCTTCGCCGGTGACATACAGCACCTTCATTTCTTCGCTGAGCCTGCAGCAGACCTGCAAAAGGAATGTACTTTTGCCCACGCCGGGGTCACCGCCTACAAGAACAACAGATCCTCTGACAAGGCCGCCGCCCAGCACCCTGTCAAATTCCGACATGCCGGTGTTGATTCGTGGCGTGCTGGTGAGAGTGACCTGGGAAATCGGTTGTACGGGAGAGAGTTCTCCGCTGTATCCGCGGTAAGGGGGGGAGGCCGGAGCCTGTTTCTGCTCCTTGATGGTGTTCCACTCTTGACATTCAGGGCATTGACCGGCCCATTTGCGAAAGGTCGAGCCACAACTGTCACAGGCAAAGAATGTTTTAACTTTGCCTTCTTTCATTTAATTTTCTTAAGTTCTTTTTCCAATTCATTTAACTTTTTTTTGTAATATCTGAGGCATCTTTTGATGTAGCGGCCACGTTGCCAGCTGGAATCAAGGTTGTCCCGTTCGACGGGGGCGTCTTTGCAAGCGAGGAGGTGCAGCGTAGGAGACAGCCGCTTGTTGCTCAGGCAGGCTAGCTTGCTTTCGTAATAGAGCTTGTAAGTCTGGATGCGGGCCAGATTCCTGCTCTTTTCTATTTTCGTTTGAGCTGTTGGCTCGGTCATATGGTCACCATATCTCACATTATAATTAATGCAAAAAAAAAGCCAACGCTCTATTTTTCAGTCTGTTGTGATGTTTTTCGGAAAAGCGGACAAGTTTAGTTTGCTTTTCCTGTTTTCCGGAAAAATCTGTCCGGAAAAAATAAAATGAGGAGGTGGAGGTGGTGTGTCAGGGTGGGGTGGCTAAGCAATGCGCCGGAATTATAGGTGTTTTTTAAAAATGGAATTGGTGGTCCGGAAATTGCTGTATCGTATAAGCAAGTCTCATTCATGCAAAGGAGGAACGCTATGACACCGCGACAAGCAATCAGAGTTTTAATGCTGAGCCCAATATACTTTCGGCTCGATGTTGCTGCAAGAAGGAAGCTTGTGTATGAATTTTGTGCATTATATGAGGGACTTGCCAGATAATTCTACCCTCCTGCTGCATGAACTGATTAGCCGGTTATCATGCGCTCGGCAAATCCGATGATCGGCATGAGCACCTTCTGCAGGAAACCGGTGTAAAAGAGTGCCAGCAGGATGAGGAAGCCGAATGGTTCGAGTCGGGCATAGGAGGCTGCCTGGCGGGGCGGCAGGATGCCCATCAAGACCTTGCTCCCGTCCAGCGGAGGAATAGGAAGCAGGTTAAAAACCGCCAATACGATATTGATCCAGATGCTCGCCCCCACCATCTGAAAGAGGGGGAAGAGAATGGCCTTGGGGATAAAGGCCGCAAAGAGAGCAAGAAGTTGAGCCACAAGGCTGCTTGCAATAGCAGTCATCAGATTTGCCGCCGGCCCTGCCAGCGCGACCCATATCATATCTTTCAAGGGATTTTTGAAATAACGCGGATTGACCGGAATAGGTTTGGCCCAGCCTATCTTCATGATGATAAAGGCAAGCACGCCTAAAGGATCCAGGTGCTTCAACGGGTTCAGGGTCAACCGACCCAGGTTACGGGCTGTGGGGTCACCCAGGCGGTAGGCAACCAGTCCATGGCTGTACTCATGGATGGTGAGCGCGAAAAGAAAGGGCGGGGCAAGTATGATGATCTGTTGAATGATGGTCATTTGGTATCCTTTTTCTCTCTGGTAGTCAGAGGGTACTCTCTCTCAAGAAATCTGCGCTCGTCCGCCCTGGTGTGCAGTTCCCCAGCCAGTTTTTTTTCCAGAAGGTGATTCAGTATCGTTTGGTATTGAGGTCCGGGCCGGTATCCCAGTTTTTTCAAGTCCTCACCGCGCAGGTGGGTTCTCATGTGACGCAGTTGCGTTACATAAAGTGAGACAGCCTGCTTTCCCATTTTGTTCCGACAAAGCGCCATGACAAAAAGCAGCCCCTCATGGGTTAACCCCTTGAGCAGCCAGTAGATTTCACTGGGACACAGGTGCGCGCGTCTTTCCAGGATGCGGACAATCCGTTTTGCCTCAATTTTTTCCCTGATTAAAATCTGGGTGTATCTTTCCGACACCTCAAATTTTCTGCAGAATGAGAGCATTGCCCTGGTCTGGATGCGGGACATCAGGGCCAGCAGGTAAACAATCCACGGCTGGCAGTTTTCGGAAAGATAGAGAAGTTTGTGCCAGGAGACGGCACGCTGGGCTTCTTCCAGGATTTCGGCCAGACGCGGATCGAGTATTAAGGAATGGTGCAGGAATTTTAACAGATCAAACTGGGCCATGCGCTTGATTGCCGGCAGGGGATTATGTTCGGAAAGAATCAGCTGGATTTCGTGGAAATAGCGGCGTCCGAGTTTTTGATCAAACAGGTTCATTTTCACCGCATTCTTCAGCTGCTTTTCCGTTAATTTACCCAGGGTAAAACCCATGCGCTGCTCAAGGCGAATGGCCCTGAAAATGCGGGTTGGGTCTTCAACAAAACTCAAATTGTGGATAATGCGGATTTGTCTGTCTTTTAGATCGTTCTGGCAGTTGAAGAAGTCAACAAGGATGCCGAATTTTTCCGTATTCAGGTGGATGGCCATGGCATTGATGGTGAAATCGCGGCGGAAGAGATCCAGCTTGATGGAGCTTAACTCAACCGTCGGCATGGCTGCCGGATATTCATAGTATTCGAGACGGGCCGTGGCGATATCGATTTTAAAGCCATTGGGCAGCTTTACCATGGCGGTATTGAATTTGACATGGGTGCGCAGGGACCCGCCCACCGCCTTCGCCAGTTTTTTGGCAAAGGTGATCCCGTCGCCTTCGATGACGATATCCAGATCATAATTTTCAATGTGCAGCAGCAGGTCGCGAACAAAACCTCCCACGGCATAGGCGGTAAAGTGGTTCTGGCGGGCCACTTCGCCGATGGTTTGCAGGAGAATAAGCATTTCCCGGTTGAGTGACTGGCTGAGCATGTTTGTCAGATTTCTGTTGCGTTCTGCCGAGGGTTGGCTCTGGGTGATGTTCAGGCTGGGGAGATAGGTCGGGTCATTGACCAGCAGATTGAACAGATCTGTTCTGGTGATGATCCCTTGAAGGCATCCGTTTTCCACAATGGGAATGAAGCGCTGCCGGTGCTCTATGATGAGTTCCTGTATGTCGCCAAGGGTGGCGGAAGGCGGAAGGGTGGCGAATTCCGTGGTCATGAATTCCGTGACAGGCAGATGGCCCAGATTATGGAAAATTGCCTTGCTGGCATCCCGCCGCGAAAAAAGTCCCAGGATCTTGCCGTCTTTCATGATCGGCAGCATGGTTATGCCGTATCGGATAAGGATGTCGTTTGCCTCCAGTGTCGTCAGCTCAGGCCCCGCGGAAATAATGGGCGCGGACATCAGCTCCCAGGCCTTGCTCTCAGGCCGCACATGCTTATGCAGGAGACGGATCAGCTTTTCTTCAGCCTCAATCAGGGTCATGTCATTAATCGTTGCCGCTGCAGCAGAGGCATGCCCGCCTCCATTGAATTCTATGGCAATCTTGCCGACATTGACCTCGGGGATTCTGCTTCTGGCAATCAGATAAATCCGTTCTCCCATGCTGGCCAAGGCAAAGATGACATTAAGGTTTTCCATGCTCATGAACTGGCGGACAATGAGGGAAAATTCATCAACATACTGTCTGCAGGCAATCCGGGTGACGGTAATGGGTATGGACTGGATCGTATAGGTGGTCGCTGACTTGATCAGTTCATGAAGCAGGGAGATCTCATAGCTTGTCAGCTCATGGATAATATACTGGGTAACGGTGTGGAGTTCGGCCCCGCACCCGAGCAGCCAGGCCATGGCGTGCAGGTCGGCCGGGGTCGTTGTGCTGAAGGTGAAGGAGCCGGTGTCTTCGTATTCTGCCATGGCCAGCAGGGTAGCTTCCTCTTTGCTGATGGAGATGCCCCGTTCCTGAAAGATTTCGATGAAGACAGTGGCGGTGGATCCGACCGGTTTCACCACTTCCACATTGCCCTTCATGTCTCCGGGGGCATTGGGGTGATGATCATAAAGATGGATTTCTATGCCGGGATTCTCCAGGCATTTGGCAAAGCTGCCGATGCGTGATGCCTGTCTGGTGTCAACTACGATTAATTTGGTTACTTTTTCCAGATCAATGTTTTTCAAGCGCTGGAAATCATAAATCATCAGGGACTGGACAAAAAATTTCCGCAGGTTTTTTTCCTGGGATCCGGAAAAGGCCAAAATGGCCTCGGGGTAGAGTTTTTTTGCGGCAACCATCGAGGCCATGCCGTCGAAATCTGCGTTTAAATGAGTTGTTATGACTTCCATCAGTAGTTACGCTCCCATGCACGCATAATGCTTGATGTCGCCTGGAAAGTAAAGAGTCATGTTGGTTTGAACTTCCGTCACTCTTTCTTGGTGCTGCGTGGATGGAATTTCTGATGGATGGCCTTCAGCCGGCTGCTGTCCACATGGGTGTATATCTGTGTTGTGGAGATGTCGGCATGGCCGAGCATGAGCTGGACTGATCTGAGGTCTGCGCCATGTGCCAGCAGATGGGTGGCAAAGGAGTGGCGCAGCATGTGCGGGCTGATTTTTTTGGCAATACCGGATTTGTATGCTGTTTCCCGGATGATCTGCCAGAAGCGGAGACGGGTCATGGTGGTGCCTCTGCCGGTAACAAAAAGGGCGTGGCTTTTTTTTGATTTGAGGAGTTTGCCTCTGCTGTTCTGCAGGTAGAAAAGAAGCTTCTCCTTAGCCTCCTCGCCAAAGGGGATCAGCCTTTCTTTTGTTCCCTTGCCGATCACCCGGACAAAGCCCGGGTTCAGGTTAAGGGCCATGAAGGGCAGGTTGACCAGTTCGGAAACCCGCATGCCGGTTCCATACAGAAGATGGAGCATGGCCGTATTGCGCATGGCGAGAGGGGTTTTATCACCCTGGCCGACCAGAAGCATGTCCACCTCGGCAACAGAAAGGACTTCGGGAAGGGTGCGGCGGCTTTTGGGGATTTCCAGTATTATGGTCGGATCGTGATCGATGATTTTTTCAGCAAGCAGAAAGCGGAAAAAGCTTCTGAAGCAGGAAAGGCGCCTGGCATTGCTGCGGTTTGCTATCCCTTTTTTCTTGCTGGCGGAGAAATAGTCCCTTATGTGAGAAGAGCTTGTTTTCTGCAGTGAAATATTGATGCCGGCAAGATATGAAAGAAATGATTCGAGATCGGCCTGGTAGGAGCGGATCGTATTGTCTGAAAGTCTTTTTTCAGCAGCAAGATAATGAAGAAACAGGTCCTGGCAGTGATGCAGTTCCGCAGGAAGGGTGCTGCCAGGAGACCTGTTCTGATCAAGGGGCGCAGTGGGTGAAGGAGGCTTGTGAATTCCCCGTTTTCTTGTCATCCGAGGAATGCGGGAATTACCCTTCCCGCTCGATACGGTACATGACCTTGCGGAGTTTTCTTTTTGCTTCCGCTTGTTTCCGCCGTTTTCTCACGCTGGGTTTTTCGTAATGCTCGCGTCGTTTCAGCTCTTTTTTGATGCCGTCAAGCTGCAGTTTTTTCTTCAGCTGACGAATGGCGTATTCGATGTCTCCTCGTACCTCAACCTCGATCATGGTAACTCCGAAAAAATTAATTATGTTAAGTTGTGTAACCTGGTGCAAAAGGGTTACTTTCTAAATTCCGTAAACAGAAATCTATAATCTACCATCCGTTATTTTGTCAATTGTTTTTTGCGTATCATAAGTTGGGAAAAATCTTTCCCGGATTGAGGATGTTGTTCGGGTCAAAGAATTTTTTGATGCCGCGCATGACCTCAATGCTTACCGCGTCAAGTTCCAGAGGAAGAAACGCTGCCTTGGTGATGCCGATGCCGTGTTCACCGGAGAGTGTGCCGCCAAGCTTGATTACCTGCTCAAACAGGGCTTTTGTGGCGGTTTCGGCTCTGCCGACTTCTTGAGGTTCATTTTTGTCAAGCATAATGTTGACGTGGATGTTGCCGTCTCCTGCATGGCCGAAGGTGAAAATGGTGAGAGCGTTCTCTGCTGCCAGGCTTTCCACAAACAAAACCAGTTCCGGAATTCTGCTGCGGGGCACCACCACATCTTCGCTGATCTTGTGTGGTTTTAAAGTAAAGGCGGCGGGTGAGACTGCGCGGCGGGCAGTCCACAGGGCGTCAATTTCATCGGCCTTTTCGGCCAGCATGACAGAGAGAAGATCCCTTTCGGCTGTCAGAAATTTTTGCAGAGCAGCTGCCTGGATGGCAACTGAAGGTGCATCACCATCCACCTCGAGCAGCAACAGGGCTTCCGTATTCTTGGCAAGGGCAAAAGGCAGCTTGTCTTTGACGATTTGAATCGCGGTACGATCCATGTATTCGAGGGTGCAGGGGCGATGTTTTGCCAGGATCTCGGCAACAAGTGAGGCGGCCTGCATGATGCTTTTGCACAGGATGAGAAACGTTTTTTTGGCGCTGGGATAGGGGATGAGTCTGACCGTTATTTTGGTGATAATGCCCAGTGTGCCTTCCGAGCCGATAAACAACCGGGTGAGGTCGTAACCCACCACCCCTTTCGCCGTTCTGACGCCGGTTTGAATAACCCGGCCATCGGGCAGGACAACCTCAAGGCCGAGCACATAATCGCGGGTCACGCCGTATTTCACCGCACTGGGTCCGCCGGCGCATTCGGCAACATTGCCCCCCATGGTACAGAATTTAAGGCTGGCCGGGTCGGGCGGATAATAGAGTCCCCTCTTTTCAAGTGTTTTCCGCAGGTCTCCAGTAATGACGCCAGGTTCAACAACCGCCACCTGGTTTGCCTCGTCGATTTCCAGTATGCGATTAAGTCGGCTCAAGGCAATAACCACTCCTCCTGCAACCGGCAATGCCCCTCCTGTCATGCCGCTGCCGGCGCCTCTTGGCACCACGGGAAACGGCGTAGCATTGGCCAGTTGCATGATGGCGCTTATTTCCCCGGTGCCTGCGGGAAAGACTACGGCTTCAGGGGGATATTCCCGGCCGGTGCCATCGTAAGAATAGCAGAGCAATTCCTCCGGAGCAGTTGTCAACCGATCCTTGCCGACAATGCTTTTCAGCTTGTTGATAATTTCACGTTTCATCACCTTGCTAATGTATAGTGGAAAATGTAATATGCAAGCCGAAACAGGATTATCATTAAGAAATGAGGACGAACATGACGAAAAAATTACGGGTTGCCCTGCTGGCCGGCGGCAAATCCGGTGAACGCGAGGTATCGCTGGCCGGCGCGCGAGGTGTGCTGGCTGCTCTTGATAAGGAAAAATATGATGTGCGCCCGTATGACCCGGCCATTGATCTGGCCAGGCTGGCGGAAGATGCTGCAGGGCTCGATGTGGCCTTCATTCTTCTGCATGGTCCTCTGGGTGAGGATGGTTCCGTGCAGGGCTTTCTTGATCTGCTGGGCCTGCCCTACCAGGGGTCAGGGGTTCTGGGCAGCGCCATGGCCATGAATAAAAATCTGGCCAAAATCCTTTACAAGCAGGCTGGCTTGCGGGTTGCAGACTGGCAGATGGCCTCCCGCCGGGATATCGACAACCCGCAAGGCCTCTCAGCAAAGTTGCTCTTCCCTCTGGTTGTGAAGCCTGTCGGGCAGGGGTCCAGTCTTGGCATGAGTATCGCCCATGATAATAATGAGCTTGCCGCAGGTCTCAAGCTGGCCTTTGGCTATGACAGCGAGGTCATGGTGGAGGAATTTATCCGTGGGCGGGAAATAACGGGTGGGATCCTCGGTAATAATGATTTGCAGGCTCTGCCGCTGGTTGAGATAATTCCCGGCAAGGAATACCCGTTTTTTGATTATGAGGCCAAATACAAGGCTGGCGCAAGCAGGGAGATCTGTCCCGCTGATTTTCCCGAGAAGATAACCCGCAAGGCTCAGGATTATGCCTTGCGTGCCCATCGTGCCTTGCATTTAAGGGGTTACAGCCGGACGGATATGATCGTTTCGGAGCAGGGGGAGGTTTTTGTTATTGAAACCAATACAATCCCCGGTATGACGCCAACCAGTCTCCTTCCTCAGGCCGCGCAGGCCGTTGGTTACAGCTTTTCTCAGCTCCTTGACTTACTGATCGGGCTGGCGCTGGAACAAAAATAAAATCACCGCACCTCGTTCAGGGCTTTGCTGTCAATTCGTGAGGGTTTAATGGTGTAGCCTGACACCAGCATACCTAATGGGGTGCAGACGTTATTGGGTGAAATGCCCTGAAACTGTTGGGGATTTTGCCAAAGGGAAAGGTCGGTTTTGGGGAATTTAGCTGATATTGTTGGGGGTGAGGCACCGGCTTTTTTCTGTGCAGGAGTTGAAAAAAGAAGGCGGAGCCGATCGGCTCCGCCTGGGGCAAGAAGAGGAGAGGGGTGGGTTATTTTTTTCTGAATTTACGGCGCTGCAAAGCGGCCAGGCCGGTAATGCCGGTACCGAAGAGCATCATGGTCGCTGGCTCGGGGACGGGCGCGGTGGTGCCGCTGCCCATCAGGTTGTCGTTGCCGCAGCCCATGGTGAAATGGGCGACAAAATCGATGCCCGCTGGCATGAACGAAAGGTCGAGACCTGTAACGGCATAGTGGGTGTCATTAACAGACAGGGTTGTGTCGGTTATGTCTGCCTGGTTTGTGAAGCTAAAAGAATTGTTTTGGCTAATTAAGCTTCCCTCTTTTGAGTAGCGCCATGGGTTGGAGCCGGGAGTGTCGTTTTCGTTAGCTGGGAACCAAGCTGTCACTGTATAGGAATAGCCGTTTAACGCATAGACATTGTAGGTGTTATCGGTAAAGTTCAGATCCAGTACATATTCGTAACCGAAGTTATTTTGAATCTCCTGGTTTCCTGATGTGTTTGATGTGAATGTATCGTCTTTGCCGTATGAAGCGTTTGTGTCTATGAAGATGTCGCCGGAATTATATCCGCCTTTTCCGGTAGCAAAATTGTACCCGCCAACCATTGAGAGGGTGTTGCCGTTCTGGAAAAATCCCTCAAGGTCCCAAAGCTGATTGTTGACCATGCCTGGTTCTGTTTCGTTGTCCTCTCTGCCTGTTCCTGTCCCGGTGTGGCTGGCATCTTCGGTCCCGTCATAGATGGTGATATTGTCACCATAAGATGTTGCTGATACATTCGCAGCGGTCATCAGCAACGCGGAAAAAAGTGCGAGTGATGAATAGATGACTTTTCTCATAAAGTTTTTTCCTTTTCTTCAGTTACTCCGGGAAATGGGTGAAGTAGCCTTGTTTCCCCGGTGCCCTCATTGTCCCATTATTAAAGCATTATGCGTGCCAATTGTTGGCGGTGGGGCATTTTCCCGCATTATCGATAGGTTGCCGGTCTTTTTCAGCTTGAGACTTGGTTGAGAAGCCGCAAGATTTCCATATTTTTGGATTTTGGATTCCAGGAATTCGGAAAAGAGAGGGGGAAAGGAGAATGGGGCTGCTAGGGATGACAGAGAGGGCGTTCCCGTTTACCGCTCTTCGGAGCGGGGGTAGGCGGAAACGCGATGTTGTCTCGCTTTAATCAGGCAAACCGATTTTCAAAATAGGGGGCAAGCACTGCGGGGAGTTTGATTGTGCCGTTTTCCTGCTGATAATTCTCATAGATTGCGGCAAGGGTGCGGCCTACAGCCAGGCCGCTGCCATTTAAGGTATGAAGGAGCGCGCTTTTTTTCGCGCCCTTGGGCCGGTAACGGATACCGCCCCTTCTGGCCTGAAAATCGAGAAAATTGCTGCAGGATGAGATTTCCCGGTACTTGTTCTGGGCAGGCATCCACACTTCAATGTCATAGGTCTTGGTGGCGGAAAAGCCGAGATCACCCGAGCATAACACGACCACTCGGTAAGGAAGCTGTAAGAGCTGCAGCACTTCTTCGGCGTCGGCAAGCAGGGATTCAAGTTCGTCATCGGATGTCTCGGGCGTGGTGAATTTGACCAGTTCCACCTTGTCGAACTGGTGCTGGCGGATGAGGCCTTTCGTGTCTTTTCCGTAGGACCCGGCTTCAGAGCGGAAGCAGGGGGTATAGGCGCAGTATTTGATGGGCAGATCATCGGCGGCCAGGGTTTCGTCCCGGTGTATGTTGGTTACCGGCACCTCGGCGGTGGGGATGAGATAAAGATCCCAGTCCTGGGCCTTGAAGAGATCCGCCGCGAATTTCGGCAGCTGGCCGGTGGCGGTCATTGTGGCGCTGTTGACCAGGAATGGCGGAAGAACCTCCTGGTAGCCATGCTTCTGGGTATGAAGATCCAGCATGAAGTTGATCAGGGCGCGCTCAAGCCGGGAGGCAAAGCCTTTTAGCAGGGCAAAGCGGGCTCCTGATATTTTAGCGGCCCTTTTGAAATCAAGGGTGCCGTCTGCTTCGCCAAGCTCCCAGTGGGCCTTTGGCTGAAAAGCAAAACGAGATGGTTCTCCCCATTTTTTCACTTCGACGTTGTCGCTGTCATCATTGCCGATGGGGATCGAATCATGGCAGATGTTGGGGATATCCATGACGATCTTCTGCAGATCCTCCTCGATGCCTGAGAGGCTTTCTTCAATCTCCTTGATCCTGTCGTTCACCCGGCGCATCTCAACAATAAGCGTTTCAGCGTCGGCCTGCTGCTTTTTCAGTTCGGCGATTTCCTGGGACACGGTCTTACGGCGGTTGCGCAAGTCCTCAACCTCGGAGAGGAGTTCTCGGCGTATGCGGTCAATGTCTACAAATTCATCAATGCGGCTGTTGGTAATGCCGCGGAGTTTGATTTTTTCTTTAACCAGGTCGATATTTTCCCGTATGAAACGGAGTTCCAGCATGTTCTCTTATCCTTTTTTACGGCTTTTCTTGATGGCCATGGCGGCAAAATCACGAAAAAGCCTGAGGGCCTTAATGCGGTCTTTGTTAAGTTTGGGTCGTCCTGCCTTACGATCCATATAAAGCAGGGCTATGGCCTTGTTATTGACAACGATGGGGAAAAGGTAAATGGTTCTGCCTTTGACAAGGTACCGCATGCTTTCAGGAAAAGCTCCCGGCGCATCAACTTCTACGGCAATATCCTTGCATTGCTTCATGGCTCTCGGGATGACCTGATCCACATTGGCCAGAGGCTGTTCGAAATTGGCGATATCCGTGGCGTCTATGTCGCCTAAGCCGAAGCGTCCCGCCAGCACGATTTTGGTTGCCTGAATATTCAGCACGCAGAGGATTACCCGGTCAAAGCCCACACCCCGGTAAATGGCTTCCAGCAGGTTTGCATAGAATTCATTGAGTTGAAAAGGGCCCATCAGCGTCTCGGCCATTTCTTTGATAAAATCGTTGATGGACTTGTCGCTGGACGGTAATTCGTCCAGTTCCTCAATGTATTGCCCTGTTTTATTTGCCTTCTTGATTGATTCTTCTTGTTCCGGCGAGGCTGGTTCACGTCTGGCGGCCTTTTCCAGTCTGCTGTGAATTTTCAGTTTCGACAGGCCGTAGCGGATGTGGTCGGAGATGTCCTGAGATGCCTCCACACCTTTATTAAGCACCGCCAAGGCTTGTTCCTGATTGATGGAGATTACTTCACCATAGTGGTTCAGCAGTTCGCTGGTGTCTTCTTCGTTGCAAACCAGATCGACAAATCGGTTGCTGAAATCGGCGAGATTCTGCAGGTATCCTTCTGCGTCGTAACTGCTTCTGGGTTTGGCCGGATGGGTCTCCATGGAAACAACAACCTTATAGGAGAGATTCCAGAATTTTGCAATCTCCTGGCCCAGATCGGCAAAGGTGAGATCTTCGAGAAGTTCCCGTGTCGCGGTTTCTTCCGGGATCCCCAAGGCAACATTGCTCTCGATTTTTTTATAGATCCCCGGCATGTATATAAAGGTAATAATTTTGCCGAGATTGTGGAGAAGGCCGCAGATGAAAGCCTCTTCCGGCAGGACATTGAGTTTTTTCTCGCCGGCAAGGTCCCGACAGTGCAGGGCGCTGAGAAAGGAGCGGGTCATCAGTTTGGTGATACCTTCTTTTTCGACCCCGGTTTTGATAAAATCTTCAAAAATTGCTATGGCCGTGGCAAGATCCCGCACCGCGTCAAAGCCGAGAATGGTGACAGCCTTGGAGATGGAACTGACCGATTGGCCCAGCGAGTAATAGGCTGAATTGACAACCTGCAATACCTTGTTGGTCAGGGAGTAGTCTTTCAGGATAACCCGTGACAGGTCATAGGAGGCACTGCGGCTGCTGTGCACCAGGGAGATGAGTTCCTGCACATTGGTGGACATGGCGGGCAGTTCGCTCATGTTCATCTTGGCAAAGATTTCTGCTAATTTACCTGATGGGTTGCTTTTCGATTCTGTCATTTTGTGATGGTATGCTGGTTAAATAATTATACCCTGTCCGGATAAAATGGT
>Ga0180007_10004357_pt1 | contig 15018 bp, 12 predicted proteins | sample MM_PC_MetaG_FD_121122 | JGI IMG/M metagenome (GOLD analysis project Ga0180007, IMG submission 121122) | Groundwater microbial communities from the Aspo Hard Rock Laboratory (HRL) deep subsurface site, Sweden - MM_PC_MetaG | ecosystem: Environmental > Aquatic > Deep subsurface > Groundwater... | reverse complement strand
TCCAGGCGGCAGGATGGCGCCCCGCCCGCCTGCCATAAGATAACGATCTCTGCTTTTTTCGCGAAGAATTCCAATACGATCAGGGAAGGCGGAGGCCAGCAGTTGTCCGCATTCGTCGGGTCTGATCTTTTCCCCGGCAGGGCAACCGAGGATTTTTTGCCACTGGGCTGCCTGCCGGGTGATCCGGCGACAGAGGCCCAGATCAAAATTGCCTGCGGAGGCTTTGTTGTCCCGGCTTGTGACAAACCGTACCCGTTCGCCAATATCTGTGAAACTGCCTTTTCCTCTGCAGATATCCCGTTCCGAGAGCAAGGCGGCAAGTAGGCAGCCGGTACCCCCAAGTCCCTGTTCTTTTGCATGCAGAAGCATGTGGCCAAGACGGGGGTGCAGAGGCAGTCTGGCCAGATTGCGACCAGTGTCGGTAATACGTCCCTTTCCGTCCAGCGCAGACAGGGATTGCAGCAGATTTTTGGCCCTCTGCCAGGCACCATCCGGAGGCAGGGTCAGCCACTGTAACTCATGCGGATCGATTACTCCCCAGAGGGCCAGATCCAAGACCAGGGCAGAGAGATCGGAGAGGGTGATTTCCGGTGGGGAGAAATCCTGTAAGGAGTGTTCAATATTCTTGTTCCACAGACGATAGCAGATCCCTGGGCCAAGGCGTCCGGCACGTCCCCGGCGCTGTTCGGCAGAAGCCTTGGATATACGTACTGTTTCCAAACGGTCAAGGCCTGTTGCCGGATCAAACCGGGGGCGTTTAGCAAAACCGCTGTCCACAACAACGGTGATCCCTTCAATGGTGAGTGAGGTCTCGGCAATGGGGGTGGACAGGATGATACGTCGTAACCCGTCTGGCGAAGGAGTGATGGCCAGGTCCTGGTCTTGTGCGCTGAGGTTGCCGTAAAGGGGCAGGATAGAACAGCTGGTGCCAGCCTCGGTAAGGAGTTTCTGGCACGTTTTGATTTCACCGGCTCCAGGGAGAAAGGCCAGGATATCCCCACTGTCCTGCTGCAGGGCGTAGAGGATTGCGCGAACCGTTAGTCTGGCAATGGAGAAAAAATCGGCAATAGGGTGTACGTAGCAAACCTCTACGGGAAAAGTCCTGCCGTGGGCCTCGATGACCTGGCAGTTATCCATCATTGTGCTCAGCTCCCTGCAGTCAAGGGTGGCTGACATGACCAGGATTCTTAGGTCCGGGCGCAGGATACAGAGATCGAGGCAGAGGGCAAGACCAAGATCTGCCTGGAGATTACGTTCGTGGAACTCATCAAAGATGACCAGGCCGACTCCCTGCAGCTCGGGATCTCTTTGCAGTCTGCGGGTCAGGATTCCTTCGGTGACCACCTCTATTCTGGTTGCTGCAGAGACCTTGCTGTCCAACCTGGTGCGGTAACCGACCACCTGACCAACGTTTTCACCCTGAAGGAAACTCATTCTTCGAGCTGCGGCCCTGGCGGCCAGTCGTCTTGGCTCCAGCAGAAGAATGGTCTTGTTTGCCAGCCAGGATTCCTGGAGAAGGGCAGGAGGAACAGCAGTGGTTTTTCCGGATCCCGGAGGGGCACTGAGAAGGACATGCCCTTTGCCCAGAGATTTGCGCAGCACTGGGAGGACAGTAAGGACAGGAAGATCCGTGTTGATCATCCTCTGTCCTTACGCTTATAAATAAAAAGCGTGTAAGGATGTGCCCGACCGATTCGTTTCTCCGCAACCTGATGGAAGAGTGTTTCGGGGATAGCTGGAAAAAAGGTATCGCCTTCATAGTCCTCATCCAGTACAGAGAGAAGAATCGTGTCAGCTGCAGTCATTGAGTCCTGGTAGATGGCTCTGCCTCCAATGACAAAGACCTTTTCCTGTCCCTGGCAGCACTGTATGGCCTCTGTGAAATTCCCGGCTGTTGTGCATCCGGGGAAGTGCAGGTCTGTGTCTCTGGTAAGTACCACATTGAAACGTCCCGGTAAGGCCTTCCCCATTGATTCAAATGTCTTCCTGCCCATGATCACGGCATGTCCCATGGTGGTTGTTTTGAAATGATGCATTTCCTCAGGAATATGCCAGGGTATGGCGTTATTGCGACCGATGACTCTGTTGCGACCCATAGCGGCTATGAGAATGATTTCCATTGTGAAACTCCGGCAGCTGCTTCCGCGAAAAATGTAAAAAAATAGGGAGAATCGTTGTTTTTTCTGTATTTTTTCTACCCTTATGTACTACACTTTGCCATTATACCTGTTTTGCGTCATTTTTGTCTGGGAAAAGGTTCGTCTGCTTCCTGTTTCGTAAGAGAAGGAAAAAGATTAAGATATCTGGAGGTTGTGAATGAAGATAGATTGTCCCCATTGCGGAGTGCATGGTTCGATAGATGATTCTCTGGCCGGGAAAAAGCTGCGATGTCCGAAATGCAGCAAGGTTTTCCTGATTGCTGAGGAGCTTTTTCCCGAATCGGATGATGCTGGATTGATGCGTCAGGAAATACTCCATGATGATGAACCACAGGGCTCTGTAACCGGGGAGGAGAAGGAGTCGGCTGAGTTGCAGGAGGTTGCTGAAAAAGATGAAGGTGGAGACGCGGAAGAGGATACTGCTGTTGCAGAGACTGCAGCCGATGATGATTTAAATCAACAGGTCTGCTCGGATTGCGGGCAGTCTTTTGCTCCTGATTTTCTCGAGGAGGTCGACTCCAGGCTCTACTGTGCCCTCTGTAAGCCAGAATCTGAGGAAGAAGAGATTGAACCTCAGAAAGAAGAGGAAACAGTTGAGATCGCCGAAGAGGAGGACCTTGCTGAGGAAAATCCTGAACTTGAAACCTGTTCAGGCTGCGGGGAATCACTTCATCCTGAATTTTTGGAACGCGTTGGCTCTAAACACTATTGTGCCCTCTGTCTTCCTGAAGATGCGGGGAATGAAGAGAGTGACAGTGAATCCTGGGCAAGAGACGCCGATAGTGACCAAGATGAAGAGGCAGCGGCAGCTGAAACAGATCTTGTTGATACCCTGCTGAGTGAGGAGGGTGAAATTGGTGGGGCTGAATATCTCAAGGAGGTCTGCTCGGTCTGCGGAGAGAGTTTTCATCCTGATTTTCTTCAGGAGGTTGATTCCAGACTTTACTGCGGGGTCTGCCAACCTGAGGTGATAGAAGTACAGTCAGATGCTGAGGGTGAGGGGACCGGTACCGCTGCTGAGGTCATGGCGGCAGCTGAGACGGACGTGGAAGAGGAAGAGCAGCGTGATGTCCCTGATTTTACTATCGGTGATGTTCTGAAAGAGGCGTGGCAGAAGACCAAAGGGGCAAAAGGCGCCACCTGGGCTGGTATGGCTGTCATGTATTTTGTTCTTTTCGGGCTTGTCTTTGGTGCGCCTTTCGCGTTGCAAGGGCTGGTCGTTGATTCCGATCCGACTGTGGCAATAGGTATAAACGCCGGATTGCAACTGGTCACTACCTGTCTCTCCGTTATTTTTACCGCCGGTATCATGTTGATTGGAGTCAGACGGGCCGCTGAGCAGAGAGTGAGCTGGAAAATGGTTTTTGCCGGATTTTCAAAAGCCCTTTCCATAACCATGGCCCTTATTCTGCAAAGTCTTCTTGTCCTTATCGGCTTTTGTCTCCTTATCCTTCCAGGTATTTATCTGTCTGTTGGCTATGCCTTGACCTTACCTCTGATCCTGGAGAAAGGACTTGGCCCTTGGCAGGCCCTTGAGGCGTCGCGCAAGGCTATCCATAAAAAATGGTGGACGGTCTTCGGTTTATATCTGGTGATGGGCTTGATTTATCTTGTCTCCGCAATTCCTCTGGGTCTGGGACTGATCTGGACAGTACCCATGTTCTTTGTGGGTCTTGGTGTTCTTTACCGGCTCTTCTTTGGCTCTGCTCATCTAGTGGAAGAAGAGATCATCGAAGAGGAGTCTGCTGAGGCGGAGCAGGAAGCAGCATCTGAATAAGGCCGGGAGGTATAGGCTGTTAGTCGGATTGTTTTGCATGTCGAATGTCGAAGAGAGAGTTTTGCAGCGTAGAAGAAAAAAACTTCGACGTTCGATATTTTCTGTTTGATATTCTTCAGTTTGATTTAAAGTTATTTTCCTTTGGAAGGAAAGAGGCATAACAAGGTGCGACGATTACGTTTTTCTACGGTCCACCTCCTCATGTTCCTCTGTGCCGTGCTGGTATCGGCTTCCTTTCCTGTAGGGGCGGCTATAAGTCATGATCTGGACCCATCAGTGCTGACTCTCGTTCGTTTTTTTTCAGCCAGTATCCTTTTTGCACCCATTATCTGGTATCGTCACGGTCTTGCTGTTTCCTTTCCTGCCCTGGCCCGGTACTCCCTGATCTCCGCTGCCCTGGTGATCTTTTTCTGGTGTATGTTTTTTTCCCTCCGTTACACCACAGCTCTTAATACCAGTGCCATCTTTACTCTGGTCCCCTCTCTCTCCGGGCTCTATGCCATGGTTCTGAACCGGGAACGATTGGGCAGGGCTCGCCTGATCGCGCTGTTTCTTGGATTGATAGGAGCCTTGTGGATTATTTTCAGAGGCGATATTAACCAGCTGACAAGCCTGGCTTGGAATCGGGGTGATCTGGTTTTTTTCATCGGTTGTCTGTTCATGGGCTTCTATACCCCCTTGATTCGTCTCCTTCATCGGGGTGAGCCTATGGCGCTTATGGCTTTCTGGATTATGGTTACCGGAACCTTATGGCTTCTGCTTCTGGCCGGTCCCAAGCTCGTCTATGTCTCCTGGACCGATGTCTCAACAAAGGTCTGGCTTGGAATTGGTTATCTTGCCGTCTTTTCCACCATCGTTTCTTTTTTCCTTACCCAATACGGTATCCTCTTTCTGGGCCCAACCAGGGTCATGGCGTATTCCTATCTCTACCCGGCACTGGTTCTCATACTGGATCTGCTTTGCGGTGGACCTTTGCCAGAACTGAAGATTCTACCCGGTATTGTCATTGTTCTTTCAGCTATGATTGTTGTCCAGCAGATGGCCGGAGGCCTTTCGAAAGAAGATCCGCGGTGATGTTCAGCAGCAATGTCTCCGTCGTGCAGGATGTAATTGGTTGAAGACACAGGGGAAATATATAATAATAATTTTTTCTTTCAATTTTCTCTTCTCAACACATATACTGAACAGATCTGATGAACTGAAACGCACATTGAATGGGAAAATTTTGGAGGAACCATGCTGAGCAGACTCTTACCGCAAACAGTAAAGGCCAGACTGATGACCCTGATCGGGCTCTCTTTCTGTCTGCTGATTGCGGCCATTGTTATATCCACGGCCATTGAACGAAAGAAGACCTTTCTGCAGGCCGAAGAACTGAAACTAATGGCCAAGTATAATGGGGTGGAAAAGGCCTTTGAAGACAAGGCCCAGGCAGCCACGGCCATGGCTCTGGTGGTTGCTGCCATGCCCGATGTGCAGAACGCCTTTGGCCTTCGCAATCGGCAACAGCTAAGCGATTTGACCTTGCCCTTTTTTGAAAAGGAGAAGGAACGTCTTTCTCTGGCCCAGTTTCAGTTCCATCTCCCGCCCGCCACCTCTTTTCTCAGACTCCACAAACCTGAAAAATTCGGTGATGATCTCTCCTCCATTCGTCATACCGTGGTCCAGGTAAATGCGAGTAAAGAGACGATTTCCGGTATTGAAAAGGGACGTGCCGGTCTCGGTATCAGGGGAGTGGTGCCGGTTTATCTGAAAGGGAACCACACAGGGTCAGTGGAGTTTGGTATTAAACTTGATGATAACTTACTCATGCCCTTGAAAGAGGTGATGGGGGTGGATATCTCTGTAGTGATCCCGGATGGCGATGGCTTCAAGTATCTGGCCAAAACCCATTCTCTTACTATTCCTGAAAAGAGTTTTCCCTGGCTGAGACAGGTGATGGCAGAGGAGAAAATACAATTCAAGCAGGTCCATAAGAACGGGAAGGATTTGATGACGGCCTTTGGCCCTTTGAAGGATTACAGTGGTGCAACTATCGGGGTGCTGGCCATTCTCACAGATATTACAGGTACCATGGCGGCTATCCGGGCTAATCTCTACAAAATGGTCGGGGCCGGGCTGGTCGTGCTCATCATTACTCTGGCAGCTCTTTATCTCTTGATGGATTTTCTCATTAACAAACCCATGAAGGAGTTGGTGGAGAAGTTTCAACAGGCAGGCCAAGGTGATCTGACGGCGACTATGGAGAGTAAAAACCTCCATTCTGCCAATTGTTCAGATATCATGCAATGCGGAAACTCAGAGTGTTCCAGCTATGGCAAAAGCACCAAATGTTGGGAGCAGAGTGGTTCTCTGTCGACCAATGTGGAATGCCCCAAGATACTCAAGGGAGAGTACTCCAGTTGTCGTGAGTGTAAAATTTATAAGGCTTCTGTGCTTGATGAATTTGCCGAATTGAGCACCACGTTCAACTCTTTTTTAAGTAATGTCAGGCGGTTGATCGTAGACGTCCAGGGGAGTGTCGAGGAGATGTCCACCTCATCAACTCAACTTTCTACGTTGGCAGAAGGGATGCAGGCTGGTGCTGAATCGGCTGCCGAACGGACCAACGCGGTGGCTGCAGCAGCAGAAGAGATGAGCGTCAACATGAATTCAGTGGCTGCAGCCAGTGAAGAGGCATCTACCAACGTGAACATGGTGGCCACGGCCACCGAAGAGATGACGGCAACGATCTCTGAGATCTCTGCCAATACTGCTGAAGCGAGTACTATTGCAACCTCTGCCGTGGCTCAGGCAAAGAGTGCCACCGGAAAGGTCGATATTTTAGGTAAGGCTGCAAATGAGATCAGTAAGGTGACTGAGGTGATATCTGAAATCTCTGCACAGACCAATCTCCTGGCCCTGAATGCTACTATTGAGGCAGCTCGTGCGGGTGAAGCCGGTAAGGGCTTTGCCGTAGTCGCCAACGAGATTAAAGAGCTGGCCCGTCAGACATCTGACGCTACTCAGGAGATCAAGCAGCAGATTGAGGACATCCAAACCTCCACGGGTGAGACTGTTACCGAGATTCGGGAAATCACTGAGGTCATCAACAAGGTGAATGATATCGTGGCCACAATTACCAAGGCAGTCGATGAGCAGGCAGCCACCACCGGTGAGATCGGAACCAATGTCATGCAGGCGGCTCAGGGGATTGTAGAGGTCAATGAAAATGTGGCCCAGACCTCAATGGTGGCTGTAGAGATCGCTGGAGATATCAGCCAGATCAGCTCTGTTACCGAGGAAATGAATAAAAGTTCTCAGCAGGTCAATAACAGCTCAGGGGATCTGTCCGGAATTGCGGTGAAGATTCAGAAGATGATGAGCCGATTCAAAGTGTAAGTTATCAGATGACACCATGTTGTTTTTCTTGTCTGCCCTGTTGCCCTGTTTTGGGAAACAGGGCAGTTTTTTTGTATTTCAGGAATGTTGTTAAAAGGAGCTGCAGGGCCTGGGAGAAGTTGTTTTCCTGACATGTTCATCCCGGAACTGTTCAGTCTTGTCCAGAGAACAAATAGAGTATGATCTTTCCGGAATAGATTGCTTTTTTGCTATACTGAACCTATCTATATACAATATGGATCTGCTACTGAGTCAGGTTGTGAGAACAAGACAGGTGTTTTGCCCGCACTGCTGACCTGGCTTGGCTTCAGGAGCAGGAGCTTGGCAGCCATGGTAAAAGAATGATCAGGGATGTGACCTCCTGACGCTCTCACTATGGCTGCTGAACTTACAAATATCAGCAAACAGCACCCGGGAAAACTCATTATGGAAAAACAAGATCTGGCGATTCTCTACTCCGGTGGCCCTAACTCGCTGGCTCTCTATGCATTGGCCATGGCAGGCCATCACCCCGAAATCTCCCGTCCCCATACCATTCACCTCCTGCATATGCTCAATGGTATGGGAAGGTTTCATTCCTTTCCCCAGGCTCGTTATCAGCTCGTTCAGGGGCTTCTTGAAAGACAGTTACCCCGGCCTGATGATGCCCCGGAAACAAATTGTCTGGAACTGGATATGGGACGTCTGTTTCAGGGTTTGTGGCTGAACAGGTATGAAGAGCTAATGCCCCGGTTCGGTGGCAAAAATCTTGTCTGCGTGGCCTGTAACCTCGGAATGTATGCCAAAGGTGTACTCTACTGCATCAATCACCATGTCCCCCAGTTGCTGGCCGGTCATGCCTCCAGTTCAACCTGTTGTCCGAAACAGGCCGACGTCTTTATGGAGCGCATTGCCGCCTTTTCCACGTTATTCGGAATTACCACTAAGTTTCCTCTTTATGGCGCGACCGAGGATGGGCATACTGTGCGCCATCTTTTGGAAGAATTCGGATTGCCCTCCACAGGCGGCGGAGAGCGTAACTGTCTCTTGGGCCAGACCCTGACCTCGGCAGGAGAGAAGGAGGTCGGTGACTATCTGGATACGATGATTCCTCTGGTTGTTGATTACATGGAGCATACGTTGGCGGGCAGGATTCAGGATGCTGCAGCCTGTTTTTCTCCCGGCACTTGTGAGATTCTACCGCCAAAAGAGATGGCGGACCGGAAGTGAGAAAGAGAACAACGAAAGATTGGCCAGTGCATGTCGAGTTGTGACGGTTTTTTTTCCGCTGCCTTTCGCTATGCGATTTTTTTTTAACATGACAATGATTTTGTAAAGAGAGCTGCTATGGGAAAACATCTTGTTCTGGCAGGCGGCGGTCATGCCCATATGGTCACCATGGCCAACATTCATATGATTCGCGCTCTGGGCCATCAAGTGACAGTAATTGGCCCTTCCGATTACCATTACTATTCCGGAATGGGGCCGGGAATGCTCGGAAGTGGGTATGAACCGGATGACATTCGCTTTGCCACCAGGAAAAAAGTGGAAGAGCAGGGAGGGGTCTTTGTCCTTGATTCCATTGTGGGGGTAGATCCTGTTGCCCGTGAACTGCGTCTGAAGTCAGGTAAGGCGGTGAATTATGATGTGGTCTCCTTCAATACCGGCAGTCATGTGGATATCCCGGCAATAGAGGGGAGCCGGGAACGGATTTATACAGTCAAACCCATTGAGCGTCTGTATCAGGCTCGGACTGAGATTGAGTCTCTGGCCCAAAAACAATCGGTCACCGTTGCTGTTGTCGGTGGCGGACCGGCAGGTGCTGAGGCTGCTGGGAATGTCGCCCAGCTTCTGACTCAAACTCTTTTTCCCTCAAAAGTGCTCCTTTTTGCCGGACGTTCGCTGCTGGCTCGGTTTCCCAAGGGTGTTCGTGAGAAGACTCGGAGCCTCCTGGAAAAAAACGGAGTTTCCATTCAGGAGCAGGGGCATCTCATTGCTATCAAAGATAATTGTTTGTCTTTTGATTCCGGTCCTGAGGTGGCTGCTGATTTTGTCATTCTGGCCACTGGGGTTCACCCCTCACCGTTTTTCCGGGAGGCAGGTCTGCAGACCGGTCCGGATGGAGGATTGCTTGTGAACCGCTTTTTGCAGCATCCTGATTATCCAGAGATATTCGGCGGTGGAGACTGTATCTGGTTCAAGGATCAACCTCTGGATAAGGTGGGCGTCTATGCCGTCCGGGAAAATCCGGTCCTTTTTCACAATCTCAAGGCCTTTCTCCAGGGCGAATCCCTGCAGGCCTTTGATCCTGGCGGGGATTATCTGCTCATCTTTAATCTCGGCAACAGGCAGGGAGTTCTGCGCAAGAAATGGTTCCAAATCACCGGGGAGGTTGCCTTCAGGATAAAAGATTGGATTGACAGAAAATTTATGAGAGATTTTCAGTAGCAGGATGGAAAGTTAACGATAAAGGAGAGAACGAAATGATGGTTGATTGGGCATATTTTCGCAAGGGTTGAACTTCATGTACAAAGGCCCAGGAGGCTCTTGGGCGGGCAGAGGTGGGGGTTGTCGAGGTTGTTGACGCACGCAACAATGTAATGAAAGCCGAAGAGGCCTGGAAGCTTTTTCAGGATGGAGACAGCATACATGTGGGTAAGGGAAAGAAGACCGTGGTCTTTACCCCGGGTCCTGCTTCTCAAGAAGAAATCCTGAAAGACAGCCTTGGGCGTACCGGTAATCTGCGGGCTCCAACCCTTCGCGTCGGTAAGGTCTTTTATGTCGGATATAATGATGAGATGTATAAGGAGTTAATGGGATGAATTGGAAAAGCTTGTTTACACCAGGGGCCAATATGAGCCCGGATGAGGCCAGGGCCTTTATGGCAGAACATCAACTCGACGAGTATCAGCTCCTGGATGTGCGGCAGTTGAAGGAGTATGAAAAAGGCCATATCCCCGGAGCGATACTTGTTCCTGTAAAGGAGCTGACAGAGCGAATGGGTGAGCTGGACAGGGTGAAACCGACCCTTGTGTACTGCCACTCGGGAGTGCGCAGTAAGGCAGCTGCACAGCTCCTGCAGGCAGAGGGTTTTGCCAACATCTACAATATGAGTGGTGGCATTATCGCTTATCAGGGAGGGAAGGTCGCTGGCGATGAAAGTCAGGGCATGGAATACTTTGTCGGCAAAAACTTCCCCGATGTCTTTCAGATGAGCTATGCCATGGAAGAGGGTTTGAAGCAGCTCTATCTTGCCTTGGAAGATCTGGTCGAAGATGACACGGCCAAGGTACTTCTTGCACGACTGGCAAAGTTTGAGGAAGGGCATAAGGCCATGCTCAGGTCCAGATTTCCTGATAACGCAGTTGATGAGGTGACTGACAGTGAACTGCTGGAAGGCGGCTTTGAGCGGCAGCAGATCCTGGATCACTACCGTGATCAGATCACACAGCTGGAAGATATTATTCAGCTGGCAATGATGCTCGAGCTTCAGGCGTTGGATTTATACAGTCGTCTCAGTCGAACAAGCGAAGATGCGGAGAGCAAGGTGTTTTTCGAATCTATGGCCAAAGAGGAGAAGCTGCATTTGAAGTATTTGAGTGATGAGTACGATAATCTCCTGGCTGTGTAGGGGCACTTCGCTTGTGTCAGCTTTTGCTGGTCAATATCGTCGCGCAGGAGCAGGCTGCAAGCCTTCTCCTGCAAACAGAGGGTATCTCTTGTTCACTTTCAATTCTTCACTGAGACCAGGTTGAATACGGGCTCTACTTATTCGTTCCAGGAAAAAAGATAGGCGGCGAGCAGCAGGCAGAGGATGGTAACCAGGGTCATGATGAAACATTCACTGCTCACCTCGCTAAGGCTGGCACCGTCGTTCATGATCTTTCTCGCGGCAGTAAGGAGATGGGTGAGGGGAAAAAAACTGGCCAGTTTCTGTAGCCAGCTTGGGGCACCCTCCATGGAAAACCAGACCTCTGAGAGAAACATCATGGGCCAGGTGATGAAGTTCAGGATGCCGGAGGCAAATTCCTCGCTGGTGCCGCGGGCGGCCAGGACCAGTCCCATGGCGCAGAGGCTGAGGCCGCCAAGAAAGAAGACAAAGGCAAGCGCTGCATAACTTCCCAATACCTGGAAGTGAAAGATCAGATCAGATCCAAGCCAGACCACGGCCAGGGTGAACATGAGGAGAAAGATGCGGGAAAACATCTGGGCACTTAGATACTCTAAGGCGGTGAGCGGGGTGGCTTTGAGTCGTTTCAGTGTCCCGTTTTTTCGATAACGCACCACCACATACCCTACCCCCCAGAGGGCAGAAAACATCATGTTCATCGCCAGGATTCCGGGAAAGAGCCAGTCAATATAGCGGACCTGCAGTCCCTGAACGACCTGCTTTTCTGCCCGGATTTCATTTTTTTCAAATGAGGCGAGGAACAGCTGTTCGACAATGTAGCCTTTAGGGGAAGAATCGTTGATCCAGTAGGCATGAGTGGGGGAGTTGCAATCTATCAGAATGTCGATTTTCTGGTGACGTAATTTTCCCTCGCCTGATCGGAGATCGGCGAAGGGAATAAATTCGAGATATCTGCCATTCTGAAATGCGTCAGGAACACTGCTTTTCAAAAAGAATTCATCTCCAGCTTCGACTGGAAAGAGACCCACCTTGAAATCCTGGTATTCACGGCCGCCAAAGATGAAGCCGAATCCCAGGATAATGAGAAACGGAAACGCAAAGTTCCAGCCAAAGGCGGCTCTGTCCCGGAAAAATTCGTAGTTCCTGGCCGTAAACATGGCCCACATCCGTGAAAAGTTCATTACTTTGATCCTTTTTAATTGCCAATCACAGGGGAATGCAGCCAGAAATGCTCTACCTGTGGACGCATACCTTTAGTCTCTGAGTTGCTTGCCGGTAAGATGGATGAAGACATCTTCCAGATTTGGCGTGTGTACCGACATCCCTGAGAGATCTACGTCTAGATTGAGCAGGGTGTTCAATCCCTCATGAATTTGAGTTATTTCCAAGATGATCTGACCGTCCTTTTGTTTCCAGGAAAATGGCAGGCGGTCCAGGTCCAACCTGAAAGCGCTCTCGGGGAGTATAAAGGCAGCTCCTTGGCAATAGGTTTGGATCAGCTGTTTCGGGCTGTCCCAGGCAATAACACGTCCCTGATCCATGATGGCGACCTCGTCGCAGAGGTATTCAGCCTCTTCCATGGAATGGGTGGTGAGAATGATGGTTTTGCCTTCCTCCTTGATGCGCAGGACGATCTCCCACAAGTTCCTTCGTGATTGGGGGTCAAGGCCAGTGGACGGTTCATCGAGAAAGACCAGCCTGGGTTTGTTGATCAGGGCCAGAGCAAGCATTAAGCGCTGCAGCTGACCGCCGGAAAGTTTGTCATTACGTCTTTTGAGCAGCGATCCGAGTTCGCAGCGTTGGATGAGCAGATTGAGATCTTCCGGCTCCCGGAATAGTTTATGAAAGGTTTGCAGGGTTTCTTCGACCGAGAGGAAGTTAAGGAGAGAAGTGTGCTGGAATTGGATGCCGATTTCTTCTCGAAAAGAATTTGTGCGGGGATGGCCCTGGTAAAGGATTTCTCCTTCATTAGGCTGGATAATATCCTCTGCCATTTCCATGGTTGTGGTCTTCCCTGCACCGTTGGGGCCAAGAAGTCCGAGGCAGACACCTTCTTTGACGCTGAAGGAAACATCGGCTACGGCTTCGGTCTGCCGATAGAGTTTTCTCAGATGACTGACTTCGAGTATGGGGTCCATGTTTTCTCTGTGATGGATAATGAAGTATTTGCTGCGTACAGAAGAGAATAATACATCTTTGTCTTTATACCAATGGATCATTGCTCAGTAATAAAAACTGAACACTTATTTTGAATGGCGAAGCGTTTCCTCTGTGAGTTGTTTTGTGATCTCTGTCAGAGAATAAAACAGATAACGCTCTTTGGCGAGTGTGTGTATCTTGCCGGAATAATATAGATAGCAACGGAATATATTTCTAATGGAGATATTGTGATTCTTTGTTGAAAGACCAATGGATGTGGGGAAAAATTCTTGACATGCAAACAGTTATCACTTACACTTGGAAATTATTATCGCAAGGAGGAGTTATGCAACTACGAATGACAAACCAGCGTGAGATGATCCTTCGGGAACTGAATAAGAGTAAGGGGCATCTCACTGCTGATGAACTATATGAGCGCGTGAGAAAAAGTATGCCCAGAATTAGTCTGGCAACAGTGTACAGGAATCTGGAGATTCTGTCCGAGGCCGGTATTGTTCGTAAGCTGGAGATCAGTGGAAGGCAAAAGCGGTTCGATAGTGAGATTGAAGAACATGACCACATTTATTGTGTTCAGTGTCATCACATAGAAAATCTGCTGATAGACAAGAGCAGAATGAAGGTGCCGACGCCGGATAGCGTGAAAGGCTATACCATCACAGGGTGCAGGTTGGAAGTGACCGGACTTTGCCCCGAATGTCAGCAAAAACTATCAAAGACAAAAAAGAAAACAACAAGCCAAAAAGGAGACAACATTATGGGTTGCGGATGCAAGAAAGACAGTCTGACCGACGAGCAGAAACAGGTTCTCGAAGCAATGGCCAAGTGTGACGGACCGTGTGCTTCCAAGGATATTGCCTCAGCCACGGGTCTTGAGGCCAAAGAGGTGAGCTGTCGCATTACGGCTCTGAAGAAAAAAGGGTATGTAGACAGCCCTGTCAGGTGTAAATATGCAATCACCAGTGAAGGAAAAACTGCCATAAAGTCCTGACCAAAAAAAGAAGATGATTGTGCCGTAGTAGAAATCTGAAGAGACCACATCTCAAAAAAAAATATCAGGCCTGCAGCCATTTTCAGGCCTGTTTTGAGTTGCTGCCAAAGAACTGGTAGCTTTCTTCGCTTGAAGCATTAATATCATAATAAATAAACATAAAAGACCCAATACTGGAGATTGAGTATGAAACCGCTTGTAACTAATGAAGCGCCTGATTTTACAGCAACTGCAGTTATGCCTGACAATAGTTTTAACGAGCAGTTCAGGCTATCAGATATGCGCGGCCAGTATGTGCTGCTTTTTTTCTATCCTCTCGATTTTACGTTTGTCTGTCCGTCTGAGATCCTTGCCTTTAACAAGGCCGTTGACCAGTTTAAGAAAAAGAACTGTAATGTAGTCGGGATTTCCATTGATTCCCAATTCAGTCATCTGGCCTGGAAAAATACCCCGGTGGAGAAGGGTGGAATAGGCAATATCCAGTTTCCGCTGGTGGCTGATCTGGATAAATCCATTTCCGAAAATTATGGAGTGCTTCTGGATGCTGGAATTGCTCTCCGTGGTCTTTATCTCATCGATAAGGAAGGAGTTATTCGTCACCAGGTGGTCAATGATCTTCCCTTGGGTAGGAATGTGACAGAGGCGTTACGTATGCTTGATGCCCTTCAGTTTACAGAAGAGTTCGGGGATGTTTGCCCGGCTAACTGGAACAGGGGCGATGATGCGATGCAGCCAACGGCAGAAGGCGTGGCAAAATACCTTTCCGAACACGCAAAGGATTGATAGTATAGTACTAGCTGTCACAATTCGGCATCTCTTTTCTGCTATTCAGTGGGGAGTCGAGACTGGAGGGTGGCGGTTAAAAAAAGGCAAAAACCGGATGCTGTCTGTATGTGGGACAACACGACTGTTTTGCCTCTCACGTTATCTAAGATGGAGGTGT
>Ga0180007_10004356_pt1 | contig 15020 bp, 9 predicted proteins | sample MM_PC_MetaG_FD_121122 | JGI IMG/M metagenome (GOLD analysis project Ga0180007, IMG submission 121122) | Groundwater microbial communities from the Aspo Hard Rock Laboratory (HRL) deep subsurface site, Sweden - MM_PC_MetaG | ecosystem: Environmental > Aquatic > Deep subsurface > Groundwater... | reverse complement strand
GATATGGAAGTAGTAACTTTTATGAATAATAAGGAAGAATTAGTGGGAAGGGTAATGAAAGTAGGAAGGTATACTTCTCAAGTAATATTATTATTAGACCGAAATAGCCAAGCAGGAGTATTCATTAAGAGAAATAAGATTAGTGCTGTCTTGGTAGGGAATAATTATAATTATAAATTAAACTATGTCGATAATAGAGCAGATATTCAGATAGGAGATGAAATCATAACCTCTGGTCAAGGAGGAGTATTTACGGAAGGGTTTTTGGTAGGAAAAATTTCTAAAATTAAATCTACTTATCAATTAGACTTATTTTACGATTTAGATGTTTTACCTACCTTAGATCAAAATAAATTAGAGGAAGTATTAGTGATTGTTAGCCAATAAGTTCCAAAAGAAAATATTTAAAGCCTTTTTTCTCATTCTCTTGTTTTCTATAACTTTAATCCTCCAAGCAAGTTTTTTAAACAAGATCTTATTTTTTGGAGTAAAACCTGACTTACTCTTAATTTGTATCTTTCTAATCACTTTACACCAAGGACTGTTTTACGGAGAGGTTTTTGGGTTTATTATAGGCTTGGCCGAAGATTCATTATCAGGGTGCGTCTTAGGTACTAATGCTTTTTCTAAAGTATTAATCAGTTATCTTATCAATCTGTCTTCTAAATACTTCCAGATTAAAAAATCAATTATCAAGCTATTGCTTCTCTTTCTCTTCTCTTTTATTAATGCCTTTCTGATCATCCTTCTTAATCTTCCTCTTGGTAGGCTCACCTTAAATATATACTTAATTAAGGACATATTTTGGAGTGCAATTTATACCGTTTTTATGGGTATCTTTGTTTTGTGGGGATTAAAACTGTTAAGAAATGAAAAATAATTTAGTTGAGTTTACTGAGGTTACAAAAAGATTACAGTTTTTAAGTATCTCCTTCTTTCTTATTTTATTAATAATTATCGTAAGATTGCTCTATCTTCAAATTCTTAAAGGAGATTATTTTTATCAAGTTTCGGAAGAAAATAGGATTCAACTAATCAACATTCCTGCCCCAAGAGGAATAATTTATGATCATAAAAAAGTTCCTTTAGTAAAAACTGGGCCTTCTTTTGACATTATGGTAACTCAAATAGGTTTAAATAAGAAACAGACCATGGAAATGGCTAAAAAGTTATCTAAAATTTTAGGTAAAAAAAAGGAAGAGATTTTGCTCTTAGTCAACAAAAAAAAGGCTCTTTCTTCTATGTCTATCTTAGTTGCAGAAAATGTACCTAAAGAAACAATGATCAAAGTAGCTGAACAAAGAATAAATCTACCTGGAGTAATAATTCAAGTAAGTCCTAAAAGATTTTATGTCTACGGTGAATTAGCTTCTCATCTTTTAGGATACATTGGAGAAGTAAGCGAGAAAGAGATAGAAGGAAGCGAAGAAGGAAATTATAAGCCAGGAGACTTAATTGGAAAGACCGGTGTAGAAAAGTTATTAGATGAGCATTTAAAAGGAGAAGATGGTGGTAAGCAAGTAGAAGTAGATGCCAAAGGAAGAGAGTTGAGAATATTAAATTACAAAGAACCTATACCTGGTAGAAATGTTTATCTTACTATTGACTTTCAGATCCAAAAGATTGCTGAAGAAGCAATGAAAGATAACCATGGAGCGGTAGTCATTATCAATAGCGATAATGGTAAAATATTAACCTTGATCAGCAAGCCAAGTTTTAATCCTAATATCTTTACTACTCGTTTAAGAAAAGAAAAGGTCAATGAAATACTAAACCATCCTTATAAAATTTTGATGAATAGAGCTATTCAAGCTCAATATTCACCTGGTTCTGTTTTTAAGATTGTGGTAATGATAGCTGCTTTAGAAAACAACAAGGTTAACCTTAATTATAAAATAAGATGTCAAGGTAAGTATTATTTAGGCAATAAAGTATTTAAATGTTGGAAAAAAGAAGGTCATGGAGCCGTAAGTTTAATTGAAGCTATTACTAAGTCTTGTAATGTTTATTTTTATAATTTAGGAAGAATGGTTGGAATTAATCCTATGGTTGAAGTAGCTAAAAGATTTAACTTAGGAGAAAAAACCCATATTATTTTACCTAATGAAAAAAGAGGTCTAATTCCTTCTCCCAAGTGGAAGAAAGAAAATTTCAAAGAAAAATGGTATCAAGGAGAGACGATTAATATGAGCATAGGCCAAGGTTATACTTTAGTTACCCCTATTCAATTAGCGTGTTTAATTTCTGGAGTAAGTAATCAGAAGGTTATTTATCAACCCCTGATTATAGAAAAAGTGGAAAGCTTAGATAGGAGTAAGTTAATTAGTTACCAAGAACCGGTGGCAAATTGTCAGTTAAATTTTAAAGAAAAAACATTACAAATATTAGATGAAGGTCTTAAAAAAGTAGTTAAAGCTGGGACTGGTTGGAATTCAAATGTGGAAGGATTAGAGATAGGAGGAAAGACAGGTACGTCTCAAAATCCTCACGGTGAAGACCATGCTTGGTTTGTTTGTTATACCCATATCAATGGGGTAAATTTAGCTATGGGTATTCTGGTAGAACATGGAGGCATGGGTGGAAAAGTAGCTGCCCCCATAGCTGGAGAAATTTTATCTAAAATAAAGGAACTACCTTAAAGAATATGAGGAAATCTAATTTACTAAAAGAATACTTAAATAAATTAAAAAACTTAGATCTTATTTTAATATTATCTACTTTAATCTTAATAGCCATAGGGATATTAGTCTTATTTAGCCTTACTTTTAACAGCAAACTTAATCAAGACTTGCTTTGGAATAAACAACTTATTTATTCTTTAATTAGTTTTGTGGTCATGATTGGCATTGCTTGTTTAGATTTTAATAAGATTAAAAAATATGCCCTTATTTTTTATGGATTTAGTCTCGGTTTGTTAGTAGTGGTCTTGTTTTATTCTAAAGCCATAAGAAACGTCCATAGTTGGTTGTCTGTAGCTGGTCTTTCTTTCCAACCTTCAGAAGTAGCTAAAATTTCAACAATATTATTATTAGCTAGTTATTTGGCTAGTAAATCAAATAGGATAAAAGAGTTTAATTATTTAATCCTACCTTTTATCATTATTTTAATTCCTTCTTTCTTGATCTTAAAGCAACCTGACTTAGGCACTGCTTTGGTCTTTCTTCCCTTTATGTTTATCATGATTTATGTAACGGGGGCAGATAAGACATTGATCTGTGGTTTGTTAATCGCTGGTATTTTAGCCATAACCATTACTCTATTAGGTGCTTTTATAGAGATTAAATTAAAACATAGAGTAGAATTAAACACGCTCACCTTCTTAAATTATTATAAATGGAAAGTGTTAATAGGTTTAATCCTCATTGTTTTTGTAATTTCAATCTTAAGTAAATTATTCAAGGAAGCTATCTCCAGCTTAAAGACAACCCTTGTTTATTTTTTAAGTTTAGCGACAGGAGTAACTAGTGCTTTATTTGTATTTAATTTTTTAAAAGACTATCAAAAGAAACGACTATTAGTCTTTATTGATCCTAGTATCGATCCGTTAGGTTATGGTTATAATATTATTCAGTCCAAAGCTGCTATTGGTTCTGGAAAACTATTTGGTAAAGGGTTTTTATCGGCTACTCAAACTCGATTAGGTTTTCTTCCAGAACAACAAGCAGACTTTATATTCTCGGTCATCGGTGAAGAGTTTGGCTTGATCGGTCTCTTAATTGTCCTCTTCTTATTTGGAGTAATTATCTTTCGAGGACTTTATTTAACTTGTTTAGCCAAGAATGATTTTGAGTTTTTAGTAGGCATAGGAGTAATTTCTTTAATTGCCGTGCAGATGATTATTAATGTAGGGGTATCTACCGGCATTATACCGGCCACTGGACTTCCCCTGCCTTTTGTTAGTTACGGAGGATCTTCTTTATTTGTTTTTATGATGGGTATAGGATTGTTATTAGGAATAAAAAATCAAAAGCCTTTGGAGTAAAACTTGAAGAACAAAACGTGGCATTCTCTGTTAGACAACATTTACAAGCCAGGTCGTTATTTAGGTAAAGAAATTAATAGTCTTAGAAAAGATTTTAAGAAGGCAAAGATTAAATTTGCTCTTGCCTTTCCAGATCTGTATGAAATAGGCATGTCTCATTTAGGACTCCAAATCTTATATTATCTCTTAAATAAAGAAGATGATGTCCTGGCGGAACGTGTTTATATGCCAGACTTAGATTTCATAAAGAGATTGAAAGAGACTGATACCTTACTCTTTTCATTAGAATCAAGAGAGCCTCTTCATAAGTTTGATCTAGTTGGATTTAGTCTGCAATATGAGTTAAGTTATACTAATGTTTTAGCCATGTTAGAACTTTCTAAAATTCCTGTTTATGCTAAAGATCGGATTAATAATGAACCTCTGATCATAGCTGGTGGTCCCTGCGTAAGCAACCCTGAACCTATGGCAGACTTCTTTGATCTATTTTGCATCGGAGAAGGAGAGGAATTAATAATAGAATTGGCAAAAGCCTACAGAGAAAATAGAGCTCTTGAAAAAAAAGCCCTCCTTTGGAAGTTAGCTCAAATTGAAGGTATTTATGTTCCGTCCCTTTACAAGACGGTAAAAAATAAAAAAGAGGTTTATGTAATCCCTAAAGACAAAGATACTCCTCCTAAGATCAAGAAATGCTTAGTTAAAGATTTAAATAATGTCCCCTACCCTACTTCTCAACTTATTCCCTTAATAGAAACTGTCCATAATCGAGCTGTTTTAGAAATTGAGAGAGGCTGCACCGGAGGATGTAGATTTTGTCATAGTGGTATGATTGGTAGACCACGAAGAAGAAAAAGTATAGAAACCATAGTAAGGTTAGCCCAAAAAATTATTGAAGAGACTGGCTATAGGGAGATATCACTGTTATCTTTAAATGTTGTTGATTTTCAAGGAGCTATCAACTTGTTAGAAATATTAGTCAATATCTTTAAGGAAAGGAAGATAGCTATTTCATTTCCTTCTTTGCGAGTAAGTAAGCAAGTTTTAGAATTAGCTAAAATTTCATCCATTATTAAAAAGAGTGGAATTACCATTGCTCCAGAAGCAGGAACAGATAGATTACGGAAGATCATTAACAAAAGGATCACTACTGAAGAGATTATAAATTTAGTTCATGGGATATTTGAAATGGGTTACAATTTGATAAAATTATATTTTATGATTGGTCTTCCTTTAGAAAATGATGAAGATATTATGGGTATTGTCAAATTAGTAAGAGCCCTAAGAAAAGGTAAGTCAAAAAGAAAAGTGATTAAAGTAAGTATCTCTTCCTTTATCCCTAAACCTCATACCCCTTTTCAATGGGAAAGCCAAGATAAAATTTATGAAATTAAAAGAAAACAAAGACTCTTAATTGAAAATATGAGAGAAAAAGGAATAGAGCTTTCTTGGCATTCGGCAGAACAAAGCACTTTAGAAGCAGCTTTAGCCAGAGGGGATCGAAGAATAGCTACGGTGATTAAAAAAGCTTATGAAGCTGGCTGTATCTTTGATAGTTGGTCAGATAGATTTAACTTTAAGATTTGGGAAGACAGTTTTAAAGAAGAAGGTTTAGATTTAAGTAATTATGCCAGTAGAAAGATAAACATTAGAAGTCGACTCCCCTGGGATCATCTCGACATGAAAGTAAATAAGAAATTTTTAATCAAAGAATATTTAAGAGCTAAACAAGAGAAAGAAACCAGTGATTGCTATAAAGGGCAATGCCTTTCTTGTGAAGCCTGCTAAAAATCAAGGAAAATTTAACCCTTAAATGATCAATAATAATACTTCCGTAAAAACAAAGGACACTCTTTATCGAGCAAGGTTTAAGTATGCTAAGCTCCAGGATATGAAGTATTTATCCCAATTAGATATTACCCGGATAATCAAACAAATCTTATTTTTGGTTAAAGCTCCGGTGGTGATCAAAGAAGGGTTTAATCCTCAACTTAAAATTTCTTTTGGGCGAGCACTTCCCTTAGGAATAAAAAGCATTTGTGAATACTTTGATTTATTTTTATATCAAGAGAGTGATTTAGATAAGATGATCAAAGATATGAATAAAAAGTTTCCCTCTGGATTAAAGATTTTAAAGGGCCAGTATATTTCTTTAAAAGAAGAATCAATCTTTTCCTCTATGAATACCGGTATCTTTAAAGTAGCAGTAGTTCTAAACAAAGATTTTGAATTAGTCGAAGCTAAAATTAAAAATCTTATGATCAATCAGGCTAAGATAAATTTTACCACCAAGAATAAAGAGAAAGAAATCCTGCTTGCTACTATATTAAGGAGCATTGATATAAAAAACAGAGGAAAGAACCAAGCAATTATTAGTCTAGTTTTAAAAGATATAATCGACCCAAAAAAGATCTTAGCTTTTCTAAATGAAGATATAAAGATAAGCAATATTCGATGCCTAGAGTTTTTAAATACTTAGTGGTCTCTGAAAATAGCTTAGTTACAATGAGGCATCTGAAAAAGATATAAAAAAGGTGGATTACTCAGTGCAATACACAATACATCCTTAATTTTACTTCTTTTTGTATTGCTTAGCTTGATAGAGAAAAGCCTCTAATCTAACTAAAGTATTTGTCTCTTCTTGTCCATCATAAGCTAAGCTAAGAGAAGGAATATTATCGTGGTCTTCTCTAAATTTTTTATAGATAGAATTAACTATGGTACTGGGCATGCAAGTAAAAGGCATGACATTAATAATTCCTGAAAGTCCCTTATAAAAAAAGTCTCGAGATTTTCCTATACTTAAGATAGCTTCCCCCTCAAATGAAGGGTGAATATAAGGACTTCCTAACTCTACAATTTCTTCTATCCTTGAATGATCGTAGTTTCTTATAAAACCTTTTAAATTCTTCTTAATTTGATGATCAGTAAATCTTTGAAACAAATTATTCTTTAAAGAAACAAAGTAAGAATGAAAATCTTTCTTATGAAGCTCTCTTCTTTTTCGGGTAAAATTTAAATAATAAAACCACTCACTTAAAGGAGCTAACCACACTTCTCCTCCTAATTTCTCTATCTGTTGCACGATATAGTTGTTACTAAATGGAGTTTCTCTTACAAAGGCTTCCCCTACTATCCCAATCACTGGTTTTTCTTGGTACTTAGTAGGAATTTGACTAAAAGCTTCTCTAATGTCCTTCATAGTTTGGCAAATATCGCCACTGTGGACTAAAGTATTAAATATCTTTTGCAGACATTCTTGATAAACCTTATCGGTGGTTCCTTTTTCTACTTCATAAGGTCTTGTTTCCCGCAATAGTTGATCTAATAAATCAATAGAAACAATTCCTTGCCAGCTTACTTTTGAGAATTTAGAACCTAAGCTACCTAATTCTTTCACGAAATTACTATCTTGGTTTAAAGTGATAATGGGAACATGAGAAAGATTTAACTCTTCTAAGACTAATTTTTGAAGACTATAGTATTGACCAAAACGGCAAGGCCCATTTCCAGAAGGCATAAAGAAGGCAATTTTATCACAATCAAGACCATTATTTTTAATAACTTTAACCATATCTCCAGTTGTAATGATACAAGGATAACATTCCTTGCCAGAAGTATATTTCCGACCCCATTTTAAAGTTTCTTGATCAGCCTCAGGAAATAAACGAGCCTTTAGTCCCACCGAAATAAGACCTGCAACTAAACCTAAAGCCTTGTCTCCCATATAAGGAACATAGATTAATTTATCTTGTAAGGTTGACTTGTGAGTAATCCGGGTGTGTTTAAAGATTAAATTAAATTTATTATCTTCAGGGAAAAAAGAAGAAGGAATATTTTTAAGACTGTCTAAGAAGGCTTCACATCTCGTAATCACTCCGGCATCAGCACTATGCTCATCCATTTCAATTTGGAGAAAAGGTTTTGGTTTTATACTTTCTTTAAAATGACGAAGGATAAAAGAATCAGGCCCACACCCAAAGTTAGTAATATAAATACCATATAAATTCTTTATCTCTCTAATAATCTTAGAAGCCGCTAAGATCCTCTGACCACTCTTCCAGTACATATGTAACCAAAAATTAGAAACATTAATTGACTCTAAATCTAAGTAATCCATAGGAATAGCTAAGATACCTAAGCTCTTTAATTTTTTAGGAAAGTCTAAGTTAGCTCCAGAATCACAGCTATTATAAGATCTACTCACTATAACCATAGAAGGTTTATCTGGAGGAAGATTGTTAATAATTTCTTTACCCCGAGATTTAATAGTAGTGTAAAATAAATTTTGAGCAGCTTGGGCTACTTTTAAAGCATCTTTTATCTTCCAAGATGGAATATTTAATTCTTTGCCTAACTTAATAAGATCTTTCTCGAGATATTTGATGCCTCTTTGGAAATGAATCACCGGAGAAAGAAGTTTTATCTTATGTTCTTCAAAGCTAAAGGCTGCTTTGATAATATAAGGAATAGCTTGAACATAAGGACAAGACTGATTCTCATTTATGTTAAACTCCTTTTTCAGATTAATGATACTAGGAAGAAATATATAATCTACCTCTTTTTCTATCAGGTTTAAAATATGACCATGAACTAATTTCACAGGAAAACATGTTTCACTATTCACGTATTCAATTCCCTTGTGAATTAAATTCTTATTGGTCTGGTCAGAAACAATCACTTGAAAGCCTAATTCTTTAAAAAAAGTACTCCACAAAGGAAGAAACTCATAAAAGAATAACACCTGAGGAATACCAATCTTGGGAGCACCTGAAAGAGCTTTAACAGAAAAATAATCCTTATAAAGCAGCTCTTCTCTTTCTTCAAAAAGATCCGGCAAGGAAGAATCCTTCTTCTTTTTAGCTAAATCGTATTTTTCACAACGACTCCCAAAAAATAGAGGAGTTTTATCTTCAAAAGAAACTTTTCTTATTTGACAAACATTTGAACATCCCTGACATTCAAAAGAATCAATACTGTATTTCCTTTGGCTAAAGTCAAAACCTTTAAATTTACTGCTTTGAGGATGTTGTTTTATAAATTCTCGGACAATTAAAGCCACGCCAAGAGCTCCGGTAACTTCATGGTCCTCAGGAACGATAATTTTCTTACCGGTAATCTTTTCAAAAGAAGCTACTACTCCTTTATTAGCAGCTACTCCACCTTGAAAAAAGATAACATCTCCCACTTTGCAATCTCCCACTACTCGATTCAAGTAATTAAGAGCTATGGAATAACCAAGACCAGCTACTAAATCTTCTTTTTGAGAAACACTTTGTTGATAATGGACTAAATCTGACTCCATAAAGACAGTACATCTCTCCCCTAATGGAACTGGAGCCTTCGAAGATAAAGCTAATCTTCCAAACTCTTCTTTTATATTGATATTTAATTTTTCTGCTTGTTCTTCTAAGAAAGAACCAGTTCCGGCGGCGCAAATCTTATTCATTTCAAAGTCTACAATTGCTTTATCTTTGAGCCTGATATACTTAGAATCCTGCCCTCCAATCTCAAAGATAGTATCTACTTGGGGGTTAATCTCTATAGCGGCGGTAGCCTGAGCAGTAATTTCATTTTTAACAATATCTGCTCCCACTAACTCTCCAATCATATACCTTCCTGAGCCTGTAGTTCCTACGCCTAAAACACGGACCTGATCTCCTATTGCTTGATAAGTATTCTCTAATCCCTTACGAACAGCTTCTATCGGGCGGCCTTCCGTCATTAAATACTGCTTAGTCACGACATTCTTTTCCTCATCGAGAGCTACCACATTAGTGCTCACCGAACCAATATCAATACCAAGATACACCCCCAAGGGTTGATCAGAACTTTTCTTTTTTAAAGAAGTAGAATTAGCATAAGAAATTTGAAAGTATCGATCATCAAAAGATAGCGGCTCTAATCTTTTAGTTTTATCTAAGCAAGCAAGACTTAATCTTTCTTCAAGTAAACTTAAATCAAGGTCCACTGGTTTAGTTTCGCTCTCTAAAGCTAAAAGCACTGCCCCAATCGCTCCCATGGAAGCAAAATGTTTAGGAATAATTAATTCTTGATCAGTTAGCCCAAATACCTCCTTTATTGCCCTAACAATACCTTTATTGGCGGCTACTCCCCCTTGAAAGATAATTGGCTTTTGAGGAGCTCTACCTTTAACTAAAGTGCTCTTTAGATTTCTAACTAAAGCAAAGCTAAGGCCAGATATAATCTCATAATCAGGAGTAGCTATTTGTTGAAGATGAATCATATCTGTTTTAGCAAAGACGCTACACCTTCCAGCAATACGAGGAGTTACCTTAGCCTTTAAAGCTAACTCTCCAAATTCTTCAATAGATACCCGAAGACGATGAGCTTGTTGATCTAAGAAAGAACCTGTTCCAGCAGCGCAATTACTATTCATCGCAAAATCTTCGATCAGAAGAGAATCATTATCTTTTTTTAAGAAGATAACTTTGGAATCTTCTCCGCCTATTTCAATAATCGTTTTAGCCAAAGGATAATAATATTCTACTGCTTTTGCTTGGGCAATGATTTCATTAACATCGCTGACGCCTAAGTTTTTAGCTATTAAACTACTGCCAGAGCCAGTAAAACATACTTGCTGGTAAGTATCCTTGGGATATCTATTTAGAATATCCTTGATGTTGTTAAGAAAGGTTTTTAGTGGCTGGCCATTAAGGTGAATATAGTGCTCTTCGATAACATTTTTCCAAGAATCCATAATCACGGTCTTTAAACTTACCGAGCCTAGATCAAAGCCTAAAAAATAACTCTTTTTACTAATCATTTTACCTACTATGTTTTTAAAATATCCTCAAGCCAAACAAGTTTGGCTAAAAAACTCAATCCTTTTTTGTGAAATAATTCTTTTTCGGAAGACCAAGAATTAGAGGTTTAAAGTTCTAACCAAGAATGGCAATACAAGACTTCGTTGTTTAATGCTTTGATGGTCTTATTAGCTTCTTCTTGTTCTTTAGAAAGAAGAGAAGAGACCCAACTAGTTAAATCATTATACTGATCAAAAGTCTCTAATTTATTTAAAAAGTCAGTTTCTAAGCCATCAACAATTGCTGAAGAAAGTCCATTAAAATTTAAGATAGCTGCATAGTATAAGTTTAAGATATGACGAAGTTCTTTAGGAGATCCATTGGAAACATTACTTAAACCACAAGTAGTTTTAAAGCTTTCTCCCGTTAACTCTGGTAAAATCTTTAAAAAATCTACAAAAGCCACTACTTGTTTTTGATCTACCGCTACTGGTAAAACAAGAGGATCTACCCAAATGTTTTCTCCTGGTATACCTATTTCCATAGCCGCATTATATAGTTGAAAGAATACTTCTGCTCTCTCTTCTGCAGTTCGAGGAATACCGGCATCAGTTAACAAGAGAGCAATAAAAGAAGCCTCATATTTTTTAGCTAAAGGCAAGGTTTTTTCAAGTCTTTCTTTTTGAGCAGAAATAGAATTAATTAAGGGTTGCTCTTTAGCTACTTTAAGCCCAGCTTCAATAGCTACGGGATTAGTAGTGTCTAAGGATAAAGGCAAGCTTACTACTTCTTGAACAGTCTTAACTAACCACTCCATCATTTCATCGCCAGACTTACGAGCGGGGCCCAAATTTAAATCCAGATAGTGAGCTCCATTTTCTGCTAATTTTACCGCCATTTCCTGGATAGGTTTTTTATCTTTCTCTCTTATGGCCTGACCGATAGTCTTTGACATAATATTAATATTTTCAGCAATAAATATCATCTTAGCCTCCCTTAAATCTTCAAACTTTTATTAAGCAATCTTTTGGAGAAAATTAGGTAAATCACTGGCTTCTCTCGGACCTACAATAACTTCCCATTCGTTCTTTAGCTCATCTTCTAACTCACCCTTAATTTGAGCTAAATAACCTGGAATAATAACCTTTCGATGAGAAACCTTATCTCCAATTCCAATCTTCTTTAGATAAACAGCAATTAAATCTGGAACAAATTTTCCAGCTGACCAGGCGGTCAAAGTAGAAAGTCCTTCTGTATCCATAATACATAACCAAGTAGGAATTTTACTGCCCTCAACTTCACCAGAAACAATAAAGTAAGTCAAAGAAAAATTAGTCGTTATAATGACTGGTGATTTTTCATTTGGTTCATTGATCTCATAGATCTTTGGTTCCATAACCATAGGTCTTTGAGGATCGGTATACAAATTTAATCTTTGCACCAAGAGAGGAAATATTCTATAAACCTCTAAATCAGATAAAACAATAATCCCGGCATACTTAGCAATCATCACCGCGGCATAAAGAGCTTCTTTCATAGGATCTTCGGTCATCTCATTAGGAAAAGTAATAGTAGGAAACCCAAAAGGTTTAAACTTGGTCTTTAAAGCAGTGCGTCTGATCTTTATTTGATCTTCTAAAAGTTGTTTAATATCTCTGGCTCCAGAATCAATCACCAAGTCTTTTAAGCCTTCTTTGATTAACCTATCTACAGTTTCGGCTAACTCTTCTAAGTTTGATCCTTTTACCGCTAAAGGACAATTATTTTCTTTAGCTAGTTGAGCAATTTCATTAACTCCATTAGAAGTAGGAACATAAAGAAGTGGTCTTTTATCCTGACAACAATCTAAACCAGCTTTCATTACTTCTTTCTGGCTACTTATTAAGATAATCTTAGCCTCGGTTTGGTCTTTTATTTTTCTGACTAAAGATGCATACTTGTCTCCATTTTGTGTTTCACTCTTGATGGCTATTAAATCTGGTTTTAAAACTAAGCCCACCCTTTCAAACTTTATCTGGTTAAACTGTTTAATCTTCTGATTAATTTCTTCTTCACTCATCTTGTCACTAATTAAAACAGCAATACCCGGAGGATTAACAAAAGTTTTATCATGCCTGAACATGACTGTTTCCCCGCCAACCTTTAGAGCATTCTCCCCTACTCCAATAGTTACTGTCCTAATAGGGGGAGCCGAAGCTTCGCTTAATTCGACCATCACCTCTTCTGAAACATAAGGACATTCTACCAGCTCGGCCTTACCTTGAGCTAACTTCATAGCAAAAGCTAAACAGGTAGGCACCCCACACTCTTTGCAATTCTTCTTAGGTAATTTTTTAAATATTTCAATTCCACTAAGTCCCATGATCCTACTCCTTTCAAATCTTAAAAAAGTTCATTTATGACTGATTTTACTAAGGAAGCTGCCTTTGGATGCCTCATCACAACAATATTTGCTCCGGCTAAGAATAAACTTATCGCTCCAATTGCCTCCCACATAATACCTCGTTTAGCAGCATCTCCATATAAAGGTTGCTCTTCTTCGCTAATCCTTGATTCCTTGGTTTTCCAAGATTCTCGACCTAAATTACTGATAATAGGCAGTTGCATCTTATCGTCGTTTTGGGTCAAAGCAGAGAGTCGATCTCTTTCTATGACTGAATAAGTATATTCTAACCCGTAGCCTAAAGCTCCGGTGCTTGGATCAATAACCATATTTTCTAAAGGAACTCCCAAATTATTCAAGAGAATATTTAGTTGTTTAGCTAAATTAACATCAATAGGAGTTTCAGCTATAATATTATGCTTATAACCTAAGCAAGCCGCACCAATAGACCGATAGTTATCTTCCTTAGAAGGACCAAGGAGGAGATTCTTTCCTTGGCAAACTTCAGCTACTTTTTTAAGGACAACTGTATCCTTCTCTCCTTTTCCACATCCATATACAATTAAAGGGACCTTAATATTTTCAGTAATATTCTTAACTACTTCTGCTGCTTCTTCAGGAGTCTTATTTTCTCCACTGGGATCTGTTCCTATCAGCTCTATGCAGATTAACTCAGCTTGGTATTCTTCTTCGCATTTCTTTGCCCAAGCAACAGGATTATCTAAGCAATCTTGATAAGGCTCTATTAAGGCTTTAGGCCAATTAGAAGGCTTAACATCGCATATTCCTAAAGCTACTAAAGGTTTATTTATAATTTTACCCTCAAAGTTATAAAAAGCTAAAGTAGATTCTCCCCCCATCTTAACAATCTTATCTCCAATTCCCACGGCAACTTCCCTAATGCTTCCAGTATAGTTTTCTAATGGAATATTCAAAGACATCTTTGCACCTCTCTTTTTTTTATATTAATCTCTTTTTTGCTGACTTAACCACATTTACCATGAGCATGGTAATAGTCATCGGACCTACTCCCCCTGGAACAGGAGTAATGCTGCCGGCTACCTCAGTTACTTTTTCAAAGTCTACATCTCCAACCAAACCATCTTTAGTTCTGTTGACACCTACATCAATAACACAAGAACCTTCCTTGACCATATCAGCGGTAACAAACTTCGCTTTTCCAATGGCCGCAATTAAAATATCAGCCCTTCTGCAAACAGCAGGCAGGTCAGATGTTTTACTATGGCAAACAGTTACCGTTGCATTATTAGCTAAAAGAAGCATGGCAATAGGTTTGCCGACAATATTACTTCTACCTACCACTACGGCTTCTTTTCCACTAATTTCAAGATTACTTCTCTTGAGAATTTCTATAATTCCATGAGGAGTACAAGGTAAAAATAAATTTTTCTCCATCATTTCATTAAAATCTTTGACTGTAAAGAATTTACCAACATTTATAGGGTGAAAACCATCGACATCTTTTTCTGGAGAAATAACATTTAAGACTTTTAGCTCGTTAATTTGCTTAGGTAAAGGAAGCTGGGTTAGAATTCCATCTATCTTGGGATCATTATTTAATTTATTAATCAAGGAAAGGAGTTCTTCTTCGTTGGTCTCGGCAGGTAAAGTATATTGGTCAGAAAATATTCCCAAATTATGGCAGGTTTTAGTCTTTTGCCCTACATAAACCTGCGAAGCAGGATCACTCCCTATTAAGATAGTGGCCAGACCAGGGATAACTCCTTTATTCTTTAAATCTTCAACCTCTTTCTTTAGTTCTTCTCTAATCTCTTTAGCAATCTCACTTCCTGATAAAATTTTAGCTCCCATAAAATATCTCCTTTTTAATAAGTTCTTCTATAAATAAGTTCTTCTATAAATTCTTTTT
>Ga0180007_10004355_pt1 | contig 15020 bp, 21 predicted proteins | sample MM_PC_MetaG_FD_121122 | JGI IMG/M metagenome (GOLD analysis project Ga0180007, IMG submission 121122) | Groundwater microbial communities from the Aspo Hard Rock Laboratory (HRL) deep subsurface site, Sweden - MM_PC_MetaG | ecosystem: Environmental > Aquatic > Deep subsurface > Groundwater... | reverse complement strand
ATCGCTACTTGCGCTTTAAATTCTTTTGGATACTTTTTCTTCTTCATCCTGTCCTCCTGGTTTTAGTGATTTTACCACATTTTTACCCCTTAACCAGTGGTCTGAATTTAGGAAAGTATTATATTAAACTAACTCCGTCCCCTGTCTCCAGATATTATTTTTTGAGATGTTCGAGGTCATCTAAATCTCTATATCTTCCGCTTGCTTTTTTATTTGTTTTTAAGTCTTTAAAAGATATAAAGTTTACTTTTATCCCGTCGAGTAATATACTTTGTTTATTTTTATAGCAGGTAGAAAATTTGACGCCATCTATAGACGTTAAAATTTCAATTCTTAAAGGCGGATTTCCCATTCGAATGTTTTTCTCTTTTTTTAGAAAGAGATCTTCTTTTAATTCAGGGACATTAAACCCAAATTCTTGTAAAACTTTGGTAGTTTTACGTGCATTATCTGGTGAGATGGCAATCCAAATATCCATATCTCCAGTAGCTCGCGGATATCCATGAAGAGCTACAGCATAACCACCAACAACGAGATATTTAATCTTTCTTAAGTTTAGTAATTTTAAAAATTCTTTGAAGTCTGTGGGTAGATGGATCATAGCCAAATATAATTCTCCTTAATTTTTCTAGACCTTCAATTCTTTCAACATAAGTTTTGTTTTTCCAAAAAGAATAATCGTCACTTTCTCGAATAGATGTAATTTTAAATATTTTTTTATTCATCGATCTAATTATATCATAAAAATTATATTTTATAATTTATTTCTAACGAGGCTGTAGAAAAAGCCTATTTCAAAGCCGCTCCCCGGAAGAATTTGATGTTCAAAGTTTACAGGAATAAATTGAGCTTGTTTAAAGGTTTGTTTTAATATGTTTTCTATACCATTATAAAAATTATGAAGCAGTATTGCAGTACCTGAAAGTTCTAGTTTAGAAAGCTGAGATAGAGGCTTTTTAGGTAAGTTATCCAATGTACTTTCTATAGCTTCATATTCGGCTTCAATACATTCTTTATAACTAGCCATAGATAGGCACTCCATCTCTTTTGACTAAGGCTACGAATTTGGATCTTTCAGATAAATCTATCAAATCAATAGGCTTAGACAGCTTTAGCATAAGGTCACCGTAATAATCAAAAAATTCCTTGGGATCAATGCCCTCTACGGCTAGATCAATATCACGGCCTTCTTTGACTGGATCGGCGCTGGAGCCAAAGAGCAATACCTTTTTAACGTGATATTTCGCTGATAATTCCTGGATTATTTTTTTATCCTTTTCGCTAATCATAGCCAAATTATATCATTTTTTGTTAAAAAAATCTAATTTTTCTTTACGTTTTGAATTTCTACCGAGAATTTAGATAACTAAATAATAATAACGAAAATATCAATATGCTTGATATTACTCCAGAGGTGCTAGTTTGAATAATAAAGCATGTAAAGTTACAAATCCTAACAAAGTAACGACAATTATTGTTGGGATAAGAATCCATCGATTATCTATTGGATTTCTATGAGCAAAGATTAACAAAATCCTCCATGAAATAGCGATAGCAAAAACTATGCCCATAGGATAAACGTAACTGTGTGCACCTAAAAATATTAATTTGTTTGGCGATTTGCATTTTCAGATATCTATTATTTTGGATAATGTCATATTACGTCGATTATGATTATATTGTATGGATATGATTTGGCATTATGACATATAAATCTAATTCTATATTAATGTATTTTTTAGTTGAGGGATTCGTGATTTCTCCATAATATCAGTAATTACGTATTTCGTATAATAGGGCGATGGGGTTATTTTATCCCTCGCAATTTCCAACGAATAAGCCTGTCTTCTTTTGTTGACGCTTTAACTATAAATTGGTGCATTTGGTGCAGCCATTCCATTTTTTTCTTGGGCGAGATTTTCATGAAACGCTTAAGCTTCTCTTCTTCGGTTTCCCATTTAAAAATCATTATTTCCTCTTTTAATGTTTTATTTATAATTCTTCTTCGTTTATATTGGCTATTTTCATTAAGTGTTTTATTAAGCCTATTTTTAGAGGAGTATTTTTATGCACAGGCACAGAAATTCGAGCTGGATTTTCACTTTTTGTATAAACATGATGACTACCTTTTATTCTTTTTAATTCCCAGCCTTTTTTTTAAAGCAGTTTAGTAAACTCTTTTCTTGAGATGCTTTTCATACTGCAACCTCTAGAATTTTGTCTTTATCAGAGAGTTCAATATCTTTGATGTCGACTGATAAACAAGCCTCAACAGCTTCATAAATATTGCTAAGAAGTTTTTCAAATGTTTCTCCTTGTGTCGCGCAACCAGGAATTGCAGGAATCTCTGCCCAATAGCCACCTTCTTCGGCTTGATGAATAATAACTTTAAGTTTCATGTTTTTTCCTCCGTTTTATTAATTATGCTATAAATTTAAAAAAGAGCCGTCTCTTTCTTCAATCAATTTATTTGATTTTACCAAAATTATAAGGGTTTTTAAATTAACCTTGACACACGCCTTATTATATCATGTAATATTTTTTTAATCTATCGCAATCCCCAACTCCTTCAACTCCTCCACCAACTGTTCATACTGTTGAAACTGTATACAGTTTAGTTTTAGCTTTTTAGCTTCACAAATCAAGTCTGGGCGGTCGTCTATGTAGATTATTTCTTCGTATTCGGTTTTTGCCAGCGTTTTTAGGGCTTGATAGATTTTTTCTTCAGGCTTGACCGACTGCACTTGGTAAGAAAGAATTAGTCCATCGAATAAGGCGAATACTTCTGGATATCGTTGGTATAGAAAGTCGTAATGTAATTCGGTGATGTTAGATATCATAAATAAAGGGTGTTTAGCTTTAAGGTATTTAATTAAATTAATAGTTTTTTTCATTGGTGAAAAGATGTCGCTCCAGATATGGGTGAATTCCTGGTATTGGATTGTGGCGCGAAACGCGACTTTAAATTTATTGAAAAATTCTTGGCTTGAAACTAGGCCTTTTTCAAAGTCCGCGCCGAAATCTTTATAAAATATTTCATCAATTATTTTTTCTGATGAACATTGTACTTTATCTTTTATTTTGTCTAAGGCGATGTTGTAGTCAAAATCAAATATTACTCGACCTAAATCAAACGCGAATGTTTTCATGTTTTTAATTCTCCCCTTTTTACAAAGAATACTAAGTTTTCCAATTCTGATGCCATATCAATATTAGATACAACTACATTTTTATTGACAGTGATAAAAACCGGAGCGAAGTTCATTATTCCTTTTATTCCGGCTTTTACTAATTGACTCGCCATGTTCTGGGCTACCTCAGGAGGTGTTGCTATAATTGCCATTTTAATATTTTGTTTTTTGATGATTTTTTCTAAGTTCTTTATATCGATGATTTTTATGTTACCAATGTTTTCACCTATTTTGTTTTTTTGATTATCAAAAGCGCAGGTGATTTTAAGATTAAATTTAGAAAACCCTTCAAATCCCAGAAGAGCGCTTCCCAGTTTACCGGTGCCAACTAACGCTATTTTCCATTCTTGGTTTATACCAAGAATATCTTCGATTTCTTTAATGAGCAGGCTGACATTGTAGCCTACTCCTCTTTTTCCAAACCCGCCAAAATACGATAAGTCCTTTCGAAATTGCGCCGGAGTTACGTTGAGAAGCTGTGTTATAGCGCTGGAAGAAATGACATTTACGTTGTTATCCTGAATTGTTTTTAGTTTACGTAAGTATAAACTTAATCTTTTTATCGTTCCCGACGAAAACTGAACCTTTTTTGCCTTTTTTATATCTTTCATTTATCTATCTTTTTATATTTTGCTTTATGTTTTTAAACTTCAAACTTAAAACCTATAACTTATAACTATTTCAATGTCCTGCCCCCCTCATCATCTCAATAGCATGACAAACAACCCCTAAAATAGCCTCCAACGACTCCCCAGCCCCCTTAGGACTACCGGGGAGGTTTATGATCAGGGTGTTTTTCCTTACGCCTGCTTTCCCTCTTGAAAGAAGAGCGTTTTTTGTCTTTTGCGCGCCAGTGGCGCGGATGTGTTCGCCGATTCCTGGGAGACGTTTCTCGATGATTTCAAGCGTCGCTTCGGGGGTAACATCACGAGGTCCGATACCGGTTCCTCCTGTGGTTAGAATTAAATCTACGGGGGCAATGTCAGAATAGTGAATCAGCCTGTTTTTGATTTGGGATAGGTCATCTTTAATAATTTCGTAATTTGAGATGGTGAAATTATTATCGTTTAAGATTTCAATAATCGTCTTTCCACTGTCATCATTTTCCTTTGTGCGTGTATCACTGATTGTTAAAATTGTTGTTTTTATCATAATTTATTGTATAGTATCGGGTCGACCCCTATAATATTTTATATTATTTTTCTGTATCTTTATTCTTCCTTGACCCCTGCCCCTTGACCCTCTATATATCTATTTCCTCTCCTCTCCGAATATTGCCATCCTTGATAACCTTGGCGAAGATACCTTCTCTTGGCATAATGCAATCGCCGGTTTTATAATATATCGCGCAATATTTATGGCAGTCTTTTCCAATCTTAGAAATTTCAAGGATAACCTCTGTTCCCACAGTTAGGTTATCTCCTACTTTTAGGTTTATTAGTTCAATACCTTCGGTAGTGATATTTTCAGCGAAATCTCCCGCCTTTAAAGGCTGGCCGTTATTCTTTACTTTAGGGCAGGCGTTTTGTTTATTTATGCTTTCTATGGCCAATAAACTTACTTGTTTTATACCTTGCTGACCGTGGACGTCGCCTTCCAATCCAAAATTTTCGATTAGGTTTACGCTTTCAATGGGAGTTTTAGGTGTTCCTTTAGTTTTGCTGATATTAATTGAATAAATTTTACCCATCATGACATTTCTCCTGATATACGAACCAAAATTATTCTTGATTCTCTATTATAAAATCGCTGTAATCTTATCTTAATCTATGTAATCAGCACTTTCTGAATTTTTCAGAAAGTGCCCGCTCTTTCCCCCTCTTTTCTCAATCAATTCGATATCAGATATTTTTATCGATTTTGAGAACATTTTACACATATCGTATATAGTTGCTGCCGCGATAGAAACAGCAACTATGGCTTCCATTTCAACGCCGGTTTTAGCTGTTGTTTTAGCGATAGACTCTATTACCACGCTGTCAGGTGTTATCGTAAAACTGATATTCACATAATCCAGTTCTATGTTGTGGCATAGTGGAATAAGGCTATCGGTCTTTTTTGCCGCCAAAATTCCCGCGACTCGGGCGATTTCCAAGATGTCGCCTTTAGGTATTTCTTTAGCTTTAATTTTTTCAATTATATCTTTGTTTAGTTTTACGGCAGCCTTCGCTCTAGCTAACCTTTGCGTTTTATCTTTCTCCCCCACATCAATCATCCTTCACCTCTTTTTCTTTCTTGCCTCCGGCATCATTTTAAATTACTAGATATTATTTCTTTTACATAAATGCTAATTTTAAAATGGCAATTGGTAAATTTAAAATTTCTGTCCCTTGCCCCTATTTTCATCCTCCCACGCTGCTCATTTCAATTTTTCGGTCAGTGATTATATGTTTTGTATATTCTCCCTTTGATTCTAGCGCTTTTTTTATGCAGGCGATGATTTTTTCATCCGATTCGTTATTTTTTAGTAAGGAATTTATATTATATCTATATCCTGAAAATAAACAAGGTGATATTTTTCCCGCACAATCAACGCGAATTCTATTACAGGTATTACAGAAATTTCCTGTTGAGGAATTGATAAATCCAATAAGCCCTTTGGCGTGAGGTATTTTGTAGTACTGTGCCGGACCAGGTCTATCAGCAGTGCTGCTGGTATTAGCTGTCATTTGATTAAAACGGTTTTTTATTTGTTCTTTTATGATAGAGTTGTCAATTAAACAGTTAGCTAGTTTCATTGTCCGTTCGTTAGTAGAAAAGAATTCGATAAACCGTACAGTTATGGGATACTTTAAAGTAAGGTTTACAAAACCCAATATTTCGTCTTCGTTTATGCCTTTCATGGGTATCACATTTAGTTTTATCGATTTAAATCCTAACGAAAAAACTTTCAGTAACCCTTGCCAAACATCGTCAAAGAAATCAAACCTGGTGATTTCCTTAAATCTTTCTCTTTTTAAAGTATCCAAACTGATGTTTATAGTATCTATTCCAGCGTCTTTTAATGGTTGAGCCAAGGTTTTAAGACGTACGCCGTTAGTTGTCAGTGACAACTCTTCTAATCCGTCTATTTTTCTCAGTAGTTTTATTAAATCAATAATTCCTTTTTTGATTAAAGGTTCGCCGCCAGTTACACGCACTTTTTTTATGCCGGATTGAACAAACAACCGAGTAAGCCGTACCATTTCCTCGTATCTAAGAATTTCATTATGCGTTAAAAATTTATCCTTTTCTATAGGTGTACAATAAACACAGTTCAAATTACACCTATCCGTTACCGATAACCTCAAATAATCAATATTGTTTTTTTCCATAGTAAACTCTTTATGTTAAAAAAATATTCATTGAAATTTGCTTCGCGAAATTAATAGAGATTTATTGTGTATGTGAATTTAAACGATTAATTCCTACCAGTTTCAATCAGTATCGCGAACGTAGTGAGAGAATATCTATCAATCTCTATCTTTTTTTCCATATTATATATTTTATTTTTTCATTTTTCTTAACCAGAGTTTTATCAGCGTCTACCATCATAAATCCGTCTGCTTGTGATAATGAAACAATATCGGCGGAACCGTGAGAAGTTGGGGGTGTTAAGTATTTCTTATGATTTTTCTTTTCAACTGTTACCGGCACAAAATGTAGGCGTCCGGGGTTACGCTTAACCGTTTTTTTTATAATACCTTCTTTAAATTGGGGCATGAAATTTTTGTATCCCATCATTTTGTATATAGCGGTACGTATAAATAGCATGTAAGTAGTAAAATTAGAAACAGGGTTTCCCGGCACGCCAAAAATAAGCGTTTTTTTATGTTTTCCTACCAACAAAGGTTTACCCGGCTTTATTTTAACCTTATGAAAAATTTTTCGTATTTTAAGGGTTTGTAATATTTGGGGGATAAAATCGTAATCGCCCATTGATACTCCGCCGGAAATAAGCAGAATATCATAGTTTAACCCTTTTTTAATGGTTTTAGTTAAAGCTTCGGGTTTATCCTTCACTATTCCCAAAAATTTACCGCTGATACCGTCAAAAGATAATAGAGCTGCCAGTTGCGGGCCGTTACTGTTATATATTTTATTTTTTGGCAATTTTTTACCTGCGGGAACAATTTCATCGCCGGTATTTAAAAAGGCGACAGTTGGTTTTTTAATAACTTTTATGAAACTTTTTCCTGTTGTGGCAATAAGAGCTATGTCAGCGATAGAAATAATTTTTCCCTTTGCCAGTAACTTTTGGTTTACAGTAATATCTTCACCTTTAAAACAAATATTTTGTCCTTTTTTGATCGGTTTTAATATTTTTACGCGGGTATCTACGTTTTTAGTGTTTTCAACCATAACCACAGTATCGGCGGTTTTCGGGATTGGCGCGCCGGTCATTATCTTTACGCATTGGCCTTCATTTATACTTTTTTGGTTAGCACTTCCCGCCTGTATAACCCCGCCGCATTTTAAAGTTAGATTATTTCTTATAGCGTCTTTATAATTTACGGCATACCCGTCCATAGCGGACTTATCCATTGGCGGCATATTTATAGGCGAACAAATATCTTGGGCTAACACTCTGCCTACTGATTCGGTAACACCAACTTCTTCCGCCAACAACACCGGAGTATTCTTCACTATTTTGTCTAACGCCTCAACAAATGAAATCATCTTTTTTCCTTTTTTCTCTCTTTCACTAAATACTAAACACTAAACACTAAACACTAACGACTAAGTACTTTCAAGTACTTTCACCGAATTAACTTTAAAACTAGCGCTTACCATTGCCCCTAAATTTATGCCTAAATCTTTAAAGGACTGGCTTGTTATTGTCACGTATAACGGTATTCCTATATCAATTAACAACCGTACGCAAGGGCCGTATATTTCAGCCTTTTTGATTACGCCTTTAAAATGGTTACGAGCACTGGTGTTTACTGTATTTTTAGAGATTATAATGTTTTCTGGGTCTATTGCAATATAAATGTTTCCGCGCTTTTTTGTTATAAATGTGATTTCAGCGGTATCGGTTATTTTCATGGTTTGCAGTTCTTTATCAGTAGACGCTACTTTTCCAAAGAAGACGTTTTCATGCAGAAAATCAATTATTTTACCTTCATTCATAGAAATGGTATTTGAAGATAACCTGTAAGCTTGATTCAACGAATGCGTGGATATTATCATTAAAGGTTTGCGTTGGTTATAAAACATTTTTAAAGCTTCTTCTATGGCAAATATATTATAGGTGTCAACGTTGGCGGTTGGTTCATCTAAAAGTAGTATTTGAGGCGAAAACACTAAAACTTGAGCAAGTGCTGTACGCTGTCGTTCTCCTCCGGAAAGATTTTTAACGTTTCTGTCGGCTAGGTGGTTTATGTTTAACATAGAAAGAGTTTTGGTAACTTTTGAAGTAATTTCAGGTTTAGGGTAATTTCTTAATTTTAATCCTAAAGCGACATTCTCGAACACGCTGGTGTTAAATAGATAATGTTTTTGTGTTAGAAATCCTATTTTTTTATTAAGACCGGTGAACAGTTTTTCGTTATTAAAAAGAACGTTTCCCGCATTGGGTTTTTCAATATTAGCAATAAGGTTAAGTAATGTGCTTTTACCGCAGCCGTTGGGGCCTCTGATAACATGAATACGATCGTTTTTCAGCGTTAAGCTTTCTATTTTTAGAGAAAATTCCCCTGAATCGTAAGCTTTGCGTATGTTTTTTAATGTAATAGAATGTATCATGATTGTTTTCTTTGAAATTGAAATACAATGATGTTGATCATAAAAGCTACTGAAATAAGCACTATACCTAACGCTATCCCTAGCTCAAACATTCCTTTTGAAGTTTCAAGGGCTATAGCAGTAGTTATATTTCTTGTGTAAAAGCGGATGTTTCCTCCCAGCATCATTGACACGCCAACTTCAGCGAATACTCTACCGAATCCCGCTAATACGCTAGTTATAATAATGATTTTTGCTTCTTTAAGAAAAAGAAGGTTACTTTTTATTTTTCCCGCCCCTAATAGGCGTGCCGCGATTATCGGTGTTTGGCCGATGTTATTGGCGCCGCTTGAGGTAAACGCGGCAACAATAGGAAACGCTAAGATGAACTGGCCAATAACCACTGCCAGAGGGGTAAATAGTATGTTTACCCCTCCCAGTGGCCCTCTTCTTGAAAGGAAAGAATAGAGCGTTAATCCTACAACAACTGTAGGCAGAGACATTAGTGTGTTTAAAATAGTCTGTAAAAAATTTCTGCCTTTAAATTTTCCTAAACCAACCCATAGCCCAAAAGGAATTCCTAAGAAAGCAGATAGAGCGGTAGATGTAAGCGAAATTCGCAAAGATGTAGCAACAATCCCCAGAAATTCCCTGTCTAATGAAAAGATTATTTGTATCGCGCCTTTTATTCCGTTAATAATATATTCCATAAATTAATCGTAGGGGCGTCGCTTGTCTACGCCCGTTTATTGATAACAATAATACCATGAATAGAATTTGGCATAATGATATGGGTATCCGATTGGTAATAATTTTATATTATTACGTTATTACGGGCGTAGACAAGCGACGCCCCTACGAATTTTATTATTTCGCGTTCGGATGATACAATTGATGTCCGCCTTTTTTATAGTTTTTAATCATTTCTTGACACTTTGGCGATGTTATCCATGCCGTCAACGCCATAGCTAATTCATACTTAGCATGCTTATATTTATAAGGGCTTACCGGTATTATGCCGTAAGGGTTAAATAAATCTTTATCCCCTTCAACTAGCTTTTTTATCCTTATTTTATCCTTATTAAATAGATAAGTTGCCCTGTCAAGCATAACATAAGCATTTTTTTCATCTGCTACCCGTAAAGTCGCGCTCATTCCCTGTCCGGTTTCTAAATATTGGCTTGGGCCGGGAGTGATTCCTGTTTTTGACCAGAGGTATCTTTCTTTTTTATGTGTTCCAGAATCGTCGCCTCTAGATATAAACATTTGCTTATTATTGTATATGAGTTTCAGTGCTTTTTTCGCATCATTTAAGCCGGTAATTTTTGCCGGGTCTTCTTGAGGCCCTAATATAACAAAGTCATTATACATTACGTCTCGCCTGTTTACGCCAAAGCCGTCGGTAACAAATTTATCTTCAGCGGCGCGGGCGTGGACTAAAATAACGTCTACGTCACCGTTTTCGCCCAGTTTCATAGCTTTGCCCGTACCGACAGAGATAATATGTATTTTTACGTCATGTTTTTTTTCAAATTGCGGAAAAATATAGTCAAGAAGTCCTGTTTCATAGGTGCTAGTAGTTGTTGCCAGTCGCAGAGTTTCCTGTGCTAAGGCAAAATTAGCAAATACAGTGATAGAAAGAAATATCGATAATATTAATAATCTTAAATGTTTCATTTTCTATTCAGATACCCGCCCCTCATTACAGTAAACATTTACCGATGATTTAGCCGCTTTAATTAGCGTTACACCTCCTTTTTTTGCTAAATCTATGGCTCTATCTGTTGGAGCGCTTTTTGATATTATTACAGGAACTCCCGCCCTGTGTATTTTAGCTATAATTTCCGATGAAACACGACCACTTGTTAACAGCGCTTTGTTATCAGAAGAAATATTTTTTCTAAGCATTTCGCCGATAATTTTATCTATAGCGTTATGTCGGCCAATATCATCTTTAAAAATCATTATTTTTTTACCGTCAGTGAGCGCCGCGCTGTGAACACCGCCGGTTTTTGAATAAATATCTGACTTATTTAAAAAATCGCGCGTGAGTTTGATAATATAGGAAGCAGAAATTTTAAAAACAGCTGTTATTCGTTTATTTTTAGCTATTTGATCAAATTCTTTGCTTCCGCTAGAAGCATAGGTTTTATCTGTCTTTTTTATTTTTATAGGTTTGGTTAATGTTACGTTGATGGATGAGTTGTTTGTATTTATATTAAGTTTTTTTATGTCCTCGTCTTTTTGAATTATGCCGTTGCTGAAAAGAAATCCATAAATTAAATCTTCTAAATCAGACGGTAGGCAAATGAGAGTTAATAGTTTTTTACGGTTTATTTTGATTTTAAGAGGTATTTCGGTAACCACCAAATCTTGGCTAGTCGTTTTAACGGTGTTTACTATTTTTATTATGGGTGTTTGACGATAAATTTTCATATTCCCTGCCTTTTACGTAAAATATTTATATTTTTTGTTCTAAATCATATGAAAAAACGTTTTTGAACGCTTTTTCTGTGAAAATATTAATTTCCTTTTCAATAACATTAAACTTGTTAAGAAGTTCTTTCCCGTAATCCGTAAGAGTTGTTCCCCCGCCATCTTTGCCGCCTTTTACCTTTTGAATAAGGGGTTTTCCCAGTCTTTTTTCAGCGTAAGTAATATAACTCCATAGCCGGCGGTAAGAAATGTCTAACTTTTTAGAGGCTTTATTTAAAGAACCGGTTTCTTCAATTGCTTTTAAAATGAGAGATTTACCTTTTCCAAAGATGTTCTTATTGTTTTTTTCAATCCAGAATTTTATTTTTATCTGCATATTAACAAATCCACGTCATAACACTATAAAAAGAGATGACAAAAATCTCTTTTGCGTACGTCTTGAGTCCGGATGGATATCCTCGATTTTATATCAGCTGAATCGCGGTATCTCTTGCTTTGATTATTATGTTTTCTCATTATCAATATGGTTGTAGGACTCATACGCGAAGCAAAAGGGCTATTTTTGTTATCTCTTTAAGCACGTTATATATAGAGAATGAACCTATCGAATTATATTTTTATAATCATCAAGCGTATTTATGTTTGTGAATGCTTTTCGATTACCAGCGGTATTTTCTACCGGCATATATTTGACCTTAACTAATTCTAAAAAACTCCTAATGGCATAAACTTTATTATTTTTTATATGTTGGTTTAGCATACCAGCTATTTTTGTCTTATATATCGCATGTAATGGTTCAATGAATTCACCTAGTTTAGGAATCAGCGCGTCACAATCGGTTTTTTTAAAAAGGGAAAGTTGGCGAATAATCATGTCGTTATGCAAAAAAGGCATATCGCAAGCCACAAAAAAAACACTTTCTTTTGATGTAGTAGAAAGTGCCGAAAAAATCCCCCCTAACGGCCCGATATCTTTTATTTTATCGGTTATGATTGAGGCGTCATTTTTAAAAGATATATATTCTTTAGGAGAATTAGTTACTATGGTTATTTCAGTAAATATTTGTTGTAAAAGAACGATGTTTTTTTTTAGTAGGGATATGCCGTCTACCTCAATAAAAGCTTTGTTTTTTCCCATTCGGCGATTCTTTCCGCCGGCTAAAATCGCGCAAGAAATAGAGTCCGTAGCTGGTTGTTTGTAGTTCATAGATTATAATTCTATAATTCATAGTTCGTAGTTCGTAGTTGATATAATACGTTTTAATATTATCCTCTACGAACTACAAACTCACAACTACGAACTAATTCAGAAGCTGTAAATAACTGATGTTGTAATTTTATTGTTTTTACCTTCGTCAGCGTTAAGATATTGTGTCTGAAAATAAGAATATTCCAAACCTAACTTAACGTCTTTCATTAGCGAATACATTACGCTAGCCAAAACGACTTCATTTTTGCTTCTATTTCCGTTGTTAAGGTCTCTTTTCTTAGGGCTATCTATACCATAACCAAGGTTAAAACAATATTTATCCCAAGGTTTATAGCTAAGCTGAGCCCATCCGCCCACAGTGTCTATGCCGTCATTAGTTGTAGCGTTAATTCCTTGTCCTATACCGGCAAGAAAATCATTGAGGTTAGCTCCGCGAAAGAATTCCCCCTTTAAAGAAACTTTATCCATAAGCGCTAGCGATACATCTACGCCCCCTGCCCAGTAAGGAACTCTGTCAACACTTGTATCTTGTCCGTAAAGTCCTTCAACACCCACAGTAGATTTTCTTCCGAAAAATGGAAATGTGTAAGCCGTTCGACCTTCAAGAACAGGACCGTCGTTTAAATTCCCGTTACGGTTTAAACTCAACTGGGTTGTTATTTTATTGTCACGATTAATGTCAAAATTGTTAGTTAATCGAATTTGAGCCCTTCTAAATCCCATATTTCCGCCGTTAAACAGGTATCCGTTAGTATTAAGCGTGTCAGGTCCTAAAGGCGCAAACACGTCTCCTGTTTGCCCTGCTAACACACTCCATTTAGGATACTGCAATTCCACAAAAGCGTGACGCATACGAAGCTGTGTTGAATGATGAGCCGACACTGTGTCGTAAAAATCCATTTCTAAGTTTCCAACTGCTTTTACATCATTTTCTTGGGGACCTGAGTAGTTTAATCCTATACGGGAATTTCTCGCTGTCATTGAAAATTCTTCTTCATTAGTTGAGGTTGATGGTGATTGAGCAAATCTTGCCGCATCCACATCATCAGTCTTAGAATCGTCATATGTCGCATCTAACTTAAGAAATCCGTATAATTTAACGTCATGCTTAGATGTTATACCTGTTGTTATCGCCGCCGTTTTAGAAACAGGATTAGCGGCTATTTTTTCTACTTTTTCTTCTACTCTATACTGTTTAGTCTGCATATTTGAAATCATTGCTTTTAATTGACCGATTTCACTTTCTAGAGAAGAAACCCTATCGATTAATTCTTCTTTAGAAGCGTCATCAGCAAAAGCGCAAAGCATAGAGCTAAAGCTAAAAATAATCGCGGTTAATAAAATTTTCATTTTTTGTTTACGCATTGATAATACCTCTTTTCATTAAAATTCACTTATTATTTATTTTTTCTAACATAAACTGCCCAGTAGAGACACCCTACAAATCCAGCTCCGCCGATAATATTACCTAATGTTACCGGTATTAAGTTTGTGATTAAAAATCCGTTAAGATTTAAATTTGTGAGATTTAAGCCGGAAGCAGCAGCAGCGCCGGTTCCTTTTAAGAATAATCCCATAGGAATAAAATACATATTGGCGATGCAATGTTCAAATCCTAAAGCGACAAATGCCATTATCGGAAAAAAACAAGCGAAAATTTTGCCGATAACGTTTCTTGATGAGATTGCCATCCAAACCGCTAAACATACTAACCAGTTACAGCAAATTGCTCTAAAAAAAGCCGGGCTAAAAGCAAGGTTTACTTTAGCGCTAGCAATTTTCAGCGCTTGAATACCGGTAAGGAAATCACCGCCTTTCCAGAGTTCGGTTTTATACATAATCCAAGCCAACAAAACTGATCCAATAAAGTTAGCGATATAAACAATTGTCCATTTTCCCAGCATTTTAGAAAAAGGGACTTGTTTATCCAGTACGCTCATTAACATTAAGTTATTTCCAGTAAAGAGTTCTGCTCCAGCGATAACAACTAACATAAGTCCAACAGAAAATACTCCTCCGGTAAGTACTTTGGCTAATCCTACCCCAACATATTTAGCCAAATCACTGGAGACTAAGGTCGCGAATGCCGCTCCAAATCCGATATAAGCACCGGCCAGAATTCCCAGCACAATGAGTTTAAGAATAGAAGCATTAGTTTTTGCAACACAAACGGTTTTGGCTAACGCATCGGCGATATTAGCTGGTGATTTACAATCGATATTCATTGTATCTGCCATTCTCCCTCCTTATTATTAAACGGTTAATATTATATAAATCCGAAAATCCTTCTTTACCAAGTATGTGATTTTTTTCACAATGTAAGATAAAAAAATATAATTATCTAGAAAACTATACGGTTCTTTCTTATTAAATGTGATGTTTTTTCTATAACCCTATGTAACACAGTAGGTAAAGTCAAAATTACTTTTACACCTTGTTTAAACGCCAAAATCATTGTGTTGTACACAATTTTTGTT